>Ga0210385_10000395_pt1 | contig 33326 bp, 26 predicted proteins | sample IncBWH26OmetaG_FD_160107 | JGI IMG/M metagenome (GOLD analysis project Ga0210385, IMG submission 160107) | Forest soil microbial communities from Barre Woods Harvard Forest LTER site, Petersham, Massachusetts, United States - Inc-BW-H-26-O ...
GATGGCGCGCATGTCGTCGAGGTCGATGGCCGCCGCGCTGACCTGCGCGCCGGTGCGCTCCAGCTGCGTCAGCGCCGGCCACTGCGGATGCCCGGGGGCTGCGGCCGGGGCCGCGAGCAGGTTCGCTGGTGCCGACCATGCGAGCACCAGACCTGCGAGCGCTGCCAACACTTTGCCGGAGTTCCCCGCCACCACCCTCTCCCCACGCCTGTCGCCCAATCTACCCGATGCGGCAAGCTTTTGCCGTCGTGCGGCGAGTCGTTGCCACCTCACCGGCGGTTGCGCGACTCGGCAACAGTTGCTGACACTTGAGTTGGAAAGTACCGGATTTTCCTGCGCGAAATGCCAAGCATTGCTCAATATCAAACTAAAGTTAGGACTAAGTTGCCAAGCACATTCGCGGCGTCGGAGCCACAGCATGAACATCAGCCATATTGCCAGCACCCTCTATCAGCAATATCCCGTAAGCCTCATTGGCAACGCGTCCCAGACTGCCGGCAGCAGCGCCGCGAGCTCATTGCCGGGCGCCCCACAGGGCGCAACGCAGACGCCGCCGGTGGGTGGCTTGTTTGACGCCCTGATGCAGGCCCTGACGCAATCCGGCGCCCTGACCACCACCACCGCCGCCACTTCCGCCGCCGGCACCGCCGCCACGACCACGGATGCCACCGCGACCTCCTCCGTCGCAGCCGGCTCGAGCAGCGCATCGAGCACCAGCACCACCTCCGCATCCAGCGCGCAAACTCCGCAGCAGGCCATGCAGGCCTTCATCCACAACCTGGTCACGGCGCTTCAGGCCCAGGGCAGTGGCGGCAGCGTCGCGGCCACCGCCGGCACCGGCGCCGCGGCCGCCACGAGCACCGCGGGCACCCCCGCGGCGACCACCGCCACGGCAACCAGCAGCACCGATCCGAGCACCGACACTTCGGGCATCGGACGGGCCCACGGTCATCACGGACATGGTCATGGCGGGCACATGGGTGCAGCGCTTCAGGATCTGATCGATGAAGTCGACGGCGAGTCGAGCACGGCGGCCGCGACTACGGCCAGCACGGCCGCCGCTGGCGCCACCGGCACCACGGCCACGACCAGCACCACGGCTGCGACGGGCACTGCGGGCAGCTCCGCGATCGCCTCCCTGCAGCAAAGCTTCGCGAACCTGGTGAGCACCATGGGCGGCAGCAGCAGCGCGTCGCTGTCGAGCTTTCTGACCAACTTTGCGAACGATCTGTCGGGCATGAGCCTGGTGGGCAACCTGGTCAACACGCAGGCCTGATCGACCCAAGTTGCGGTTTGCTACAGTACGCGCATGCGCGTACTGCTGGTTGAAGATGACCGGATGATTGCCGAGGCCGTGCGCACGGCACTGGAGCAGGACGGTCATGTCACCGATTGGATGAGCGACGGCGCCGCGGCGCTGGCGGCCCTGGGCCATTCGCAGTTCGACATCGTGCTGCTGGACCTGGGCCTGCCGCGCAAGGATGGCCTCACCGTGCTGCGGCAGATGCGCGAACGCGGTGATGCCACCGTCGTCATCATCATCACCGCGCGCGATGATGTGCGCAGCCGCGTGGCAGGGCTGGACGGCGGCGCCGATGACTATCTGGTCAAACCCTTCGACCTGGATGAACTCGCGGCACGCATGCGCGCGGCGCTGCGCCGCAGTGCCGGGCGCGGCGATCCGGTCATCGCGCACGCGGATATCCGCCTCAATCCGGTGACGCATGAGGTGCAGAAGGCCGGCGCGAAGGTTGCGCTCTCCGCCAAGGAGTTCGCGGTGCTCGAAGCCCTGCTGCTGCGACCCGGCGCAGTGCTGTCGCGAGCACAGCTCGAGGATCGTCTCTACGGCTTCGGCGATGCCGCCGAAAGCAATGCGGTGGAGGTGTATGTGCACGCCCTGCGTCGCAAGCTCGGCAGCGATGCCATCAAGACCCAGCGTGGCGCCGGGTATTTCGTGCCGCGATGATGCGCTCCCTACGCGCGCGATTGCTGCTGGGCCTGCTGCTGCTGGTGGCGGTCATGACACTCATGGTCGGCTCCATCACCTATCGCCGGGTGCTCGGTGAGACCTCCGCGCTCTTCGACTACCAGCTGCGCCAGATGGCGCTGTCGCTCGGGGACCAGGCCTCGGTGCTGTCGGGCTATCCGCTGCCGCCCCAGGCCGAGAATTCGGACTTCGTCATCCAGATCTGGGACATCTTCGGCACGCGCCTGTTCTCGCCGCAATTGCCCTTTGTCAGCAATGCGGTGCTGGGCTATTCGGATCTGACGTTTCAGAACCAGCGCTGGCGTGTCTACGTGCTGGCCAACCGTACCAGCGTCATCCAGGTAGCGCAGCTTTGGAGCGTTCGCGAAAGACTGGCGCGCGAGGCCGCCGTGCGCATCGTGGTGCCACTGCTGCTGTTGCTGGCCCTGATGGCCGTGGCGGCCGCCTGGATCGTCGCCCGCGCCATGCGTCCGCTCAAGGACATCACGACCCAGCTGGAGCTTCGCGACATCCACAGCCTCGCGCCGCTGGCCGCGCCCGACCTGCCGGCCGAAGTCTCGCCGCTGGTCGAGGAACTCAACCGTTTGCTTGATCGCCTGGCGGATGCCTTTGCCAGTCAAAGAGCCTTCGTCGCCGATGCCGCGCACGAGCTGCGTTCGCCGCTGACGGCTTTGTCGCTGCAGCTGCAACTGCTGGAGCGTGCGCGTGATGAACCCGAGCGCGAGCTTGCGACTTCGCGGCTGCGCGATGCCATCGAGCGCGCCACGCACCTGGTCGGTCAGCTCCTGACCCTGGCGCGCAACGAGCCCGAGGGCATGGCGGAGGCCATGAGTGCCGTGGCCCTTGGGGCGCTCGCGGGCAATGCGGTCGGGGATGTCCAACCCCTGGCGCAGCAGCGCCATATCCAGATCCGGCTGGACGTGCCGGCTGAAATCAGCGTCCAGGGGGATGCCGAGGCGCTGCGTATCCTGGTCCGCAACCTCCTGGACAATGCCGTGCGCTACTCGCCGGAAGGCTCCGTGGTCCAGGTTCGGGTGTCCTCGGCCCATGGACGCCCCGTTCTGGAGGTCAGTGACCAGGGACCCGGCATCGCCCCGGTGGATCGCCCCCGGGCCTTCGCGCGCTTCTACCGGGCTCCTGGCGTCAGCGCCGGCGGTACTGGCTTAGGTCTAGCCATAGTCAAGGCCATTGCCCAGCGCCACACGGCCGAGGTGAGCCTTGATGAGGTCAAACCCCAGGGCCTGCGCGTCGAGGTGGTCTTCCCGCTGCCTTAAGGTCCGCTTAAGGCGGCCCGCGCATGCTTCGGCTCATCCGCGCTGCTGCGCAAGGAGAGCTACCGTGAACCCCAAGAACCCCGCATTGATCGTGTCGGTGGGTGCTGCCGTGGCAGTCGCCGCCATCGTAGGTCTGTCAGCGGCCGGCGCCGCCGGCACCGCCGCTTTTGCCCCGGTCGCCATCGCCGCCCCGACCAAGGCCGAACCCATTCCCTTCATCGGCGCCCCCAACTATCGCGCCATCGTGGCTGCCAATCGGGCCGCCGTGGTCGGCATCACCTCCGAGTCCAAGGGGCAGCCTGCGGCGGATGACAACGAGCAGGATGACCAGGACCAGGGCGGTAATGAGCAGCCCCGCGGTCGCGGCAATCCCTTCGGCGACATTCCGTTCTTCCGCTTCTTCCCCGGACCCAATCCGCAGCTTCCCGAGCAGGGACCGCAGCGCTCACTGGGTTCCGGCTTCATCGTCAGCCCCAATGGTGTGATCCTCACCAATGCGCATGTGGTGGACGGTGCCAGCACGGTGACCGTCACGCTGGCTGATCATCGTGAGTACCAGGCGAAGGTGCTGGGCAAGGACAAGGCGACCGATGTGGCCGTCATCAAGATCGACGCCAAGGACCTGCCCACGGTGCACATGACCTCCTCCTCGACCGTGCAGGTCGGTGACTATGTGCTCGCGATCGGTGCGCCCTATGGCCTCGAGGAGACCGCGACCGCCGGCATCGTCAGTGCCAAGGGTCGCTCCCTCCCCAATGACCAGTCCGTGCCCTTCATCCAGACCGATGTCGCCGTGAACCCGGGCAACTCCGGTGGCCCGCTGTTTGATGGCTACGGCAATGTCGTGGGCATCAACTCGCAGATCTACAGCAACACCGGCGGCTTCCAGGGCGTGGCATTCGCGATTCCCATCGAAGTCGCGACCCACATCCAGGATGAGATCGTCAAGACCGGCAAGGTCGAACATGCGCGACTGGGTGTGTCCATCCAGACCATTGATCAGTCGCTGGCCCGTTCCTTCCACCTTGATACGCCGGCCGGTGCGCTGGTGTCGAAGGTTGAACCGGACAGCGCGGCAGCGCGCGCCGGACTCAAGGCGGGCGATGTGATCCTTGAGTACAACAAGGCCAACATGATCGATGCGGGCCAGCTGTCGGCGGCGGTTGCCATGGCCGAGCCTGGCGATGCGGCGGATCTGAAGATTTGGCGCGATGGCAGGACCCTCGATCTGACCGCGAAGCTGGGCGCCGTGCCCGGCAAGGGCGAGCTGGTGCAGACGGCGGCCTCAACCGGTGGCGGCAGGCTGGGCCTGGCGGTTCGCCCGCTGACCTCCGATGAAAGCAGCCAGAGCGGCATCGCTTCGGGCCTTCTGGTCGAGCGTGCGCAGGGCGCCGCGGCGCGTGCGGGCATACAGCCCGGCGACGTGGTGCTCGCGGTGGATGGCACCGCGGTCAGCAATGTCAATCAGCTGCGCAGCATGATCGAGAAGCACGACAGCACGGTGGCACTGCTGATCCAGCGCGGTGACGCCCGGATCTTTGTGCCGGTGCAGCTGGGGTAGGATCGCAAGCGATTCACCAGCAGTGATGAGCGAAGAGGCGGCCACGGGGCCGCCTCTTCTTTATGTGCCAGTGCGATCGAAGACGTACAGAAACTGAGCCTTGTTGCCCTTGGGGTCGGTGATGTCGACGGTGAACGACAGTTGCTTGCCGTCCTTCGACACCCACTTGTCGCCCGAGGAGATGATTCTGCCGCTGGCTTTGTCGACCCAATGCACCTTGAGGGGATCTGCGGTCGGTATCTCGGCATAGGTGCGAAACGGCGCCTTGCCCGCGGCAAGATATTCCGCCGCGCTGCGGGTATCGAATTCCGGGTAGTCCTTGCCATCGGGCTTGGCCGCAAACTGCAGGAAGTTCGGGCGCCCCTGGGCATCGATATTGACGGCGACCCCAATCAGCACGCCGCTGTCCGTCAGACGATAACTGCGTACCTCGGATTGCGGCGGGGGTTCGGGAAACCTCGAGGCCGCGACATTGAGCTTCCAGGTCCCAAGGATGGCCGGAACCTGCGCACGTGAGGTCCAGGAGCCGCAGGTGCTGAGCACACCGGTGAGGATGAGCGCGGCAATCTTCATGTCAGTTCATTCGAGGCCGAAGGCGAGCAGGACGTTGCCGGTGTGACCCACGAAGCTGCCGTTGCCGGAATTCACGAACATCATGCCACCGGCCACCACCGGACTGGCCTGATCGATGCTGCCACCATTGGCCTGCACGCCATTGATGGTCTTGAAGTCGCGCGCGGTGTTGAACAGCCAGATCACCTTGCCGGTCCTGGTCGAGTAGGCACGCACGCCACCGTCCATGGCGCCGCTGAGCACGGCACCCGGAATCGCCGTCAGCGCGGCACCCTGGCCGGTGCTGCAGCCGATCTGCCCGGCACACAGGCCCTTCGGCCGCGCGGCGGCCCATGCCACGCTGCCATCGGCCAGGTTCAGGGCATGAACGCCGCCCGGGGCCTCGGTCAGAAGGTCGGCGGTGCCGATATAGGCACGATCGCCCTCGACCGCGGCGCCCCACATGCCGCCCAGGCCACTGCCCTTGCCCAAGCGAACCTGCCACAGCACCTTGCCCTGCTGGTCCGGGTCCATGGCATAGGCCATGCTGGATTTCTGCGGCAGGACCAGCAGGTCGTGTCCCTTCACATGCGCCAGAACCGGTGAGGCCGAAAAATCATAGTCCGGTCCCAGCGTCGCGGGACAGCCGGTACCCGCCTTGTTGGTGGCCGCGCAGCCCATGGCCCATACGTCGTTGGGCAGCACCTGGCTGGCCCATTTGATCGCCCCGGTGGCCAGGTCCAGCGCCAGCACCGCGTCGCTGTTCTTCTGCGGCGGATCGGTATAGGCATTGCCGGTGCCGACATAGAGCACCTTGCGCTTCACATCGATGGTCGGGGAGGACCAGATGCCCACGCCGGAGGGCCCGAAGATGGGCAGGCCGGTGGTGGACTTGCCGCGCGGCTTGGGCTCCTCGACGGTGTAGGTCTTCCACAGCACCTTGCCGGTGTCGATATCCAGCGCCGAGACGCTGCCGCGTAAGGTGCAGCAGCCCTTGGCGGCATGTATGCCCTGGCCCTCCTCGCCCACGCCCTGTATGGGCACGTATACGCGGCCCTCATACGGCGCTGGCGCACCGGTGACCGCGGCGGAGGGATGCGTGTCGAGCTTCGTCACCCACAGCTGCTTGCCAGACTGCGCATCGACGGCATAGGCATTGGCCTGGCGATCACCGAACAGCACGGCATAAGCGGACGTGCCGTTGGTCGCGTGGTACGGCGCCACGGACAGTGCCGTCGGCACGCCGGCCGCCGCCTTGAACATCCAGTAGGTGCAACCGGTGGCCGGATCCAGGGCATACACGGCGCCGTTGTCGCTGGCAACGAACAGGCGGCCGCCTGCCACGGCCGGCTGGGTGCGTGCCGCGGAGACATTCGCATAACCGAAGGCCCATTTGAGCTTCAGATGCGGCAGGTTTGCGGCCGTCAGGCCGCCTCCGGCCTGGTCCTGAAACCGTGTGTTCTCGAGACTATTGCCCCAGCCACTCCAGCCCGGGGTGGTCTTGGGATCGCCCATCGGGACTTGCTTCTCGCACAGCTTGCCCGCGGTGACTTGCTCTGCGTGCACCGGACCGAAGGGGCGCCCGGCGATGTACTGGGCCACGGCCTTGCGTTCGGCATCCGTGAGCGTCGCGCCCTGCGCCTGCATCTTGCCGGTGGTCAGGGCCGTCAGAATGGCCTCGGGCGGGAAACGGCGCATCATCTCCACCGGCACCGCGCGCGCATCGGGCGTCGCAGGCGCGGCGCCGGCGGTGGGCACCAGGCTCTTGTGACACAGGCCGCACAGGCGCTGGAACACTGCCTGCCCCTGGGCCTTGACCGCGGCACTCTGGGCCTGTGCGGCACCCTGCGCGGCGAGGTTCAAAACCAGCAGACCTGCGATCCCTGCATATGATTTGCGAATCATCGGTGCTTCCAGCGGCGACGGCGAGATGCCAGCGGGCGGGGAGTATACGCCGTGTGAGATACTTGGCGCCCACCAGGGGGAGTCTCCACCATGTCCAAGAAGATCATGCTGCTGGTCGGCGACTATGCCGAGGACTACGAGACCATGGTGCCGTTCCAGATGCTGTTGATGGCCGGCCACAAGGTGGATGCCATGTGCCCGGGCAAGGCCCAGGGCGATCACGTCATGACGGCCATCCATGATTTTGAAGGGGCCCAGACCTACTCGGAGAAGCCCGGCCACCGCTTCACGCTGAATGCGACCTTTGATGCCGTGAAGCCGGAGGACTACGACGCGCTGGTGATACCCGGCGGGCGGGCGCCGGAGTATCTGCGGCTGGATCCGCGGGTCATCAAGGCAGTGCAGCATTTCGCGAAGGCCAACAAGCCGATCGCTGCCGTGTGCCATGGCGCGCAGATCCTGGCGGCGGCGGACGTGATCCGCGGCCGCAAGGTCTCCGCCTACCCGGCCTGTGCGCCCGAAGTGCGTCTTGCCGGCGCTCAGTACGCCGAGATCAATATCGACCAGGCCGTAACGGATGGCAATCTGGTGACCGCTCCCGCCTGGCCCGCGCATCCGGCATGGATGCGGCAGTTCCTGGCAGTGCTGGGAACGAAGATCACGCATTAGCAGCGGAGAACTCATGATCAAGGTGCAGAATCTGTCGCGCTCCTTCGGCGACTTCAAGGCCGTCGACGACATCACCTTTGAAGTTGCTGCCGGGGAAATTTTCGCCTTCCTCGGCCCCAATGGCGCAGGCAAGACCACGACCATCCGCATGCTCACCACGCTGCTGGCGCCCAGCAGCGGCAGCATCCAGATGGACGGCATGGATCCGGCACGCCACCAGCACGAAGTGCGCAGCAAGTTCGGCATCGTGTTCCAGGATCCCAGTCTCGACCAGGACCTCACCGCGGCCGAGAACATGGATCTTCATGGAGTGCTGTACCACGTACCGCGGCGCATCCGTCGCGAGCGCACCGAAACGCTGCTCAAGGCCTTTGAACTGTGGGAGCGGCGCGAGAGCGCGGTGAAGACCTTCTCCGGGGGCATGCGCCGGCGGCTTGAGATCGCGCGCGGCCTGCTGCACACCCCGCGCATCCTGTTCCTTGACGAGCCGACACTGGGCCTTGATCCACAGAGCCGCAATCAGCTGTGGTCGCACGTGCAGCATCTGAACAAGACCGAGGGAGTGACGGTGTTCCTGACCACACACTACATGGACGAGGCGGACCGCGTGGCCACGCGCATTGCCGTGATCGATCACGGCAAGATCGTCGCCATCGGTTCCTCGCAGGAGCTGAAGGCGCAGACACAAACCGAAACCCTCGAAGCGGCCTTCCTCAAACTCACCGGCACCGCGATCCGTGATGAATCAGCGGGCGCGGCGGATCGCATGCGGCAGGCGGCGGCGATGTGGAGACGTCGATGAGCGCCATCTACATCCTGTGGCTGCGGGAGCTGAAGCGCTACTCGCGATCGCGCGCGCAGATCATTGCCTCCCTGGCGCAGCCGCTGCTGTACCTGCTGGTGCTGGGTTTTGGCTTAGGTCCGGTGTTTCGCATGTCCGGCAACGGCAACTACCTGCAGTTCATGGCCCCCGGCGTCATCGCCATGACGGTACTGTTCTCCTCCATGTTCTCGGGCATCGGCCTGCTGTGGGACCGGCAGTTCGGATTCCTGAAGGAGACCCTGGTGGCACCGGTGGCGCGCATCCAGATCATGTTCGGTCGAACCTGCGGCTCGGCGACCACGGCCATGCTGCAGGGGACGCTGGTGGCCATCGTGTGCGTCATCGCCGGCTTCAGGCCCGTGAGCCTGGTGCAGATTCCCGCGGCGCTTGGGTTCCTCGCGCTCACGGCCATCGTGTTTGCCGCGGCCGGCACCGCCATCGGTTCAACCCTCAAGGACATGCAGGGCTTCCAGATGGTGATGAACTTCCTGGTGCTGCCGCTGTTCTTCCTGTCCGGCGCGCTCTATCCGCTGGACAACCTCCCCAAGGCGCTGATCGTATTGACGCATATTGATCCCATGACCTACGGCGTCGATGGCATGCGCGCCTTTCTCATCAATCGCACGCACTTCGGCGCAACGCTGGATGCTCTGGTGCTGGTGGGAGCCGGTGCCGCGCTAACCGTGGTGGGCGCGTGGCGTTTCTCCAAGATCGAAGTGTAGAGGACGCCGCCCATGGACATGCGCGACCAGGACGAAAGCCGCAACGTCGAGGACGTTCGTGGCTCAAGCGGCGGTGGCGGCTTCCAGTTCCGACCCGTTCATGGCATCGGCCTGGGGACGCTGGCCATTGCTCTGATCGGTGGCTGGGTGCTGGGCATCAATCCCCTGCAGATGCTCGGTTTGCTCAGCGGCGGGGAGGTCAACGCGCCGCAGAGCACGCCGGTGCCGCAGAGTGCTGCGCAGTCGGCGGATCAGGGCCCCGACAGCAGCGCGCCGGAGGATCCACAGGTCAAATTCGTGTCGCAGGTGCTGCGCAGCACCGAAGTGGTGTGGACCGACGCCTTCAATCAGATGGGCCGCAACTACGAGAATCCTAAGCTGCGCCTGTTCCGCGACAGCTACCCGACGGCCTGCGGCGAGGGTCAGGCGGCGGCCGGACCGTTCTACTGCCCGAATGACCGTATCGTCTACCTTGACCTGGGTTTCTTTGACCTCATGACCCAGGAGCTGCATGCGCCCGGGCAGTTTGCGCATGCCTATGTGATCGGCCACGAGGTCGGTCACCATGTGCAGAACCTGCTCGGCATCCTGGGGCGGGTGGATGCGCAGCGGGAGCGCAGCAGCCAGGCGGTATCGAACGCCCTGAGCGTCAAGATCGAGTTGCAGGCCGATTGTTTCGCCGGCGTATGGGCGCGGCGCGCGCAAGCGGAGCGCGGCTGGCGCCTTGAACAGGGGGATATCGAGACGGCGCTGAATGCCGCCAGCATGATCGGCGATGATACGCTGCAAAGAAAAGCGCAAGGCACGGTGGTACCCGAGTCCTTCACCCATGGCACCAGCGCCCAGCGAGTCTCCTGGTTCAAGCGCGGCGTTGATTCAGGCGACATAAATCAGTGCGACACCTTCGGCACCGGGAACGTGACCGGCCCCGCTCAGTAATGGCAGCGATCCAGCGCGGCCGCGTAGTAATAACGTAGCCCATGGGCGGGGGGTTGTTACGGATGATCCGCGGCGGAGCCGAATGCACAGCACTGGCGGCCGTGACGCTGGTATCGGCCTCCCTGTGGCCGACCCGGGCGCAGGCGCAATCGCCCGCCACCCCGGCTGCGACCCGACCCGGCGATAGCGCAGTCGCCTTTGACATAGCGGCGCAGCCCATGGCCGCCGCCCTCAATGCCTGGGCGGTGCAGGCCAATGCCCAGGTATTCGTGGATCCCGGTCCTGTTGCCCATCTCATGGCGCCGGCGGTCAAGGGGACTCTCACGCCGCGCCAGGCGCTGCGCCTGCTGCTCGCGCGCAGCAAGCTGCAGGTCACCCAGGGGACCGATGGTGTCTTCGTCGTCAAACCCCGGCCGTCGATTCCGGTCGTGATCGGGCAACCGCCCGAAGCGCCGCAGGCCACGGCGGCGCCGGTGACGCCGACGCCCGCCGAACCACTGACGGCGCGGCAGAGCGCCGGCCCCTGGCTCGTGGGCTTTGGCGCGCAGTTTGCCCGGGACAGTGGCAATGCCAGCGGCGGCGCCGCGGCTGCCGTGGCGGGTGAATACTTCATCACCGATCAGCTGGCCGCGGCCGTATCGGCATCGACCCCACGCACCCATTCATTTGATGTGCCTGCCACACCCTCAGCCTCCCAGTACCGCGCCAGCGCCCGCTTGCAGTCCACGGCATTGGCTCTCAAATACTACTTCGCGCCGGAGAGTCACCTGGATCCCTTCCTCGGCGCCGGTGTGGATCTCACGACGCTGTTTGACGCCAGCGGTGTCGCCGGCCTGGATCGGGTGACGGTCGGTCCCACTGTAGAGGCCGGTGTCGACGTGCTGCTCAATGCTCATTGGCTGATCAATGCCGGTGTCAGCTGGTCGCAGGTGCGTCCCGAGGCGGGCGGCGCCCCGGGGCAGCAGATTCATCTGGATCCGGTGCAGTTTGGGCTCGGATTCGTCTACCGTTTCGGGGCTTCCGATGACTTTCTTAAGAGGAGGTAACGCGCAACCCGTAGCTTTCTCGTAAAATCATGTCATTCATGAAGCACGACCAGTCCCAAGTGAGTGCAGGTCCCGCTGATGCCTCGTATCCGCTGGACCTTGATGGGCCGGAGCCCTCACACAGGGCGTATGTCACGATGCTGTTCAACCGGCATCGGGTCTCCCTGCAGCGCTACTTGATGCGCCTGGTGCCGCCGGATGATGCGGCGGAACTGGTGCAGGAAAGCTACTACAGGCTGCTGCGACACGGCGAGATGGTCAGGGTCGATGCCATGGCGCGGTCGTTTCTGTTCCAGACAGCGACCAATCTCGCGCGCGATCACCATCGCCGGCGCGCGACGCATCGCGCCACATTGCATATCCCCATCGAAGATGAGGAGATCGCCCAGGATCACCTGGGGCCCGACGAGCAGCTCGCCGGCGAGCAGACGCGGGCGCTGCTGGAACGCGCCATCGCCGATCTGCCCCAGGACACGCGCACGGTGTTCCTGCTGCACCGCTTCCGCGACCTCACCTATCCGCAGATCGCCGAGGTCATGAGCCTCAGCGGCCGCACCGTCGCGCGCAAGATGGCCGAAGCCATGGAGCGGCTCAGCGCCGCCGTGTCGGAGGCGACATGAGGGCACCGCCCGAGGACCTCAAGGCCGCTGACTGGTTTGCCCGGTCGCGCGAGGCGGTTCAGGACCCTGCCGATGAGGCGCCCTGGCTGGAGTGGATCCAGGACACGGGCCACCAGCAGGCATACGAGAACTGCGAACTGGCCTGGGAGCTGTCCGCGGAGCTTCGCGGCAGTCCGACCCTCACCGTGCTGCTCGCGGGCGCCGATGCGCTGGTCAGCCGGCAGCGCGCCCCGGCGGCGCCGGCCGCGCGCCCCAGATGGCGGGTGCCGGTATGGCAGGTGGGGCTTGCCGCCTCGTTGCTCGCGCTGGGCGCGTTCGCGTGGCTTTATCTGTCCGGTCCCATGATCACCGAATACAGCACGGCCGTCGGCGAACAGCGCACGGTGGCGCTGGCCGATGGTTCGACGGTTTTCATCAACACCGACAGCCAGGTGCGCGTGGCGCTGTCGCGAAATCTGCGGCGCGTCGAATTGTCCCGCGGCGAGGCCCTGTTCAGCGTCAGCCACGACCCGGGCCGGCCCTTTGAAGTGCACGCGCTGCAGGGCGTGACCACCGCGGTCGGCACACAGTTCGACGTCGAGCTCACCCGCGGCGGTGCCGCGGTTTCGGTTCTCGAAGGCACGGTGACGGTCGGCGCCAGCGGCACGGCCACCCCTGCTCTGCCGGTGGCGGTCAGCGCCGGCAGTGGCGTCGGCTACACGCAGGCGGGCGCGGTGTCGGAACTGCGGCCCGCCGAAGTCAATCGCATCCAGGGCTGGCGCTCGCAACGCATCGTGTTCAACGACATCGCGCTGGATACGGCATTGGCGGAGTACAACCGCTACACCCGCACGCCCATCGTGCTCAGCGACCCGGCCCTGGGGTCGCGCCATATCAATGGCGTGTTCCACATCGGTGATGAAGCGGCGTTCCTGAGCGCGATGGAACAGGGGCTGCACCTGAAGGCCACCCGCGCTACCACCCAGACGGTGCTCGAGCCCGAAGCCGGATATACCCCGTGACGGGCCGCGTGCTGCAGCGCTTGGGGCGGGCGCTGTGCGCCTCGCTGGTGCTCATATTGCCGTCGCCGACCTTTGCCGATACCGCAGGCGATCTGATCAGATCGCTGCAGCTGGTCGCGGCCCCCACGGCGGTGAAACAGCGCGCCGACTGGCGCGTTCCCCACAAGGTGCTGCTGCTGCAGTTCGGCAGGCAGGACTGGGCGCCGCGGCAGGCACAGTTCGCGGCCGTTGCCCCGCACTCCGCCGTGGTCGTCGCACACGACATGGCCGAGGCACTCGCCCAGGCCGCGGATGCGGATGTGCTGGTGGGCTTCAACCCTGAGATCTGCGCGCCGCAACTGCTGGCCGCCGCGCGCGAGCTGCGCTGGATCGCCTCCCTCGCCGCCGGTGTCGAGAACTGCCTGGCGGTGCCTGGACTGCGCGAGCGCGGCCTGCTGCTGACCAATATGCGGGCCGTGGATGCGGCGGTGATTGCCGAGCATGCCATCGCGCTGATGCTGGCGCTGGCCCATGGCCTGGACGTGTTCGCGGTGGATACCGCCAAAGGCCAATGGAATGCCATCCACGGGGCCACCACGCCCATGCAGTCCCTGGACGGCAAGACGCTGCTGGTGGTCGGGCTCGGAGGCATCGGCACGGAAGTGGCGCGGCGCGGGCATGGATTGGGCATGACCGTGGTGGCGACCCGGGACGGGGACACCCGCGGGCCGACTTTCGTCAGCCATATCGGTACACCGGCCGAACTGCCGGCGCTGGCACGGCGCGCTGATGTCATCGTGAGCTGCGTGCCGCTGACGCCGGTCACCCAGGGCATGTATGACGCGAAATTCTTTGCGCTGCTCAAGCCCACCGCCCTGTTCATCAACATCGCCCGCGGCGGCAGCATGGTGATGGCGGATCTGACCCAGGCCCTGGTGGATCGGCGTCTGGCGGGCGCGGGCCTTGATGTCGCGGATCCTGAGCCGCTGCCGCCCGACAATCCGCTGTGGCGTGCGCCCCATGTGCTGATCACGCCGCATATTTCCTCGCGCTCCGACCTGCCCGGCGAGGGCCGCTGGATCGTGGCGGTGGAGAATCTGCGCCGCTATGCACAAGGAGCGCCTATGCTCAATGTGGTGGACCAGGCGCGGGGCTATTAGAATCCGCACCAAGCTAGGGCGGGTTCGGCCCTGGCGCCTTCTGTCAGTGCCCGAAAAGTACATTAAACGCGAAAAACGCGTGGCACCGGTCTTGCTAGGAGATATTCGATGCAGGGATCCATACGCTTAGCCCTTCTGCTGGCCTGCTGCCTGCCGGTGATGGCGCTCGCCACTGATGCGGACCCTGCGACGGGCGCGCCGACAGCGGCGCCCGCGGATGCCAACGCGGCTGAATCCCCGGGATTGCAGGAGGTCGTGGTCACGGCCACGCGCCGCGAGCAGTCCTTGAGCAAGGTGCCGATCAGCGTCACGGCATTGTCCGCGGACGACATGGAAGCCCGCGGCATCAAGGACATCGGGGATGTTGCCCGATTCACCCCCGGCATCAATGTGGATACCGCCGGCACCGACAAGATCTCCATCCGCGGCATTTCCTCCTCGGGCGGCTCGGGGACCACCGGCATCTATATAGACGACACGCCCATCCAGATGCGCTCCCTGGCGTTCAGTCCGGACGAGGAGTTGCCGAAGACCTTCGACATCGCCCGCGTGGAAGTGCTGCGCGGTCCTCAGGGCACGCTGTTCGGGGCCGGATCCGAAGGCGGCACCGTGCGCTACATCACCACCCAGCCCAGTCTCACCACCGACAGTGTGTCCGCCCGCAGCGAGGTTTCATATACCGAAGGCGGCGCGCCCAGCTTCGAGCTCGGTGCCGCCGCCGGCGGCCCTTTGATCGATGGCAAGTTCGGCGCGCGCGTGACGGTGTGGTATCGCAAGGACGGGGGCTGGATCGACTCGGTCGATCCGACCGCCGCTGATCCACAGTCGACGGTGATCGACCACAACGCCAACTATGGCCAAAGCTATCTGATGCGGGTCGCCGGACTGTGGGCGCCCAATGACACCTGGGCCATCACACCCAGCATCTATTTCCAGAAGCATGATCTGCACGATGACTCGGCCTACTGGCCCATCTATTCAAACCCCGGCAGCAACAGCTACATCAACGGCGACCCCAGTCCGCGATCGGAGCCCGACAAGTTCTATCTGCCGGCCTTGAAGATCGAAGGCAGCTTCGATGCCTTCCACGTGATCTCCAACACCTCGTTCTATCACCGCGAGGAACAGAACGGGTACGACGGTACCCTGTACAACCTCGGGTTCTACCAGACGCTGCTGCCGCCCGACCAGTTCGCGAACTTCCCGCTGCTGGATGGTGCCGGGCTGCACCTTCCGGCCAGCATTGCCGACTACCGCTCGCCCGCCTCCGTGGACAACGGCCAGGAGAACTTCGTGCAGGAGGTGCGCCTGGTTTCCAGCAATCCGGATGCGCGGCTGGTGTGGACCACGGGCCTGTTCTTCAGCGACGATCGTCAGACCTACCTGGAACAGATCCACGACCCCATGCTGGAGCAGTTCTGGCAGGCGGTGGCGGGGCTTGACTACACGGATGTGTTCACGGACCAGAACGGCAATCCGCTGACCTATGATCCGGCATACCCCACTGACTCCTACTTCCTGTCCACCCATGCCCAGGACACACAGGTGGCGTGGTATGGCGAGGCCACCTTCGCCATCACAGATGCGCTGAAGGCCACCGTGGGCCTGCGCGAGTCGCATGTGAAGTTCGCCTTTACCTCGCTGACCGGCGGACCACAGCTCTACAACACCAATATCAGCCTGGCGGAGAGCAAGGCCGAGAACTCCTTTACTCCCAAGGTCAATCTCGCCTACCAGCTGGATCCCGCCAATATGCTGTACGCGACCTATGCCAAGGGCTTCCGGCCCGGTGGCGGCAACAATCCCCTGCCACAGGCCGCCTGCGCGCAGGACCTGCAGAACTTCGGCATCGCCAGCAGCCCGACTTCCTACAACTCCGATACCGTCAACAGTTTCGAGGTGGGCGCCAAGGACAACCTGGGCGGCCGGCTGCGCATCTCCTCCAGCATCTACTACATCAAGTGGAACAACATCCAGCAGGTGGTGTTGCCGCCCATCTGCCAGATCACCTTCATCACCAACCTGGGTGAGGCAGTGGCCAAGGGCGGGGACATCCAGATCGAGTGGGCCGCCACGGATTCCCTCAATCTGGACCTGACCACCGGCTATACCGATGCCCAGTACACCAAGAACGCCTCCTTCTCCACCGCCGTCCCGGATGCCAACGGCAATCTTCCCGCGCCCGTTGCCGCGGCGGGGGATGGCATCCTGGGCTCGATCTCCGGCGACAGCAATCCCTCCAATCCGCCCTTCACGCTCTCAGTGGGTCTGGAGTATCACTTCAATCTCTCCGGTCATGACTCATTCGCGCGCGTGGACTACGAGTACGAGGCGCACGACAAGTGGCTGCCGCCGACCCAGGATCCCAACACGGCGCAATACGATGCGGATAATTTCACGCTGCCGTCCACCTCCTTCCTGAGCCTGCGCGCGGGCATGAGCGTCGGTGACTTCAGCATCGAGCCCTTCATCGACAATGTCACCGACACCCACGTGCCGATCAACTACAACTGGTCCATCGATCCGGGGACGGGGGATTCCCGGCTGCTGCGCGAGTTCACCTTCCGGCCACGCACTTTCGGTGTGACCTTCACCTACAAGCACTGAGCGGCATGAGTTCCCTGTTCGACCCGCTGCAGGTCGGGGAGCTGCGGCTGCCCAATCGCATCCTGATGGCCCCGCTCACCCGCAGCCGCGCCGGCGCCAGCCGTACACCCAATGAGCTCATGGCGCAGTACTACCGGCAGCGCGCCGGCGCCGGGCTGATCCTCAGCGAGGCCACCTCGGTCACGGCGATGGGGGTGGGCTACGCCGACACGCCTGGGATCTGGTCGGACCAACACATTCAGGGGTGGAAACTCACCACCCGCGCGGTGCACGAGGCCGGCGGGCGGATCTTCCTGCAGCTATGGCACGTGGGCCGCATCTCGCACCCCATGTTCCTCGAGGGCCGGCTGCCGGTGGCCCCCAGCGCCATCGCCCCTGCCGGCAATGTGAGCCTGGTGCGGCCGCAGATCCCGTTCGTGGTGCCGCGCGCACTTGAACCGGCGCAGATCCCGGGAGTCATCGAGGACTACCGCCGCGGTGCCCGCAATGCCCAGGCCGCGGGCTTTGATGGGGTGGAGATCCACGGCGCCAACGGCTATCTGCTGGATCAGTTCCTGCAGGATCGGGCCAACCAGCGCCGCGACGAGTATGGCGGCAGCATCGCCAACCGCGCGCGCCTGATGCTGGAGGTGACCGATGCGGGAATTTCGGTATGGGGCGCCGGAAGGGTCGGCATGCACCTGGCGCCGCGCGGGGATGCGCACAGCATGGGGGATTCGGATCCGGCGGCACTGTTCGGCCATGTGGCGCGCGAGCTTGGCAGCCGGGGGCTTGCGTTCCTGTGTGTTCGCGAGCATACCGGCCCCGGGCGGCTGGGACCGCAGTTGAAAGCGGCGTTTGGCGGCGCGTACATTGCCAACGAGCGTTTCACCTTCGAGACGGCCTCGCAGGCGCTGGCCGCGGGTGAAGCCGACGCGGTGGCCTTCGGCAAGCTGTTCATCGCCAATCCTGACCTGCCGCGGCGCATGCTCCAGGGGGCGGTCTACAATGAGCCCGACGTGCCCGGGTTCTATGCCGGCGGGGCGCAGGGTTACACCGACTATCCGTCATTGTGAGACTCAAGAGGGGGTTCGCATGTCGACGCAGGACGAATCAATCAGCCGCCGCACCTTCCTGGGCGGTGCGACCGGCGCGGTCGCACTGAGCGGCCTCAGCCTTGCGCAGGCGGCCGCGGCCCAGTCTGCCCCCGGCAGCAACAATGAAGCGCTGCCAGCACAGTGGTTCGAGGGCCCTGACCCCAGCATGCCCAAGGCCGGGCTGCGCTGGGCCTTCTCGGCCCGGGTGTTCTTCGCCGACCGGGTGATGATCAACACCATGGACTCGCCTGCGGGTCGTGGCTACACCTCGGTGGGTGGCGGTGATATCTGGGGCCCGCGGCTGCAGGGGCGCGTCCTGCCGCACAGCGGCGCGGACTACTACAAGACCACCTTCACCACCTACTACATGCTGCAGGCCAGCGATGGCGCCCTGATCTTCATCCACAATCGCGGCACCATGCGGCGTTTTGCCGGTCAATACGAACCCGGCAAACCGCTGCTGCCGGCGCCGCCGCCCCCCGCGAGCCAGGAAGGGGTGTGGACGCGCTTCCGGGCGACCCCGGTGTTCAGCGCACCACTGGGGCCTCACGACTGGATGAACCGCACGGTGTTCGTCGCCAGTTCCCAGCGCCAGGCCAATCCCGACCATACGGTCTTCAACTACTACGAAGTGCTGTAGGGAGCCCAAGCCATGCGCGACTTTGTCGTACCCAAGGCCGACACCAAAATCCTCGGCAAGATCCAGCTCCAGTACGCCTTCAGGCTCACCGCTCACTATGATCCGCCGCAGGAGTCCCACACCCCGCGCGGCACCTTCCGCTACCAGGACATCCTCAGTGGCGAAGTCACGGGCGAGCGCATCAGCGCCACCGTCTATCCTGACAGCGGCGGACAGTACGACACCATCCGCGCCGATCATGTCCGGGACGTGGATGCGCACTTCATGCTCAAGTGCGACAACGGCGAGTGGATCTACATGGAGCATGTGGGCTATCGGCGCACGGATGGCTACTACCGGGCGATCGCCTATGTGGAGACGGATCTGAAGGGCAAGTACGAGTGGATGAACAACACCACCTTCGTGGTCACCGCCCAGGAGTCCGCCGACCAGCGCGAGGTCGTGTTCCACTACTACATCGCGAACTGAGGCTATTTCGACTCAGTCTCGATGCCGCGCTTGCCGGCTTCGCGCTTGACGCGCTCGATGAAGTCCTGCAGGTAGCGTCTCGAGGCGGTGATCTCGACCATTGAACCGTCATAGCTGCCGGTGCTGCACACCACGCGGTTGCGGCCGGCCGCCTTCGCTTCATACAGGGCGGCATCGGCGCGTCGTATCAGGTCATCGGGCAGCTCGGTATTGGCTTCCATCCAGGCTACGCCGATGCTGACCGTGACGTTCAGTTCCGCCGCACCGACCAGGAACTGCGTGGCGCAGATGGCCGCGCGCAGCGCGTCCATCAGGTTGCCCCGATCCTCGTGCGCCAATCCGGGCATCACGACCAGCAGCTCCTCGCCGCCGTAGCGACCCAGGCAATCGCGCTGCCGCAGCGTCGCCCGCAGCCGGCGCGCCAGCTCCTTGAGCACCTCATCGCCGCCGGCATGGCCGAAGGTGTCGTTGATGCGCTTGAAGAAGTCCACGTCGATGACCGCCACCGCCAGGGTGTTGCCGCTCCTGCGGGCCTCGTCCATTTCGCGGTTCAGGAAATCCAGGATGGTCGCCCGGTTCCACAGGCCGGTGAGCGCATCGCGCGTCGCACGCTCCAGCAACGCCTCGCGTTCACGATGTGCCTGCTCCAAGTTGCGCTGGCGCTGCTGCACGCGGTGGTTCTGCCAGCGCCAGGCGGCGGCGATGAGGGCGGCGGTCATGAGTACCGCCAATACCCTGAAGGCCGTCGTCTCCCACCAGGGCGGCTGCACATCGAAGGCGAGACTCACGGTGGGTGAGGTGCGCGCATGCGGCGTATCGACCGCCATGGCCTCCAGCTGGTAGTGCCCGGGGGCCAGGGCCGGAATGTGTATGTCGTAGGTGCGCGAGGAGTACCACTCGGTGGACAAGCCCAGCAGCCGGTAGCGCAGCACTGTGCTGGGCGAGCGATCGAAGGTGTGTGAACCGAAGGACACATCCAGCGCCGCGTTGTCGTGCCAGGGCACCTTGGGCATGAGGCCCGTCAACAGGCTCTGCGCGCCCAGCTGCGCCCGGGTTACCCCCAGCCGCAGCGGACGCGAGATCATCTGTACCCAGCGCACCGGATCCTTGATGTGGGTGATGCCCCGTCCGGTGCCCACCCAGATGGATCCGTCATCATCGGCGAACAGGGAAAACTGTTCGGTATCGGCCCAGACCAGGCCGTCCTGGATTTCTATGCGGCGCCAGACATGGCCATCGTAGACGCCGAGGCCCTCACCGGTATTGGCCCAGATCCAGCCGCGCGAATCCGCCCGCAGCGAGTACACCGTCGAGCCGTTCAGGGTCGCCGGGTTCTGCCAGTCGGCCACCGACCGCGGCGGCGGCGTCAGGTGCAGGATCTTCTCGCCGATGCGCGTGCCCCACACCGAGCCATCGGTATTGGCGGTGACCGTCTGGATGCCGATCTGCTGGCCGTCGACGCTGGTCGGCACCTTGATGAACTGATCATTCTCGATGCGATACAGGCCGCTGGTGGTCCCGACCCACAGCGTGCCGTCGACGGCCTGGGTTATATCGTCCACGCGCGGATTGCCGGGGGGCTGCAGGCGGGTGACGGCGAGCGTCCTGCTGTCGATCTTGGCCACCCCATACTCCCAGGCGGCGATCCAACCCATGCCTGATCGGTCGAAGAGAATCGTTGAGGCATCGAACTTGTCCGGCACCGTGGTCACGCGCTCAGCCTTGGAGGCACCCGGGGGCACCCGCCACAGCTGCGAGGTCTGATAGGACAACCAGAAGGCGCCGGTTGGGTCCACGGCGCTGTCGTTGGTCTCCTGTTCGGGCAGTCCCTGGAAGGGACAGGCCACGACCATGTGGGTCTTCTCATCCAATGCCCGGCAGCCCAGGTCGGTGCCCAGGATCAGTCGATGCTGATGGTCACGGACGATGTTCCACACCGATTCAGGGTCCAGACCCTGGTTCTTGGTCCAGGACTCGACATTGTCATACCCATGCCAGCGGTACAGGCCGATGCCGGTCGCCGCCAGCCAGAAATTGCCATCCGGATCCGCCAGCGCCGAGGTGATGGGATGATCCGGCAGACCATTCTGCGTCCCGAATTCCTGCCACGAACTTCCGTCCCAGCGGGCGAGCCCCAGGCTGGTGCGTGTGATCACGCGTCCCATGGGATCCAGGGTCAGAGTCAGGCGTCGCACGCGACTGGCGAGCACCACATGCGGCGGGTCGATGACCGCAAAGCGGCTGGCACCGTGATCCAAGGCGATCAACCGATCCAGGCTGCGCGCCCAGATACCGCCGCGCCGGTCCTGGAGCAGCGAGACGTACTCCCCTTCGGGCACGCCTTCTGCAGTGCCGTATATGGTGAGCTTCTGGCCATCGAGGTTGCACAGACGCAGGCCACACCCGAACCACAGCCGCCCGCCACCCACATCGACGGCGCTCTGCACCGATGCGAGTTCGGGATGCGCCGCGACCCGCGCGGGGCTGAACAGCGCGCGCGTGGTCCACAGCGAGCCGGGTGCGCCGCTGCGCTGCGCCTCCATGATCTGGTGGCCCTTGAGGAACAGCACGCTGTCATCGGCCGGCACGACCAGTATGGTGGCCGCATCCGCGGTCACCGGACCCTCGGCGCTCAGCAGCGGTTCGAAGTGATCGGCATTGCCCGAATACAGACCCGCATCGACGCGGGCGAAGATCCGGCCGGTGGGACTGGCGGCCAGTGCCAGCACCGCATCCGCGGGGATGCCGCGCGACTTGTCATACGGGGTGAAGGTGGTGCCGTCATAGCGGTAGATGCCACCGTCGGTCGCCACCCATAGATCGGCGTTGCGATCCACCAGCAACTGCTCGATGCCCAAGTTGCGCAGTCCGGACACCTGGGTGTAGCGACTGAAGCTGAACTCCTGGGCGGCGACCGGCGCCGTCTGCAGCAGGGCCGTCACCAGCAGCACCACCAGGGCCATCGGCAAATGCCGGACAACACGCGGCCAATCGCTTGCCGTATGGCAATCGACGCGCCCCTCAGTCACCGGATCGCCCTGGAACATCGCCTTCGGCCGTAACCAGATCTCTAAGCTAGATTTAGTCTTGAAAGTCTAGGATCGCAGGGGCGGCGGCACCGAGACCAAAGTCACTTATGGCAAGAATTCGTTGGCCGGCGCAGCAGGGGTCCGGGACCCCGCGGCGAGGCAATTTTCCCAACCGTGCGCTGGATCACGTAAAACAGCTCTTTTCACTATTGGATTTTGGCGAAATCCGACCTTCAAACGGCGGCGCCGCGCGTTTTCATTACGGGAAATTCATCGCCCTTTTAATACCTGTCATGCGCCGAATCGATTGCTGCCGCGCTCAAGACGCCTGGCGATCCGGGCCTGAAAATCGTAATCTAGGTTTTAAATCTGCTGAGATTGAACCATTGAGAATTTGCGGTATTGCGTTGCTGGCTGCGACCCTGACCGGCTGCAGCGCCGCGGTGCTGGACCCTCACGGTCCCATCGGCCGCCAGGAAAAACTGATACTGATCGACTCGACCGTGATCATGCTCGCGATCGTGATCCCGGTGATCATCGCGACGCTGGCGTTCGCCTGGTGGTTTCGCGCCGGCAACTCCAAGGCCAAGCGCCTTCCGGACTGGGACTATTCCGGGCGTATCGAATTCGTGGTGTGGGCCATTCCGGCGCTGGTGATCCTGTTCCTCGGCGGCATCGCCTGGTTGAGCTCTCATGACCTGGACCCGCCCAAACCCCTGGAGTCCAGTGTCACGCCGCTGGACATCGATGTGGTCTCGCTGGACTGGAAGTGGCTGTTCATCTATCCGGACGCCGGTGTCGCCAGCGTCAACAAGCTGGTGTTGCCGGTGGGCACACCGGTGCGCTTCCACATGACCTCCGCCACCGTGATGAACAGCTTCTTCATTCCGCAGCTGGGCAGCCAGGTCTACACCATGGCCGGAATGGCGACGCGGCTGAACCTGATGGTGGATGACCCGGGTGACTATCACGGCCTCTCCGCGCAGTTCAGCGGCGAGGGGTTCTCCGACATGACCTTCGATGTCAGCGCCCTGTCGCGCCAGGATTTCGAGCAATGGCTGGACGGCACCCGCACCGGCGGGGGCATCCTGGATGCCAGCGCCTACGAGGCGCTCACGCATCCGAGCGCCAAGGATCCGCAGCATACCTATGGCACCGTGAGCGGTGACCTCTTCGATGCCATCCTCATGCATCCCGGCGCCGCGCCCAGCGCGGCGCAGATTGAACACAGCGATTCGGCTGAGTGAGTTTTTAGCAAATGCTGGGCAAACTGACCTGGGCCGCAATCCCCTTCAACCAGCCGATTCCGCTGGTGACCTCGATCGTCATGGTGTGCGGGATCCTGGCCATCCTGGCGCTGATCACCCTCAAGGGCTGGTGGCCGTACCTCTGGAATGAATGGTTCGCGAGCACCGATCACAAGCGCATCGGCGTGATGTACGTGGCGCTGGGCCTGGTGATGCTGATCCGCGGGTTTGCCGACGCCCTCATGATGCGCGCGCAGCTGGCCCTGGCGCAGGGCGGCGCGACCGGTTTCCTGCCGCCGGAGCACTACGATCAGATCTTCTCGGCGCATGGCACGATCATGATCTTCTTCGTGGCCATGCCGTTCGTGATCGGCCTGATGAACTTCGTGGTGCCACTGCAGCTGGGCGTGCGCGACGTGGCCTTTCCGGTTCTGAATTCCGTAAGCTTCTGGCTGACCGCCTCGGGAGTGCTGCTGGTCAACCTGTCATTGTTCATCGGCGAGTTCGCCAAGACCGGTTGGCTCGCCTATCCGCCGCTGTCCGAGCTTGCCTATTCCCCGGGGGTCGGCGTCGACTACTACCTGTGGAGCCTGCAGATCTCGGGTCTTGGCACCCTCCTCGCCGGCATCAATTTCACCACCACCATCCTCAAGATGCGCACTTTCGGCATGAGCTACATGCGCATGCCGATATTCTGCTGGACGGCGCTGGCCTCGAACCTGCTGATCGTCGCCGCCTTCCCGATTCTCACGGCCACCTTCGCACTGCTGCTGCTGGACCGCTATGCCGGCTTCCATTTCTTCACCGATAACCTCGGCGGCAACGCCGTCATGTACATCAACCTCATCTGGTGCTGGGGACATCCGGAAGTCTATATCCTCATCCTGCCCTGCTTCGGGGTGTTCTCCGAGGTCATCGCCACCTTCTCCGGCAAGCCATTGTTCGGCTATCACTCGATGGTGGTCGCAACCATGGCGATCTGCGTGCTGTCCTTTCTGGTGTGGCTGCACCATTTCTTCACCATGGGCGCCAGTGCCGATGTGAACGGCTTCTTCGGTGTCATGACCATGATCATCGCGGTGCCGACCGGCGTCAAAGTGTTCAATTGGCTGTTCACGATGTACGGTGGTTCGATCCGCTTCACGGTGCCCATCTACTGGACCATCGGCTTCATGGTGACGTTCACGCTGGGCGGCCTGACCGGCGTGCTGCTGTCCATTCCGCCGGCCGACTTCGTGCTGCACAACAGCCTGTTCCTGATCGCTCACTTCCACAATGTGATCATCGGCGGCGTGGTCTTCGGCTTCATGGCCGGCTACAACTACTGGTTCCCGAAGGCCTTCGGCTTCACTCTGGATGAGACCCTGGGCAAGGTGATCTTCTGGTGCTGGTTCATCGGCTTCTATCTCGCCTTCATGCCACTGTATGCGCTGGGGCTGATGGGCGCGACGCGTCGCATGCAGCACTACGCCGACCCTTCCTGGCAGCCCTACATGATCGCGGCCTTCTGCGGCGCGGCGCTGATCTTTGCCGGCATAGGCCTGATGGTGGTGCAGCTGGCGTGGAGCATCCGCACGCGCGAACGGCGCCGCGATCTGACAGGTGACCCCTGGAACGGCCGCACCCTCGAGTGGGGCACCGCCTCACCGCCGCCGTCCTGGAATTTTTCCGTCGAGCCGCATGTGCACGGCATCGATGCCTTCTGGGCTGTCAAGACCAAGAACAAGGAACTGCACAAGGTGGCCGAGAGCCGCTACGAGGCCGACCACAAGCCCCATTACGAGACCATCCACATGCCCAAGCGCAGTGGCACCGGCTTCGTCAGTGCATTCTTCGCCGTGTTCCTGGGGTTCGGCCTGATCTGGCATATCTGGTGGCTGGTGATCGTGGCGGTCATCTGCTGCATCGGCGTGCTGCTGCGGCAGGCCTGGGACACCGACCGCGACCTGTACATCACCGCCGAGGAACTCGAGGACTTCGACCGGCGTCATCCCAGCCTTGGGGCGCAGCTATGAACGCCGCGAATCTCGCCCTGGATGCACACGGCAAGCCGCTTCCACTCTCGGAGCGCGGGCCGGCCTCCACCTGGTCGATGATCAGCTTCGGTTTCTGGCTGTTCCTGCTCAGTGACATCGTCATCTTCTCCGCTCTTTTCGCCACGTATGCGGTGCTGTCCAAGGCCACCGCCGGCGGACCGTCGGGGAGCGATATCTTCGATTTGAAGAATGTCTTCATCGAGACCTGCTGTCTGCTGGCCTCGAGCTTCACCTGCGGTCTGATGCTGATCGCCGCGGAACGACGCGAACTGCAGAAGTTCTATCTGTGGGCGGCGGTGACCTGGGTGCTGGGCGCCTGCTTCATTGGCCTGGAGGTCACGGAGTTCTCGGACCTCGTGGCCCGCGGCTTCGGCCCGACCCATAGTGCGTTCCTGTCCGCCTTCTTCACGCTGGTCGGCACCCATGGCTGCCATGTGAGCTCGGGACTGCTGTGGCTGCTGGTGATGACCGCGCAGGTGGCCACCCTTGGGCTTCGCACCACCGTCATCCGGCGCCTGTTCTGCTTCAGCCTGTTCTGGCACGCGCTCGACCTGGTATGGATCGGCGTGTTCACCATCGTCTATCTGGGTAGCGTCCATGCAGCATAACGATGAGATCGAAGACGACGGCAGTACCAACCCGCAAAGTTATCTCGGCGGTCTGGCGCTGGCCATCATCCTCACCCTCGCCTCCTTCGGCGCCGCCACCACTCACCTGGTCTGGGGCCCTGGCCTGCCGATACTGCTGGCGGTGCTCGCCATCGCGCAGATGGGCGTGCACCTGGTGTTCTTCATGCACGTCAACGCCACCGAGGAAGGCGAGAACACCGCCCTCGCCCTGGGGTTTGGCATCTTCATCGTGTTCCTCGTCGTGTTCGGCTCCATCGTCATCATGAACAACCTCAGCAACACCATGCCGACCATGGACCAGCTGATGAAGATGCAGCGTTAGATCACTCCGGACCCTCCGGAAACGCAACCTTTTCGCGGCGCCCGACCTTGGCAATCTCTGCCTGGATGTCGGGACGCTGCAGCCAAAGATTGTATCGGCGGTCATGCTCCCTCACCGGCGCAGGCTCGGCATGGGAGGCGTAGTCCTGTATTTCCAGGAGTGCTTCGCGGCGCCTGCTGGGATCTTCCAGCCTGCGGATGAGCACGGCGGCGGCCTCATCGGTTCGACCCGCCCGGAATAGCGAGGACTGCAGGACCTGCGGGCCATCCTGCTCGTGTTCCTTCAGGTAGTTCAAAGCCTGCTCGGTTGCCTGCGCATCCTTCAGCATGACCGCCAGCCTGACCAGAACCTCCTGCTGGACCAGTTTTCCATAGGGCGACAAGGAATGCGGGCCGTTCGGAAGCTCCGAAACTACCGAACGAGCCTCCTCCGGCCGATCACGATTGAGCAGAAAGTTCGCCAGGTTCAGCACATTGCTGACATTCTTTTCGCCATTCTCAAGGCGCTCGGCCGCAGCGCGCAATTCCGCCTCGGCCTCCTCGTCCTGACCCAGCGCCGCGAGCGCCCTGGCCCGATTATCGTAGATCCACTGCAGCCTTTCGGGGCCGTCGTCATAGATTTTCTTCACATCCCCGCTCAACGTGACGCGCTCGATCACGGCGTTCGTCACCGTCATCACATCCGAGTAGCGACCCAGCCAGAGATAGACATAGGTCAGCTGCACCACCGCATCCAGGCTGCGCGGATAATCCTCTACACTGCGCAGGTATTCGGCTACCTGTCTGCCGCCGGCGGCAGCCAGATCGAAGCTCGCCGGATTCAGGCGTACCAGGGCATCATCCCGGCGGTCCACGCGCAGCCCCAGCAGAGTGTGCGGGTCATCAATGCGCATCACGACCTGCGCCGCGCGGGCCAGATCGTTGCGCGCGACGCACTCATCCACCAGCAGCAGCCATTCCGGCTGCGGCTGCGTGCCCGCGAAAGGCGTCCAGGAGGCGTCGAACAGGGCATTGAGCATGGTGAAGCGTGCGTCCTTCTGCGCTTCATCATCCGGGGTTCTGAGGACCAGATTGCGCACAATATCGGCTCTCAGGGCGCCCAGGGCCCCGGGCCAGCGCCTGGCCAGCGCCGTCACGGAAATCATGCCATCGGGTATGTCTGCGACTCTCGATGCACCGGTATATCGGCCTTCCCAGTCCGCCACTGCCGCCTCTGGCATTTCACTGGCACGCACCAGAATATGATGGGCATACGAGTTATCACGCTGCTCGAGCCCGATCAGGCCCGTGAGCAGCAAACCCGCGTGCTGTCGATCCGGCGCCAGCGCAGTGAATCGGTCCGAACTGGTCAATTCCACCAGCAGCCGGTAGGCCTTCGGGTGCGAGTCCAGCGCGAGCATCTGCAGTGCCGCAATCCAGTCCCGCGAATAATCGTCCTTCGCCTCCCCCGTAGCGAAGGCGCGCAACGCGTATCGCGTCGCCTGTGCCAGATCAACGCTTGATTGCGGCGGCCCGAATTGGTCATCCGGCGGCGGAGCCGAAGCACAGGACACCAGGAGAACGGCGACACCGAGCCCAAGCGAACGCAGAATTGTGCCGCGCAATATCTGCAATGCTCTGCCGAAAATCATTTCACGCACCGCCATCATTACCACTGCCCAGTCTAAGCGCGTAGCGAGAAAAGTGCCCATTTCCTCACCGCGACCGGCTGACGGATCCTTGTGGCGGCGCACCGCTCAATTTTGAGGCTAGAAGTCCACCTGGCTGGACACCCCATTGGCCCCCTTGCGCAGCACATGGGTATACAGCTGGGTGGTGCTCACATCCGCATGTCCCAACAACTCCTGCACGGTTCGGATGTCATAGCCGCGTTCCAGCATGTGCGTCGCAAAGCAATGGCGCAACGTGTGGCAGGTCGCCGGCTTGCAGATTCCCGAGCGCCGCACGGCCGCCCGCATCTGCCGCTGCATGGATGATTCCACTATGTGGTGGCGCCGCCGAGTGCCCGTGCGTGGATCCCGACTGGCATCCAGCGCCGGAAAGACGTACTGCCAGGACCATTCCAGTGCTGCTCCGGGGTTCTTGTGTTCAATCGCCGCAGGTAATTCCACCCCGCCAAAACCACTTTGCAGCGCATGCGAGTGCCTCTCCCGAACCGAATCCAGATGCACCCGCAGCGGGGCCACCACGAGCGCGGGTAAAACGGTAACTCTGTCCTTCCCGCCCTTGCCGCCGCGCACCATGATCTGCCCGCGCTCGAAATCGATATCCTGGATACGCAGCCGCAGGCACTCCATCAGTCGCAGTCCACTGCCGTACAACAGCACCCCGACAAGCCAATGCACGCCTGAAAGCTGAGCCAGAAGAACCCGAGTTTCCTCGCGCGTCAGCACCAGAGGCAGGCGACGCGGCTTACGCGCCTTGACGATATTGTTGAGCCAGGGCAGATCCTGCTTCAGCACATGCCGGTACAGAAACAGAACAGCCGCCAGCGCCTGATTCTGCGTGGCCGCCGCCACGTTCCCGTGCACCGCCAGGCTGCTCAGGAATGTTTCGACCTCGACCGCCCCCAGGTCCCGCGGATGTCGCCTGCCGTTGAACAGAATGTACCGTTTGATCCAGAAGACGTACTGCTCCTCCGTCCGGTAGCTATAGTGACGCACACGCACGGCATTACGAACCTGATCGAGGAGGCGCGGTTTCGCAGGTTCTGCCATGCAGCATCTGTCGCTAAAGTATTGACGTCATTCCACTCAGACGCTCTAGTGAATACAATCACCTATGACGACTCAAGCTGCATATGTGTTGAAAATGCACCATTTCATTCCTGCAATTTGCCACCCTAAATATTAGTTAGAAGGCGTCGCCGTGCGTAGTGCCATCGTCTTCGGAGTGGTTGGACTGGCCTTTCTCAGCCTCGCTGTGCTGGTACTTCGATCGTCTTCACCTTCCGCCATTCCAGTTGCCTATGGTTCGCTTGTCTTGGGTATCGTTAGTTTGGGGCTCGGGATCTTGAAACTCATCTATCGGAGAGCGCAACTAGCCCCCGCTGGTTCCTCCCCCCACGGTACCGGCTACAACGGCCCCGACATTGGTCATGGCGGGGGGCACGCGCACAGCGACGGCGGAGGGTTTTCGGGCGACGGCGGCGGTTACGATGGAGGTGGCCATTGACGCTTTCTAACATGCGTTCGAGCGGACGCGCCGTGAATAAACTGCCAGTCGTAGTGTTGCGGCGCGCCGCTCAACTCTGGCGTTAGGTGCTTATGAAACACTGCGCTTGGATACTGATGCTTCTGCCAGTTGCCGCCTTGGCCGCCCCGCTCAACTGCGATGTAGGGCCGGCTACAAAAACGTTTGGTGGTGCTCCGTGGTTGGTCTATAGCTGCAATGATCCATCCACCGTCATTGTGGTAAGTGCTCCGGGCAGTCCAGCATCGCCGTTCTACTTCTCCCTTTCGTTCGAGAACGGCTCATACCGCATCAGGGGTGAGGGAACAGGCGCAAAGTCGGTGACTGACGCCGCATTGCGTCAGCTCCAGTCGCTTTCTACTTCGGATATCCAAGCGTTGCGGAAGGCGACGATTGCACGGGCTAAATGAAGGTCGGTGGGAGCCCCTAACATGCGTTCGAGCGGACGCGCCGTGAATAAACTGCCCGTCGTGTTGCGGTGCCGCGCCGCTCAACTTTGGCGTTAGACCCGAAGGCCGTGCCCGAAGTCCTGCTCTATCAGACCTCTGACCCCGAATTCGCAGATCGTGCGATTGCAGCCCTCGATCATGCTGGAATTCCCAGTTATCGGCTGGGTGCCGGCTTCTACTCTGACTCTCCGGTGCCGCGCCGGAATTTAGGCCTCGGAATCTCAATCTACATTCGGCATGACAAGGACTATGCTGAGGCAAATGCCATTATCATCAAATTGGGTGCAGTCGTTGAGCCAAGGATTGTGCTACCGGGTTGGGCTGGATGGATTCTGTATAGCGTACTTGCTGCTGTAGTTTGCGCCGCCATATATGTTGTAATTGATCGCGTCGTGTCATCGCACTAGGTATACCTCGCAGTCAAGTGAGGGGTTTGTCTAACATGCGTTCGAGCGGACCACCCATGAATAAACTGCCAAGGGCCGTGACCGCGGTCGACGTGATCGTTTACTCGTGCGCGGCCGTTCAACTTTGGCGTTAGGACTGTTCCTGTGACACTAGTTCTCGCAATCGCCGCACTTCTTATGCCAGTCCTGTTCCTGGGTGCAATCATGTGGCTATTTCTCGTGGCACGTCTCTTTAAGCGCCTTCGCCTCGACCACCCAGCAAAATTTGCGGACATGGGTGAACCTGGGCTTCTCTCGAATAACAATCTTCAGACGACCTCTGCGTTGTTGTCCTTCATTCTTAGCCGCGAGGATCGAGAGCTGGAAGATGCGGCCCTGTCTCGCCTGACGAGTAGGATGCGACTCCTGCTAGCTGCTTACTTGGCGTGCTTTCTCTATGTGATTGGAAGCATTGTGGCAATGTCGCTCAGCGCTGGTGGGTTCTAACATGCGTTGGAGCGGACCGCCCATGAATAAACTGCCAGTTCCTGTCGCCAACGCTCCCCTGGTTTCGGGGTTATGCGCGGCCGCTCAACTTTGGCGTTAGGCCTCATTCATGTCAGCCCCTAGTTCGTCGCCTCTCAAGTTGGCCTTCCAGCAGTCAAGGGCCCAGCGGAACATCGACTTGGTGCTGCCCGTGCTGAAGGCGGCTACGCTACATGTGGTCACCGGATCAGAGCTGAAACAAGGCCAAAGGCCCGAGTGGTTTCTTACCAAGTCACCAACAGAGGGCCGGCTTTGCGTCACCACCTCCGAAACAGAATCCGCCCTGGCCAGAGTCCCGTGGCCAAAGCTAGAGATTTCGGGAGCTCAACTACTAGAAGCGTTGCCAGCCGGAATCGAAGTGATCGTTGTCTACCCCGATGGAGGGGACTACATCACCCGCGAGCACTTGGACTGGTATCGTAAAGCCAAAGGAGGCCTAACAATCGTTGGAGCGGACCGTGACAGGCTCCTGTAACAGCACGGGCGTGCGCATTGGCCTCGTAAGCTCGGCATGCGCACGCGGGTGCACGATTAGGATGCGGCGCGCGGCCGCTCAACTCTGACGTTAGAGATCAATCGGGCTCGGTGTCAGAAGAAATGTCTCAATTCGACAGCGGACCATGAACATCGCAGCGAGCTTCATCCTAGGGGGCCTCGTGGGGTTGGTTCCACTTGCACTCGGCCTTGTCCTAAATCAGCGCAGACTGGGTTTCGTGGGCTTCTTGTGTTGTCTTGCGCTAGGATTCTTGACGGGACTCCTAGGCCCAATCATTGCCACAGTGGGCTTCTCCATTGGAATTGTTGTGTCCTGGAACCACGGCGGACCAAAACATGGCCCCACTTAGCCAAGGGTTGACCTCTAACATGCGTTCGAGCGGACGCGCCGTTGATAAACTGCCGGGTCTGTCGTCGCGTGAAACGTGTCCGATGATGCGGTGCCGCGCCGCTCAACTTTGGCGTTAGGTTGCACTTGGGCGAGTTGCCAAAATCGAAGTTCATGCTCCTCTTCGAGCGAGATCAGGGGCGATGCGTCTACTGCGGCATGGACTTAAAGGCAGACTTGGACAGATTCCTCATGGCCACGGAGGATCACCTAGTGCCTGCTTCTAAGGGTGGCAAAGGCCGGAATTTGGAAAACTTGATCCTGAGCTGCGTCGTTTGTAATCGTCTGAAGGCGAACTTTGCGCCTGATGGAATTGACGCGAAACAGGACCGCCGCGGGTACATCGCAGCCGTCAGGCAACATATCTTCGAGCGACGTAGTCAACGCCTCAGCGTGTTCATGCAAGTAACTCACCCAGACCAAGTGGACTACCAATGAATGTGCAACCTAACATGCGTTTGAGCGGACGCGCTGTGAATAAAGTGCCTGTCGTGTTGCCGTGCTGCGCCGCTCAACTTTGGCGTTAGGCATTAAGTGGAACTGACAAGTGACTTGAACTGCAGTGGCGTGCCAAGGCCGATGAAGAATCGGACGCCACGATGCAGCATCGAGACTACGCGGCGAGCAGCCTCGTGAAGTGGATCACGACTATAGCGGTGGTGGCACTAGTCGTTGGAACGATACTTATGCGGGGCTATATGACCGTCGGATGGCACCATTTTGATATGCCATACCCGCATATAATAGGGCCGATGTTCCATCTCGACGGGGAATCGGGTGAAGACGCAGTCTATTTTGAACTGTGGCTAGAGTTCGTCGCTATATCGGCAATCGGGCTTGCGGGAGCAAGATTTGTTAGGAAACGACTCTTTAATTAAGTCGTGCCGAGCTGCGCATCTGCCCTTGCCTAACATGCGTTTGAGCGGACGCGCCGTGAATAAAGTGCCCGATCCGTCATCATGTGCTGCACGTGCGATGGCGCTGCGGCGCGCCGCTCAACTTTGGCGTTAGGCATCCAATGACTGAGGCGCACCATCCAAATCCTGCTGTTCCGCCATTCGTATTTGTTGTATTTGCGATTGCCGCGGCGGGTTTTTTCTATGTGCAGTGGGGTCGCGACATTAAGATGAAGCGGCTGGTCTGGCCTGCTGTGCTTCTTGCAACGTGGGGTACCTTACTCGTGATGATGTCGAAGACGGCATCTGATCCAAGGATTTGGCGCCAGTTTCTTCCAATCGTACCCGTTCCGCTTGTTTTGATGTATTTCAGCATTACGTTTTGCCGCACATGCGGAACCACCCTTCGTCGAGGCAGATTTTACAAACTTCCGGATTTCTGTTCGAAATGTGGGGCGCGGCTTAAGAGGGATCCCTAACATGCGTTCGAGCGGACGCGCCGTGAATAAGGTGCCCGGTCTGTCGCCGAGTGCGACGAGCGCAATGATGCGGTGCCGCGCCGCTCAACTTTCGCGTTAGGTTGCACTTGGGCGAGTTGCCAAAATCGAAGTTCATGCTCCTCTTCGAGCGAGATCAGGGGCGATGCGTCTACTGCGGCATGGACTTAAAGGCAGACTTGGACA
>Ga0210385_10000396_pt1 | contig 33298 bp, 36 predicted proteins | sample IncBWH26OmetaG_FD_160107 | JGI IMG/M metagenome (GOLD analysis project Ga0210385, IMG submission 160107) | Forest soil microbial communities from Barre Woods Harvard Forest LTER site, Petersham, Massachusetts, United States - Inc-BW-H-26-O ...
CCACACAGCTCGCCGCCGAAATCGAACACATGGACCTCGAGCCAGGGCTCGGTGCCCCCCACCGTCGGGCGCGTGCCGATGCTCGCCACCCCGCTGAGCGCCGTTCCCGAGCCGCGGATCCGCAGCCGCACGGCAAAGATTCCCGCCACCGGCAGCCGCCGGTGAGGGAAGCGCACATTGGCCGTGGGAAAGCCCAGCTTACGTCCCAGCTGCTCCCCGCGCACCACCCGTCCGGTCATCGTATAGGGACGTCCCAGGAGGCGCTCAGCCCGCTTGAGGTCCGCCACCGCCAGCGCCTCGCGGATCGCGCTGCTGCTGAGCCGCTCCCCGGCGAGGGTCACGGGCTCGACGATGTCCACCTCGAACCCCAACCGCTCGCCTGCCGCCTGCAGCTTCTCGGCCGTGCCCTCCCCGCCTCGGCCGAAGCGAAAATCATGGCCGACGACCACGAGCGCCGGCTTCAGGCGCTCGGCCAGCAGCCCCGCGAACTGCTCCGCCGTGAGGCTGCGGGTGGCGGTCCCGAAGCGCAGCACACACAGCAGGTCCAACGGCATCTGTTCGAGGCAGCGCCAGCGCTCGCGCAGCGAGGTCAGGCGCGCGGGGGGATTCTCGGGTGCGAGGAACTCCCGCGGCATGGGCTCGAAGGTGACCATCAGCGTGGGCACACCGAGGCGCTGCGCCTGTTGGTGCAGGCGGGCGAGGAGCGCCTGGTGACCCAGGTGCAGGCCGTCATAGGTGCCGACGGTGAGGGCCTGGCGCCCTGCGAGGAGACCGGCCGGTGGAAGTCCACGAATCAATTGCATTTCGTTGAAATTATAGGCAACTCGGGCAGCCCCAAGTTGACAACCTTGGGGTCGATCCGCAGACTACGGCCCCCTCGAATCGGGCACGTCCCACGTTTTTACGGAGAGTCCTTTGGCCAATACCAAGTCCGCGGAAAAAGCCGCTCGCCAGGCCGAGAAGCACCGCGCACGCAATGTGGCCCTGCGTTCGCGCATGCGCAGCGCCGTTCGCAAGGTCACCGCCGCCGTCGAAGGGGGCAACAAGGCCGCCGCCGGTACCAGCTACAAAGAGGCCGTCCCGGTCATCGACTCGCTGGTGAACAAGCAGATCATTCATCGCAACAAGGCCAATCGCCACAAGAGCCGTCTCGCCGCGCGCATTCGCGCGATGGCCTAATCATCGAGCGCGGCCGCATCGTCGGCCGGGCGCTGGTTCTCTTCCAGGAACTTCATCACCGCCTGCACCAGCTCGGGCGTTCCCGCACCCGTCGCTCCCGAAATCAGGAAATGCGGTCCGCGAAAGCGCAGCCGCCGCACGATGTCCTTGGCACGCGCTTTGGCCTCCGCGGGCGGCAGCAGATCAATTTTGTTCAGCAGCAGCCAGCGGGGTTTGTCGGTGAGATCCGCGCTGAACTTCTTCAGCTCCGCGACGATCGCGCGCACCTCCTGCACCGGATCGGCCTCGGGGTCGAGAGGGGCGATATCCACCAGGTGCAGCAACAGGCGCGTGCGCTGCAGATGCTTGAGAAAGCGGATCCCCAGGCCCGCCCCTTCGGCGGCGCCCTCGATCAGTCCCGGAATATCGGCCATCACGAAGCTGCGCTGATCGCCGGCGCTGACCACCCCCAGGTTCGGATAGAGCGTCGTAAAGGGGTAGTCCGCGACCTTCGGTCGCGCATGGGAGACCGCGCGGATCAACGTCGACTTGCCGGCATTGGGCATGCCGAGCAGTCCCACATCGGCGATGACCTTCATTTCCAGTTCCAGCTGGCGCTTCTCCCCAGGCAGGCCGGGGCCGAACTGGCGCGGCGTGCGGTTGGTGCTGGATTTGAAACGGGTGTTGCCCCAACCGCCCTTGCCCCCGCGGGCCACGAGCAGCTCATCGCCGACCTTGGCCAGATCGCCCAGCTGCTCCCCGGTATCCGAATCGCGCACGACGGTGCCCACCGGCAGGGAAACGTAGAGGTCGGCGCCGGCGGCCCCGGTGCAGTCATTGCCACTGCCGGCGGTGCCATGGGGCGCGCGGAAGGTCCGCTCGACGCGAAAATCAGCGAGGGTATTGATGCCCTGGACGGCTTTCAGCCAGACACTGCCGCCGTGACCGCCATCGCCCCCATCGGGACCGCCGAAGGGGACGAACTTTTCGCGCCGGAAACTGGCGCAGCCGCGACCACCGTTTCCCGCCTGGACTTTGACACGGGCTTCATCGACGAATTTCATGAGGGGCGAACCGGCGGCCGCAAGCCGGCCCCCAAAGGGTCAATTGGAGGCGGAAGTCGCCTCGGGCAGCTCGGGCAGCACGCTCACGAAAGTACGCTGCTCGGCACCCTTGCGGGCGAACTGCACGCGGCCGGTCACCAGGGCGAACAGGGTGTGGTCCGTGCCGACGCCCACGTTGGTACCGGCGCGCATCGGCGTGCCACGCTGGCGCACGAGGATGTTGCCCGCGGCGACCAGTTCACCGCCGAAGCGCTTGACGCCCAGCCGCTTGGAGTGTGAATCGCGGCCGTTTCGGGTACTGCCGCCAGCCTTTTTATGTGCCATGTCTGCTGATCCTTCGAAAAGTGACGCGCCTTAGGCCGCGCTGATGTCCGTGACCTTCACTTCCGTGAAGAGCTGGCGATGGGTGCCCTGCCGCAGATAGTGCTTGCGGCGGCGAAACTTGACGATGACGGCCTTGTCGCCCTGACCATGGCGGACCACGGTGGCCAGGACCTTGCTGCCGGCAACCTTCGGGGTTCCGATGGTGACGTTGGCGCCCTCGCCCACCAGCCGCACGTCGGCAAATTCGACGGTCTCGCCGGGGAGGGCGTCGAGCTTCTCTACCTTCAGTACGGCGTCCTTCGTGACCCGATACTGTTTGCCGCCAGTGGCGATAACCGCGTACATGTTGAAATCCTGCAAAAGAAGTGACGCGCACGCCCGAGGGGTCCCCTGGGCTTTGCGAAAGGTCGCGCATTCTACTGACCGGGGCCGCACCGGTCAAACCTTGGGTTTTCCTGCCCTCACGCGCACTTACGCACCGGGACCCCGTCAGCTAGGATGCCACTGTCTTACACATCCCGGCACTCATGACCCTCGTAGAAATCCGCTCCATCGTCCACTCCGACCTGACCGCCGTGGACGCGGTCATCAGGGCCCGGCTGAAGAGCTCGGTACCCCTGGTCGATCGGATCGCCGAGCACATCATTGCCGGGGGCGGCAAACGCCTGCGGCCCCTGCTGGTGGTCCTGGCCGGCCGCGCCTGCAATTCGAACAGCACCGCTCACGTTGAAGCTGCGGCCTTCATCGAGTTCGTCCACACCGCGACTCTGCTGCATGACGATGTGGTGGATGGCTCCTCGATGCGCCGCGGCCGGGATACCGCGAACGAGGTCTTCGGCAACCAGGCGAGCGTACTGGTGGGCGATTTCGTCTACTCCCGTGCCTTCCAGATGATGGCGGCCCTGAAGAGCCCGCGCGTCTTGGAGATCATGGCGGATGCCACCAACGTGATCGCCGAGGGCGAGGTGCTGCAGCTCATGCACGCCCATGATCCGGAGACCACCGAACAGCGTTACCTGGAAGTCATCTATAGAAAGACCGCCCGGTTGTTTGAAGCGGGCGCGGAGGTCGCCGCGGTGCTGGCCGACAGCCCGAGCGAAGTCCAGCGCGCCCTGGCGGATTACGGCCGACACCTGGGAACGGCCTATCAGCTGGTCGATGACGTGCTCGATTTCCGCTCGAATCCGGCTGAGCGCGGCAAGAACCTGGGCGATGACCTGGCCGAAGGCAAGCCCACCCTGCCCCTCATTTATGCACTGCGATCCGCCGGCGAAGCCGACCGCGCCTTGATCCGCACCGCCATCCGCCAGGGGGGCCTGGCCCAATTGGAACCGATCGTCGCGGCGATCGAATCCACCGGCGGCATTGACTACGCCTCACGCGTGGCCCAGCGTGAATCGGAGCAGGCGCTTCAGGCTTTGACCGTATTGCCGGATACTCCGTACCGGCGCGGCCTCGCGGCGCTGGCCCAGTTTGCTGTCGCGCACACGACCTGAAGTGTTGGGGGGAAGCATGAGAATGAAAACGACCGCTCGCGCTGTGCCGCTCGCGCTGGCCTGGACACTGCTGTCCGCCCTGGCCCTCAGCGGTTGTATCAACTCCCACGACAGCGACAGCGCATCGCTCAGTGGCTCCGGCCCGGCCGGGGACGAAGATCATGACGATTCGACGACCACCGGCAATGGCACCCATTCCATCAACGGCTCGATCCATGTCAGCTCGAGCGCCCCGGGCGGCGAAGTCAGCACCGTCAATGGCTCGATCCATGCGGACGAGAACGCACAGCTCGCCGGTGGCCATACCGTCAACGGCAACATCAGCCTCGGCGATCACGCTTCGGCCACGTCATTGACCACCGTCAACGGCGGCATATCCTTAGGCCAGGGCGCGAAAGTCAGCGAGACCGTCACCACCGTCAACGGCACCCTCGCCTTGCGCCCCGGAGCCGAAGTGGATGGACGGCTCTCCAACGTCAACGGCTCGATCGTGCTGTTCGATGCCACCGTCAAGGGCGGCATCACCACGGTCAACGGCAATATCGAGATCGGGGCACACTCCCACGTGCAGGGCGGCGTCGTGGTGCACAAGCCCTCGAGCGGCTTCTTTCAGTGGTGGTCGGACAGCGACAAACCGCGCATAGTGGTGGGACCCGGTGCCGTCGTGGAAGGCGCCATGACCTTCGACCGTGCCGTCCGCCTCTTTGTGAGCGATACCGCGACCATCGGCCAGGTCACCGGGGCGACCCCGGTCAAGTTCTCGGGCGACCACCCCCCGGGTTGATAGCCCCGGCCCAAGTCGACCCGACCCTTGTTCGTGCGGCGTGCGGTCGAGTACACTGCGCGCCCCCGCATGAGCCCCCGAAGGCTCTGCCCGGCCGCCAGTATCGGGATGTAGCTCAGCCTGGTAGAGCACTACGTTCGGGACGTAGGTGTCGCAGGTTCAAATCCTGTCATCCCGACCAATGATTTTCCTGGCATTTTCTTGAAGGTCCGTGGTCTGGAGTCCATGTTCCGCTATCGTCTGGGGTCCAATTGGGGTCCAGTTGCTCAGACGGATTTTCGGTAGCTATCCGACCGCTTAAGGCACTGAGATTTCAGCTCAACTGGCGATCGCTAAGTGCAAATCGAACAAGCCATCCCATCGCCGCCGATCCGGAGCAGGCTCGGCTATTCGAAAGCCTCCACGCGCTCCCGACACAGGGCGACCATACGTCCAAACGCAGCTTCGCCGTCCGGCGCATAGGTGAGTCCCCTGGGCAGGGCTATCGACGCAAGTGCGCCTGCCAATCGTGAGAGGACCTCGTCGATTGAGGTCGCGGCGGCCGCTGCGGACAATCCGGCCGTATTTGCCATCGCTCGGAAATCCGCACGTTTGAGCCGCTCATCTTTGCCGTTCAGTTTAAGAGCCATACGGTCTGTCGCAAGCCGTGGGAACACCCTCGTCGTTACAGCGTCGTAAAGCGGTGCGAAACGCACAGAGCCGAATGTTGCACTTCCCGGTTCGGCGATTTTCAGGAGCGCCATGTTCTTGAGATGCAAATCGCCGTCCGCGATCAGCCATGCGAACAAAGCGCGCTTCAGGACGATCAGGAGGTCGTCCTCGGGCGCTGTCGATAGCGTCCGAACGTGACGAGCGACGCGCTCCATTGTGCCGTTGTATTTGGCTTCGGGCGGGAAATCAAGGACGGAACAAAGGTCTTCCATCGCGAACAGACGCCTATCGTCCGGGGCTTGTCTGATGTCGAAACGTTCAACCAGCAAGGCCACCGGCATGCCGTCCGGCATTGCCATGAGTGCCGTCGCAGGCACCTCGAAGCCGGCGCTTCGTCCGAGCGCGAGCGCGGTCCATTCGATCAACGGAAGATTTTCGAATCCGCTCGTCCCAGCGGGCTTGAGAATATGTGTAAAGGAGGTCTCCGTCGCCGGTGAAATGGTGCCCCGATCGTCGAGGTGCATTGGCGCTTTGATCTGGACACCGGAAATCCGCGGGGTATCTGCGAGCTCATAGATGCGCGCCAGATTCTGCTCAAAGGTTTGCTCAATGTCTGAGCAACCGGGTCCCACGTAGGTTCCGGTGAACACATCATCCGCTACGAACTGCGTCAAATGAGTGCCGAGGATATCGGCGGGCAGTAGTGCGATACCGGCTTTTGTCTGAGCGATGGTGATGTTCGACATGTATCGCTTGCCAGTCCGAAGCATCGCTCGCTCGTCCCGGTCCTGCAGGACTGCTCCAAGCCATCCTTCTGGAAGAAGCGAGACGATGAATGGGGGCAATTTGCCGGGAGTTGTCTGACGTACAAGTGGCGGCCCCACGCCGGACATTGGTGCCCATCGCCATTCGAAGCCGTCATGAGTGAGTTCGCCGATGGGCATGCCATGCCAGGCAACGACGAGGTTGAGGGCGGCAGTATTGACCGCAGGCGCCGTTGCAGGGCTTCGTTGAAAAAAACGCTCAGCAGCCTCACCTTCCCGGTACCAGTCATTCTCGCGGGCGAGTGCCCACACAGCGTCGCCCGCTGCCTTCGGGCTGCCGTACTCCTCAATGAGGCGTGCGGATAGAGCCTCCCGAGTGGCTTCATCGATCGAGGCTGCATGTTCACTGCGAAGCCTGAAGGCTTCTAGAAAACGCTGCCGGATTGACGAAACCTCGATGCGGAATTCGCCGAGACTGTCTGCGATGACAGCCGGTCCGAGAGAAGGCTTTTTGGGGCCGGGATTCTGAATGATTTCCAGACCTCGAATGCGGGTGCGGAAATTCCGGCGACCGCTTAAGTAGAGCCGCCCATCGCGGGTCGGAGCGAGCGCGATTGCGCTGGCTGCCGAGAGGTAGGTTTGTGGATAGAGATACTGGGCTATGCGTATGGCATGGCCGAGCACGGTTGACTCGATGTCGTCAGCGGCATCGACGTAAATGCCACGCATCAATTGGATGATTTTTCCCGTTTCAGCCAAGTAGTGACTGCGGGTCTTGTCGAGGGTCTCGCCGACGAGGTATAGGGTCAATTTATAACTTTCCCGTATTTCACATACGAGATAGTTAGGCTCTGCGGCCATTATTGTCAAGTTATTTCTAACTTTCCCGTATTTCATATACCCGAAAGTTAGGATTCCCTCGGGTCAGATATCCGAGTGACCGAGTTTGAGCGAAGACTCTGATCGCTGATCTCGGAGTGACAACTGTCACGCGCAATTCATGCCACGCGCGACTGTTATGGCGTCGCGTCCCACCGCTAGCCTTCATCTGGTCACGGCAACAAATGGGAAGCCCATGTCACTTGCGTCAACGGCTACTTCCGGGTGGAAGACTACCGCAAGAACGCGGCATTGAAATTCTCGCATGAGGAAACCCGCCGGATCGGGGCGCTAGCCGAGCGCGAGCGGATCGGCCGGGACTTGCATGATCTCCTCGGGCACACACTCTCTCTTATCGCCATCAAGAGTGAACTTGCGGGCAAACTTATCGGTCGCGATCCTCGCGCCACGGGGCACGAAATTGCGTGATGCGCACCGCGCGCGCATCCCTAAGGCAGGTCCGCGCCGCCGTTGCCGGGATGCGGTCCGCTTCGCTTGACGATGAGCTGCGCTCGGCACGGGCGCTGCTCGAGTCGAGCGGTCTGACATTGACTTGTCATCGGAATGCGGCGGCGCTGCCCGTCGACATTGAAACCGCGGTCGCAATGATCGTCCGGGAAGCGGTGACCAACATTCATCGGCACGCGGCAGCAAACCGAGCTTGGATCGAGATCTACTTGAAACGCGCGTTGGCAATGGATGTTACGGCCGCAACCGCGCCGGAAACTCCCTCGCATCACCGTTCCGAAGTTAACCGCCAAAAATACACACAGGCGACCAGTCCGGCGTTGCCGCGGGCAACGGAGGGTCGTATTGCCGAAAGTCGTTCGCGGCAAACACTGGCCTGCCACCCACGAGCGTCAAATCAGAGGTGATGCCGCTGATCTCGTCTTCGGGACAGGCGAAGAAGTCACGGTAGCGGGTTGGATCCGCCGACTCGCACGAATGTCGCACATGGAGGCGCGATCAAAGCCAACTTTCTGTCATCCCGACCAATGATTTTCCTATTCTTTACTTCTTGACGTGGCGCCTCTGGGGTCCAGGCTCAATAGCCTTCTGGGGTCCGATTGGGGTCCAGGCTTCTCCAATTGTTTTTTGAGAACCTGTTCGGTCGCTATGCTGCCGCGGCATCCTTCGTAATATGGTCGAGGCCAATATCTCTTGGTCGACGAAATGCCGTTTGGACTAGGTCGCACTGTGCAGGACTCACGCCGGCTGCTTCGAAGCGCGTGCGCCATTCTCTAACCCTGGCTGAGACTCTTTCGATGACTGCGATTGCGGCCGGCTTTAGCAAGCCGAAACTTCCTCGGGCCTCGAATAGGTTTTTAAGTGTGGCACTCCTGCCTTGGGGACCGACAGACAGATGCAACCGTCGCTCTTGGGACACTTGAGGGTGGGGAACTACATCGTATAGCGGGCTCAGGCGCCACGCCTTGCCTGCCGGGTCCCATATAAATGCGTGGTTGCGAAGGTGGTCATCGTCATTGGAGATAAGAATGTTGAAGGCGATTCTCGCGTAAAGCTCTTCGCGATCCTCTTGCACGTGTCCAGATACTCCACGGTCGGAAATGACTTGTGCGATCTCCGAGTAACTCGATGCCAAGGATTCCTGCTCGTGCTTGCCAAGCATGGTCAAGGCACTTACGCAGTGCTTCCGAGAAAAGGTCCCGTCTGACAGTGCCGCCCGATCGAACCTTTCGATTAGCATTACGTTTCGGCCGTCGGCGAGTTGTTTCAGGTCTGTCTGCGGCACGTTCAGTCCACAATCGCGAGCAAGTTCCAAGCAGGCGCGCTCGACAACCGGGATGTCGAAAGGATCGTTTTTTGCCGGGAATTTCGCGAGAAATTGCTTCCCTTTGTGCGATACAAGTACCTTTGGTCGAGCCCCACCTAGAGTCGCCACCTGGAAAAAAATTTCGAGCTGAGCCGGTATCGGAAGACCCTCCTGTACGTGATCGGCAGCATCCAGTAGGTATTGGAGGGTCGTGAGCGGCGGCAAGAGGCCCTCGTCGGTCACAGAGGTAGGGCTATCTCGGAAGTCCAATGCGCCGAAACGATGGGTGCCGGCGTTAAGCAAATACTCGGATTCTGGGATCGAGTTGGGTGGGACTTTCAATTTCGCTTCGATGACCCGACGGCCCCAGAAGTCTGGAGCGGCATCACGTACTGCACCGAATAAACTAAGACCAACCTGCGGCTCATAGAGCTGCTTTTCACCCGGTAAGCTCGACAGCGGGAGACTTACTGGATCAACTGGTAACGCATTGGCACGCTCAAGATACCGAGCGCCGTAACCGAAGGTGCTTCCTACCGATTGGAGGCCTTCCTCCAGCAGGGAGAGTCTTCCCGCCGGAACCGCGTCGTGCTGGTCAGGCAGGTAGGCGAAGACAATGCCGTTCCAGGACATAGGAGTTCCTTAGAAGTCGTAATCTTTTGCGGAAGACTTGGCATTGCTGCGGCCACCTCGCACGCGCAGCTGCTCTTGGCGCATCGCCTCACCAATCCGATCGAGCTCAGGCTCAGCTAACTTTTCAAGCTGCGCGAGGAGCCCAGTTTGCTCTAGCGAGGCAAGCCAAGTGCCCAGGGCGACGGAGGTATCGCCTTTTTCGATTTTTAGCCAAGTCAGAACGCTCATGCGCGCTCGTTCTGCGAGATGTTTCTGCGTGGCCTTACGGGCCAAGCGAGCAGCGCGGATAGCATGGCCAAGCCGTTCTGCAATCATCTGCACTTTAGCGGATACAAATTTAGATTCGGGGCGGCGCATATCTTACTTTATATGTTAATCGATTTAGATTAAGACTAAGAGAGTACCGTTGGGACTCCAATATACGTAAACATATACCTTATCGATATAAAGTCAATACTAAGATATTTACCATAAACGGACCCCTTTCCCATCGACTGATAACAAGGTCTTGTCCGAGGGATGCCCCGAGTAGATCCGATATCCCTCAATGGTTTCAGTTGACTGCAATCGATCACTTCCACATCTCGACACTCAGGCCGGTTACGTACGCGAAATGTTTGACATCATTCGTAACCACGGTCATGTCCTGGGAAACCGCGTGCGAAGCGATCAGAAGGTCCATGTTCCCGATTGGCTCCGGACCTCCTTGACCTCTACCGGGAACCGCAACTCCTGCGGGAGTCGAGACATAGGCGTTGCAGGTTCAAGTCCTGTCATCCCGACCAATGATTACATTGGAGTTTTCTCCGCGCCGTGCCTTGATTCCATTCTCTTGAACGCCTCATTGCCGTGGCTTGCGCCGAGGACGCCTTGAATTACTACCAAACAAATTGAGGCAAGTTGCGGCAGCAAAAAGTGGAAACGACTCTGGAACCAATGGCATAACAAAGTAGAACCCAAGGAGGGTCGCGATGAAGACTCGCAAGCTCGGAAACAGCGGACTGGAGGTTTCCGCAATTGGGTTTGGCTGCATGGGGCTGAACTATCATCGAGGGCCGGCGCCGGACCGGGCCGAGATGATCGCTCTTCTACGCAGCGCCGTGGAGCGCGGAGTCACCTTCTTTGACACTGCCGAAGTGTATGGCCCCTTCACGAATGAAGAGTTGGTGGGAGAGGCACTTGAACCCTTTCGTGACAGGGTGACCATTGCGACCAAGTTTGGCTTCGATCTCGGCCCCGGAGCAACGGGTGGTCTCAACAGTCGGCCGGAGCGTATCCGTGAAATGGTCGAACAATCCCTCAGGCGCCTGCGGGTTCATGCGATCGATTTACTCTATCAGCATAGGGTTGATCCGGAGGTACCGATTGAGGAGGTGGCGGGCACTGTGAAGGAGCTCATCGCAGCAGGCAAAGTCAAGCATTTCGGCATGTCCGAGCCCGCGGTCGAGACCGTTCGCCGAGCTCATGCCGTCCTCCCTGTGGCCGCGGTGGAAAGCGAATATTCGCTATGGTGGCGCGAACCAGAGAAAGCCATGCTGCCAGCGTGTGAGGAACTGGGTATAGGTTTTGTGCCATACAGCCCCTTGGGCCGAGGCTACCTGACCGGCAAGATCGCGCAAACCGCGACCTTCGGTGTGAATGACAATCGCGGCAACTTGCCCAGGTTCACGCCGGAGGCACTGAAGTCGAACCGCCCTGTGATAGACCTCTTAGAGGATATGGGCAGAAAGAAAGACGCAACCCCAGCGCAAATCGCGTTGACCTGGCTGCTGGCGCAGAAGCCCTGGATCGTTCCCATACCGGGGACAATAAAAATCAGCCGTCTGGAAGAGAATATCGCGGCGATCTGGGTTCAATTCACGCCGGAGGATCTGGGTCACATTGACGCAGCGTTTTCGGCGCTGACGGTACAGGGAGATCGCTATCCAAAGGCCATCGCTGAGCACGCGGGGCGTTGAGCGCTGACAATCTCGGCGGCTCGGGGACTTGCCGATATCGGCTGGCCTTTTCGGGACGTAGGTGTCGCAGGTTCAAATCCTGTCATCCCGACCAATGATTACAATAACGTTTTCCGAAGCTGGACGAGGGGTGCGCAAGACGGTTGCAACAACAAACCTGTTGCCTTGGATCGATGCCAAGCGCGCCGACCCCACTCGCACGGTACTTCCACCTTAAACGCCTCGACGTGACGCGTCGCCTCTCCGTACGATGGCACTGAAGAAGTACCGCACCTACGGCTGCCGGGACGCGGCAGACTTCGATCTGGCATTTGGCGGTACAGACCTCGTAGATCTTCAGGTGCAAGCGTGAGCATGGAAAGCAGTGTGCGGCGAAATGCGGGCTCGGTGCTCGGGGTGATCGGGGGTAGCGGTGTCTACGACATCGATGGCCTGACCAGCACCCGCTGGGAGCGGATCGCCTCACCCTTCGGCGAGCCCTCTGACGAGTTGCTGTTCGGCGAACTGGCCGGTCAGCAACTGGTATTTCTGCCGCGGCATGGCCGTGGCCACCGCATCGCACCGACCGATATCAACTACCGCGCCAACATCGATGTGCTCAAGCGTGCGGGTGTGACCGATGTGATTTCCGTGAGTGCAGTGGGCTCGCTGCGCGAACACCTCACCCCGGGCACGTTCCTGATTGTCGATCAGTTCATCGACCGAACCCGTGCGCGCACTACGACCTTCTTCGGTACCGGCCTCGTCGCCCACGTTTCCATGGCACACCCGGTCTGCAGCCGTCTGGGCGCGGCCCTCGAGAGCGCCGCGCGCGAGGCCGGGATTGCTGCGGCACGCGGCGGCACCTATCTCGTGATGGAGGGGCCGCAGTTCTCCAGCCTTGCCGAGTCCGAGCTGTATCGTGCCTGGAACTGCGATGTGATCGGGATGACCAACATGCCCGAGGCCAAACTGGCTCGCGAAGCCGAGCTGTGCTACGCCACCGTGGCCATGGTGACCGACTATGACTGCTGGCACCCCAACCACGACGACGTGACGGTCGATGCCATCGTCAAGGTGCTGCGGGCCAATGCCGATAAGGCACGCAGCCTGGTCAAGACGGTGGCGCCGCGCATAGGCGCCGATCCCGCGGCAGCCACATGCAGCTGCCGCTTCGCACTCGAGCATGCCCTGCTCACCGCCCCTGCCGCCCGGGATCCGCACATGATCCAGCAACTGGAGGCCATTGCCGGTCGGGTTCTGCGCACGCGGAGCGACAAATGACCCACGAGGCCGGTAACTGGCGTGGGCTGGGCGCTCTCCCCGATCGCATTGACGACGGGCTCGATGGAGGTTCTGGCCATCAGGGCGCGAGCTATGCGCCGGGGGTCGCAGGTTTACGCCCCGTCCGCACCGCGCGAGTTGCATAGCCGAATCGCGCCCGCACCAGCGCGATGTAGGCATCGATCGCGCTGCGCACCTTCCCGAAGGCAACCTGCCCTGGCGCCCGGCGCTCAACCAAGGCGGTGAGCGTGCCGTCTCCCGCGGCCGTGGCCGCCACCCCGCGCACGAACACGATGGTGGCCCGGGCAACCGAATTGATGGCGGACAGCTCGGTATCCGGGGTGGCGACCGACAGCAGCGAAGCCACAAATTCCATCCAGTCCTGCTCTGCCGCGGCAAGCTTCATCGCGATGCGGGGATCGCGAATGGCGCGCGCTGCGATCTCGTTGAATGCGACATAGATTTCGGGTCTGGTCCGAAACAGTTCCTGCAGGATTCGCAAGTGCGCTTCGAACGCCGCCAAGGCCCCCGCCACTTGCGCAGGCAGCGCGTCATTGAAGGAGCGCATACGGGCAACCAGCTCATCGACAAGCGCAACGATCAGTTGTTCCTTGTCCTCGAAGTGATACAGGAGCGTCGCCTGGTTAATGCCCGCCGCCATGGCGACATCGCGGATCCTGAGTCCTTCGAAACCGAATCGAACGAGGTGCTCGTAGGCAACCTCCAGGATCGCTTCGCGTCGCGTTGCCCCGCTGACCAGGTGCTAACCCCACACCGCTGTGCGATCGATCGGCCAGCGCACGCGCTCCATGACCGGCGGACGAATCTCGACCGCCCCCGTATAACCCAAAGTCGCAATCTCCAGATGATTTCCGAACGGGTCATTGAAATAGAGCGATGCCTGGCCCGGCGGTCCGAGCTGCAATGGGCCTTCCATCGGAATGCCGCGGCCGGCGAGCTTTCGCTGCCACTTCGAGAGCGCCCCGGGGGGAACCTCGAACGCAAAATGGGGATGGCCGAGCTGGGCAGGCGCCTGGCCGTGGGCCTGAAGAAACAGGTCAATGCGCGTCGCACTGCCCATGTAGACCGAGATGTGATGCGCGCCATCGCCGTGATTCGGTGCGGGCGGTCGGCCGAAGCGACGGAAGGTCTCATCATCGACCGTCATGAGATAGGTCGCACCCAGGAAGTCGCAATAAAAGCTACGTGCAATGCGCAGATCGTGCACTGGAATGGTCACATGGTCGAGACCACCAAGCTTAGGCTGTGTCGTGATTCGGAGCGCGCGTCGGACCCGAACCGAAGCGACCCAACTCTTCAGCCCCAGCGCGATCAGCTTCTTGGTGACTGCGGATTCCAAGGCAATCTCCACCAACCAGATGGTTGAGATCATAGGTCAGCCCGCTTGCATGGTCAAGCGCTGAAGGGAGGAGTCAGGTCATGAGTGATTTCGACGTCAAGGCCACGTTCGCCCTGGTTCGCAGCAGGGTTCGAAATACCAGGGCATGGGTGACGAGAAGGACTGGTACGTAGGCAGCCAGGATGAAATAGGCCGCACCGAGCACACCGGGTGTCGCCGGGAGTGATATGCGGCTTCCCTGGTAAAAGCCGTAAAGAAGGTCCGCCGCGCCGAAGACATTGAATACCCACACCAGCATCGTCCCGGCACCGGTTCGCAGCGCAGCCAGTGCCAGCAGCGCCAGGATGGCGGTCACCAGATCCCCGTAGGCGACGGGCTCGGCAAATGTGGCGGGCAGCTGCGATGACACGACGCCCGGTATCACAAACGCCAAGCCGAGGAATCTGAACGCATGCAGCAGCAAGACGGGCTTCATACTGTCGGGGCTCGGTCGGTCTCGCAGCCCCGGCCAGATGTATTGCAGCGCCACGGCTCCCCAAGCCGTCAAGCCCAGCACTACCGTGATTGCGAATAGCAATTGAGATGGCATGATCGCTCCCCGAGTTGAATGGCGGTTATTGCGGGGCCGCCTCGCCCAGCAAGAGCGCCAGTGGCACGAGGGGCCCCACGGGAACGTACTCATGGTCCATCAGGTCTTCTTTTGACAATGGCAGCGTGTCCATGATGGCCTGGGCCTGCTCGACGCTCCTCACGCCCAGAACGAAAATCACACCGCGGCCATCGGCCTTTGAGTACCACTGACGAATTTCACCGTCGAGATAAAGCCGCACGGTCGCCCGAATCTCGGCCGGCATGACGCTCATGATTTGCGGGCGGGTGACGCCCGCTTTGACCGTCTGGATGACCAACACCTCAGTCGTAGTGGGCGAGGACACGGCGGCGTGCGGTGCAGGTGCCGGCCTTGAGGACTGCGCCCAAGACGCTGCGGGCAGCAGGGCCAAGAAAAGGGGATACAACATTTTCATATTTCGCCTCCATTCCCACCGGTTGATTGCGGCGGCCCTTGACGGTCATTGGCCTGGATCGTAGCGTCCGGACTTCCACTCGGAAATGACCAGGTGTTCACAGGGGGTGTTCATAAATGAACAAGGTTGCGGCGGGATGGCAATGGGACGACATCCGATTCTTCCTTGCCGTTGCGCGTGCCGGCAGCCTCTCCGGCGCCGCGCGCACTCTGCAGGTCGGTCACGTGACCGTTGGACGGCGCATTGCCGTAATCGAGAGGCGTCTGGGCGTCAAGCTGCTGAATCGAACGCCGGAGGGGTTTTCGATCAGCACAGCCGGACAGGCGATACTTGATCAATGCAGCGCCATGGAAAGCGCGGCACTGAATCTTGAGCGAATCGTGGCGGGGCGCGACGCGCTCGCCGCAGGTGCCGTGCGGCTCACCACCACCGAGGCGCTCGCGCATCGCATCGTTACCCCGGCGATTGCAGCCGTGCGCAGGAAGCACCCGGCCCTCCAGGTTGATCTCCTGCTCGGAGTGCGCACGCTGGATATCGCTCGGCGCGATGCCGACCTGGCGGTGCGGTTCGCGCGACCTACGGCGCCGGAGCTGGTGTGCCGCAAGCTCGGCGAGGTGGGTTATGCGCTCTACGCCTCACGCCGCTATCTCGCCAAGTGCGTCGCACCGAAGCGCGGATCAGGCCTTGCCGGATACGACCTGATCACCTTCAGTGGCGCGCCGGCAGCGACGAGCCCGTTCTTCTTGGGCGAATCCCTCGCAGGGGCACGGGTGGCGATGCGATGCGACAACGCCCTCATTCAATGCCAGGCGGCGGCCCAGGATGTAGGGATCGCCGAGCTGGCCTGCTTTCTCGGCGATGAGCGCCCCGAGCTCGTGCGTATCTGGCCGGATGAACCGCCGGCGCTGCGTACCCTGTGGTTGGTCGTCCATCAGGACCTGCGGCGCTCGGCCCGCATCCGAGTCGTGACGTCGGCCATCGTCGAGGCCGTCCGCCGACACGGCGGAATCCTGCGCCGCGGAGTGAGGGGTCGCAGTGCCGATTGAGCCCGTCCGATCCCGCGAAGGCGCAGGCGGCACTCAGCTGCGCGCCGTATGAAAGGTGATCGCGTAACCGTCGGGATCCTGTGCGACGAAGAAACGTCCGAAGGGGCCGTCGGCAAGGGGGGCGAGGATGGTGCCGCCTCGCTTGACGAGCGCGTCGTGCAACACACCGGCGTCGTTGCAGGCGATCCACAGCACCATGCCCACGCCGAGCGGCCCGGCTTCGGGCAGCGGCCGCATGGGTTCGCGCAGCGCCAGCGGGATCGGCGCCGTCTTGAACACGACCGCGCCGGGCGGACTGTGAGTTGCCGCTTCGAAACCGAATATCTCCAGGTAAAACCTTCTCGACGCGGCGAGATCTCGAACTTGCAAGGCGATGAAATCAGGCCCAACTGGTGCTGTCATGAGGATCCCTGTAGATTGATGTCAGTGTCCTGACACTAATGTAAGGCCCCTGATATGTCAACGGCGGAAGCTCAGTCTCGAAACGGGGCCGATTGGGTCGGCTACACTCTCAAGATCACGCAACATCGTTTGCGGCAACGCCTGGATGCCGAGCTCGCTCAGTTCGGCATCACCGCCCCGCAGAACGCCGTTCTGCTCGAAATTGCGGGCAACCCGCGCGTCTCGAACGCTGACCTCGCCCGCGCGGCGTTCGTCACGCCGCAGACCATGCAGGGGATCCTCGTCAATCTCGAACGCGAGGGCCTGATCGTGCGCACCCCGCATCCGGAACATGGGCGAGTCATCATGACCGAACTGACGGAGGCCGGGCGCAAGGCAGTCGCCGCTGGCACCCGAGCGGCCGATGTGGTGGAGCGCCAAATGCTGTCCGTACTGTCGGCAAGAGAAGTCAAACTTCTCCGTGACCTGCTCAGGCGCTGTGCTGCTGCCCTGGCGTGACTAGCGGGCGCGCGGACGTGGAAGTCGCACTATGCGCGGACCCCGAGCGCTTCAATGTACCTGAGCTTTGCCGCGCTGCTCAGTCGGTAGAACCGCCGCAGTGCCACGATCGCCCCGCGCCGCTGGGCTAAACGACTCGACAAAAGCGAAGACTGCAGTGCGGTGCAGAACTGCGCCGCGTAGTACGTCGCCGCCGCATAGAGTTTCTGGCGTGCCGGAGGCAGACTCGAATCCACGTGGGTGCGCACGAACAGCACATGGTGCAGTTCACGCGGTATATGCCCAGGATACTGTGCGCGCAGCAGCCAGAATGAGACAACGTACTTGTCTACCTCGGCCTGCAACTCCAGGTCGAGCAGCGAGAGTCCCCGTGCGTGGCCCGCGTTCCACATCAGGCATGCAAAATGGCTGACGCCTTCCAGCGCAACCCAGAAATCGGCAATGTTGCCACCATCGAGCGCACGCAGCGGATCGCGCTCGCGCAGGCGCTCGAGGAGCGCCGAATCAATATAGAGCATCACATAGTTGCAGTGCTCTTGCTCCAGCACCAACAGTTCTTCGTCCGCCGCGAGTTCGCGCCGCTCGCGCGGCAGGTGCCGGCGCTCCGTTACCAGGTAATCACGGACGTCGTGCCCGCACGGCGCATCGTAGATGCTCTCCAGCAGTCTCTGCAGCGGATGAAGCATTTGTGCTTCAGTTCACCTGAAGAGATGCCTGCACCGGAGCAACTCCCAGCCGCCGCAGCAAGCCCTGTGCGCGAGAACTGCCGGTCTTCAACCACAGTTCATAGAGGCGCAGTACATCATTGGGTCCCCACACGCGGGCCGAGTCGCCGATCTCCCCGATCGCATCGACCACGGGCTGGAACTTGCGCGCCAACTCGCCAAACACACCGCACAGCGTGCGGCGCGGACCCCGGATAGGTGCAGCGGCCAGCGTGCCGTAGGCGCGTCCGCCCATCGCGATGTGGTAGTCCACGTCCACCAGGCGTCGCTCAAATCCGTGCGCGAAGAAGCCCGCCGCGAACAGCGATATATCCCCGAGGCGCTGCAGTAATGCCTCACGCTCCGCAGCCGAGGTCGCCGAGCTCGCCTGCGCAAACAACTGCGCGAGACTGACCCAGCGCTGCCCGGGACGCACATCCGCGTGCGAGGCCTCGGTGCGTGAATACAGAACCAGCAAACTCACGACGTAGTGCGAGGTGTGCTCGTCGAGCGAGACATGCTGGTTTGCGAGCGCCCGGGTGAACCCATCGCGGAAGAACTCCGTAAGATTCTTGACGTGAGTCAGCTGGGCGCCAGCGCCAGGATCGTCCGCCATTCGCATACCGCACCTCGCGTTTTATCCACGCCGCCTAGCTACCATTGCTACACCCCTGAAAGCGCCTACTGCAATATCCCAATTCACAATTCGCCGTAATCAATCGTTGGCAGCACCCGCTGTGCAGTGCTGACAGCGCGTAGGAATGGGCGGATGCCGGCTTGCGGGCCTTGGCTTGCGTGATTCTCGTCGCCTAAACCCATAGAATCCCTTCGATGTCGCTCCGGCGGCGGAGGTGAGTATGCTGCAAGGACGTTGTCACTGCGGCCGGGTGGGCTGGCGATTCGACGGTGTGCCCGACCACGCGACCGCCTGCAATTGCTCGATGTGCCGCCGCCGCGGCGCACTCTGGGGTTATGGCCACGAGGGCATCGACGTGCACGTCGACGGCGAGACCGCCGTCTACGTCTGGGGCGACGCCTGCCTCGGCACCCATTTCTGTCCGACCTGCGGGATCGTCGCCTACTGGCGCGGGCTGACCACCGATGCCGAGGGTCGGCGACGCATGGGCTTCAACCTCCGCCTCGCCGAGCCGGAGGCGGTCGCCAACATCCCGGTCCACCATCTCGATGGCTTCGACACCTGGGAGGGCGTCAACGACGGGCGCTGCGTGAAGGACATGTGGTTCTGAGCGGCGGGCAGTCGGCGCCGCCCGCCGGGGCGCCCCGTTACTGCCCTGCAGCAAGGCCGCGCTTTGGCGCTGACGGCTTTGCGCGCGCCGCATGCTAAATTAAGGGGAATCCCGGGCGCTTGGCGCACGGGAGTCATGGCGGGACAGGCTGGCGGCCTGAAGGTAATAACATGAATTCCCGAAGCCATCACAGCCTCTTGCGGGGCTTGGATTGGATCATCACCGCACTGGTGGCGGCCGTGCTGACATTCGGTGCGGCGGCGGCGCAGGCGCGGCGGCTCGCGCTCGTCATCGGTAATGACGACTACCTGCACGCAACGCCGCTGCGCAATGCGCGCTCGGATGCCAAGGCGGTCGCGGCCAGCCTCGAGTCGGTAGGGTTTACGGTCACCCTCAAACAGGACGTGACGCTCTCGGAACTGAAGGCAGCCCTGCGCACATTCAAGGCACAGATTTCGGGGGGCGATGAAGTGGTGTTCTACTTCTCGGGGCACGGGGTGCAGTTCGACGGGACGAACTACCTGGTTCCCGTTGACCTCGAACCCGAGAACGAGGACCAGGTTGCCGACGACTCGGTGCCCTTGCAGCGCGTGCTTGACAACCTGCAGGATCAGCGGCCCGCCTTCGCCCTCGCGATCATCGATGCCTGCCGGGATAATCCATTCAAAGGCACGGGGCGGTCGATTGGTGGACGCGGTCTCGCCCCGGTGACGGCGGCCAACGGTCAGATGGTGTTCTACTCCGCCGGCGCCGGCCAGGAAGCGCTGGACCGCCTCGATAAGCGGGATTCTGATCCCAACGGGGTCTTTACCCGCGTACTGATCAAGGAGATCAAGACACCGGGACTTCCCGCGGAGCAGATGTTGAAAAGGGTGCGAGACCAGGTGGTAGAGCTCGCAAAACAGGTTGACCACGTCCAAGTGCCCGCCCTGTACGATCAGTCGACCGGAGAGTTCTATTTCGTGCCGACTGTCAGGACAGTGCCCCCGGTGGTGGCATCGACTCCGCCTCCAGCAGACCAGGGTCCGAAGCCGCAGCTGCGCGAGGTCCGCCCGGGTGCGAAGACAGTGTTGCAGGGCTACTATTCGATCAGCCCCACCTGCGAAGTCCTGCTCTATCCTGAGATCACCGTCGTGAAACCTGCGGGTCATGGCACCGTCACGGCCCAGAAGGCGGACGGCTACGCGAACTACACGCCGGATAATCCCCGCTTCGACTGCAACCGTAAGCCCGTAGGGGACACCGAGCTGCTTTACCAATCCAAGCGGGATTATCGGGGCACGGATTCGTTCACGATCGAAGTGGAAGGTCAGTTTGGTGCCGTCTCCACCTTTACGTTCGACATTCGGGTCGGGGTCTTAACCGACATCGAAGCGAAGCCGATCGTCCGGGAGGTTCACAGCGGAGCCAAGACCCAGATCGGCTACCAGGTCAACCTGACCCCCGACTGCATACAGCCCGCGAACCTTGAGTTGATAGTGGTCAGTGCGCCGGGTCATGGCAAAGTGACCACTCAACCCGGGACCACTTACCCAAACTTCCCAAAGGACAACGTCCGCTTCGCCTGCAATCGGCTGGCCGTTCCAAGTGTCGACGTGATGTATCAGTCCAATGCAGATTTTCGCGGCAAGGACGTATTCATACTTGAGGTGCAGGCCTATCTGCGTCGTGACGTTCCGACCACTCACTTTTACCAGACCTACGAAGTCGAGGTGCGCTGAGGGGTCCGGCGGGTACTACCTGAGGGTCACGCAGCCATTGAAGTACTCCATGACGGACTGCTGACCATCGGGCGATGTGATCCGCACGAGGCGGGCCTCGTCGGCTGCAACGCGCAGCACCTGGTCTGGCTTGCTGAGCCGTGCAAATCCCTCGCCGCTGCTCCTGATGGGGTCAAAGACGGCGGACTGCGCCTCAACCTCGTACCCCACCCGAGTGCCGAGCTGCCCCAGATGCTCGACCCAAACCTTGTAGATCGGTGCCAGATCTCGGCGCAGCTGGCCCGCTTCAATCCAGACGGTCTCTCGGCGCACCTCCGCCGCGGTGTATATCTCGATGCGGGCGAACTGGCCCGGCTCGGGGCCAATCAGAATCGGCTGTCGCGGCGGCGCTACGTGCAACCTGCCGCTGGCATTTCCGGGCATAGCCTGCAGCCGGCAGGATTCGACGCGGAATACCACGGGCACCGATGGGCTTTTTTGCTGCGGGTCCCGCGGGCCCCACGCCTTGATGATCAGCACGGCGGATAGTGTGACTGCATTTGAGCGCGCTGCCTTGGGTCCGTGTAGTCGTACGGGCTCGAGCGGTTGCGAGTGAAACGGCACCCCGCAGTGGGTGCCGCCAGCATCGCCGGCGCAAGTACATCGTCACCCTGCGGTCGCGGTCCGCCAGCCACCCATGCGGTCAGGTCGTCAAAGGCCTCATCCGCTTCGGCTTCCGTGAACGCGCAATGCTCGACGTCGCGAATGACCCGCTGCACCAGCAACCTATCGCGGCGATGTTCCCGGGCCCGCGCGCGATAAATCTGCTCCATCACGATGGGTACGTAGATGTCGCCCAGGGTATGCAGCGTCAGGACCGGTACCCTGAAGTCCCCCTGCACTTCCGGCACCCATCGCAAGCCATCGCGCCGACGCCGATTGGCGTCCGGCTTGGGAACCGCGCGTACGATGCTCGCATTGAAGGCCCGCTCCTCTGTCGAGAGTGGCCCGGGCTCTTCCCCAAACCGATAGACAATGCGCCGCGTGTCGACCGCGCTGCCGTTCAATACCCCATCGAACGTTCCATCCCGTGCGCCGACCGACCAGAGACTCTTCTGCAGTGACGGATCCGCGTAGCCTTCCGCAAAAAAGGGCCGCGCCCCACCACTCAGGTTCATCGCGAGGCCTTTGAGGCGCTCGCCCTGCTCAGTGGTCCGTGCGGGGAAATCCTTCCAGAGCGATGCTTGAATCGTTGATTTGAGCGCAGTCCAGTCCTGGAGGGGAAAGGCCTGGGCGGGTGTGCCGGCAAGCTGCATCGCGGCGAGATGGTAAGCGGCGAAGTAATTCTGTAACTGCGTATCGCCCAGCACTCCGCACATGGGCAATGCGCCGGCGTAACGGACTTTGTGATGTTCGTCCGCGAGGGTTTCGCGCTCAACGGCGGCGGCGGCGATGTGCCCGCCCATTGAAATGCCGGCGATGAGATACTGCTTCGGGGCGGCCAGGTTCACCTGTCGCGCCCGGGCGAGTGCTGCGAAGGCCAGCGCCAGCTGGTTGGTGTCCTCGATGCCGGCCCGCACGTCGTAGCCGTTCTTGCTGTAACTCGACGCCGCCCAGGCATAGCCCCGCTCGATCAGGTGCTGGCGCATCAGTGGATCCTGGACCCGCAGATTCGGCACATTGCCCAGGTAACCGTGCGTCCACATCACGAGCGAACCGTTCCAGCCGCTTTGCGGCACCTCGATCCGATAGGCCGCACCGTCGAGCACGCCAACCCAGCGATAGGTCGGCGGGGCTCCCGGCAGCGGGCTGAATTCGGCTTCGAGCGGCGCGATGTATTGACGACTGTCCTGCGGTCGGTCGGGTTCGGCATCCCCCAGCGCGGAACAATCGGTCAACAGCAACGCCGCACAGGGCACCAGCCAGGCAATTTCCGCGAGTGTTCTTCGCCTGGACCTAGTCACGCACAAACTCCATCGTCCAGTTCGTTTCCCACGACTTACCGTCATCGGGCGAGAAGGCCTGCTCCCAGGTGGGGTTCTGCCGCGGATTGGTCTTCCAGATGAAGCGCACTTTGATGGGCCGACCATTTAGCGAGTCTTGGGCAAAGAAAGTACCCGTCGTCCCATGAAACGCCCCCACAACCGGCAGGCCGAGTTCGTGTGGCACTCGCCGATCCAGCCACCATATCGCCCAGGTTCCGTTGCTTTCCTCAAACGAGCGCAGCGCACAGGCGCGGACGGTGCCGTCGGGAAGATTGAGGATATTGTCCTCAACATTGCCATATCCGCCGAGTACCTTGGTCGTCGAGGACTGACCCGTGAATTCGATCCACTCGGTGCAGCCAGCCAAACGCGACTTCAGACGCCGATGCCTGACTCGCCAGGTCCCCATGATGAAGTCGAAGTCACCGGGCGCCCCGGCCGCAATCGAAAGTGACATGTCACATTTCTCGGTGAAGGTGAACTGTGAGTCTACGCTGATCTAGAATGGCAACACCGCGGCGATCGGCTGCTCCGCTGGGATTCGACATCTCTACGCAATCCGCCATCGAGTCCGCAGAGCGACTGCTCGGACAGGGCGAGCCCCTGCTTGCCTACAATGCGGTCCAGCTCGGCCTGGAGTCCGAACCCCGCGACCTGAGGCTGCGCCAGCTCCAGGGGCTCACGCTCGCTCGCAGCGGCGATACTGAAAGAGCGAACCGGCTGCTCGCCCAGCTCGTCGCCGAAGGGATCGGTGATTCCGAAACGCTCGGCATGCTGGCCCGCACGCACAAGGACCTGGCGTTCGTCGCGGCGCAGGCTGCGGATCGGGATCATCACCTGAAGGCCGCTCTTCAGCTCTATCACCAGGCCTACGAGGCCGCTGTGAAGAATTCCCAGGGCGCTGCCGCCTATTACACCGGAATCAATGCCGCGGCCATGGCGGTGATGCGCGACGATTTGCCCACCGCGCGCCGCATGGCGAGTGAAGTACGTGATATCTGCCATCGCCTGTTGCGTGAGACGAACGCCGCGGCGGACTACTGGCTCACCGCCACACTCGGCGAGGCAGCACTGATCCTGGGTGAGCATCAAGAAGCGCGCGCCTCCTACGCCCGTGCGAGCGACCTTGCGCGCGGCCGATTCGGCGATCTGGGATCAACCCGTCGTCAGGCACAGCTGCTGGCTGGGCAGCTTCCCGGTGACCACTCGTGGATCAGCAGGGTACTGAGCATTCCCCCGGTGGCGCTGTTCACGGGCCATAGGGTCGATGCAACGGAGCAGGTCCGCAGCGCGGCGCACGAACAACTCGCGCGTCTTCGCCCCATGGCGCTTTACGCTTCAGCCGCCTGTGCAGCCGACATTCTCTACCTCGAGGCGATGAAGGAATTCGGCGGTGAGACGCACATCGTCCTGCCCTACCGTGCCGAGGAGTTGCGGCGACTGCACTTTGAGCGCCTGTCCGGTGACTGGAGCGAACGGTTCGATCGGGCACTGGCGGCGGCGAACAGCATCACCATCACCAGCGATCATCGCGCTCGCGGCAGCACGGCCTCGCTGGACTACGCGAATCTCGTCATGAGCGGCATTGCGCGGCTGCGAGCGCAAGTGCTCGGTACGGATCTGGTGGGTCTTGCTCCAGACGATAAGGTCGTTGTGCAAGCAGCAGATTCCCCTGCAGCGAAGGATCGGGTCCCCGAGGGCTTCACGCACGAGATCCGCGCCATGCTGTTTGCCGATGCCGTCGGCTACAGCAAGCTGAATGAAGATCAGATTCCGATCTTCGTCACGCATTTCCTAGGTTCGGTGGCGGAACTCAATCAGCGCATGGCGCACCCGCCGGAACATGTCGAAACGACGGGAGACGGGCTGTACATGGTGTTCGGAAGCACTCGGGATGCCGGCCACTACGCCATGCAACTCAACAGTCTGGTGACCGGCACCGATTGGGCCCGACTCGGACTGCCGGCGGGAATGAACATCAGGATTGCCCTGCACTGCGGGCCGGTGTACTGCGGACGCAATCCGCTGACCGGCGCGCGGCTCTACACCGGACCCCACACCAGCCGCACGGCCCGGATTGAACCGATCACCCCTCCGGGCCAGGTCTATGCCAGCAGTGCCTTCGCCGCCGTGGCCTGTGCACTGGGCGTCGAAGACCTGAGCATGACCTACATCGGGCGAATGGCGCTTGCCAAGGGCTATGGCGAGCTCTCGCTCTACCACCTGCGGGCCGTCAGTGGTGGCTGCTCCGGCGCAACCGCTGCGTGATCACGCGCATCATCTGCAAGGCGAAATTCGGGGTCAGTTCCACCAGGCGCAGGAAACGCTTCTCGTTGACTGCCGCGAGCGTGCAGTCGGAGGCGGCAACCGCCGTCGCGCTGCGGGGACTGGAATCGATGAGGGCCATCTCGCCGAATACGCCGCCCGCCGTGAGGCGCTCGACCACCGCACCGTCGATCTTGATGTTCACCGCCCCTTCGACGATCGCATACATGCAATCCCCGGTCTCGCCGGCCTTGAAGATCGTCTCGCCTTCACTGAAGGCACGGATGTCGGGCTCGCGACGCAAAAATTCCAGTGACGGCATGGGCAGCGATCCTTTGCAGGCTGATCAAACCTGCCGATTAATACTATAGTTTCATGACAGCGTCTGCGTGCCCGGCGCGGCGCGCGGGCGCGGCCTCGAGTACGGCCATCCTGGCTAAGACAATCAAAAACTTACACCGGTATTGTATCGTTCAGCCTTCAGTCGGATCCGGTGTCAGCGCGAGGATTTCCTCAACCGAGGTGAGTCCGGCGACGACCTTCTCCGCTCCCGCCTGACGCAGTGGCCGCATGCCGGCGGCGGCGGCGAGCTGCCGCAGGTTCGTCAGATTCGGGTTTTCCGAAGTCGCCGTCTGCAGGGCCGTGGTGAGCGGCATCAGTTCGTACACACCGCTGCGTCCGCGATACCCGGTTTGCCGGCATTCCAGACAGCCACTGGCGACGTTGATCTTCGGGGGCATCGGAACCGTGAGTCCGACCCCTAAGGCATCCCAGGAACCCGCATTGACGTCCACCGCCGCTTTGCAATCCGGACACAAGGTGCGCACGAGGCGTTGGGCGAGCACACCGATCAGGGTTGCCCGTATCAGGTACGCCGGTACGCCGAGCTCCAACAGCCGCGTGATGGCGGACGGCGAATCGTTGGTGTGCAACGTCGACAGCACCAGGTGACCCGTGAGCGCCGCCTGCACGGCCACATCCGCGGTCTCACGGTCCCGGATCTCACCGATCATGATGATGTCCGGGTCCTGCCGCAGCAGCGCCCGCACGCCATCCGCGAAGTTCAGATCGATATTGGACTGCACCTGCATCTGATTGAAGCTGCCATCGATCAACTCGATCGGATCCTCGATGGTGCAGACGTTGACTTCATTGGTCGCGAGTTCCTTGAGCGAGGCGTACAGCGTCGTGGTCTTGCCCGATCCGGTCGGTCCCGTGACCAGCACGATGCCATGCGGCTGACTGATCATCCGCCGCCAGATCCGCGACTCCTCCGCCGAGAATCCGAGTCGCGCAAAATCGTGCGACAGCACGTTGGGATTGAAGATGCGCAGCACCAGCTTCTCGCCGAAGGCGGTCGGCAGCGCCGACACCCGCAGTTCGATTTCCTTGCCGTCGGGCGAGCGCGTGCGGATGCGACCATCCTGCGGCCGGCGGCGCTCCGCGACGTCCAGGCGGCCCAGAATCTTGATGCGACTGGTCACGGCCGGCATCAGGGGAGCGGGGAACTGATAAACATCGTGGAGGACGCCATCGATGCGAAAACGCACGTTGCCGGTTTCGCGTCGCGGTTCGAGATGGATATCGCTGGCTCGGGAGTCAAAGGCGTACTGCAGCAGCCAGTCGACGATGGCGACGACGTGCTGATCCTCGGCCGTCAGCTTGCCGGCGCGGCTCAATTCGGTCAGCTGCTCGAGGTTTCGCAGCTCCGTCGGCACTCCCTTCGTGCGTTCCTGTCCGGTGGCCTTGACCGAGCGGGCAATCGCGTAGAACTCCACCAGGTATCGATCGACGTCGAGCGGGTTCGCGAAGACGCGCTTCATCGGCAGCTTGATGCCCAACTCCAGATCGCGCATCCAGTGCAGGTCGAAAGGATCCTTGACGGCGAACACCACGCCGTTGGGCGTGTTCTGGACCGGCAGGATTCCGCACCGTGACGCATAGGCGTACGAGACGACATCGGTCACGGTTGCCATGTCGAGCTTCAGGGGATCGATGCGCAGATAGGGAAGGCCCGCACGCTGCGCCAGCCAAAGGGTGAGCGCCTCTACCGTCAGCGTGCGGCCCGGCGCGCGCGGATCGGCCCAATCCTGCGCCCCGACGATCACCAGCGGGTGCGGCCGGGCGCCGCCGGCCGTTGCCTTGGGTTCCACCAACTGCCGCGCCGTCGCGGGGCTGACCAGCTTGCTCGCGACCAGTTCGTTCAACAGCCAGCTCAAGGTCAGGGAGGGCGGGTTCGCCGTGGCAATCGGCGCCTGGGTGGGGACTGGCTTGGTCATGGGCTCATCATACAATGTGTTGCACTTCGGGCGCCGTCGGGCTGGCGTAGAATCCTTTCGATGAACGATGAGTCCCCTGCCCCCGATCCGCGCCGCGCGGCCCTCATCGGCCTGGCGGTGTTGTGCGCGCTGGTCGTGGGTGGCCTGGTGCTGGCGCATGCCCTGCGCAGTTCGGCCCGGATCCAGGATTGTGTGATGTCCGGCCGCACCAATTGCGCGCCCCTCGATGCTTCGAGCCCGGAGAGTCATGAATAAGAAAAAGGTCTGCGTCGTGGTCGGCGTCGGCCCCGGCAATGGCGCGGCATTGGGCCGTCGCTTCGCACGGGAGGGATACGCCGTGGCGCTGCTCGCGCGCACGCCGGAGACCAGCAGGACGGTGGCTGCGAGTCTCACCGATGCCCGCGCCTATGCCTGCGACGTCGCCGATGCCGAATCGGTTGCCCACACCTTCGCGGCGATCGAACGCGACCTGGGAGCGGTGCATACGCTCATCTACAACGCCGGCTCCGGGGTCTGGGGAACGGTGGAGGACATCGACACGGCAGCCTTCGAGAGCGCCTTTCGCGTCAATGCGCTGGGGCTGCTGCTCGCCGCGCAGAAAGTCATCCCTGCCATGAAAGCCCAGGGCGAGGGCAACATCGTGGTCATCGGCGCCACTTCTTCGCGCCGGGGCATGGCGCGCACGGCCGCTTTCGCGCCGGCCAAAGCCGCACAGAAAAGTCTCACGGAGTCGATGGCGCGACACCTGTGGCCGCAGAACATTCACGTGAGCCTGGTCATCATCGACGGCGTCGTGGACCTGCCACGCACCCGCGCGATGCTGAAGGACAAGCCGGATGAATTCTTCGTCGCCCCGGATGATCTGGCCGACACGGCGTTTCACCTGACCGTTCAGCCCCGATCCGCGTGGTCCTTCGAAGTCGAGGCGCGCCCCTACCGGGAAAACTGGTAGCGATTCCGCGCGAAGCGAGCAGCTAGCCGCGCAGTTTCTCGCGCAGCGCGTAGTACCACATGCCCGCCGCCAACAGCGGATTACCCAGCAGGTCCCCATAGGGCACGCGGATCTGCCGGAATGCCGCGAAGGTATCGAATCTCTCCAGGGTTCCGGTGAGCGCCTCGGCGAGGATCTCGCCCATGATGTGGCTGGTGGCAATGCCGTGCCCGGAGTATCCCTGGCAGTACCAGACCGTATCGGAGAGTCGTCCGAGCTGCGGGATGCGATTGAGGACGATGCCCATGGCACAGGTCCATTTGAACTCGATCTCCACACCCGTCAGCTGCGGGAAGGTAAGTTCGATCGCCGGTCGCAATTCGGCGGCGACATCGCGCGACTCGCGCCCGGAATAGTTCGCGCCGCCGCCGAAGAGCAGCCGGCCATCGGCCGTGGGCCGGTAGTAGTCGAGCACGAAGCGACAGTCGTAAACGGCGAGCCCCTGCGGATTGATCTGCTGGGCGAGCGCCCCCAGGGGCCGGGTGGTGACGATGCCGCCGATCGCGGGAAAGATGAGACCGCTCAAGCGGCGCCGCTCCAGACGATGATAGACGTCCCCGGCCAGGAGCACGTGCCGCGCAATGACGCGTCCATGAGCCGTCACCACCGCCGGTTGCGCGCCGTGGACGATGTCGATCACCGGCGAATTTTCGAAGCACCGAGCGCCGAGACTGGCTGCGGCGCGCGCCTCCCCGATGCACAGATTGAGCGGATGGAGATGAAAGTTGCGCAGATTCTTGAGGGCGCCCAGGTAACGCTCACTGGCCAGACACTGCCTGACACCGGCGGCATCCAAGAGGCTCACCTCGGCGTCCATACCATGGCGCTGGGCTGCTTCAAATGCTGCGCGCAGCGCCTGCAGGTGGGCGGGCGTGAGTGCCGCATGCAGATGGCCGTGCCGCAAGTCGCAGCGGATACCGTACTTTGCCACGCGCTGCGTGATGATCTCGTGGCCGCGCCAACGCAGCTTCCAGATGAACTCCTCCGCATCGACGCCCGCGCGACGGCGCAGTTGCCGCATCATCGCGCCGTCTCCCGACAGACTCCCGGTGACCTGGCCGCCGTTGCGGCCGCTCGCGCCCCAGCCGATCCGACGCGCCTCGACCAGCGCGACCTTGAGGCCGCGCTCGGCCAGTTCCACCGCTGTCGCCACGCCCGTGAAGCCGCCGCCGACGATGGCGACATCCGCATGGACCTCGCCCCGCAGCACCGGGTAGATCGTCTCCTGCTGTATCGAGGCGGTGTAATAGGAGGGGCTGCGTTCGATGGAATCGGCGCTCGGCAACATGAAGCCTATAGGCATCGAAGATCGTGATTGTCGCAAGTGCCCTCGCCGAATATCACCAGATCGGGCACACTATGTTCACAAATGGTGCAGCCATTGTGGTGCCCGCGCAACAGGGAGTGCGGCTCACCTCCCAACGAACGGTTCTGTCTCGAAGCGTTACTTTTGCTCATTGGATTAATAGGTTAAGGCCGGTTCAGGCTCCGCTGAGGGCTCGTTCCAGTCACAGTTCTGAGACCAAAGTCGCCTCAATGCGGGTTCGGTTTTGGTGCGCATGATTCTTGCACCCCGAATCCAATTGGCGCGCACACCATCGGTGCCCGCGAAACAAATACTTGGGGATCAAATAATGAGTGGGAAGGGAAACATGAAGCGACGCTCATGGGTTCGTAGTTCGGTCATTGCGGCCTGCGCGGGACTCGCCGCCAGCCACGCGGCGCTGGCCGACGACGCTGCGGCGACCGCCGCTGCCGATCCGGCCTCGGCGCCGGCGACCAACGCCGCCGCCGCTCCGACGGCGGCCGCCACCGCGAATGCGGCCACCGGAACCAGTGATCTCGAGGAAGTCATCGTCCACGGCATCAAACGCGGCGACCTGATCATGCCGACGACGGTCACTTCGGAATCAGCCTACGGGCTGGATCTGGGTGTCATGGACACACCCCGCAACACGACCGTGATTTCAAAGACCCAGCTCGATGCCCTCGATGTTGCCAATCCGGGCGGGTTCTCCTACCTGACGGCGAGCGCCTATTCGGATGCGTCATTCGGCCAGCCGAACGTGCCACGCATCCGCGGTCAGTACGCCGACGTGTTCTTCAACGGCATGCGTGACAGCTTCACGCTGAACGGCTACGGCGCGCCGATGAGTTTCAACAGCACGGACTCGATCGACATCGTCAAAGGGCCGGCAAGCGTCCAGGGCGGCCCGGGAGCGGGCGTCGGTGGTGCCATCGACATCACCACGAAAATGCCAAATTTCAACCAGTTTACGACTGCCTTCAGCCTGGAAGGCGATACCCAGCAGAAGCGCAAGGCCACCTTCGACATTACCGGCCCTCTCACGTCAACTGTCGCGGCGCGGCTCAGTGCGGAGAGCGACGACAGTGGCAGCTACTACTACGACATGTATTTTCACCAGCAGTCGATTTTCGGCTCGATGATCGTCCAGTTCTCACCCAAGTACAGCGTTCTGTTCACGGGCGACTTCGTGGATACGAAATACCGGGAGAACGACGGCATCAATCGTGTCAATCAGAACCTGATCGACAATGGCACCTACCTCACGGGGGCCCCGCCCGCGGCTGATATTTACGGATACGGTACCGTATTCACTTTGCCCGGTACGACCGTCCAACTCAATCCCCGCACCATTATCGACGAGCCGTACGGCAATGGCGCGCATGCTCAGCACGCCAAGGCGCAGATTATCCAGACCTTCCAGGCCTCGGATGACTTTTCCATTGTGAACAACTCGTTTTACGACTACCTCAACCGCTACAACCAAGTGGAGGCCTACTACGCTGATGGCGCGATCGGCAGCTACACCTTCGAGAACAAGACCGATTTCAAGGTCAAGTTCAATACCGGTTCCATAGCGCAGGACATCGACGCAGGCTTCACGTTCCGTTACGCGCACGTACTGGATATCCAGGACTACGTCGACGAGCCGGCCAGTGTCTATGATTTGTCGCAGAACCCGGCCACTTTTGTTTTGCCGGCAGATGATCTCATCGCGTACGGTCCGCCTACTTACGCCCCGCCGTCTCCGCAGGAGACATTTCCCTACACGGGCGCCTTCGGTCATCCGCAGATTGGGGATCCGGGCCGCGACTCTTTGTTCCTGAACGTCAGCGTGAATTCCAATCTGCGCGACGTTGGCGTGTTTCTCGAGCAGCGCATGACCTTCTCGCCCCAATTGAGCGTGATGTACGGACTGCGCGGCGATGCCGTACAGCTGGATGAGTCCGATCCGCTAGGTGGCGCGGGACTCTACGATGGGCTGCCGCAGAAGAACGACACGGCTTGGTACGGCCTGTACAACGGCAACATCAGCGTGGTGTACACCCCGGTAGAGCATGTGTCGACTTATCTGACCTACAACAATGCGCAGTACTCGCTGCCGACCGCGAATGACGGCGCGATCGCCACCTGGGGTGAGAATGCGACCACCCAGCTGCGCGAGGACACGCTGCTGGAGGAAGCGGGCATCAAGCTCGATCTGCTCGACAAGGCCCTGTTCATCTCCACCGCCGGTTTCAGCCAGCACCGCGCCGAGGCGATCGGGCTCGGCAATGAGCAGGCGGAAGTGCATATCACGGGCTTCGAAACGGAACTCAACTACCAACCCGACCCACACTTCTTCGCGACCGCAAGCTACTCCTTCTTGCATTCATTCCTGGACAAGCCGGACGGCTTCTACAACTTCCCCGCGTACGCCGGGACATTTGTCGATGGCGGGGCCAACGCGATCTCGTGGGAACCGGGCCAGAGTTACGACCAACCCGGAATACCCAAGCACCTGTTCAATGCGCTGGCGAACTACAAGCATTCCTCTGGCTTCGGAGTGCAGGCAAACATTGAGGTCACCGGACCGGTCTACACGACACAACCGGGCGTCATAAACATGGCGGCGACCAATGCCAACGCCGCCAATGACTTTTTCCTTCCGGGTCCCCTGGTTGGACCGGGCGGCATAGTGCCCGCGTCGATCGTCAACGCCGCAGGTGTCTATACGCCCCCGCGGATCCCCTGGCAGTACACGCTGAACACCGCGGTCTTCTACAATTTCGCGACCCATTACATGGTGAAGTTCACGATCTACAACGTGACCGATCGCCGCAATCTGCTGAACGATCAGCAGTATTACGGCAATGACTTCCTGACGCGCGAGCCGGCGCGCAGCTTCGATCTGGTGTTCACCGGGAAGTTCTGAAGACGGCGCAACAAGCGGCAGGGGCGCAGCTCCGGTATACAATGGTTGAGTGTATCCGTGGCTGCGCCTTACCCGTGTCGTCATCGGCCTGATCGGCCGGGCGCCGCTCGATCCCTTCACCACCACGTGCGTTCGCGTACGCGTGTGGCCGAATGACCTGGACTTCAACTTACACGTCAACAACGGGCGCTACCTGACGCTCGCGGATCTGGGCCGCATTCACTGGTTCGCGCGCACCGGCATCCTGCGCAGGGCTCGGCGTCAGCGGGCGCTGCCCATGGTCGGCGATGCCATCGCCCGGTTTCGCCGCGATCTTCGGGCATTTCAGACCTTCGAGATTCACACCCGACTGATCGGCTGGGATGAGAAGTGGGGCTTCCTCGAGCACCGCTTCGTGCGCGGCGGGCGTGTCATCGGCGTGGTCGCCGTGCGCGGTCTGTTCAAAGGCCCCAGCGGTCCCGTTGAACCCGGAGGACTGTTTGGCGGGGATCAGGCGCGAGCCTCCCCGCCATTGCCCGACTGGGCCAATCGCTTCGATCAGAGCAGTGAGCTCATGAGCGAGATGCTGCGCGCGGAGGAGCGCTCGCAGGGACTGCGCTGAGCTCTCGGCGCCGGCAAGTTGGGTTTACTTGATGCGCTGTTCAAGCTGGCGTGCCAGCTCGGCAATGTCCTCGAGATCCTCTGATTCGATCTCGGTTTCCGCAGCGGGAGACGCCGAGAGCACGGGCGTCTTGGCGTGCAGCAGCGGCTGCGGTGCGACGACCGGCCTGGGGGGAGATGCCGGCACGGCGGGCGCCACGATCTTTGAGGGAATCACCCAATCGCGTT
>Ga0210385_10000397_pt1 | contig 33297 bp, 25 predicted proteins | sample IncBWH26OmetaG_FD_160107 | JGI IMG/M metagenome (GOLD analysis project Ga0210385, IMG submission 160107) | Forest soil microbial communities from Barre Woods Harvard Forest LTER site, Petersham, Massachusetts, United States - Inc-BW-H-26-O ...
TGGATCAGGCTCATAAGAACGGACGACCATGACAAAAGTCGAAGCGATTATTCAAGTTTCCAAGCTCGATGCCGTGAAAGACGCGCTGCATGAAGTTGGCGTCGAAGGCATGACCGTATTTGAAGCTCGAGGACATGGCCGGCAAAAAGGACATACCGAGTTTTATCGCGGGCGCGAGTACACAGTGGACTTGATCCCCAAGGTAAAGCTCGAGATCGTGCTGGCCGACGAGATGGTCGAAAAAGTGGTGCTGGCCATTACCACGGCGGCACGGACAGGCAAGATTGGCGACGGAAAGATTTTTCTTTCGCGCATTGATGAGGCGATTCGAATTCGGAACGACGAACGCGGAGACAGCGTACTTTAGGCGTTCCAGGTTTCGAAGCACGATTTCGAGGCAACGATTTTCTAAGCACCGATTTTCGAGTTAACGATCGGCATCCCAGACACCAGGTTTCGGAGGATGTCAGCGAGATGACTGCCGTGGCCAGTGTCCGCAGCGAGATTCGGGAGCTTTATGCCCGCGAGTCTGCTGCCATCGAGCAGGAATTTGCCGTCACCGGCGAAGGACGCGTGGCGGTGGTTCGGCGTGCGGTGCTGGTCGATTCCATTGTTCAACGGCTCTGGAACGAGATCATGGTCGGCGCGCCCGCAGCCGACGGCAAGAACCTGGATCTCGATCTTCCCCGAAATCTTGCGTTGGTGGCGACTGGCGGCTTCGGCAGCGGCTGCCTTTTTCCCTATTCCGATATCGATCTGCTGTTTCTGCATCGAGGCGGTGACGCTGAGAGTGAGTTCAAGGATCGCATTCGCAGTTTTTCGCAGGAGTTGTGGGACCTGCGGCTGAAGCTTAGTCCGGTTACGCGAAGCCTCGCGGAATGCGAGAGGCTCGATCCGAACAACGTCGAATTTGCCATTTCGCTGCTCGATTGCCGTTATCTCGCCGGCGATCGCGAACTCTTCGCGCGGCTACGCGAACACGCGGTTCCGAAGCTGGTGGCCAGGGATTGCCAGGAACTGATCCAGAATCTCGCGGAGATCACACGCACGCGTCACCACAAATTTGGCAATACTGTTTTTCACCTGGAACCGAACGTGAAAGATAGTCCCGGCGGGTTGCGCGACTACAACGTGGCCAACTGGCTGGCGCTGATTTCCGCGATGGAGAAGCTGAAGGTTTGGCCCGACACGCGGTCGCTGTTGCCGGTATCTTCGCGGCGGGCGTTGGAAACGGCGCTGGATTTTCAAATGTCGGTCCGCTGCTTTCTGCACTTTCGCCATGGCCGCCACGACAACACGCTCACCTGGGAGGCGCAGGACGAAGCTGCTGCGAGACAGATCGGCACCAGGAACAATGATACGGAAATCACGAGCGCAGCGGACTGGATGCGCGTCTATTTTGGGCACGTGCGCAGCGTGCACCGCGTCTGCAATCAGTTGCTGGAGGAAATCCAGGCGGCGTGGTCGTCGTTATATCGCCAGTTTCAAGGCTGGCGGTCGCGAGTCACAAGCGCGGATTTTTCCGTCGTCGATGGACTGATCTTTCTTCAGCAGCCTGGAGGGTTGCGCGATCCGGAAATGCTGTTGCGGCTTTTTCATTTCATGGCGGAGCATGACCTGAAACTGAGCACGACGACCGAATATAAAGTCGAACAGGCGCTGCCCGCGCTTGCAGCTACACCTCCGCGCGGCGCGGAATTGTGGCTTTACCTGCAAGAAACGCTGGTACAGTCACATGCCGCAGACGCCTTGCGCGCTATGAACGCGCTCCGCTTGCTGACGCTGTTGCTGCCCGAACTCAAAGGGATCGAGGCGTTGGTGGTGCGCGATTTCTATCATCGCTACACGGTTGATGAACACTCGTTTTTGGCCATTGAAAATCTGCACCGCTTGAAAGAATCGAGGTCGGAGTGGGACCAGCGCTTCACCGGCTTGTTGAGCGAACTGGAACAGCCGGAACTGCTCTACCTGGCGCTGTTGCTGCATGATTCCGGCAAAGCTGTGGCCAGCGACAATCATATTGAGCTCAGCGTACAACTCACCGATAGCGCCACGCAGCGACTGGATCTTGATCCGGTGGACCGCGAGACGGTGCGTTATCTGGTGGCAAGCCATCTCGACATGTCGGCGGCGATGCGGCGCGACGTGTTTGATCCCGCGAATGTGAAATTGTTCGCGGAAAAAGTTGGCGTGCCCGAACGGCTGAAAATGCAGTGCCTGATGACCTACGCCGACATCAAGGCGGTGAACCCGGAGGCCATGACGCCATGGAAAGCAGATAACCTTTGGCAGCTCTATATCGCTTGCGCGAATTACCTGAGCCGCAGCGCAGACGAACGCCTGCACACGGGCGACGACAGTTCCAGCCGCGACCATGTGCATTCCCTGGCTCGAGTGGCTGGGAAAAAGATCAACATTTTTCTGGAAGGATTGCCGCAGCGGTATTTGCGAATTCACGGCGTGACCGACATCATGGCTCACGCTGAGATGGCGGCGCGGATCGCGCTGGACGGCGTCCAATTGGATTTGAAGCAGGTCCGTCACTGGTATGAGCTCACGCTCATCACCGCCGACCGGCCCTTCCTGTTTGCATCGATCTCGGGAGCGCTTGCCGCGTGGGGAATGAACATCGTGAAGGCAAATGCGTTTTCGAATGCAGCGGGCATCGTGGTGGACACGTTCTACTTTACCGATCGCTTTAGAACGCTGGAGATGAACCTTCAAGAGTGGGAGCGCCTGAAGAAGAGCGTCGCATCGATTATCAAAGGAGACACAGACCTGGCGCGAATGCTGCGGGACCGAATGAAATCGGACAAAGCCGATGCCACGAAGGTCAAGATCGCGACGCAGATTGAATTCGACGATAGCTGCTCGGCGCACAGTACGCTGTTGCAGGTTCTGACGCAGGATCGTCCTGGGCTGCTTTATCGCATGTGCTCGGTGGTTTCGAAACATGAGTGCAACATAGAAATTGCACTGATTGAAACCGAAGGCCAGATGGCAATCGACGTTCTGTATCTGACTTCGGGCCGCGCCAAGTTGAATGCGGACAGGCAGGCGGTGTTGGGGAAGGCCCTGCGAGACGAACTCGCGGCGAAATAACATTCATTCCCGCGAATGGAGTTATTGCTGGTCTGCATAGTATCCATCTCTGGTCTGCGCAGTAGTGTCTTTGCGTTTCACTGCCAGCGTAATGCGGTGATAGCCGGTCGATGTGCTGTCTTTATCGGGCGTGTAGCCCATGCTGTATTGGGTTTTGAGCTCTTCGACGATGCTGCCGTAAATATCGCTGACCGTTTCTTTCTTAGAGACTTCGAAAAAACGCCCACCGGTTTCCTTCGAAATCCGCTGAAGATTTTTCTTGCCTTCGCCATGCGAACTGTCCTGAGGTCGCTGACTTCCGCGACCACCTCGGCCACCACCGCCGCCGGGGTACCCACCGCCGGGGGGCCAACCGCCGCCACCGCCAGGCCAACCTCCACCGCTGCGGCCCGGACCGCCCGCCTGATGCTGGCCTTCTTCGTGGCGAGGCTCGGCGAAATAAATGGAATACACAACCGTGTCGGAACGTTGAGCGGCCTCAATGGCACCGTCGAGAAAGGTCTTGCTGCCGTGGTCGACGCCATCGGATAACAAGATCACGATCTTGCGACCTTGCTGCTTCTTCAGGAGTTCGTTCGAGGCAAGAAAAACGGCATCATAAAGTTGCTTCCCGCTGCGGGACGAGTCTGCCGCGGAAGGCGAATTCGAGGGATCGTTAGGATCGTTTGACCGGTCGCGGTCTCCGGGAGATGTAAGGAGATCGAGCGACGCTTGGAGCTTCGGGCGATCCGCGGTCAAGTCCTGAAGGAGCTCTACTTCCTTGTCGAAGTGGATGAGAAAACCTTTGTCCTTCGCTTGCGTCATCACCTGGTCGAGAAAGCTACGGCTCGCATTGCGCTCCGCGTCGAGGACGGTGGCCTGGCCACGGCTGGTATCGACGAGCAGCCCCAGAGTGAGCGGGACGTTCGTTTCCTGGGCAAAGTATTTGATGGTCTGCGGACGGTTGTCTTCCTGCAATGTGAAATCGTCTTTGGTAAGGTCGTGAACGATCTTGCCATGTTTATCCCGAATGATGACCTGCAAAGTAACGACTTTGACGTCGGCCGCGACAACTGCGGGGGGGTCGGACTTGGCAGCGGCATCTTGCTTGGCGGGAACACTCTGGGCCTGCAGCGCTGGTCCGATTCCAAAGACAACCACGCCAAATAGAGCAATCAGCGCGCAGGTCGGCCAGCAAAGATGTTCGGGAATCATTCGATGATTCGACCGAAGTTCGTACGGTTGCTTCACCGTGCACCCTCCGTAGTTTTTGCGTGCGTAGTTTTTACTTTTGCTTAGCGCGGACGGATTTTAAAGAGGCCAGATCCGCGCAACAAAATAGAATACACGGCCATAATCGCGCCCGCCCAAGTGGGAAAGGCGATGCTGAAGCGGTAAAGAAGGCTTGCCGGAACCGGCCGGTCTTGCGTTTCCGGATTGGACTTAGCAGCTGACATGGGCATCCAGGCAAGCATTATTTGAATCCTGATAACTGGATGCGCTTCGCGGAGTTGCAGTTGCCAGCACGCTGTAAACGACGGGTCAATGCAGGTAAAACTTCGTAAAGGCCCCACGACGCGCAATCGACGATGCTAAAGTTAGAAGATGCAATGTTTACGGCCACCGGGCGCGCAAGTGCGCCTCCGCGCAGCGTTCCTAATCACGACCGGGACCGCTTTGGTGTTTGCGGCGCTTCTGGTTTGCGCACAGGATAAACCGGCCAGCAGTTCGGCCGGGCAGCAAATCGCCAAGGCCCTGGGAACAATCAAGAGCATGCAGGCCGATTCGATCACGGTCGCCGGATCTAGCGGTGACATCACTGCGAAGCTGAGCCCTGCGACAAAGATTCTGAGCGTAGCGCCGGGAGCGAAAGACTTGAAGAGCGCGATTCCTCTGCAGGCTAAGGATTTGCAAATTGGCGACGCTGTGCGGGTCCGGGGATACGGCGACGGTGCGGGTATTAATGCGCTGGAAGTGATCGTCTTTAAGCAGGCCGAGATGGCCGCCAAGCAACAGCACGACCGCGAAGATTGGCAGAAGCGGGGTGTGGCTGGACCAGTTACCGCCGTGGACATGGCAACCGGTACCATCACGATTTCTTCGGGCGGACTAGGCCCCAAGCGAAACATCGTTATTCATGTTGGCAAGGATACGATTCTGCGGCGCTACGCGCCGGGCTCCGCGAACTTCGACAACGCCGCGCCAGCGCCGTTCAGTCAGATCAAGGTGGGAGATCAGCTGAATGCCCGCGGAACGCGGAGTGCCGATGGCAACGAAATGAGCGCGGAGGAAATTGTTTCGGGGACATTCGACTATAGCGAGGGGACGATCAAGAGCGTTGATGCCGCGAACAACACGATGACAGTGCAAGATCCGGTGCGCAAGAGCGCGGTGGTGGTAAAGGTTTCGCCCGACTCGCTGATGAAAAAGCTGCCGCCGGAAATGGCACAGCGAATAGCTATGCAACTGAAAGGTTCCGCCGGCGGCGACGATAAACCAGGGGCCAATGGTCAAGCCCAGGCTACTCCCGGACACGAAGCGACGGGCGCGGGCGCGAGCGGGGGACAAAGTAGACACGGTACTCCAGATTTTCAGCACATTCTAAGCAGCTTGCCAAATAGCACTCTGGCAGACTTGCAGAAAGACGACGCCGTGATGATTGTCGCAGCCGCAAACGGTGATTCGGGGCCGGTAACCGCGATCAAGGTGCTCGCAGGCGTGGATGTCATCCTGAGGGCGGCGCCGAATCGAAGCGCGTCGTCGCTGCTCTCGTCGTGGTCTCTCAGCGCGTCGGGCGGAGAAGGCGAAGCCGCGCAGTAGTGAAAATCCCAAATCCATCTGATCTGCCTGGAAGGAAAAGGTATACGTTGAAGCATTTATCAGTCTTCATTGTGGGAAGCCTCACTCTGGCTATTCTTATTTCGACGACTCTGGCTGCGCCAGCTTCGGCGCAACCAGCACCATCATCAGCCCAGGCGTCCGCTTCAACCTCGGCTGCGACCGGAACGTTGCGCGGGCAGGTCACAGACCCTTCGGGAGCGGTGGTAGCGAATGCCGCCGTTGGCGTCCTCGTGCCCGGAGGACAAACGCATTCGGCCACAACCAGCAAGACCGGCAGTTACGAAATCGGAAATCTGCCGCCGGGCAACTACACGGTCACGGCCAATGCCCAGGGATTCTCCGTCTTTATTCAGAACGACGTGAACGTAGCGGCGGGCCAAGTCGCGCAATTTAACATTGCGCTCGAAATCAATGTGCAGCAGGAAAAGGTAAACGTCCAGGCAGAAGGGCCCACGCTCGACGTCAACCCTGCGAACAATGCGAGCGCGATTGTGATGACCGGCAAAGATCTGGACGCGCTTCCAGACGATCCCGACGAACTGCAATCGGATCTGGAGGCGCTGGCCGGACCATCAGCCGGCCCTAATGGGGGGCAGCTTTACATCGATGGATTTACCGCCGGGCAACTGCCGCCAAAGTCATCGATCCGTGAGATTCGCATTAACCAGAACCCGTTTTCGGCCGAGTATGACAAGCTGGGCTATGGGAGAATCGAAATCTTCACCAAGCCGGGCACTGACAAGTTGCATGGGCAGTTTTCAGTTGTGGGCAACGACTCGGCGTTTAACACGCGTAATCCCTTTCTCGGCGACGCTCCGCAGGCGCCATATGACTCCGTTATTTATCAGGGAAATGTGGGCGGCCCAATCAACAAGAAAACTTCATTCTTTGTCGACGCGCAGAGGCGAGATATCGATGAGATCGCTGTCGTCAATGCGCCAATCGGGATTTTGAATGGAGTGGTGCAGACCGATGATGCCAGCGTTCCTAATCCGCGCACGCGCACGAACATCGGACCGCGTATCGATTATCAAGTTAGCCCGAACAATACGTTAACCACACGATATCAGTACTACCGCGACACGTGGCAGAACGACGGAGTCGGCGGCTTCGTGTTACCGGAAGCCGGCTTCGACTCAAAATCTATCGAACACACAGCGCAGGTGACGGATACACAAGTCATCGGCACGAAGGTGATCAATGAGACTCACTTTCAGTATCTGCGCGACAACAGCAACCAGAATCCGGTAAGCACTCCTTTGATCACGCTGCCCCCCGGGTTCACCACGGACGCGTCGATCAGCATACTCGGAGGATTCACTGGCGGACGCTCCAGCGCGGGATCTCAGGTCGACCACCAGGACCACTACGAACTCCAGAACTATACTTCGATCGCGCAGGGCAATCACTTCGTGAAGTTTGGCGGCCGTTTACGGGCAGTTCACGAAGTTAACACCTCGAGCGCTGGATTTGACGGCGTCTTTTCGTTCCCGAATCTGACGGCGTATCAGGATGCCTATAATGCTCTGGCGGCAGGCGCTAGCCAGACATCGGGACCGAGCCAATTTACGATTGACGCAACAAAAAGCGGCGCAGTTCCCACCGTTCCTGTGACGGTGGTCGATGCCGGATTGTACGTGCAAGATGATTGGAAGGTCCGCCCCAACATTACTTTGAGCGGCGGGTTGCGCTTTGAAACGCAGAATGCCATTCACGACCATGGGGACTGGGCTCCACGGCTCAGTTTTGCGTGGGGACTCGGTGGCGGCGGAAAGAACGCTCCAAAGACCGTGCTGCGCGGCGGTTTTGGATTGTTCTACGACCGCTTTACGCAAAACCTGGTTTTGAATGCGGACCGTTTGAACGGCATAACCCAGCAGCAGTATGCCGTGTCGTGTCCCCTGACGCAGCCGCCGTCGCCGTGCCCGGAGATCGATTTTTTCCCGAACGCTCAGCTGCCCCCAGCGGCAAGTTCACCGATCTATAGCATCGATTCTCATTTGCATGCGCCTTACATCATGCAAACGGCGTTCAGCATGGAGCGACAGGTCACAAAGATCGCCAACCTTACACTTACGTATCTGAACGGGCGCGGCGTGCACCAATTGATGTCGATTGACATCAATGCGCCGTTCGCAACGCCAGAGGACTTCCCGAACGCTTCGGGGCCGCGTCCTCTCGAGAGCAAATACGGCCTCAATGACGTTTACCAGTATTCATCGGCGGGTGTTTTTCGACAGAACCAGTTGATCGCGAATTTCAATGTCAGGGCAGGAGCAAAGCTGTCTCTGTTCGGTTACTACGCGTTGAATTTCGCCAATAGCGACCCCATCGGCTCTACAAGTAATGGGTCATTCAGCAATAACTTTCCATCGGACCAGTACGACGTGAAGCTAGACTACGGGAGAGCGTCGTTTGCGACGCGGGACCGACTGTTCTTCGGCGGCACGATCGGACTGCCGCGCGGGTTCCGATTGAGCCCGTTTATGATTTTCAACTCTGGCACACCGTACAACGTCACGACCGGGCAGGATTTGGCCGGCGATCTACAGTTCAACGTGCGGCCGGCATTCGCCACTGGCGTCAGCGGTGCCTGTCTTTCGCCGACTGCAGCCTGTCACTACACGGTTCCGTCGGGCCCGTACACGCAGATTCCTATCAACTATCTGACGGGCCCGGACAACTTCACGCTGAATTTGCGGCTGGCAAAAAGCTTCGGCTTCGGGCCGGATGTCGGCGGGAAGGGTGCCACTGCAGGCGGTCCGGGTGGAGGTGGCGGCCCACGTGGGGGCGGCGGTGGCGGCGGCATCGGCTTTGGAGGACGAGGAGGGCCGGGTGGCTTCGGCGGAGCGCCAACGACCAAACGCTACAATCTGACCTTCAGCGTTAATGCCAGAAACGTTCTGAACAAAGTGAATGACGCGACTCCGATAGGAGTCATCAGCTCACAGGATTTCGGAAAATCAGTGGCGCTTGCGGGTGGCCCATTCTCAAGCGCTGCCGCTAACCGGAAAATTGAACTGCAGGCGATGTTCAGCTTCTAATCTTCTAAAAAGAATCTATGGCGCTTTACGTGGAGTAGTCCGCATTGATCCGCACATACTCGGCGGTGAGGTCGGTGGTAAGAAACCGTACCGCGTAGCGTCCGCGTCCGAGCTGCACGCGAATATCGCAAACAGGCTGCCCGAGAGCGTGATGCGCTTGCCGCTCGTTGAACGGGCAGGCAACGCCGTTGCGGCATACTTTCTGTTTGCCAATGAAGATATGCACCCGGCCGGGGTCGACGGGCGCACCCGACCTTCCGACAGCCGCAAGAATGCGTCCCCAATTCGGATCGGCGCCTGCCCAGGCGGTTTTGACGAGCATGGAGTGGGCGATTGTGCGCGCGACCAGCAAAGCTTCTTCCCTGCTGCTCGCCTGTTCAACAACAAGACGGATGACGTGCTGCACGCCTTCACCATCGCTGATGATCTGTTGGGCGAGCGACTGGCACACAGTGTTCAAGGCAACCGCAAACTTTTTTTGTGAGCCCGCATCTCTCAACCGAACGCCGCTCGCGCCGCTCGCCAGCAATAGCACAGTGTCATTCGTAGAGGTGTCGCCGTCGATCGACATGCAGTTAAGCGAGGAGTCGCAAGCTTCGCGCAGAAGAGGCCGCAACTCGGCCGCGCTCGCGCGAATATCTGTAAACAAATACACGAGCATGGTCGCAAGCTGCGGGTGAATCATTCCCGCACCCTTCGCGATTCCCAGCACGGTGACATCATCGTCCCGCACGCTGAAGCGCCTGGATGCGATTTTCGCCCGCGTATCGGTCGTCATGATGGCATGGGCGAAGGCGAGAATGCCGCGCCGGCTGGCAGATCTGGTGGCAATGAGTTTGGGCAACTGGACCGTGATTTTCTCGGCCGCAAGCGGCACGCCGATGATGCCGGTTGAAGAAGGAAAGATTTCATCGGCGAGCGATCCGAGTGCGGTCGCCGTTTCACGGCAAACTTGTTGGCATGCGTGAATGCCGGCGCGACCGGTGGCGCAATTGGCATTTCCGGAGTTCACGAGGACAGCTCGAACCCGGTAGCGCGAGGAAAGCAGGCTTGCGCGGCCGACCTCCACGGGAGCGGCTACCACGCGGTTCTGCGTGAATAAGGCCGCCGCGGCTGCACCCTTGGCGGCTTCCGCCAGGGCCAAGTCTGGCCTTCCACTGACTTTAATACCGGCAGCCACGGCCGAAAAAGAAAAGCCCAGCGGCAGACGAACTTTCTCTGGAGAGCGGCGCAGCGAGGTCATGCGTGGATCTTCAGCCAGTTTGTGGGCGGCGGCAAAATGGCAAACGTGGGCAACTCGCCACGCACCATCGCGACTTCGTCACAGCGGTAGAGCCGGGGACATTGATGACAATCTTTATGAATTTTATCCGGCAGATCCTGGTGGTTCGCAACTGAAAATCCCATGCGCGAGAAAAAATCCGGGATCCGCGTGAAAAGGCACACGCAACTGACTTTGTGTTTTTTCGCCTGGGCTAGTAGCGCTCTTACCAGCCGCCGGCCTCCGCCAATGCTTTGGCTGGCGGGATCGACGGTAATCGAACGGATCTCGGCGAGATGCACGCCATAGAGGTGGAGAGCGCCACATCCGATAATGCGGCCCTCGTGCTGGAGCACCACGAAGTCACGGACGTTCTCGCAGATTTCCGCGAGCGAACGCGGCAGCAGGGTGCCGTCACCGGAGTAAGCCGAAATCAGCGAATGAATCTGCTCCGCGTCTGGAAGAACCGCCTCACGCACGCGCATGAGCTACCTCCGGCGTGGTTGAGGTTTTCCTTTTCGGGAGCGCTGTTCCAGGACGCCCGGATTCCGCATGTTTGGCTAATGCTGTGTCCAGGGCCTTGACCAGCTGATCGACGTGCTTCTTCTCAATTATGTAGGGCGGCAGAAAACGCAGTACATTTTCGTGCGTGCGATTAATGATGATTCCTTCCTGCAACAGCTGTTTGGCAACCGCTTTGGCCAAATCGGACGAGTCCAATTCAACGGCCTGCATCAGGCCTGCGCCGCGGACGTCCTGGATCGACTTATGGGTCTTGTCGAGTTCTTCGAGCGCGACGCGAAAATATTTGCCCAGCGCGCCGACATGCTTCAGCAACTTCTTCTCCTGACGCAAGAACTCTATAGCCACGGCACAGGTCAGCGGACCTCCGCCAAAAGTCGTCCCGTGCATACCGGGATGCATGCAGCTGGCAACCCGCTCGGTGGTGAGAATTGCGCCGAGCGGCAAACCGCAAGCCAGCGGCTTGGCGACCGTGACCACATCCGGAATCACGTCGTAGTGCTGATAGGCAAAGTGCCGTCCAGTCCGTCCGAGACCACATTGAATTTCGTCGAGCAGAAGCAGAGCGCCACTCCGCCTGGTCAAATGCGAGGCAAGTTCCAGAAACTCCCGGCTCACCGGGCAGATTCCTCCTTCTCCCTGAATGGTCTCAATACATACAGCGCCGACGGTCGCATCAAATTTTTGTCGCAGGTCCTCTGGGTCGTTGAACTTGACGAACTCGACGCCCGGTACGAGAGGAACGAACGGAGCTTGATACTTGGGCTGACCAGTGGTGGCTAACGAGCCGAATGTGCGTCCGTGAAAGGAATTTGCCATCGCCAGAATGCGGGTCTTTGCGCCGGACTTGAGCACGGAATCATGACCGTTCTTGCCGCCATCATTCTTGTCGTTCTTACCGTTCATGCGCGCGAATGCGCGCGCGAGTTTGAGCGCTCCCTCCCAAGCCTCGGTGCCGCTATTGCAGAAAAAAGCGCGGTCAAGCCCGGAGATTTCCGTTAGCAGGCGCGCGAGTTCTCCCTGATATTCATGGAAGAAAAGATTGGAAATGTGGATCAGCCGGCCCGCCTGGCGTTTGATCGTCTTCTGTATGGCAGGATGGTTGTGGCCCAGCGCGTTGACTCCGATTCCACTCAAGAAATCGAGATAGCGCCTGCCCTCTGAATCCCAGAGATACACGCCTTGTCCGCGGGTAAAAAGAATGGGCTGGCGCTCATAGGTGGGAAGCAAAAGCTTCGATTCCAAGCGCGAGACAGAAGCCAGGCTCATGCTCTTAAGACCTCCGTACCGCATTCGATTTTTTCAAAATAAAACAACGGCAGCATTTCGACTTGTGATGCTGGCAGAATGCGTACGCGGCCAACGCCCGACTTGAGGGCCTGAGTGCAGGCTTCGAGCTTGGGCATCATCCCGCCGCTGATCACCGATTCCTCGATGAGTCCAACAACTTGCTTCGTGTCCAAGCGCGGCATTACCTCGCCATCGGCCTGTTTTACGCCGGCTACGTCGGTGAGAAAGATCAGCGCGTCGGCTTCGCAGGCAATGGCGCATGCAGCCGCCATCTGATCGGCATTCACGTTGTAATACTGACCGTCACCTCCGAGCGCAACCGAGGAAAGAACTGGTATGCCACCCTCGGCCCAAATGGCTTTCAGCCACCGTGGCTCAGAAAAACAGATTTCGCCGACAAATCCCAGATCGCGTTCCGAGTCCTGTTTCTTGCGGGCGCGAAAAACTCCGCCATCTCCGCCACAAAGACCGATGGCCGGATACCCGGCGGCCGAGATGGCCGCGACCAAACTTTTATTCACGATGCCGGCAAGCACCATCAGGGCGACATCGCGCGTTTCGGCATCGGTCACGCGCAATCCGTGGACGAAGTCGCTCTTCTTTCCGAGCAACTGCAAGGTTCGCGTAAGCGCACTCCCGCCACCATGGACCACAGTGACCTGGTGTCCGTCCTCCGCAAGCTGCACTACCGCCTTCGCGCATTTCTGCAACGTCAGCTTGTCCTCAAGCGCCGCACCGCCGATTTTGACGACAATTTTCACTGCAAACCCTCCGCTTCATCCCAGCCATACATCAGGTTCATGTTCTGCACTGCTTGACCGGCCGCGCCTTTCAATAGATTGTCCAGACAGGAAACCACAATGAGTCGGCGGCCATCGCGGGCCAGACAGAAACCGAGGTCGCAGTAGTTGGTGTGCACGGAAAATTGAATTTCTGGCAAGCTCGACGCAGGAAAAATCCGTACCCACCTCTTTCCCTTGTAGAGCTCGTGAAAGCAGTTCTGCACTTCATCTGCCGTCATCGCCTGTTTCAAATACACATAAATCGTCGACAGGATCCCGCGTGGAATCGGCAACAGATGCGGAGTAAAAATCAACTGGCAAGAATTGAGACGCAACTGCTCGAGGATTTCGCCGGTGTGTCGATGCCCGAAAACCGAGTAGGCCGAAAAATTGTCGGCTACGGAAACAAAATGGGTCCGTGCGGTGGGTTCTTTGCCAGCGCCAGAAACGCCCGATTTCGAATCGGAGATGATGCCGCGATCGCAATCTACGATTCCCGCCGAAAGCAACGGCGCCAGCGCGAGAATGACCGATGTCGCGTAACAACCGGGATTCGCCACCAGAGCGGCTGAAGGTATGCGGTCGGCGTTGAGTTCCGGCAAGCCGTACACGGCGCGCTCAGTAAGTTCGGCCGCGGTTTGCGCGCTGGCATCTTTGAAACCGTAAATGGCGCGATCCTGTTCCTGTTTCAACCGCCAGGCGCCGCTGAGATCGACAATCCGCAAGCCACGAGCGATCGCTTCCGGAACAACTTCGCGAGAAACCGCGTGCGGAGTGGCCAGGAACAGCAACTCGACTCCGTGCCGCTCTAGCGCAGACCACGAAAATGGCTGGATCGAAGCCTCGACCGGAGACTTGCCGTGGCCATTACCATTGCCGTTGCTTGATGTGGGCATCGATTGTGGCGCCGGGTTCGTTTCCGCAGCGCGTCGCAAAAGCAAGGGTGCGTCGATCCGCGGATGGCGGACAAGAAGGCGAGCGAGTTCGAGGCCGGAATATCCGGTCGCGCCGAGCACCGCCGTCTTAAGTTTCGCTGCCATCAGACTGTCTGCCGAGTTCTCCGTTCCTCCTGCCGGACCATCGCATAAGCTGCTTTCTCCGTGGAGGCATATTTATCCATCATAATGCATAAATATTCATCCATGGTAAATGGTTTGGCGGCGGTGTCAAGTATCAAAATCGCAGATTGGAAACCCTGGTTCGCTCGTTAGTTTGCAAGGCGCCGGAGTTTGCCAGGCGCCAGTTTCTCAGGCGTTTTTTTCGAAAGCTTTTCTGATGCCCGCAAGAAGAAATTTCTATTGGACTCCGCCGATCACGGGCGTTTAGTGTGAGGAGCGATTGTGTAACGCAACGCGCGTCCCCACGTGAAGATGCAGCGAGCATGTTTTACCGCATAGAAACAGGAGCCATGGCATGACGAAGCATGCAGAGCGGCGATTCCCGCGTCGATCACCATTATTATTACTGTCATGTTCTTTTCCATCTATTCTGGGCATCCTTCTCGCCACCGCGATGCTGGTGAGCCTGACGGTGCCGTGCCGGGCCGAAGACCAGCCCAAGCCGGACCCGGCAGGCATCGCCACCGGCGACAAAACGAATGCCGCGGATGCCGCCGGGAACGCTTTTGTCGTTTCTGAGCCTACCGACAAATCCGCTCCCGATTATGCTGCGAACAAAAGGGCGTTTGACGAGTATCAAGCACAGGCGGCCAAGGAACCCCTCGCCATCAAACTGGCGGACAGTGTCGGCCATGTTCGCGTGGCTACCAACTTCGCCTGGACGCTGAATACGGGTTACCTGGTCCTGTTCATGCAGGCAGGGTTTGCCCTGCTCACCTGCGGACTGGTGCGCAAGAAAAATGTCGCGCACTTGATGATGCTCAATTTTGCCGCTTACGTGTTTGCCTTTCTTGCCTACTATGCCGTCGGATATGCCTTCCAGTTCGGGGCAGTCGCTGTCAATGCCGCGCCAACCAACCTGGGCGGCATCCCCATGCTCAACAAGTTCCTGATTGGCAGCGGCCAATGGGGATTTATCGGTGGTAAAGGTTTTTTCCTGGTTGGTCCGGCGTATGACAGCGCCAGCAATTGTCTGACTCTGTTCGAAGTCGTGTTCATGGAGACGGCCGGATACATCATCGTCGGCGCCATTTGTGAACGCATCACGTTCTGGGCATTCCTGCTGTGTGAACTTTTTATCGGCGCGATTCTTTATCCCATTTCCGGCTGCTGGACTTGGGGCGGCGGTTGGCTGTCGCAAGTCGGATCGACGCTGAATCTCGGCCATGGATATGTCGACTTTGCCGGATCGAGCGTGGTGCACGCGGTTGGCGGTTTCGCCGCTATGGCTCTGGCTATCATCCTCGGCCCCCGGCTCGGGAAGTACGGACCTGGCGGCAGGATCCGCGTTTTCCCCGCCCACAATATTGTTTATGTCGTGACCGGAACTTTCATTCTGCTATTCGGCTGGATGGGCTTTAATCCCGGCTCGACACTAGGAGCGACCGACCTTCGCATCTCCGTGGTTGCCGTCAACACCAATCTGGCTGCGGTGACGGGATCGGCGGCAGCGATGCTGCTCTGGTATTTCCTATTCGGCAAGCCCGACATCACCATGGCGTGCAATGGCATGCTCGCGGGCCTGGTCGCTATCACCGCTCCCTGCGCATTCGTCTCTCCGACGGGCGCTGTCATCATCGGCGTGCTGGCTGGATTGCTGGTATGCGGAGGAGTGATCTTCAACGACCGCGTCCTCAAGGTCGACGATCCCTGTGGAGCGATTTCAGTGCATGGGTACTGCGGCTGGCTGGGCGCAGTCAGCGTGGGCATCTTCGCTGACGGCACGTATGGCGCGGGATGGAACGGCGTCGGAGCGGCAACTTACCTGGGACGCACGGGTCAGGGAGTGACCGGGTTACTTCACGGCGACGTGCGGCAGTTCCTGTGTCAGCTTATGGGAGCGACTTTGTATGCCATCTGGGCTTTCGGCGCAACTTACATTGTTTTCTGGTGTGTCAACAAGGCAAAGAGCATGCGCGTGGCACCTGAGGTGGAAGAAGAAGGACTCGATGTGCCGGAGTTCGGTATGGCTGGATATCCGGAGGACGCGGCGCTTCCGGCTGGATACTAGCGCTGTAATTTTGTGGCTGCGCCTATATCTTGAGTCGCAGGTCGCTGGAGGTTCCGCCGGCTGCGGGAACATAGCACCGCAACGTGTAATCCATGACCATACGATCGGCGTTAAAGCGCCAGCCGAGAGTGCGGATGGTGCGCTTCATGCGCTTGATCCAGCCGCGTGGAAGGCCATCGCGATCGCGCTGGTAGTAAAGTGGAATCACTTCATCGCGAAGGACGCGCATGAGGTCATCGCCGTCGCGGGTGTCGTGAACATTCATGTCGGAGTGCGTTCTGCCGTTCCCGATGGCGAAACCATTCATGCCGTCGTAGGCTTCCGCCCACCAACCGTCGAGCACGGAGAGATTCAATCCGCCGTTTAGAACGACTTTTTGACCGCTGGTGCCAGAGGCTTCGAGCGGACGCCGCGGATTGTTGAGCCAGACATCGACACCTTGCACAAAATGACGGCCCACGTTGATGTCGTAATCTTCTATGAAAATGATCTTGTCGGAAAACCGGGAATCCCGCATCAACTGCGCAATCTGCTGCAGCACGCGCTTGCCAGGCTCATCCAGCGGATGGGCTTTGCCGGCAAATACAAATTGCACCGGGCGTTTCGGATCGTTGACCAGGCTCACGATTTTTTCGATGTCGGCCAAGATCAGATTGGCGCGCTTGTAAGTCGCAAAGCGCCGCGCAAAACCGATCGTGAGCGCATCAGGACTGAGCGCACGCTCCAGTTGCTGCAGCACATCGCGAGATTCGTCGCGGCGCGCGGCCTGCCTGACAGCACGGCGTCGCACAAACTCAATCATCCGCGACTTGAGGTGAAAGTGTGTCTCCCAGAGTTCACCGTCATCGACGTTCTCAATGCCATCCCAGATTTTGGCTTCGCTGCTGCGCAGATGCCATCCCGTGCCAAGATGGCGATCGTAGAGCCGGAACATCTGCGGCGCCAGCCAAGTCGGAACGTGGACACCATTGGTAATGTGCCCAATGGGGACGGAGTCTTCCGATTTCCCTTGAAAGAGATTGGTCCACATCGCGCGTGAGACTTCGCCGTGCAGCGAGGAAACCGCGTTGGCGCGGCGCGAAAGCCGCAGACCAAGCACGGTCATACAGAAACGCTCGTCGCTCTCGGGATTCTCGCGGCCGAGCGCCATGAAAGCTTCTTTGGAAAGGCTGAGCGCGTCGCGCAGAGGCCCCAGGTGTTCTTCGATCAGGTCGGCATCGAAACGATCGTGGCCGGCTGGAACCGGGGTGTGGGTGGTGAAGACCACTTCGCGAGCTACGCGGGGAACGGCTTTCTCAAAGCCAATACCTTCTTCTTCCATTCGTTGGCGAATTGCCTCCAGAACGGCAAATCCGCTGTGTCCCTCGTTGAGATGAAGCACTCCGGGGGTGATACCGAGTGCTTTCAGCGCGCGCAGACCGCCCACGCCGAGCAGCAGTTCCTGATGCACCCGCACCCGGCCATCGCCTCCGTACAAACGCGAGGTCAGTTCGCGGTCTTCGGGAGTATTACCTTCCACGTCGGAATCGAGGAGAAGCAAATCACAACGCCCCACCTTCACACGCCATACTTTTGCGTAAATTGCGCCGTGACGAGTATCAACCTGGACCAGAACCGGCCGGCCGTTGATCCCAATGGCCGTTTCCATGGGTAGTTGGCTGACGTCGGTTTCCAGATATTCTTCTCGCTGCCAACCGTCGCGATCGAGGCGCTGGCGGAAATATCCCTGGCCGTAAAAGAGGCCCACGCCAACGAGGGGGATCCCAAGATCGGAAGCGCTCTTGATATGGTCGCCGGCCAGAACTCCCAGCCCTCCGGAGTAGACCGGCAGAGATTCGTGCACGCCAAATTCGGCGGAGAAATACGCCACCGGGCGAGGCCGCAAAATTCCGGCATGGCGCGCGCCCCAGGTGCGTTCCGCATCCTCGTACTCGCGGAGGCGCCGGTAGGCATAGTTGATCCGGCCGTGCAGCGCGAGCTCGTTGGCGCGCGCTTCAAGTTTGGGAAGAGGATACTCGCTCAGCAAGGCGACCGGACTGTGGTTGAGCTGGCTCCAGCGCAGTGGATCAATGTCGCGGAACAAACCGGAAGCATCCTGGTCCCAACTCCACCACATGTTGCGGGCCAGAGCCCACAGCCGCTCCTGAGCGGGCGCGATGAAACGGTCGAGGGTGCGCGCTTCGCTGACCACATTGGCCACGCGGTTCGCGGCTTCCGTGAGCTGACGAATCTCGTTTTCAGGGAAAACCCGTGCCTCGGCCGTTTGCACGACCAGCACTCCCTGCAGAACGCCGCGATCGATAAGCGGGACTCCGAGAAAGGATTGATAGAGGTCCTCACCTGAATCGGAGAAATATTTAAAACGGGGATGATTCCTGGCCTGTTCCACAGCCACAGGACTGACCTGTTCGGCGACCAGACCGGCGAGTCCTTCGCTGACCGCCATGCGCAGCTTGCCGACGCACTCCGGGCGCAACCCCAGTGTCGCGGCCAGCACCAGATTGGCGCGATCGGGCTCGAGCAGATACGCCGAGCAAACGTCGGTGCCAAACCGTCTGGCGATCAAGGCAACGACGTTCATCAGGGTCTCGGCCGGTTTGCCCGGTTCCGCCGCCAGATTCGCGATCTCCTCCCATGTCAGCACATAGCTGGCATCAAGCGAGCAAACATCAGGGTTGCGGTCCTGAACTAGCTCATCTGATCGATCCAAATCTTGCCCCCGCTTGCTCGAAGTTTAGAGGTTGCACATCTGGCTGGCTAGAATCCCGGCCGCTTGAGAGACCCCATAGCCACCCCTACAACATTCTATCGGTAGCAGACGCAGCGTCTCCACATCGTCGATGGGCCCATCGATTACTACGGTGCAAAATAGAATGGCGCGAGGTCGCACATTTAGACCCATGCTCTCGCCAACACTCAACAAAAGAAAAGACTTTAACCTCCACTGCGTTTCAAGTCCAACTCGAATTGTTGATGGAATCCATCGGCGATGACGGGTGGGCGACGTTTGCCGGAGAGCGTGCGAAAGAAGCGCGCCGCCTCCAATCCCAGCGGGGTGGAAGGCGGCGCGCAATCTATGCCAGCATCGGCGCTAGATACTCAGCGCTCAAAACCAGCGCTAACTATTCGCCGCTGCTCTGTGCAGGATGCAACACTCGGAACGTGCTGCCCCCGTTCGACCATACGAGCACCAGCGCATCCTGACCTGCAGGTACGCTCGACAGCAGGTTTGCTACCTCGGATGCGGATTTCACGGCATGCCGATCGACTTCCATGATCACGTCCCCGCGTTGCAAACCGGCATTGTCTGCCGGACTGCCGGGCTGGACGTCCTCAACGACTGCGCCGTGGACTCCTCGCAGATTGTCAGATTGTTGCCCGTCGGATTGTTCCCCGTCGCCTTGCAGTTGGTTGCGAACATCCGCAGTCAAGTCTGCGAGCCGCAGTCCCCAGCGACCCTTCCCATGTTCGCCGCCAGCCACTTCCGTGCCTTTGTCACCCCCGAGCACTTCGAGAGTTACGGGAACACTAATCGTTTTGTTGTCGCGTGCCACTTCGAGATGGATGGTGTCACCGGGCCGCTTCTGGCCGACCAGCATTTGCAGTTGACCGGCGTCAGTCACAGGCTTGCCGTCGAGTTCCGTTATGACGTCTCCGGTTCGCAGTCCAGCTTTTGCTCCCGGCGCGCCCGGTTGTACATCGCTGACCAAAGCTCCTTCGGCTTTTTTCATCTGAAAGAACTTGGCGTTGTCGGGAGTGACGTCGGCAATCTGAATTCCGATAAACGCGTGGGTTACTTTTCCGTCGCGAATCAGGGTCTCGACCGTCGGTTCAACGATCTGCGCGGGAATTGCAAATCCCATACCTGAGAACGACCCCGAGGACGAAATCAGGAAAGTGTTGATGCCGATCAGTTCGCCGCGCGCGTTCACCAGCGCTCCGCCGGAGTTTCCGGGATTGATGGCCGCGTCAGTCTGAATGAACTCACCAGGCTTGCGGCGATCACTCGCGTCAGGATTCGGACGGTTCAGAGCACTGATGATCCCGCGCGTTACCGTAAACCGATAACCGTAGGGATTTCCGAACGCCAGCACCGTCTGTCCCGGATGCAGGTTGGCCGAGTTTCCCCAGGGAACGCTGGGCAAGCTCTTGCCATCAACCTTTATGACCGCTAGATCGGTCAGCGGATCGGCGCCCACCAGCTTCGCGGACATCACTTCACGATTACTCATCGTGACCCGAATGTCGACCGCTCCATCAATCACGTGATTGTTGGTGACGATGTAACCGTCGGGCGAAATGATCACGCCGCTGCCTAAACCACGCTCAATTCTGTTCTGGGGCTGTGACGGGATATTGAACTGCCTGCCGAAGGGTCCGCCCGGACCAAAAAATTGCTGCATGTCGGGCATGCCTTCCTGTTGACTCTCCTGCGCATTACCTTTCGACACTACCGTTACGTTGACTACAGCCGGGGTGACTCGTGCCGCAAGTGTTTCCATTGCCTGGTCCAGGGTGAGCAACGCTGCAACGCTGTTGTCATCAAGCGGAGCTGCCGCCGGAGCCGGCATGGGAGCAGCCGCTGCTGTCGCCGACTTCGCGAAATTGAGGGTTGCAACCGACCCCACGACCGCGATGGCAAGTAACGCCACCGTCAGACGACGGGTCAACAGTTTCTTACAACTTGCTTTACAACTTTCTAGCCACATATTCATTTTCCTTCTCCTTAAAGTTCAATCAAAAACGTTCAACCAATCCAGCAACTAATCATGTAGTTGTTCAGGGCAAAAAATTTTTGCTCCTAGATCGAATTCGTGACCGGCACTCTCGCCCGCCGTTCTTGCACTGGGCTCACCAACATCACGCGCCATACTTGTACGCTCCACACTGTCGCGTCGGAGGTTCTTTACTTTGTGGATTCAAAAAAAACAAGAGTCTGAAATTGCGGCACAATTTCCTGGTCCGCACCGTCGCTAATAGCGACCACACGCTCGCGAGCCGGCTTCGTGTGGAGTGCCGCAACGTCAACACGGACTGAATTTCGGGGCGCCACCTTCGGGCGCGACACTCGAGCACTTGGCAATGATTCTTCTATTCGCAGTCCGGCTGGAATGACCGAAGGATTCGCCAATCCGGCATTTTCATGCTGCGAGGAAGTTGAAGGCGACTTCGGCAGTGAGGCCGGCGCGACCGCGGCTGAAAGCGCATGATCCGCGTTATTCAGTGCCCTGCTCTGATCAAAGCCAACCAATTGCGGCGCGACCGGAAGCACCGCGAGGCAAATGAGCGAAAAAGCTCCCACGATGCCCAGCACTGGCTTGCAGACGCGTGTAGCCATGGGACGGTTGGCGTCGAGAATCCGCGCGAGCCGGAGCGAAGCCTCTCGCGCCCGATCAATGGCTGCCTGCGCCATCGACCATCGTTTATCCGCGAAACTCTTCTCCAAGCGATGCGCCAGACTTTTTTCCAGAAGTGAGACCAGACAACTGGCGTATCGATGCGGGGTCGACGTCTCGGCCAACACGGCATCGTCGCAAGCCATTTCACGTTCCACTGAGAGCCGGTTGTCGATCCACCACACGGCAGGATGAAAGAAAAATACAGCGCCGACGATCTTCTGAATGAGGTTGGTCCAGTCGTCCCCGCGCCGCAAATGTGCGGATTCATGCAAGAGGATTGCGTTGAGATCTTCGGGCAACAGTTCGCGCAACGCCCAGGTCGGAAGAACGATGGTCGACTTCCAGAAACCGATGGCGGCTGGCACACGCACCGCATCAGAGGTGGCGATGGTTACGCGACCTGAAGCGGTGATGGTTTCAATCGTCTTTCGCACAGTTGGATCAAGGTCGGTTAAGTCGGTTTCACTGCAACTCTGGCGCAGAGTACGCAGACGCCACAAACCAACGCCGAGGCGTGCCATTGCCAAGCAAGCTCCAATGAACCAGATGATGAATATGACCACCGTCCACCGGGCGGGGATGTTGATCGCGGGCCGCATGCTTCCCCATGCACCCGGCGACATCCCCGCCACCGATATTGCCTGACTCCGGTTGAGAACGGCCCATACGGGGAGGGCCGCGACCGCCACCAATGCCAGGAACCAGACGGCAAACCGTGTCCCCGAACTTTGCTTGCGCAAAACACGCAGCAGCGCCCAGGCGAAAAACGCGATCAGCAATCCTTCGGGGAGCGCGTTGAGAAATCGCTCGATCGAGATCTGGGCTAGCGTCTGCAGAGAAAGCCAATTCATTTTGCGTTTTCCCGGATCGGATCTTTATTGACCAACATCTCTCGCAGGCGTCTGATCTCTTCCTGCCCTATTCCCTGGTCTTCAAGGAGGTTCAGGACCAGTTGTTCGTGTGAATTCCTGAAGAAGCGGCTCACCAGGTGGCGGATTTCCGAGCGCGTCGCTTCGGTTCGTCCTACGAGCGGCGTGTAGACGTGCGCCCGTCCATCTTTTAGATGCTCGAGATAACCCTTCCTCTCCAGCACGCGGATGGTTGTTAGAACCGAGTTGTAGGCCAAGGTAGGAGTTTCTGTAATAGAATCAAGCACTTGCTGGACCGTGCCCGATCCCTTCACCCACAACACGTTCATGATCCGGAGCTCAGCTTCGGTCAATGTTCCCGATTGTCTCGGCGGCACCGGACTTCCTCCTGCACCTTAGACGCTCGACCCCGCGAAAGGTAACTAATCATTTAGTTGCAAGCGAAAAGGCGCGGGTTGCATGGCCTGGAAAATCGAGAAATTGATCGCTTCACAGCCTAACGACCCAGGTGAACCCAATGGAAGGTAGAATTCTTTTACAAATCTGGCTTCGTGTAGCTGTGATTTGCAACTTCGTATTATCTATCCGCGTGAGGAGAGCTTTTGACCTTTTGCCCGATCACCACCGCTGCCCCCAAGGACTCGGGAGCGGCAGGCCGTCCGAAATTATGGAATCTTTTCAATGATGCTGGAGATAACCTCCGCCACCGGATCGTCGCCATCTACGGAATCTTATTCGCCTTCAACCTGGGCGCATGGATTTGGGCTGGCTTGGCCTTCCATCATTACCCGGTGCTGCTGGGTACCGCGCTTCTTGCTTACAGCTTTGGCCTGCGTCATGCCGTAGACGCGGACCACATTGCCGCAATCGACAACGTGACCCGCAAGTTGATGCAGGAGGGCAAACGTCCGGTCGCAGTCGGCTTCATGTTCTCGCTCGGCCACTCGACGGTAGTAGTCCTCGGCTCAGCGGCCATCGCCGGAGCGGCGCTCGCATTGCAACATCGGTTCGACGCCATCAGAAACGTAGCATCGGTCGTGGGCACGCTGGTTTCGGCCTTCTTTCTTTTCGCCATCGCCCTAGTCAATCTGATCGTTCTGCGGTCCATTTACCGCACGTTCGTGAGGGTCCGTCGCGGCGAGCCTTACATGGACGAAGATTTTGATCTGCTCCTCGGCAGCCGCGGATTCCTCACTCGATTATTTCGCCCAGTATTTCGCATGATCGGCCGCAGCTGGCATATGTACCCGCTGGGCGTTTTATTTGGTCTCGGATTCGACACCGCGACCGAGATCGGCCTGTTAGGAATCTCAGCGGCCGAGGCGGCCAAGGGCCTTCCGTTTTGGGCGATCCTGGTTTTTCCCGTACTCTTTGCCGCCGGCATGTCGCTGATCGATACGACCGACAACATTCTGATGTTGGGGGCATACGGATGGGCGTTTGTGAAACCCATTCGCAAGCTCTACTACAACATCACCATTACCTGTGTTTCCGTTGCGGTTGCCCTGGTCGTCGGGGGCATCGAGGTACTCGGATTGTTGGGCGAGCATTTTCACTTCCAGGGATGGTTCTGGAGCGCCGTGGTTCATCTTAACGATAATTTCGGTACGCTTGGCTTTTTCATCGTGGGTCTATTTGCGCTGAGCTGGATCGTATCGATTGCCTTCTACAAGTGGCGCCGCTTTGACGATCTCGAACCCGGCATTTGACCGAAGCCGGGACAAAATGAACATGACCCTTATGGATGAGCACCTCGTCCAAAAGGATAGTTTTCCTAATACCTGCGCTGACCTATAACGATCAAGAGGTCAGTTTGACGTTTTCAGCAAGATCGGCCGCCAGTTGGCTGGCCATTGCAGGGTTCATTGTGCAGTGTTATGTGCCGTGTTCTGCGCTGCCCCAGAGCGAACACGATACCGAACAAAACAGCGGCCACAATCCCAGGCACATGGGGTCCGTCTATGTTCCCCTCGATAGTTGGATTTATCCAGCCCTTGATCGTCTGGCTGCCATGGGTTACCGGGAGCCTGGATTCGCTGGCATGCGCCCCTGGACTCGCATGGAATGCGCGCGCATGATCGATGAATCAAAAGACGTTCAGGGAGCTCGGCTGTTCTTGAGCGACGATGGAGTGGAACTGCTAGACCGTCTGGAACAGGAATTTGCCTATGAGCTTGGATTGCAAGAGGGTGCTCGCAACCTGAACGCGAGCCTTGAGTCAGCCTATGCTCGAGGCGTATCCATCAGTGGACCTGACCTGGCCGACAGTTACCACTTCGGCCAAACCGTTTCTTATGACTTCGGCCGGCCCTTTGAACGGGGAACGAATGCTCAGGTGAGTAGCGCCTTTCGGGCTGAGGCCGGGCTCTTCGCGCTGTACGTCCGCGGCGAATATCAGCACACACCGTCCGCTCCTCCAGATTCGCTGGCAGAGCGCAATGTCATCGCGCTCAAAGATAGTATCCCCGTTCCTCCTGATGTCGGCATTAACGGAATCGATCGTCCACGATTACTTGATACCTACATCGTGATGAATTTGAGCCCCCTGAAACTCGACAACTTTCAGCTCTCGGTGGGCAGGCAAAGTCATTCCTGGGGTCCGGGTGTCGGCGGCTCCTTCTTGCTGAGTGATAACGCCGAACCAGTTGACATGGTTGAAATTGTTAATTCCACGCCGCTCCGTCTGCCCTGGATTTTTAAGTTTCTGGGGCCGGTGCGGAGCGATCATTTCCTTGGTCGACTCGCGGGCCGAACGGACCATCCGAAGCCATGGTATTACGGCCAAAAAATAACCATCAAACCTCTGCCCTGCCTGGAAATCGGATACGCCCGCACGATGACCATCGGCGGGAAGGGTGGAGATCCCTTTACTCTGCACAACTTCCTTCTGAGTCTGTTCGGTCAAACCAGCAACAAGCTTCCGGGGCATTCCGTTCCGGGAGATAACGATGACGAAATGGACTGGACGTTTTACGTCCCTAAGGTACGGAACTACATCATTCTGTATGGCGAAGTGTATGCGGAAGACGATTTCATCGCCTGGCAGAGGCCGGCGTCGGCTCCATTCCGGCCGGGCATCTACATTACGCGCATTCCGGGCGCGCCGAAATTCGATCTTCACATCGAAGCCGCTAACACGGAAACTCCCGGTTGGAAGAGCGGGACCCACGGCAACGACGGTCAGTACGTCTACTACGATTCTGGATACCATCAGGCGGACACCAACAACGGCTTTCTGATGGGCAACACGGTCGGCCGAAATGGCCAGACCATTCAAGGCTGGCTGACCTATTGGCGGTCAGCGGTAGATACTTTCCAACTGATGTACAAGAATAATTATGTCGATCCAGCTCTCATTCCGGGAGGCGGGCGCTGGCAGGATTACTCGCTACGCAATGAATTCCATTTACCGTCAGGAATGTACATAAAGAGCCAAGTGCAGTATGAGCACATCACGCACTACCCATTGCTTTTTAATGGGCCACAGCAAAATTTGACAGCCATTGTGGAGTTGGGCTTCATTCCCCATGGTTCAAAAGATGGTTCAACAAGATGGTGAGCAAAGTTCTCTCGAATCGGGTCGGTCCGATCAGATTCCCAACAGGTTGATTTGCAATTTGGTATATCCGTGTTCGCGCGCCCACAAATCGAGGGGCGTTGTCGCAATCTCATCGACGACCGGAACCGCCAGCCCCGTTTTCGTTAAATCGATCGTCTTGAGATAGGTATGGCAGGTATCGCAAACGTCTACACGGACGTGTGCGATTTCGGGCGCAGAATAAAACGCCATCTGCGGCTCCCTTTCTTCACCGCATGCCGGACAATAAATTCGTCGAAAAGCCCATTCGTGGGCGCAGAGGACGCAAATCAAAGACTTTTTGCCGCCGTCGCCCTCGCTGCGCAAGACTCCGGCGATAGGCTTGCCGCCGCAGAACGGGCAGGTAGACGGAGTTCCGTCCAAACTCGCGGTTTCGCGGTGGTCGGCAAGATATTCGGCGTAGGGTTGAAGAAATAGCCAGGCCAGCGAGCGGTCGGAGTAAGACGGATCGTCCCAATTGCTGCCGTCGATCGGGTCAGCGCCTTGCGCGGCCACATTCAATTCGAGATCCCCATGCCAGAAGTCTTCGATCGCGTGCTGCCATCCTGCGGGGCCTTTTTGCGCCAAGCCGGCAGCAGCTTCAGCCAGCGTCGAAGGGGCAATTTGCTGGATGACGTTGAGGAATCCAGAAAATTGGGGCAGCAGGAGAAAAAGATCTAATTCATCCCGCAACGGCCGGTCTGAGGAAATTTTTGGAGTGTCGGCAAGAGCTTTCTGGATTTCCGCGTACAAGCTCTTTTGAAAGGTTGCTATACGCGAGTAATAGCGTAGTCCTTCGGCGGAGAAGGGATAAGTCGAGGCCAGTTCATCGGCGCGACGGATGCGACGATCCCACTTCGGATCGGTCATTGTTCCGATGGTGGTTCGGATCATTGTCCCGATCGAGGTTCGGAACGAGGCTGGGCTTCGGGGTTAGGTCGGGATCCAGTGACCTGGTAATACCATGTTCGATGAAACGTCCACGCCCACGAACGCGTGACATATCCACGAATCATCGATCCAAAACTGCCTTCTTCCAGCACCGCACTCATGTAGACGTGGATCAAGAAGAGCCCGATCGTGATTAGCGCCACGCTCGCGTGAACCAGAATGGCGGCATAGCGCAAGAAACGCAAGCTCCAAGGGAGCGCCTCAGTGAACCACAAGATAACCCCTGAGAGCAGCAGAAGGATTACGCCATAGAAGATTCCCCAGAAGAATAGTTTTTGCCCGTAATTGAAACGCCCGACCGGAGGCAATTTTTCATCTTCATTTTGGATGTAATCCGGAATCGCCTTAGCCCAGGCGCGATCGGAGGCGTCAATTTCCATATCGCGACGCCACTCTGTGAACGTCCAGCACACTGAGGCTGTGAACACCAATCCGAACCACGGGTGCCACAACCTGGCCACGGGGCCGCCGCCCACAACCGCGGCCAGCCAGTACAGATACGGTGACCAGAATGCCAAGCCAGTCATCAACAGGTAGGTGTAAGAGAGAGCACCAATCCAGTGATTGACACGCTCCGTAAGCGTGTATCGAACGATTTCGTCCTCATTTTGGTGAGCGGTACTGGAGCGCGAAACGGCGTCGGTCGTCATACACGCCTCTCATGATTCACTACTTCACTGGGGGGAATTGGTTCTTCCTTCTTCGGCCCAAATCGCATGTAATGCATCGCCATGCCCAAGATTCCGCCCACTATCGCTATATTTCCCAGCCACTTCAGCGGAGTTTTCCACAACCGAACCGATAGTGGAACGTGAGGATCGCTGGGCAGTCCGCCATACAACTCCGGATTCTTGGCATCGTGCAGAACATAGATGACATGCGTTCCGCCCACTCCCGGAGGATCGTACACTCCCGCGTCGGCGAATCCGGAAACATCCCGAAGTTGCTGCGCCCGCGTTTCACCCAGCTCCTTCATCTCGGCCTTCGTCCCAAAATGCAGGCATCCGGTGGGGCAGGCTTTGATGCAAGCCGGTTCCAATCCCTGCGAAACGCGGTCATTGCACAGCGTGCACTTGAAAACTCTGCGCGTCGTCGGGCTGAATTTGGGAATGTTGAATGGGCATCCCGTGATGCAATATCCGCAACCGATGCAATTCGCTTCCTGGAAATCAACGATGCCATTGGCATACTGAACGATAGCGCCGTCGGCGGGACAAGCCGCCAAACAGCCCGGATCGGCGCAGTGCATGCACTGGTCTTTGCGCATCAGCAGCATCATGCTGCCGTCGGCGCGCTCGTGTTCGTTGAACTTGATCAGGTTCCAGTAATTCCATGCCGTTTCCGGCATGGTCTGGTAACTGTTGTCGAAGGTAGTCTCGGTGAAGGTATAACCGTTCCATTCGAGGCAGGCCACTTCGCACGCTTTGCAGCCGATGCAGGTGGTGGTATCGACCAGCTTGCAGACGGTGAACTCCCGGTTCAACCCTTCACCAGCAACGGCCCCGGCGTGGCCCGAAATCCGGATTATCTCTGTTGAGGCCTGGCTCATTGTCGTTCCTTGTGCAACTCTCCGATGTCGCTCGCTATGCCTTCTCGATTTTCACGAGGAAGCCCTTGGATTCAGGGGTGTGAGCATTTGGATCAGTCACCGCGGGTGTCAGCAAGTTTGCCGGCGTCCGCGCATTTCGTCCTTCATCTTCTTCAATGCCGCGGAAGCCCTGGTGAATCGGCAACCCGATCTGATAGACCTTCTTGCCGTCGATCATCATGGGTTTCAGCCGACGCGTGACAAAGGCTTTCGCGATATATGTTCCACGAGCGCTGATGACCTTAATTTTATCGGTCCCGCGAATCCCTTTTTCGTCCGCCAATTCAACCGGAATCTCGACGAACGGTTCGGGGATCAACTGCACGTTCATCGGATTATTTTTCGTCCAGTAGTGATAGTGCTCGGTCAGCCGATAGGTAGTGCAAACGATGCTGTATTCATCGGGCGATCCGAATTTGTCGTACGGGGTCTTGAACTTCTTCACCAGCGGATTATTCGACTGCTCGGGGTGAAACGGATTTTTGATTGGGCTTTCAATGGGTTCGTAGTGCTCGGGGAACGGCCCGTCCGCGAGGACGCCGATCGGAGCGAATAAGCGCCCGATGCCTTCCGGATTCATGATGAACGGCCCCATGTGGTCTTTTGGATGGGAATCGGGTTTGAAGTCGGGCACATCGTTGCCAACCCACTTCCCTGCCGCTTCGTTCCACCAGACTTGCTTGCGGTCCGGATCCCAAGGTTTACCTTCCAGATTGCAAGACGCGCGATTGTAGAGCACGCGCCGGTTGGCCGGCCACGACCACGCCCAATTGGGAAAAACTCCCATCCCCGAGGGATCCTCAGTACCGCGCCGCTGGATTTGCGAACCGGCTTCGGTCCACATACCGGAATAAATCCAATTGCCGCACATCGTCGTGCCATCGTCTTTTAGCCACGCGAACCCGGGCAATTGCTGACCGGCCTTAATCACCTGCCCGGTAGTGTCGTCTTTCAGATCGGCGAGTGCCTTGCCGTTTAGTTCCATGGCAACTTGTGCAAGTGGAGGATGAGCCGCGTCGGCGTATGCCCAACTCAGATTCAAGATTGGGTCAGGGAATTTTCCTCCTTCTTTTTTGTAAAGAGCGCGAACGCGCAAGAAGATCTGCGCGATGATGTCCTGATCGAGCCGCGCAAGACCTGGAGGGGGAACGGCAGCGTATTTCCAAGTAACCCAGCGCGCGGAATTGGTCATGCTGCCGTCTTTTTCTGCAAAACCAGCGCATGGCAAACGATAAACCGTAGTCTTGATGGTCTTCTGCTCCTCGGCGGTAATCCCGGGGGCGCGCCAGAACTCGCTGGTTTCGTCGGGATAGATTTCGCCCACCACCAACCAGTCGGCCTTTTTAAGCGCATTGATGTTCTTATCGGTGTCAGGACCGATCATCACCCCGTTCATGCCGAAGGCCAGCATGCCCTTGACCTTGCCGTTGTACATATCGTCCCAGATGTGGGTCCATGAATAATCGCGGTCAAATTTCGGCAGGTAATCGAAAGCAAATCCATTTTCTTTGGTGGCTGCGTCGCCATACATCGCTTTGAGCAGCGACACCATGAATTTTGGCGTGTTCTGGTAATAGTTCATTGAATCCCACGGCGACGGTTTAGAAGCTGTCGGTGTGGTGCGCTTCAGAAAAGCCGCCAGATCGGTGTCGGCGGGAATGGGAGCCTTGAGGTATCCCGACATAGAGTCGAACAGACCGGCCATGTCCGTAGCGCCCTGAATATTCGAATGGCCGCGAAGCGCGTTCACGCCGCCACCCGCTCGACCGACGTTGCCGAGGAGAAGTTGGATCATCGCGGCGGTGCGTATGATTTGCGTTCCGAAGCTATGCTGCGTCCAACCGACCGCATAAATGATGGTAGCGACTTTCTTCATGTCGCCGTCTTTGCGGACGGAGGTAAACAGATCGATGGCCTTCAGATACTGGTCCTTCGGTATGCCCGTGATACGTTCGACCGCTTCGGGCGTGTAACGCGAATATTGCTGCCTCATCAACTGGAACACGCAGCGCGGATGCTGCAGCGTCAGGTCGTAGGCGACATTCGGCGGCAATGCCGGCGGCGCAGGTGTCGGTGGCGTTGCTGGCGCTGGTGTCGAGGGATGACCAGCGGCCGGCGTCGTGTTTACATGCGCGGCCGTCGCAGGAGAGTCAGTTTTGCCGCTGAAATCTCCGCCCTCCTCATAATTCCAGGTCGTCTTATCGTAAGTGGACGACGCGGAATTAAACCCGGAATACAACCCGTCGTCGGGCAGTTTGAAACCTTCTTTGACGATAAAAGCAGCGTTGGTGTAATTGACGAGGTACTCTTTGGCTACGCGGTTGTTCTCAATCGCGTAGCGGATCAGCCCGCCGAGGAATGCGATGTCGGTGCCGGCTCGGATCTGGAGAAACAGATCGGCCGTCGCGGACGTGCGCGTGAAGCGCGGGTCAACGGAAATCAGCTTGGCGTTGCGGTTACGCTTGGCCTCCATCGCCCACTTAAATCCGCAGGGATGGTTCTCGGCGGGATTCCCGCCCATGATCAACATCATGTCAGTGTTCTTGATGTCGATCCAGCCATTCGTCATGGCCCCTCGTCCAAATGTTGGTCCCAAACTTGAGACCGTGGGGCCGTGTCAAACACGGGCTTGGTTTTCTAAATACACCAAGCCCAGACTCCTCATGGCCTTTACGGCCAGATAATTGAACTCATTGGTGTCCGTGCAGCCGCCGATGAACGAGATGCCTTCGCAACGGTTAACGGTGTTGCCGTTCGCGTCTTTCTCCACAAAGCTTGCATCGCGAGTTTGCTTGGTCCACTGCGCAATCTCTGTCAGGGCCATGTCCCAGGAAATGTCTTCCCAGGCGGTCCCGCCCGGCCGCCGGACTTGCGGCTTGGTGAGTCGACGTGGGTTAAGCATGTCCTGCTCGAGCGAGGAACCTTTCGGACACAAGGTTCCGCGGTTGGTCGGGTGATCAGGATCGCCTTCGACATGGATCACTTGCGGCGTGACGTTCTTGGCCTTGTCGCCAATCGTGTAGATGAGCACGCCGCAACCAACGGCGCAATATGGACATGTCGAACGGGTTTCAGCAGCCCGTGCGATCTTTAATTCTTTGAGTTGGGCGTAGGCAGGCTTGAGGTCGAACCCGAAGACGGTCGCGGCAACTCCGCCGACAGCCGCAACCTTGAAGAAGTCTCTGCGCGACGTTTGCACTGAAGAGCCTCCCGCCCGTCAGGAATCGACGGTTCTGTATTTTTTAGGCCTCAACGATTGCTTTGTCAAGTTCACGACACTTCGGCGGAGTCGGCCGGAGCCCGACTATGGGCCGACCTTAATGAGCCGGCGCCGGGGCCGTTGCTGGCGGCGCGGACGCAGGCTTCGTTTCAAAATTTACTTTCGGAGCTTCGCGCGATCCTTCAGCAGCCTTAAAGTACGCATCGTTTTCCTTGTATCCCGCGAATCCGGCATACAGGTTGTTCGGGAACTTCAGCAAGTACGTGTTGTAATCCTGCAAAGAATCGTTGTAGCGCTTGCGCTCGACGGCAATGCGGTTTTCCGTGCCCGCCAGCTCGTCCTGCAAGCGCAGAAAGTTTTCGTTCGACTTCAACTGCGGATAGTTCTCCACTACCAACAGCAAGCGTCCAATCGCGCCATCCAGTTGACCGTTGGCGGCAATTTTGTCCGAAGGAGTTTGTGCCGAAAGCAGCGCCGAGCGGGCCTTCGCAATGTCGCCAAACACGGTGACCTCCTGCTGGGCATACCCTTTTACGGTTTCCACCAGGTTGGGGATCAAGTCCGCCCGCCGTTGCAGAACGATATCCACCTGCGACCACGCCGCCTTCACCGCCTGATCTTTTGTTACGAGCGTATTACGCACACCGACGTACTGTCCGAAAACGACCAGCGCAATTAGGACCAGCACGATCAAAACGATCCATCCTTTGCTCATTTCATTCTCCTTGAATCCGTTGGTTCTTCAGTGCGTCATCTCAGACCGATGCCTGTTCTCTGCTAATCCAGCATCTCATCCACCGCAGCCGTAATCCGTTCCACAGCTTTCAAATACCCCGCGAACACATCGTCTACTTTCAGCGTTTTGCGCTGGACTTTACCCTCACGCAGATCGAAAAGCTGCAAAATCGCACCCGCATCGAATCCCGATCTTGCGGCCAATTTCTTGACCGCCTCGCGCTTCGACATTAGCAACTTGTCACCGAGCGCGATCAGCGCATGCCGTGCGAGCGTGCCAAAGGAAGAGACTGACCGCAACAGCAGTTCCCACTCCGCGTCCTCATTGCCCGCGATGATCAGTAACCGCTGCCGGAGCAGAATCGTTTTCTCGCGCAGTTCGTACTCCACTTGCATCCGATGAAATTTCATCGGTATTTCCAAACCTTGCAGGACATCTTCGCCCCACAGCACGCGGTAGCTCTGCTGCATGTCCAGAAATTCAATTGAGAACACATCGGCGCCACGCCGCAGTTCTTCCGTCGTCATCAGCAGGGGCGCATGATGCCGCTGTTTCCCCCACCAGTTGACTGCCGGAGCCAGCGCCGCAATTGCCGCAAACGAAGTCTCGCCCAGCACGCCGAGCAGGTTTACATTGGAAGAATCCGGAACATAATCCCCTGCCGCCGCCGATCCATACAGGATCACCGACTTCAGGTTCGTTCCCCCCGCTTGACGTAACCGCTCGACGAACTCACCGATCAGTTTTTCCGGAACCATGGTAAATCTCGCTTTCTAATAACCACCGAACGATCCACCGCCGCCCGTGCTGCCGCCGCCAAACCCGCCGAATCCTCCACCGCCACCGCCGCCGCCAAAACCACCGCCGCCCCAACCTCCCCCGCCATACCCGCCGCCGAATCCTCGTCCCCCGCCCAGGTTGCTGAATAGCATTCCCCACAGCAGGCCCGACCAGAAACCACTACCGCCGCCGCGGCCGGAACCTCCGCCCCGAGTCGCAGACCAGAT
>Ga0210385_10000398_pt1 | contig 33187 bp, 36 predicted proteins | sample IncBWH26OmetaG_FD_160107 | JGI IMG/M metagenome (GOLD analysis project Ga0210385, IMG submission 160107) | Forest soil microbial communities from Barre Woods Harvard Forest LTER site, Petersham, Massachusetts, United States - Inc-BW-H-26-O ...
TGTGCGCCAACTCCGATGCCCAGCGCTTCGCGCAACTGCGCAAGGCGCTTTTCGCCCGTGATTCGCGCGCCATCTGGTGCGTTCGCGGCGGCTATGGCGCGATCCGCATCATCGAGCGCCTGCGGGCCCTTCAGCCGCCGCGCCGCTCGAAGCTGCTCATCGGCTACAGCGATGCCACTACCCTTCACCAGCTGCTGAATCTGTTCTGGGGCTGGCCCTCGCTGCACGGCCCGTTGCTGGATCGGCTTGGCAGCGCGGAAATCCGTGAGGAGGAGCGTCTTGAGCTGGACGCCGTGCTGTTCGGTGGTGCGCCGCTGACCACCTTCGCCAACCTGGTGCCGCTCAATGCCGCCGCCCGCCGCCGCCAGCACATCATCAGCCGTGTGACCGGCGGCAACCTCACGGTACTGCAAAGTACCCTGGGTACCGCCCTGCAGCGGCGTCCGGCGGCGATTCTGGTGCTGGAAGACATCGCCGAACGCGGCTATCGCATCGACCGCATCCTCGAGCAGCTGCGCCAGGCCGGCGTGCTGCGCAATCTCAAGGCCATCGTCCTGGGCACCTTCCTGGGCGGCGCCGAAGCCGATGGCAGCAATCTTGGGCCTGCGGTCCTGGAGCGCTTCGCCAGGACCTTGTCCATCCCGGTGCTGGCCGGAATGGACATGGGCCACGGGCCCTACCAGCGTCCGGTGTTCTTTCACACCCGCGCCGAGCTGCACTGCGGTGCCGACGCCCGGCTCGACGTACAGACGCCCATTTTCCCACGCCGATGAATCCCCAGACGCATCCGCGCGGCGTGCGCTCCTTCGTGCTTCGCGCCGGGCGCATGACCGACGGCCAGCAGCGTGCCCTGGACACCCTGTGGCCGCGTTTCGGGCTCAACTTCAGCGCCGGCCCCTGCGACCTCGAGGCCCTGTTCGGGCGCGTCGCACCACGGGTCGTGGAGATCGGCTTCGGCAATGGCGCCAATCTCATTCACATGGCAGTGCAGCGACCGGAGACGGATTTCCTGGGGATCGAGGTGCACCGCCCGGGCGTGGGGCGGGTGCTCATGGACATCGAGCGTCTGGGACTGAACAACGTACGCGTCAGCGATCACGACGCGGTCGAAGTGATCGGCGAACAGTTGCCGGAAGGCTGCCTGGATGAAGTGCTGGTGCTGTTCCCCGACCCCTGGCACAAGAAACGCCACCACAAACGGCGTCTGCTCAACGAGGCGTTCGTGGCGCTGGTGGCACGGCGTCTGAAGACCGGCGGCCTGCTGCGGGCCGCAACCGACTGGGAGCAGTACGCGGTGGCGATGCTTGAGGTTCTCGGGGCTTGCCCGCTGCTGGAAAACACCGCCGCTGAGGGTGGCTACGTGCCGCGCCCTGGTTCGCGCCAGCCCACCCGCTTCGAGCTGCGCGGCGAACGCCTCGGACACGGCGTGTGGGACCTCGCCTTCCGCCGCCGCTAGAAGCTCGCGCGGATCCCGTCGAGTACAAACTGCACCGCCAGCGCCCCCAGCACCACGCCGAACAGGCGGTTGGCCACATTGGTGCCCGTGACCCCCATGGTGCGCATCAAGGGTACCGCGACCAGCATCACCACCAGGGTGATCAGCAGCACCAGCGCCACGCAGGCGGCCATGGCAATGAACTGCAGCGGATGGGCTGTGAGCGGCAGCGGACCGAACCACAGCAGGATCGTGACCAGCGCACCCGGACCTGAAATCAAGGGAAACGCCAGCGGGAACACCGAGACGTCCGAGCGCCGCCGGCTCTCGGCCTGCTCGGGACTGGAGGTGCGGGTGCCTGACTCGCGGGCGAACACCATCTCCAGCGCGATCAGGAACAGCAGCAGGCCGCCGAAGATCCGAAACGCCTGGATGCTGATGCCCATCGCCGCCAGGAACGGGGTGCCGATCAGAGAAAACATCAACAGTATCAGCGCGGATATCGACACCGCCTTGAAGGCCATGCGCCGCTGGTACTCGGGGCTGGCGCCGCTGGTGAGACTGACGAACACCGGCGCGATGGACAGTGGCTCCACCACGACAAAGAACACGATGAAGAACTTGATGACCTGATCAATCGAAATCGACGACATAGGGAATTTTCATCCTGCAGCGCAAGCTTGTCCAATGCCGCGCGTTATTCTTGAAAGCACTTTAAATCAGGCGCAACATGAATCGGCGCATTTTAAGGAATCTTCTTCCCGCAGGAGATTTGCGATGGCGATTCCAACTCCCGGTGTCGGCGCCTGGTACCGACTTCGCGGCGGCCCGCCCTTCGAGATCGTCGCCCTTGACGATGATGATGGCACTATCGAAGTGCAGTACATCGATGGCACGCTCGAAGAACTCGACCTTGAGGACTGGAAGTCCTGGTGCGATGAACGCACGCTCGAAGCGGCCGATCCTTCGGAGGACTGGAGCGACTCGGCCGATGTCGAGGCAGATGAAGGCCACAACCGCTCCGACCGCTACAGCGACGGCAGTGACCTCAGGGCCGGGTCCCTCGACGGCATCGACATCTTCGACGGCAGCTGAATCAACGCTCAGGGCAGGGCATGCCGATGCGCGGGCCGGGTCAGCAGATAAATGATCAGCAGCGCCGGAATGCTCAAACTCGCCGTGTACATGAAGAAATGCACATAACCGATCCGGTCAACCACGAATCCTGAAGTCCCTTCCAGCAGCTTGCCCGGCAACGCATAGAGCGATGAGAACAGGGCATACTGCGTAGCCGTATATCGCGAGCTGGTGAGCGCGGACAGGAAGGCGATCAGCGCCGTGCCGTGCAGCGCCAGCGCCAGGTTATCCAGTCCATTGGCCGCGCCCAGACCCAGCAGCGTGGGTCCGTGCGTGGTCGCAAGCCAGGAAAACCCGAGATTGGACAGCATGACCATGATGCTGCCCAGGATCAGGGCGCGCACGATGCCGAAGCGCGCGATCACCACGCCTGAGAGCAGCACGCCGATCATCGCCAGCGCCAGGCCTACGACCTTCACCACGGTCGCTATCTGCTCCAGGCTGTAGCCATGATCGATGTAGAAGGGGTTGGCCATGACGCCCATGGTGAAATCCGTCAGCCGGTAACTGCCGATCAGCAACAACAGCAAGGCGGCAATGCGCACCGAGAAGCGCCCGAGAAAATCGGTCAACGGACACACCACGGCACCCACGAAGGCGGCGCCCGCCGTCTGCGCAAAGCGGGGCCAGTGCGCCTTGGCCGCCAGCCAGTCGCGCACGCGCTGTTCCTGTTGCTCACCGACGGAAGCCACCCGCGGCTGCGGCTCGCGCACCAGCAGGGTGGTGATCAAACCGATCAGTCCCAACGCCGCCATGGTTGCGTAGCTGACGTGCCAGCCGGCGACCTGGGCCAGGCCCAGTGCGCCCGCGGAGGCGCAGATGAGCGCGGCCCGGTAGCCGATCTGGTAGGCCGCGGCCATGGCACCCTGCTCCTCATCCGGCGCGGACTCTATGCGCCATGCGCTCATGGCGATGTCCTGGGTGGCCGCGCAGAACGCCAGGAACACCGCGCCCACCGCGACCTGGGTGAGATTGGCGGCCGGATGCGCCAGCGACAGGTTCACCAGCGCCGCGACGATGCCCAGCTGAGCCAGGAACATCCAGCTGCGGCGGCGTCCCAGCAAGCGCTGCAGCAGCGGCAGCGGCACCCGGTCGACAAATGGCGCCCACAGGAATTGCAGCGTGAAAATAAGGCCCGCCCAGGCCAGCATGCCAATGGTGCTGCGCAGGATGCCCTCCTGGCGCAGCCACGCCGAGAGCGTGTTGTACACCAGGTAGAAGGGCAGACCGCTGCCGAAGCCCAGGAACAGCATCGAGACGACCCGGGCCTGAAAATAGACCCGCGCCGCCTGCGACCATCGGTGGGTGGCATTCGATGTAATAATCTACTGCTCCATAATGTGACGATCATGCACAACTATCAGCTTGAATTCATCGACCTCGCGCTGTCGCGCGAAGCGCTGCGCTTCGGCCGTTTCACGCTCAAGTCGGGTCGCGAGAGCCCCTATTTCTTCAATGCCGGACTGTTCAGTGACGGCGCCGCCGCCAGCGTCCTTGGCCGCTGTTACGCCGGCGCCCTGGTCGCTTCGGGTCTTCAATACGACATGCTGTTCGGGCCCGCCTACAAGGGCATTCCCCTGGCCACCGCCACCGCCATCGCATTGGCCGAGCATCACGGCCGTAATGTTCCCTATGCCTTCAACCGCAAGGAGGCCAAGGACCATGGCGAGGGTGGCACCGTCGTCGGGACGCCGCTCGCCGGCCGGGTGGTGATCGTGGATGATGTCATTTCGGATGGCGCCGCCAAGCGCGAGGCAATCGAGCTGATTCGGGGCTCCGGAGCGACGCCCACGGCCATCCTGCTGGCACTTGACCGGCAGGAACGGGGCCAGACGCACGCTTCGGCAGTCCAGGAAATCTACGCGGCGCATGGCGTCAGCTGTGTGAGCATCCTCACACTTGGCGAGCTTCTGAGCACCCTTGAGAGCCCCCCGGATGGTCGCGCCCGCGTTTCTGCGCAGCAGCTCACGGCGCTGAAGGCCTATCGGGCACAATTTGGGGTGTCGTGAGACTTGCAGCGTCGGACGCGCCGGGGACATGATGCGCGGCAAGATGCTGTCCGAATACATCAAGACCATGCCAAGACTTGTGCGTGCCGCACCCTTGAGTTTCGCCCTGCTGGGGCTCTGCGCCGGCAGTGCCGCGGCATGGGCCGACACTCCCACCTACAAGTGGGTGGACGACCAGGGCGTGACGCACTACGGCGACAGCATTCCGCCGCAGTACGCACAGAAGGAGAGCACGGTTCTCAACAAGGAAGGCGTGCCCATCGGTCATAACGCCGCCGCCAAGACTCCCGCCGAGGTGGCGGCCGAAGCCGCTGCCAAGGAGCAGCTGGCGCATCAGAAGCAGCACGACACCTTCCTCTTGAACACCTATACCTCGGTCAAGGACATCGAACAGCTGCGTGATGAGCGGCTGCAGCAAATCAACGGCCAGCGCCTGGCCGCCGAGCAGTACGTGGCCTCCCTGGGCGAGCGGCTGTCGGCCCTGCAGGCCCGGGCCCAGAACTTCAAGCCCTACAGCACCCGCCCCGACGCGCATCGCATGCCGGATGATCTGGCCGAACAGATGGTGCACACGATCAATGACATCCGCGCCCAGAAGGCGGCCCTGAGTACCAGTCAGGAAGAAGAAGCCAAGACCCAGGCGCAGTTCCAGTCGGACATCGACCGCTACAAGGAACTGCGGGCCGCCCAGGCAGTGGTGCGCTAGAGGCCGCGCGGGTCAACCGCGACCGGAGTGCCCGAAACCGCCCGCACCGCGGCTGCTGCCCGCGAAGTCCTCGACCACCTCGAGTTGCACCTGCACCACGGGCACCACCACCAGTTGCGCGATACGCTCGCCCGGTTCAATGGTGAAGGGTTGCTGCCCGCGGTTCCACATCGAGACCATGAGCTGACCCTGATAGTCCGAGTCGATCAGGCCCACCAGGTTGCCCAGCACGATGCCGTGCTTGTGACCCAGCCCCGAGCGCGGCAGGATCATCGCCGCCAGAGCCGGGTCGTCGATGTGGATGGCAAGCCCGGTGGCGATGAGCTGCGTCTGACCCGGCGCCAGAATGAGCGGCGCATCCAGACAGGCACGCAGGTCCATGCCCGCCGAGCCGTCGGTGGCGTAGGCCGGCAACGGAAAGGCCCGGCCCACGCGCGCGTCGAGGATTCGCACCTTCAGCGGGTGCTTGCGGGTCATCGCGTCCATTGGTTCAACCCTTGGTGATGGCGGTCGGCAGTGCCGCGCTGTGCGCCGCATCCGCGCGCCGCTCGGCAAACACCGCCGCAATGAGTTCGATCAGTTCGCGCGCCAGTTGCGTCTTGGCGGCCCGCGGCAGCAGCTTGCGGCCATTGCGCCACAGGACAATGAGCTCATTGTCGGCACAGTCGAAGGCCTTGTCGTGGCCGACTTCGTTGGCCGCGATCATGTCCAGGTTCTTGCGCAGCATCTTGGAGCGCGCGTTCTGCTCCACGGTATCGGTTTCGGCCGCGAAGCCCACGACGAACGCGGGACGCTGCGCGCCGGCGGCGAGGGTGCCGATGATGTCCGTGGTGCGCGCCATCTGCAGCGCCAGGTTCTCCTCGGTCTTCTTGATCTTGTGGGTGGCGGCCTGCGCCGGCCGATAGTCGGCCACGGCCGCCGTGGAGATGAAGATGTCATCGCGCCGCACTTCAGCCTGCACCGCGGCCAGCATGTCGGCGGCACTCTCGACATCCACGCGCCGCACGCCAGCCGGGGTGGCCAGTGCCACCGGACCGCAGATCATCAGCACTTCGGCCCCGGCCTCGCGGGCCGCCTGGGCCACGGCAAACCCCATTTTGCCCGAGCTTCGATTGCTGATGAAACGCACCGGGTCGATGGGCTCGCGGGTGGGACCGGCAGTGATCAACACCCGCTGGCCATTGAGCACGCCGCTGGGAACCAGGGTCGAATCAACCAGCGCGGCCAGTTCGGTGGGCTCGAGCATGCGCCCGGGGCCCACTTCCCCACAGGCCTGGTCGCCGGTCCCGGGCCCGAAAACATGGACTGCGCGTTCCTTCAGCAGCGCCACATTGGCCTGGGTCGCCGGGTTGGCCCACATCTGCTGATTCATGGCGGGCGCCAGAGCGATCGGCGCCGCGGTGGCGAGGCAGGTCGTGGCCAGCAGGTCATCGGCCCGGCCCCCGGCCAGGCGCGCGAGAAAATCGGCGGTGGCCGGGGCGATCAGCACCAGATCGGCCCAGCGGGCCAGTTCGATATGCCCCATGGAGGACTCCGCCGCGGGGTCCCAGAGGTCGGTGCGGACCGCGCGCCCGGACAATGCCTGGAAGGTCATCGGGGTGACGAACTCGCGTGCCCCATCCGTCATGACCACCTGGACTTCGGCACCCCGTTCACGCAGGCGACGGACCAGGTCCGCGCTCTTATAGGCGGCGATGCCGCCCGTGACGCCAAGCAGGATGTGTTTGCCGTGCATAGAACCTCTGGCGGCCATTATCCAGCCCGGCCCGGCAGCTTCGCAAATAACGATATCTGCACCCGATTAGAAGCTGGCCGAATATCGGGTCGGGCCGGACACTTGGGCGATGTCGATCCGCCATTGGCTGCCCTGTGAACGGCCACGCGAAAAGCTTATGGAACAGGGCGCCCAAAGCCTCTCCAATGCCGAGCTGCTGGCGGTGTTCTTCGGCACCGGCAGCCGTGGCGGGACCGCGGTGGACTTAGGCCACCAGTTGCTGGCCCGTTTCGGATCGCTGCGCGAATTGCTGTGCGCCGAGCGCGAGCGGGCCCTGGCGGGACCGGGCCTGGGGCCGGCCCGTTACTGCATGCTGCAGGCAGCGCTGGAGCTCTCGCGCCGCCACTACCGTGAGACGCTCCAGACTGGACCGGCCCTGGATTCACCGGACAGCGCCCGTGGCTTCCTCCTGGCACAGCTGCGCGACCGGCCCTATGAGGTGTTCTGCTGCATGCACCTGAACACCCGGCATCAGCTGATCGCATTCGAGGAGCTGTTCCGCGGCACCATCGATGGCGCCAGTGTGCATCCGCGGGAGGTCGTCAAGTCCGCCCTCGCCCGCAACGCGGCCGCCGTCATTCTCGCGCACAACCACCCCTCCGGCGTTGCCGAGCCCAGCCAGGCCGACGAACTCATCACGCAGCGGCTACGCGATGCACTGGCGTTGGTGGACGTTCGGGTTCTGGATCATGTGATCGTCGGCGATGGGCGCTGCATGTCCTTCGCCGAGCGCGGGCTGATTTGATGCATGGAGCGGGCGCCGGCTGCCATGAGCCCCGCCTCTCAGGGCTACTGTTTCGCGCTCAGCCTGTCACCGGTATACGGGTTGAATTGGAAGTTGCCGGGAAACTCTTCTTTGGACCTTGGGTCCACTTTCTTCGGCAACAGGCTGGCGAGGGGCATGCGCCAGTGAAAGGTCTGGTCATAAACCGTGTACTGGAAAGCGCCGGACTTCAGCGGGTCATTCAATCGCTTCCCGTCCACCACCGCCGGATACACGACCAGTTCCATGTTCTGCCCCATCTGACCCAGGAGGCTGTTCAGCATCGGGCGCATGGCCCCCAGCATGGTCTGCACGCCGGTCGGCACCTGGTCCGGATCGATTGGATGGATCTCTTTGTCGCCGATCTGGAAACGCGAGTTGGCCAGCAGATCCGCGCGCGTCGGCGCCCCCGTCAGGCCCTGAATTCCCACACTGGCGCGAATCAGCGCAAATACCTGGTAGTCGTGAAACACGGCACGGATATCGGCCGCGGTCTGGGCGGGCACATTGGGATTTTCCGCCAGGCTCAGATCCCAGAACTCCTGCGGAATCCACCATGCCAGGGTCAGTTCCTGGGACACCGTGGCCGACTGCTGGGTCTCATGAATGAACTCGCGCATATCGGCCGCGCCGGCGCGCCCGACCAAGGGCAAACCCATGATCAGGCTGGCCACAAAGCGCAGCACGGCGCTGCAACGTATTTCAAAACGCATCCCGAGAACCCCCTGCAGATGTTTCTGCGGCGCGCGCATCATACGCTGCGCGGCGCGGCCAAAGGTCTATTGCAGTGCACGACGGCCGCGTTGCGTTTCATACTTGCTTCACGCCGCTGACATGCGCCGCCCATTGAATGAACGCCTGCGCCACGGAGCGGGGAAATCTCCGTGACGCGTCCACGGTTCGTTCATGGGGAAACGCTAATGAATATTTCACGCGCTGCATTGGCAGTGGCGGCGGCACTGTCGTTCGCGGCAGTCGCGGCACCTGCCAGCGCCACCATTGTGACTTACGACTGGACGGCCAGCGGAGTCGGGACCAGCGGGGAGCTGGCCGCAGGCAACGGCACCATTACCGTCGACACCTCGCAGACGAAGACGGTCAATGGCTTCACGGGCGACCTGATCACGGGCATCACCGGTTTCATCGGCACCGATACCATCACCGCACTGGTGGCTCCGAACGGGGGTAACTTCGCGAACAATGATGACGAGTTGTTCGTGGCCGGCACGCCGACGGTGCTGGACACCACCGGTTTCTCCTTCACTGGCAGCATCGGGGGCGTCGCCCAGAGCACCCCGTTCACGCTTCTGTCCACCTGCGCGCTGGGTTCCACCACCACCTGTACCGGTCCCAATCCCATACAGCTGGATGGCCCGGGCGGCACTTTTCTGGATCTGGGTCAGGGATCCTTCACCCTCACACCCGTCCCGCTACCGGCCAGCCCTGGGATGCTGCTCCTGGGCCTCGCCGGGTTGGGTTTCCTGGCAGTGCGTCAATCCAAACCGCAGGCCGCAACGGGCTTCGCCGGCCTGGGATCTTGAGCCTATGATCATTGGCGCCCCCGGGCCGAGCCCGGCCCGGGGGCGCAAGGTGCCCGACTGCCTTGCGGGAAGCCTTGGTGGCTGGTATAAAGCTCGGCCCCAGCGGACGGTCCGAGTATTCCGGCAATCCGTAACTAATTGATCGCAAAGGTTAAGTCTATGTCCCGCGTCTGCGAGATCACTGGCAAGGGCCCGGCCACGGGCAACCGCGTATCGCACGCGAACAACAAGCGCCGTCGGCGTTTCCTGCCAAACCTGCACAGCCAACGCTTTTGGCTCGAGTCGGAGAAGCGCTGGGTATCGCTGCGCGTGTCCACACACGGCCTGCGGACCATTGAGAAGAAAGGTATCGACGTGATCGTTGCCGAGCTGCGCGAGCAGGGCAAGACGATCTAAAGAGCAAGTCATGCGCGAGAAAATCAAACTGCTGTCTTCGGCCGGAACCGGTCACTTCTACGTCACCACCAAGAACAAGCGTCTGCACCCGGACAAGCTTGAAGTGAAGAAGTTTGATCCCGTGGTGCGCAAGCACGTCTCTTATAAAGAGACCAAGATCAAGTAAGCGCTGGGAGCTGCTTTTTCGTGAAAGGCCCGGCATCGACCGGGCCTTTGCTTTTTTGCCGGCGTCGCACCCGCCAGGTCAATTCAGCCGGCCTGTTTCAGAGTGGAACGCTCTGTTTCAGATCAGAACACTTCATCCCTCATGCCGAAAATTCTTCGACCGTAAGGCTTTGATTTTCCTGAATTAGGCCGAGGCTTCAGGTGGCATGGAATTTGATTGTGCCGGGTGGTGATGTCCGCCCACTCACCGCTCGCGGTCCTGATCTGCACCTTGGCCGCTGTGATCAGTCCGGCGGTTTGGGCCGCATCGGCCGCACCCGCAGCTGAGGGTGACGCGCCCCATTCCTCGGCGCCGGACACTGCCCGGAAATTGCAGGAAGTCACCGTGACCGCGCAGCACCCAAGGCTTGACGGGCAGCAGCGCAATGATCTGGTGCAGCAGGCCGCCACTTACGTACAAGGGATTTCGGCTCTCGAGAACGAGAGCGACGGGCCCGGGTCGGTCCCCCGCTGGCGCTCGCCGCTGTGTCCGGGGGTGACCGGACTGATCCGTGAGCAGGGCGAGTTCCTCAGAGCGCGCATCGAGCAGATTGCGCGCGCCGCCGGAGCGCCGCTGGCCGGGAAACACTGCCGACCAAATCTGCTCGTTTTCGTGACCGCTCATCCGCAGGAATTGCTGCGCGCGATGGAGAGCCGCTACTACGGCGTGTCGTTTGGCCGCGCGACGCCTTTCAGCGTGGATCAGTTCATCAGGAGCACAGGGGCGGTAAAGGTCTGGCACAACACCTATCTATCGCCCGCGGGTTGGGCCTTTGGTGCCGTCTATGCCGTCGCCGATCAGACGAAGTTGCACGGTCTGGCGCAGGGACAATTCGCCGACTATGTGGCGCTGGTGAGTCTCGCGGAAATCAAGCACAGCGCGCACTTCGGCGAGGCCCAGACCATTCTGAGACTCTTCGATGGCCCGCCTGAGGCCGCCCCCGCCGGCCTCAGCGACTGGGACCAGGTGTTCCTGAAAATCCTGTACCACCCGCTGCCGACACTTGCAAAGGATCGTCCCAATATCGCCATGCGGATGATTCGCGACCTCTACCCCTGAAACCCTTCAGGCCGGCTTTTCGCCGCGCACCGTCGTGCGGTACAGCTCGCGCCGATACCCCTGGTAGTCGTTGTAGGCCTGGTGCACGCACAGGCGGTTGTCCCACAGTGCCAGCATGTTCTCCTCCCAGCGCAGCCGGCAGGCGAACACCGGCTGAATGAGATGATCGGTCAGGTACTTGAGGATGGGTGCGGACTCCTCCTCGTGCATGCCCTCGATGCCGATGCCGTAGGAAGGGTCCACATACAGCGCCTTCTCGCCGGTGACCGGATGAGTGCGCACGATCGGGTGGTAGCTGCCCTTGATCTTGCGCTGCAGGCTCTCCGAGAGCTTCTCGGCGCCGCGGGTCGCGGCCAGCTGCCCGATGGGACTGTCGCCGACCTGTACCGCCTCCTGGGCCGAGCGCAGCACATCGCGCAGCGAGAAATGTACTTTCAGGTCCGCAATCATTCGGCGGTAGGCGTCGCTCAGATTGGCATAGGCCAGCGCCGAGTTGGCCCAGGTGGTATCGCCACCGAAGGGCGGAATCTGCACCGAGCGCAGGCTGGTGATGGCCGGCGGCTCCGGCAGAAACGGCGAGTCGGTATGCCAGCCCTCACCAAACACCATCTTGGAAGGATCCCCGGCCTCCTTGATCAGCGGATGCACATTACGGTGACCCGGCACGCCCTGGGTATAGGCATCCTCGGCAAAGGGTCCGAAACGCAGACTGAAGGCTTCGTGGGATTCATGCGTAAGGCGCTGACCGCGCAGATAGATCATCTTGTGGCGGAACAGGGCGTGGCGGACTTCCTCGAACTGCGCGTCCGTGACGTCAGCGGCCTGCAAGCCACAGATTTCGGCGCCCATGGAGGCTGCCAGGGGCCGCACCTGGATATGCTTGTAAGCAGCCGGATGGTTATCGAATTTGCCGGTCGGATGAAGTCGCATGCCTTTGTCTTATGGTTTCGTTTGCACTGCAATGCTACAAGGGTAACACTTTGGGTTCTGAGGCCAGAAACGCCTGGGCTTGGCGGTATCCGGCCACCTATGTCTGGCACAGTTCGTTGAACTCTGCGATGTAAAGTATAGTCCCAGCTCTGACTTCACCCGGAAGGCCTAATGAATTCCCAGCCCCAGACCTCGCGCCCGCTCAAGACCTTGTTTCTTCAGGCGCCCTCCTTTGAAGGCTTCGATGGCGGCGCGGGCTCGCGCTACCAGGCCAAGCGCGAGATCAAATCTTTCTGGTTCCCTACCTGGCTGGCGCAGCCGGCCGCGCTGGTCCCGGGCTCACGGGTGTTAGACGCCCCCGCCGATGCGCTCACCGTGGATGCCGCCCGCAAGATCGCCCGTGACTACGAGCTGGTCATCATGCATACCAGCACTCCGTCCTTTCCCACCGATGCGCGCTTCGCGGAACTTCTCAAAGAGGATAATCCGCAGGTGCTCATCGGCATGGTCGGCGCCAAGCCCATGGTGGATCCCGAAGGCTCATTGAAAGCCACCAACGCCATCGACTTCGTGTGCCGCGAGGAATTCGATTACACCTGCAAGGAAGTGGCCGAGGGTGCCGCGCTGGCGGAGATCCGCGGCCTGTCCTATCGGGATGCTTCAGGCAAGGTGGTCCACAACCTGCCGCGCGCGATCCTGGAGAACATGGACGATCTGCCGTTCGTGGCGCCGGTGTACCAGCGCGACCTGACCATCTCCAACTACTTCATCGGCTATCTGAAGCATCCGTATGTGAGCTTCTACACCGGTCGCGGCTGCCGTTCCAAATGCACCTTCTGCCTGTGGCCGCAGACCGTCGGCGGCCACCGCTACCGGGTACGCTCGGCCGAGAACGTCATCGCCGAAGTGCGCTGGATCAAGGAGCACATGCCCGAAGTGAAGGAGATCATGTTCGATGATGACACCTTCACCGACAGTTCGGCCCTGGCACGCGTCGAGGCCATTGCCAAGGGCATGGGGGAACTGGGCATGACCTGGAGCTGCAATGCCAAGGCGAACGTCCCCTACAAGACCCTGAAGGTCATGAAGGAGAATGGTCTGCGCCTGCTGCTGGTGGGCTACGAATCCGGGGATGACCAGATCCTGCTGAACATCAAGAAGGGCCTGCGCACCGACATCGCGCGGCGCTTCACCGAGGACTGCCGCAAGCTCGGCATCCTGATCCACGGCACCTTCATCCTCGGGCTTCCCGGTGAGACCACCGAGACCATCGAGAAGACCATCAATTTCGCCAAAGAGATCAACCCGCACACCATCCAGGTGTCGCTCGCGGCGCCCTATCCGGGCACGACCCTGTACCGCCAGGCCGTCGAAAACGGCTGGCTGCAGGAGAACGATGCGGTCAACCTGGTCAATGATCATGGCGTGCAGCTGGCCGCGATCAGCTATCCGCATCTGTCGAAGGAACAGATCTTCCACAGCATGGAAGTGTTCTACAAACGCTTCTACTTCCGGCCCGGCAAGATCTGGGAGATCGTGCGCGAGATGCTGGGCAGCTGGGAAATGATGAAGCGCCGTCTGCGCGAGGGCGTGGAGTTCTTCCGCTTCCTTCGGGCGCATCAGGCATGAGCCTGTGGGCCAGTTCATCTGCACGATAGCCGGGTGCATCTGCCTCGGCATCGCCGCAGGCTTTGCCCTCACGGCACTGATTGCGGTGCTTGCCTGGCGCAAATTCACTTCCCGCCCGCTGCGTCCCGCCGGGGCTCAACCGGCCGTGACCGTCCTCAAGCCTCTGTGCGGGGATGAGCCGGGGCTGTACGAGCACCTGCGTTCCTTCTGCCGCCAACACTACCCGACCTATCAGATCGTCTTCGGCACTCTGGATGCGGAGGATCCGGCACTGGGCACGGTGGCGCGGCTGGCCGCGGAATTTCCCGACCTTGCCATCGATGTGGTCTCGAACCCGCAACGCCACGGTCACAACAACAAGAGCAGCAATCTCATCAACATGCTGGTCAAGGCCCGCCATCCGCTGCTGCTCATCGCCGACAGCGATATTACGGTGGGACCGGACTATCTCGCCGCGGTGACCGAGTCGCTGGCGGATGCCGGCGTGGGCCTTGTGACCTGCCTGTCGTATGACCTGCCGACGCGCGGTGTGTGGTCGCGGCTGGGCGCGATGTACATCAATGAGTGGTACTTCCCCTCGGTGGTGGTGGCGTGGCTGTTCGGACACCAGGACTATGCCTCGGGTCAGACCCTGTGCCTGCGACGCAGCACGCTGGAGGCCATCGGCGGGTTGCGGGCCTTCGCCGATCATCTCGCCGATGACTATCAGCTTGGACAATTGATCAGGAAGCAGGGCCTGCGGATCATTCTGTCCTCCTATGAGATCCAGGCCCAGCACCATGAACCGGACCTCGCCGCACTGTGTCGCCACGAGCTGCGCTGGAATCGCACGCTGCACGCGGTCAGCCCCTGGAGCTTCCGGTTCATATTTCTCACCTTCACCGTGCCCCTGGCGGCGATCGGGCTGGCATTGATGGCGGCGACGCCCTGGCATGCACTGGCCTGGGCGGCATTCCTCTGCGTCGCCTGCGCGCGTCTGGGGCTGCATCTGGTGCAGCGCCTGGGACGCGGTCGGCCACTGTTCGCGGACCTGGCGCTGGTGCCGCTGCGCGATCTGCTGCTGTGCTGGAACTGGGGCCGCAGCTTCTTCTGCAGACGCGTGACCTGGCGCGGCGCGAGCTTCGATGTGGATGCGACCGGCGTCATGCGACGGATAGCGTAGCCTCAGGACCGGCGTGAAGGCGGTGGCATATATCGCGGGGCTTGCCGGCCTCGTACTGCTCACCGTGCTGGTCGTTCACACCGACCTGCCCGCGCTGCTTCGGACCTGGAGGCTGGCCAGTCCCGCACTGCTGTGGCTGATTCCCTATCGGCTGATTTTCTTCGCGCTCTATGCGATCGGCTGGCGCGCCATGCTGCGGCCGTTTGATCGGCAGGGGCGGGCCGACTTCGGCTATGTGCTGTTGGCGACCATGGTGCGCGAGGGTGTGGACCGGCTGCTGCCCGTAGCCAGCCTCGGCGGCAGCGTGGTGGGTGTGCGGGTGATGCGCTGGCGGGGGCTCGCCATCGCTCCGGTGAGTGCCACGATCATCGTCGAGATTCTCCTCACGCTCATCGCGCTGTATCTGTTCGGCGCACTGGCCACCCTGATCCTGCTGGGATCGCAGCCCGGTGATCACCTGCGTGTCGTCGTGGTGCTGGCGCTCAGCCTGCCCATACCCGTGGTCTCGCTGCTGCTGCTGCGCTACGGCTCGGTATTCCAGCGTGTGCAGCGCTTGCTGCGTCCCCTGGTGGGGCTGACCGGCACCGACACGGCGGAGTCGCTGGATGCCGAGCTGCGCGCCTGCCTCGGCAGAGTGGCCACCCTGCTCCTGGCAGGCTCGCTGCAGTTCGTGGCGCTGGTCTCGGCGTCGTTTGAGATCTGGTGGGCGTTGCGCCTGTTCGAGCATCCGGTGAGTGCCTCCGCATCGATCATGCTCGAGGGACTGACCCAGGCGGTGCGCCACCTCGCCTTCATCGTGCCGGCGGGCCTTGGCGTGCAGGAAGCGGCGCTGGTGCTGTTTGGTCACGCGCTTGGCATCAGCACCGAACTGGCGCTGGCGGTGTCGGCCGTCAAGCGCGCCCGCGAAATTCTGTGCGGCGTGCCGCCACTGCTGTGGTGGCAGCTGCAGGAAACCCGCAGGCTGCGCGCAATACGTTCGTAGTTCGCTCGCATTCCATCTGTCCGCGGATTCTTGCCGCAGACTTTCCAGGCAGCCACGAAACGCGCGCGACGTCACATAGACGTCACACTACTGCCATCTACCGCCGCGCACATCGCGCTAACTTTGGCGGGCAAAGCGGGCGTTGATCGTCTGCGATTGTGATGGGCGCTCTGGGGAGAGCGGCCGTCAATTTCATGGGGAGTTCAAATGGGGAAAGCATTCCGCTGCGGCGCCGTCGGCGCCGTTGCCGTCGCCGGCGTTCTGGCGAGCCTGTCCGCTCAGGCGCAGCAGGCACTCGGCAACTTCAGCAATGATCTGATCGTCAGTTCCAGCACCTACACCGACCCGGGATTCGCAGTCGGCGCCACCTTGCCGAACAGCGCACCGGGGGATGGCGCGGCCACCGCCAGCAGCGCCTTCTGCAGCGGCAGCGCCAGCAACTGTTCCAGCAACGTCTGGAACAATGATCTGACGGATGCGAACTTCGGCATCACCGGCGACATCATCCTGCAGAATGTCAACAGCACGACCGGTGCGGTGGACAACACGGTGAATGTCACGCAGGTCGCCGCGGCGGCCGGCATCAACCTGGTCACCAGTTTCTCCTCGAAGTCCGAACTGGCCATCAATACCTCGCTCAATGGCACGTCGCTGACGTTCATGGGCTATAACTCGACCGTCGGGCAGCTGGATATCTCCAATTCCAACACGCCCGGCTCGATAGAGCCCGGCAACACCGACACCGCAGCTGCGACCTACCGTGCGATCGGGGACCTCAACCTGTCCACCAATGCCCTGACGGTCACGACCACCAATGCCTACAACGGTAACAACGGCCGCGCGGCCATCGGCATCGGCAACGGCCAGTACTACACCGTGGGCAATGCCGGCAACGGCAATGGCAGCCCCCAGACGACCGCCAACACCGGCGTGCAGCTGCTGACCTCCGCGGGCGTCAACGGCGCGTTGGGCACGAATGCCGAGCTGGGATCCTTCTCGGCACCGGACAATTCGCCGAAGGACAACAACTATCGCGGTCTGACCGTTGCTGACAATACGCTGTACATCTCCAAGGGCAGCGGCAGCAAGGGTATCGACACCGTGTACCAGGTCGGTGCCAGCGGCACGCTGCCGTCCACGAGCGGCGCGGCGATCGCCATCCTGCCGGGACTGAACAGCACGCCGAACTCGTCCAATCCCGACGGCCCGCATCCCTTTGGCATCTGGTTCGCGAACTCCACGACCATGTACGTCGCCGACGAAGGGTCCGGTCTGTCCACGGATTTCGGCAGCAGTCCCACCACCCAGGCCGGTGGCATCGACAAGTACACCCTGAGCAATGGCGTGTGGAGCCTGGACTATGAGCTCAAGGGCACGCTGATCGGCAGCAGCTACACCGTCCAGGGCACCGGGTCGCTGGCCGGGTATTCGCTGTCGACGACGACCGACGGTCTGCGCAACCTCACCGGCAGGGTCAACGCGGACGGGTCGGTGACGCTGTATGCGGTCACCTCCACCGAAGGCAGCGTGCTGGGCGACTCGGGAGCCGATCCCAACCAGATCGTCGCCATCAACGACACCCTCGCCAACACCTCGGCATCCGCTGCCGCCGGCGAGAACTTCTCGGTGTTGGACACCGCGGCGCTCGGCCAGGTGTACCGCGGCGTCGATGTCGCCCCGGTGCCGCTGCCGTCGGCGCTGTGGCTGCTGCTCGCAGGGCTTGGCGGCCTGGGTGTCATCAGCCGCCGCCGTCACAGCGCCTGAGCCCGCGCCGACTGATCACACGAATCGTCTCTTTCCGCACATATTCACGGGAAATCATCATGACTCGCATCCATCTTGCGACCCGCATCAGCCTCGCCCTGGCGGCCAGCGCCGCCTGCACCGGCGCCCACGCGGCCACGATCACGGACTGGGATTTCGGCGCGGTCGCCGCCGTCACCCCGGACGATACGCCGGCGCCGACCACCGGCACGGGAACCGCCGCTTCGCTGGGCATGACCAACACTTACACTTATGGCAGCGTCACCGGGGCCACCACCCTGGATGACGTGACCAACGATGGGGCCACGGCCAGCCAAACCGGATCGACTCTCGGCAACGGGGACGTGTGGCGGATTCGCGGCCAGAACCCGGGCAATGGCTGGAACACGGCGGCGCCGCAGTACTCCCAGGGCGCGCAATTCAATGTCAGTACGGTCGGCTACACCAATATCGGTGTGTCCTTCAGCTGGGCGGCCACGACTCAGGGCGTGGCCAATTTGCAGGTGCAGTACACCACCGATGGAACCGACTGGGTGAATGTGGGCCCGCTGCTGACGGCAACGGTGGACAATGGCACGCCCGGCACCGCGGGCTTTGGTTTCGCGACCGATACCGTGGACCTCTCTGGCATCACCGCTGCGAATGATGATGCGAACTTCGGCATCCGCCTGGTCTCCGCCTACAACCCGACGGTGGGTACCTACGCTTCAGCCACCTCAGTCCTGGCCGGCAAGCCCGTCGCCATCAACGATACCTCCGGCAATTGGCGTATCGCCGATGTGCAGATCGACGGCACCGTGGCCCCGGTACCGCTGCCTGCGGCCGCGTGGCTGCTGCTGTCGGGTCTGGGTGGCCTGGGCCTGTTCGGCCGCCGTCGCAGCGCCTGAGGAGCGTTTTTCGGGGCGGCCGGGTATTCTCGGCCGCCATGCCAGAGTTACCCGAAGTCGAAACCACCCGCCGCGGCCTCGAGCCGCACCTGGCGGGTCAGACCATCCTGCGCCTGACGGTCCATGACCACCGCCTGCGCTGGCCGGTGGCTGCCGGACTGCCGCAGACCCTGGCCGGTCAGCGTGTCGAATCCGTCGAGCGCCGCGCCAAGTACCTACTGCTGCGCCTGACGCATGGCACGGTGCTGTGGCATCTTGGAATGTCAGGCAGCCTGCGCATCGTGCCCAGCGGTCTGCCCACCGAGCCGCACGATCACATCGACCTGGCCCTCACCTCCGGTCACACCGTGCGCTTCAACGATCCGCGGCGCTTCGGCTGCGTCATCTATGTGACGGGGGACCCGCAGGCGCACCCGCTGCTGGCGAAACTGGCGCCGGAGCCCTTCGCCGCGGCCTTCGATGCCGGGTATCTGTGGCGGGTCTCACGGCGCCGCAAGGTGTCCGTGAAGCAGCTGATCATGAATGGCCAGGTGGTCACCGGCGTGGGGAACATCTATGCCAGCGAGGTGCTGTTCCATTCGGGCATACGCCCGCGACGCCAGAGCCGCAGCCTCAAGCGCGCAGAAGTCACACGTCTGGTCGCCGCCATCCGCAAGGTCCTGAAACAGGCCATCCGGGTCGGCGGCACGACGCTGCGCGACTATGTGAACCCGGAGGGCAATCCGGGATACTTCCGCCAGAAGCTCTATGTGTACGAACGTGCCGGTGAGCCCTGCCGCAATTGCGACACGCTGATCCGCAGCCTCACCCAGGGACAGCGTTCCACCTACTACTGCCCGACCTGCCAGAGCTGAGTTCTTGTCCGTCGAAATCATTACCCATCTGGGCACCGTGGATCCGGTGATGAAGCGCCTCGTGGCCGCGGCCGGCCCGCTCGCGATCGAATCCCGTGACGATCATTCGCCGTACGAGGTACTGGCGCGCGCCATCGCGCACCAGCAGCTGAATGGCAAAGCGGCGCAGTCGATCCTCAACCGCTTCGTCAGCACCTGTGGTCAGGGCATCTTCCCGACTCCCGCAGCACTGCTGGCGCTGGAGGATGCGGCGCTGCGCGCCTCGGGGTTCTCATTCTCGAAGATCGCGGCGCTGCGCGACCTTGCCGCCAAGACCATGAGCGGCGTCGTTCCGGTCCGTGATGTGCTGCATGCCTTGAGCGATCTTGAAATCATCGAACGGCTCACGGCGGTGCGCGGCATCGGCCGCTGGACGGTGCAGATGCTGCTGATGTTCCAGCTGCGCCGGCCCGATGTGCTGCCGGTGGATGACTTCGGGGTGCGCATGGGATTCCAGCTGGCCTACGGCCTGAAGAGGCTGCCGGCGCCGCAGGTGCTCGGGCTGTACGGTGTGCGCTGGGCGCCCTATCGCAGCGCGGCTGCCTGGTATCTGTGGCGGGCCGTGGATCTGTCGCGGGCCGGACAGCTGCCGCCCTGCCTGGAAGCGGTGCAGCTGCCGCGTCTGCCGCGCAAGCGGCGCAAGGCGGCCCGCAAGCCGCCGCGGCGGCTCAAGCGCGTCGCAGTTTCCGCAGCTCCTCGAGCACCAACGGGTGTACGAACTCGTGCACGTCGCCCCCCAGCACGGCGATCTCGCGCACCAAAGAAGAAGAAATGAAGGTGAACTGTTCCTGGGGCGTCAGGAACACCGACTCGATGTCGCGGCACAGGTGCCGGTTCATGTTCGCGAGCTGGAACTCGAACTCGAAATCCGACACGGCGCGCAGGCCGCGGATGATCACGCCGAGCCGGTGGCGGCGTGCGAAATCCACCGTCAGCTCCGCGTAGCTCATCACTTCGACATTGGGCAGATCGGCGAGCACCTTGCTGGCCAGCTCCACCCGCTTCTCCTGCGTGAACAGGGGTGCCTTGCCGGCATTCGAGGCAATCGCCACGACCACCCGGTCGAACAGCCCGCAGGCACGCCTGACCAGGTCAGCATGGCCGTTGGTGATGGGATCAAAGGTCCCCGGATACAGCGCGTGCCGGTTCATCATTAAACATGTCTCCGCAGCAGATGATACCCGACCTCGCCGGCGCGCCCGGATTTGCTGAGGCGCCAGGTGGTGGGCCAGGCCGGCAGCGGGTCGCGAGCCGGGGATTCGGCATAAATCAGCGCTGCGGGCGCCAGCCACCCTCCCGCCTCCAGGTGCGCGGCGGCCTGCCCCAGCAACCCGCCCCCAAACGGCGGATCCAGGAAGATCACGTCGAACACCTGCGCGGTTCCCAGCAGGAAATGCTTCGCGCCGACCAGGTGGACCTGCGCCGCCGTGGCGCGCTCACCGCCCCAATCCGCCAGCGTTTGGCGCAGTTCCCGCGCCGTCGCCGCGGCATTCTCCACGAACACGACGCTGGCGGCGCCGCGTGACAGCGCCTCCAGGCCCAGCGCGCCGCTGCCGGCGAACAGGTCCAGACAGCGCGCCCCTGTGATCGCGGGCGCCAGCCAGTTGAACAGGGTTTCGCGCACCCGGTCGGGCGTCGGGCGGATATCGCCCTCGGGGAAGCGCCAGGTGCGCCCGCGCCAGGTACCGCCGATGATGCGCAGCGTACGCGCTTTCTTGCCGCGCTCGACGCGGGCGGCGGGGGAGCGCATATCGGACTTACCGGTCACGGTTCATCATACAATAGCGCCATGCTTTTCCGACGCGACAATGACAACAGCGAGGAATCCGGCGGATTCTTCCAGCGGCTGCGCAGGAAACTCAACCGCGGCAACTCCTTTCTGACGATGGATCTGGCGACCCTGTTCAGGGGCCGCAAGATCGACGCGGAGATCCTCGAGGAACTGGAGACCCGGCTGCTGAGCGCCGATGTCGGCGTGGAAGCCACGCAGTACATCCTGGAGGACCTTCGCAAGCGCGTCGCGCATCAGGAACTCGCCGATGTCGAGGCGCTGATCGCCGCCCTGCGCCGCTCGGTGACCGAGATCCTCAAGCCCTGTGCGCAGCCTTTGGTGATCGAACCCGGGCATCATCCGTATGTGATCCTGGTGGTGGGCGTGAACGGCTCGGGCAAGACCACCACCATCGGCAAGCTCGCCCAGCGGCTCGCGGACGCGGACCACAGCGTGATGCTGGCGGCCGGTGATACCTTCCGCGCCGCCGCCATCGAGCAGCTGCAGGTGTGGGCGACGCGCACCGGTGCGGCGCTGGTTGCGCAGCAGGCGGGCGCGGATCCTGCGGCGGTGGTGTTTGATGCCGCGCAGTCGGCCCGCTCGCGCGGCATCCAGGTGCTGATCGCCGACACCGCCGGACGCCTGCAGAGTCAGTCGCATCTGATGGAGGAGTTGAAGAAGGTGCGGCGCGTGATCCAGCGTGCCGATGCCAGCGCGCCGCATGAGGTGCTGCTGGTGCTGGATGCCAACCAGGGGCAGAACGCGCTCACCCAGGCCATACAGTTCCAACAGGCCATCGGCGTCACCGGGCTGGTGCTGACCAAGCTGGATGGCACGGCCAAGGGCGGCATCGTGATCGCCATCGCCCGCCGGCTCAAACTGCCGATACGCTTCATCGGCATCGGTGAACAGGCCGCTGACTTCGGCGAGTTCAACGCCGAGGCCTTCGCCGCCGCGCTGGTCGAAGGGGTGGGCGCCACGCCGTGATCCTCTTCGAACGGGTCACCAAGCGTTATCCCAACGGGCGTGAGGCACTGCGCGCCGCGAGCTTCAGCATCGATCGCGGCGAGATGGTGTTCCTGACCGGGCGCTCCGGCGCCGGCAAGAGCACGGTGCTCAAGCTGATCGCGATGCTGGAGCGGCCGACCCGCGGCACGGTCGTGGTCAACGGCCAGAATCTCGGTGCGCTGAAGTCGCGGCACCTGCCGGCCTACCGCCGAACCCTGGGCGTGGTGTTCCAGGAGCACCGTCTGCTGGATGATCGTCCGGTGTTCGACAATGTCGCGCTGCCGCTGGTCGTGGCCGGCGCGCAGCCTTCCGAACTGGACAAGCGCGTGCGCGCGGCGCTTGACCAGGTGGGACTTCTGGGCAAGGAGCGCATGCTGCCCAATGAACTTTCGGTCGGTGAACAGCAGCGCGTCGGCATTGCGCGGGCCGTGGTCGGCAAACCCTCGGTGCTGATCGCCGATGAGCCCACCGGCAACCTCGATCCTGCTTTGGCCCTTGAGGTCATGAAACTCTTCAAGCGCTTCCAGGATGTGGGGGTCACGGTGATCATCGCCACCCATGATCTGCATGTGGTTCACGAGTTCGGCCAGCGCCGCATCGTGCTCGAGGATGGCCAGATCCAGGGCAGCGGGGAGGCACCCCTGCCCAGCATGACGGCCACGCGCTGACATGCTCGGCTACCTGACACATCATGCCCGGTCGCTGGTGGGTTCCCTCGGGCGACTGGCGCGCGCCCCCTTGGCCACCGCATTGACGGTGCTCGTCATCGGCCTGGCCCTGGCGTTGCCGCTGGCCCTGGGTCTGTTCGTTGCCAACGCCATGAGCGCCACGGGTGGCTTCACGGGTGCCGTGGACGTGTCGGTGTACTTCAAGCCCGATGTGGCCATGTCGCGGGTGCAGCAGCTGGCGCAGGCCGTGCGCGCTCGCGCCGGGGTGGCGGCGGTTGAGGTCATCAGCGCTGAGCAGGCGCTGCAGGAGTTCCGGCAGTACTCAGGATTCGGGACGGCGCTGCAGGGGCTCGGCAGCAATCCTCTGCCCAATGCGCTGCACCTGCGCCCCGCGCCCGATGCCACCTCCCCGGCCGACCTTGATGCCCTGCGGCACTATCTGTCGGCCTGGCCTGAGGTGGACCTGGTACAGGTCGACTCGGAGTGGGTGCTGCGTTTCAACGCCATCCTCGCGCTGCTGCGCCGGGTGCTGGGCATCGCCGCGATCCTGCTGGGCGCCGGGGTGCTCGCCGTGGTCGGCAATACCATCCGTCTTGAAATCCAGGGGCGCCGGACCGAGATAGAAGTGGTGCGGCTGGTGGGCGGATCGACCGGCTTTGTGCGCCGGCCCTTCCTGTACACCGGCATGCTGTACGGCCTCGGGGGTGCGCTGCTGGCCTGGGCGATGGTCGGCACCGCCGTGATGGTGCTGCGCGCGCCGGTGGCGAGCCTGGCTCGGCTCTACGGCAGTGGCTACAGCCTGCAGGGGGTCGGGCTCGAGGCGATCGGCCTGGTGCTCGGGGCTGGCTTGGGCTTGGGGTGGCTCGGCGCCTGGCTGGCAGCCGCCCGGCACCTGCGTGGCATAGAACCGCGAGCGTAGCAGTACTAACTGCTTGTTTATCCTGGTTATAACGATCAGATCAGAGGGGAACTCCAGACGGTCTTAGCACTCCAATACATCGAGTGCTAAAATTCCGCCTAAGTTAAGTTTGGGAGCCCGCATGACTACCGCAACTGCATTGGTCGCTGCTTCGTCCGACCTCGCCCTGGCGGGGCCCCTCGGCAGCCTCGACGCCTACCTGGATCGGGTCAGCCGCATCCCGGTGCTGTCGCGCGAGGAAGAGCATGACCTGGCCGTTCGCTATCGCTCGGAAGACGACCTGGACGCGGCGCGCAAACTGGTGCTGTCGCACCTGCGTTTCGTCGTGCACATCGCCCGCGGCTATACCGGCTACGGCCTGCCCATGGGTGATCTCATCCAGGAAGGCAATGTTGGCCTGATGAAGGCCGTGAAGCGCTTTGACCCGGCGGTCAATGTGCGCCTGGTGTCCTTTGCCGTGCACTGGGTGCGCGCCGAGATCCATGAATACGTGCTGCGCAACTGGCGCCTGGTCAAGGTGGCCACCACCAAGGCGCAGCGCAAGCTGTTCTTCAACCTGCGGCGCATGAAGAAGAACCTGTCGTGGCTGTCGCATGAGGAGACGGCCGCCGTGGCGCGCGACCTCGGCGTCACCGCCGCCGAAGTGACTGAGATGGAGCAGCGTCTGTCGGCCCGCGACATGTCCTTTGATCCGACCCCTGAGGGCGATGATGAGGACGGTGGCAACTACAGTCCGGCCTCGTTCCTGCCGGCGCCGGCCGCGGATCCCGCCGAAGCGGTCGAAGCAGAGGAATGGGAGAGCGTGACGCACGAGAACCTGCAGGCCGCCCTGGGTCGGCTGGATGCTCGCAGCCGCGACATCCTCATCAGCCGCTGGACCGGCGAAGGCAAGTCCACGCTGCATGAGCTGGCCGATCGCTACAAGGTCTCGGCGGAGCGCATCCGTCAGATCGAAAGCCAGGCGATGGGCAAGCTCAAGGGCATGATGGCGCCGGCCTGATCAGCTGGCCGCGGCGAGTACCGCGGCCGCAACCCGCTCATGAACCTGCTTGTCCAGGGGATTGGGTACCAGGTCCTCTCCGGCCAGCTGTGAAATGGCATCGGCGGCGGCAATCAGCATGGCATCCGTGAAGCGCGGGGCATGGGCCGCCAGCGCCCCGCGGAACAGGCCCGGAAAGGCCAATACATTGTTGACCCCCTTGCCGTCGGCGGCGAAGGCGGCGCCGCGCTCGATGGCGGTCAGCGGATCGATCTCGCTTTCCGGATTGGACAGCGCCAGGATGATCTGCCCGGGGCGCACGCTGGCGGCCGGAATCAGATCCTTGACGCCGGTGGTCGCGATCACGATATCGCAGCGCGCCATGATGTCGGCGAGGGTCGCGCCCTCGGCCCCCATGGACTCGATGCGCTCGATGGCCTTGGGGTTTCGGTCCGCGCCCAGCACCCGTCCCACCCCATAGGCGCGCAGCAGCCGCACGATGCCGGTGCCGGCGGCGCCCAGGCCGATCTGACCGACGCTGCTCACGCGCAGGCTGCGCCCCAGGCGCCGCGTCGCGGTGATCAGCGCCGCGAGCGTCACCACCGCCGTGCCGTGCTGGTCATCATGCAGCACCGGCTTGTCGAGCATCCGGCACAGACGCTCCTCGATTTCGAAGCACTCGGGGGCCGCGAAATCCTCCAGCTGAATGGCGCCGAAGGACTGTTCGATGGCCATGATGGTCGCCACCACGCTGTCGGCGTCGCGGGTCTTGAGCAGGATGGGCACGCCATTGAGGTCGGCCAGCTCCGCGAACAGCGCGGCCTTGCCTTCCATGACCGGCAGGCCGGCTGCGGCGCCGATGTCACCCAGGCCCAGGATGGCGGTGCCATTGGTGATGATGGCCACGGTGTTGTCGATGGCGGTGTAGTCGTGGATCTTGCTCGGGTCGGCCTTGATGGCCAGGCACACCCTGGCGACGCCCGGGGTGTAGACGTCGCGCAGGATGTTCAGCGTATTGATGGTCACCCGCGACACGGTGCGGATCTTGCCGCCGCGATGGCGGTTGAACACCCGGTCGGAGCGGCCCACGAAACGTGCATTTGGCAGCTTGTCGATGCGCTCATAGAGCGAGCGGTTGGCGTCCTCGTGCATCTCCAGGGTGATTTCCCACAAGGTGCGGCCCCCTTCGCGCCGCAGTGCGCTCAGGTGCTCCAGTACCAGCCCCTCCTCGGCGATGACCTGCAATACCTTGGCGAGGCTCCCGGGCTGATGCAGGACCTCGACGATGATGATTTCCGGGATTTTCATGCCGGGGGCAATTCTACAGAACTGGCGCGGCTCCCGTCCGGCGGCTAGGCTGGCGGCATGCCGCATGAACCCCTGGACCCCCTGGACCTGTTCGGCGTGCGCGCCTGCTTGAGCGATGAGGAGCGCCTGGTCCAGGACAGCGTGGCGCGCTTCATCAGCACCGAGGCCATGCCGCTGCTGCGTGAGTGTTTTGAGCAGCACCGCTTTCCACGCGAGCTGATCCCGGGACTGGCGAACCTTGGGGTGCTGGGCGCCAGCATCCAGGGTTACGACTGCGCCGGTCTCAATGCCACGAGCTATGGACTTATCTGCCAGGAACTGGAGCGCGGGGATTCGGCGCTGCGCAGTTTTGTGTCGGTGCAATCCTCACTCGCCATGCACGCCATCCATGCCTTCGGCAGCGATGCGCAGCGGCTGCAGTACCTGCCGCGCATGGCGCGCGGCGAACTCATCGGCTGCTTTGGTCTCACCGAGGCGCACGGGGGCTCCGATCCTGCGAACCTTCGCACCCACGCCCGGCGCAGGGGCGATGACTGGCTACTGAACGGCTCGAAGATCTGGATCACCAACGGCAGCATCGCCGACCTCGCCGTGATCTGGGCCAGTACCGATGAGGGCATGCGCGGCTTCCTGGTCGACACCCGTGCGCCCGGCTTCGAGGCCACCGAGATCCGCGACAAGATGTCGCTGCGCGCCTCCGATACCGCCGCCCTGTTCCTCAGTGATGTGCTGGTGCCCGAGGCGGCGCTGCTGCCGGATGCCCTGGGACTGAAGGCGCCGCTGTCCTGCCTCAACCAGGCCCGCTATGGCATCACCTGGGGTGTCATCGGTGCCGCACAGGACTGCCTGCGCACGGTGCTCGAGTACACCAGGAGCCGCGAGATGTTCGGGCGGCCGCTGGCCGCGACCCAGGCCGTGCAGATACGTCTGGCGGATATGGCACGGCGCATCACCGGTGCGCAGCTGCTGTCGCTGCAGCTGGGCCGCCTCAAGGACTCGGGGGAACTGGCGCCGGCGCAGATCTCGCTCGCCAAGTGGAACAATGCGCGCATGGCCCTGGAGATCGCGCGCGATTGCCGCGACCTTCTGGGGGCGGCCGGCATCAGCGCCGAATTCAGCCCCGTGCGCCATATGCTGAACCTGGAGAGCGTGGTCACCTATGAGGGGACTCAGACCATCCACCAGCTCTCGGTCGGGCGCGCGCTCACGGGCGTCAGCGCGTTCTGAGGGTCGGCCCTCAAAGCAGGACGCCCAGCGACAGCAGCACCAGGACCGCCAGCCAGTTGATCAGCTTTGGCAGCCAGTTCGGAGCTTCAATCTGTAGGGTCGTCACGGCAGTCACCTTGGTTGCAGGGCTTGCGGCCCTGGATGACATTGGGCGCCGTGAAGCTGTCAGCAGCCGGGTGCCGATTCGGGCAGCGGGCAGGCCAATCGTGGCGGATCATGGCGAGTGTTCAAGGCCCTGCCGCGGCAGCCGTCATTGCAGTACGCTGTGCCCATGAAACTCATCGCGATCATCGAAGACGAACCGGCCATTCGCGACAATTACGCCGCGGCCTTCACCCGCGAAGGCTATGCAGTGCGCACCTACGGCAACCGCAAGCAGGCCATGAGCGCCTGCGCCGCGCGCCTGCCGGACCTTGCGGTCATCGACATCTCGCTGGAGGACGAACCCGAAGGTGGCTTCGAACTGTGCCGCGCCTTGCGCTCGATGTCCGCTGAACTGCCCATCATCTTTCTGACGGCACGCGACAGCGAACTGGACGCGGTGTCCGGCCTGCGCCTCGGCGCCGATGATTTCCTGACCAAGGACCTGAGCATTCCGCACCTGATCGCGCGCGTGAATGCGCTGTTCCGCCGCATCGAGGCATTGCGCAAACCCGCCACCACCGGACAGACGGTGCAGCGCGGCCCGTTGCTGCTCGACGGCGAACGCATGCAGGTGCAGTGGGAAGGTGAGGTGGTGCTGCTGTCGCTGACCGAGTTCTGGATCGTGCATGCACTGGCGCGCCATCCCGGTCATGTGCGCAATCGTCAGCAGCTCATGGATGCCGCCAATGTGGTGCTGGATGACAACACCATCACCTCGCACATCAAGCGTATCCGGCGCAAGTTCCAGCAGCTTGATCCCAAATTCGATGCCATCCAGACGGTATACGGCATGGGCTATCGCTGGGTGGAGTGATTCCTCCAGAGCGCAACGATGTCACTGCGCCTCAAGCTGCTGCTGCTGGGATTCGCTTCACTGGTGCTGCCCCTGGCAGGCTACGAATATGCGCGTGAGATGGAGGCCGCGCTGCGGGTGAGCGAGCAGCAATCGCTGCAGGCCATCGTTCAGACCATCGCCACCTCGCTGCAGGGCCGTACCGATCTGCTGTACCGGATGACGCCCGACTCCGGGCTCACGGCGCCCGGACCTGAGGATCTTCAGGCCGTACCGCTACTCACCGCGCCGTTCCTGGATGGCTATGGGGATGAGTGGCCGCATTCCTCACCGTTCCGCCGCGTCTTCGCCGACGGCCCGCGCCAGCTGGCGCTGCTGGTCGGTGTGCATGAACGCATGGTCTACCTGCTGATCGAGGTGCGCGATCCGCATGTGGTGTGGGATGCCCCGGGCGTGGATGTGCTGGATCCGGCGGGCTTCGGGGATCGTGTGTGGGTGGCCTTCACCGATGCTGCCGGGGCCCAGCATCAGTATCTGTTTGCCACCGCCGGACCCGGCCCGGTGCACGCCCGGCGCATCGAGACCGAGGACCTGGGCCGACAGGTCGCGATCGATGAGCTGCGCATCATCGGTGGCTGGCAGCCCATGAACGGCGGCTACCGGGTGGAGCTGCGCATTCCATTGTCGATGCTCGGCGCGCGCCTGGGTGTGCTGGTGGACGCCCGCGAGCACCGCGGTGCCGACCCGGTGAGCTTCGGCACCCTGGACCATGACAGCCTGGCGCCACAGGGACGGCTGCTGATTCCCTCCCCGGAACTGAGCAACTATCTGGCGCAGTTCATTCAGCCCGGCCTGCGGCTGACGGTGACGGGAACCGACCGGGCGGTGTTGAGCCAGGTGGACGCGCTGTCGGTGACCACGGTGGCCGGCGCGCAGCGCGGGCTGCTGCCGCAGCTGTACCGGCGGATGCTGGAACGCCCCGATGATCGCAAGGTGGTGCAGGCCCAGGCACCGATCGCCGCGCTGGATCGGCACCAGACCCTGGGCAGCGTGGAAATCGTCGAAACCGCCGAGCGCTCGCTGACCCTGCGCGACAAGGCGCTCACGCAGCTGCTGGATTTCACGCTCATCACCAGTGCCCTGGTGGTCATCCTCATGTTCAGTTTCGCCGCCTGGCTGGCATGGCGCCTGGCGCGACTGCGCCAGGCCAGCGAATCGGCGCTCACCCGCGAAGGGCTGGTGACCACCTTCCCGGAAACCGCCGCGCCGGATGAACTCGGCGATGTGGCGCGCAGTTTCTCGATGCTGCTGGGCAGGCTCAACGAATACACGGGATATCTGCGCACCCTTGCCGGCAAGCTGGCCCATGAGATCCGCACGCCCCTCACCATCGTGCGCTCCTCGCTGGATAACCTGGAATCAGAGCAGGTCACCCCCGCCGCACGCACTTACCTGGATCGTGCACGCGAGGGCAGCGAGCGGCTCAGCGCCATCCTCGTGGCCATGGGCGCGGCCACGCGGGTGGAGGAGGCGATCCAGAGCGCCGAACGTTCCGGTTTCGATCTGCGTGCGCTGATCGACAGCGCCGTGGGCGCCTATCGCACCGGCTTTCCGCAGCGGCAGTTCAGCGCCGAGCTGCCAGCAGCGGCGGTACCGCTCAGCGGCGCGCCGGACCTCATCGTGCAGATGCTGGACAAGCTCGTCGACAATGCCGTGGACTTCAGCCCCGAGGGCGCCACCATCACCCTGCGGCTCGCCGTGGAAGCGGGCCAGGTGCTGATCGAAGTCGACAACCCCGGACCAATCCTCTCCGGTACGGGGCACAGTCACCTGTTCGAGTCCCTCTGGCAGTCCCGCTCCGGCGCCGACAGCCGCCCGCACTTCGGCCTTGGCCTGTACATCGTGCGCCTGATTGCCGAGTTCCATGGCGGAACAGCCCAGGCCCTCAATTTGTCGGATGGCAGTGGCGTCCGGTTCCGGATTTTATTGCCAAGTCAAAGCTAAGGCTATGATGGGCAGCTGTAGCACAACTGCCACATGCGTAAGTCGGGGAAAGTGGCTATTATCCGAACGTGGACTGTGTCGGGAAATACCGGTAACCACCTGTTTCGGTTGTTTTTAGTTCTCATGCTGGCGCTTGTGGCGCACAAGAATTACTAATTCTTAACCACAAGTGATGCGCAGAGAGAACAAATTAAGACGACGAAGAAGTGAGAAACTCGGGCGATTAACACAGGCACGGAGGGCCATCGCCAGTTGTGCGGTGACCACGGGCGGGTAGCGTGAAGTAACACGCAGTCTGCATTTGACAGACGGGAGTTGGTTAGCTCCATTGCCAAACCGTGTTGGATTAAAGCCTGTGTCGACGCGACGCGAAGCGCGCTGTTTTTGCGCACTTGGCCGGAGCTGACAGCGATTGACCCGGTCGGTGAGACCCACTCAAAGCCCCGCTTAAGCGGGGCTTTTTTTGCGCCACCGATCAGTGCGCCGCCCCCTTGAGGATCACCTCGCGGCTGTTCTCGAAACAGTCCTCGTCGATCATGCGCTCGACGTCGGTCACTCGATTGTAGGTGATGGTCAGGGTCCAGGGATGCTGCAGGGCGATGGCATCCTCCACGGTCATCCGATCCTGCAGATGATCGTGGTCGAGCATGCGGATGCGCTCGACAAAATGCGCCTCGGGGCTCAGCGACATGATGGTCCAGCGGGTCTCGTGAGTGGCCAGCTGCGCGCGCAGCCACAGATCTCCCCGTGGGGCGAGGGTGTCCACGACCAGGGTGCTGCCTTCCCAGTGGCCTACCGAATCGCCCATGCGTGTCGGCCACAGGTCCTCCTTGGGAGGATGCGGCCGGCCGATGTAGATATGTCGCGTTTCATGGTGGCTGTGCGTCATCGCCACCTCTTCGGGCGTCACCAGCACATCGAACCAACCCGGGTTGTACATCAGGTTCGGAAAGCTGATGCCCTTGCAGTCGCTGAACGGCTGCGGCGGACCTGCCATGAGTGCCTGATAGGTCCGCTCGCGTTCGGCGGAAAACGGCGGACGGATGTATTCATTGGCGCCGGAATTTGCTGGGGCACTGCCGGCAGGTGGGTCCGAGGCTTTCACGCCGGGAAAATCCACTTCCCACAGGCCCGACCAGTTGGGCAGTTTGGCGAAAGCACGATCGCGCTGCTGCGCACTCGAAGCCGCCTGCGCCGGACCGACGCCCGCCAGCAATGAGAGGAAAACCAGCCAGCATCCGGGCGCAACGCCCGGCCGGATCATGGCTTCACCGCCGCTGCCGGCGCCGCCGACGCTGCTTTGCCGATCCTCTGCCCATCAGGACCCAGTGCAAACATCAACGAGCCGCCTTTGGAGCCATCCTTCAGCGGATGCATGGTGATGGTGACCTTGTCACCGGGCTTGACACTGCCAGGCTTCCAGCCGCCCTCGAAAATGACCCGCGGACTTGCCAGTTCCACCGACCACTCCGCCTGCTGGCCACCCTCCTCATCGACCATCAGCTGGATCCAGCAGTGCGGATTGGACCACTGGAACTCCTTGACCGTGCCGGTCAGGGTCGTCTGCTTCTGCACATCGAACATGGTGAAGGAGTGGTGGGCTGCCGCCGGCAGCGTGCACGCCAGGGCAGCGCCTGCCAGCAACGATCTGAAGGGGATGTTCATGCGCCTACTGCCGTCTGCCACGCTCAGACTCGGCGGCGATGGAGGGCTCGCGGCGCACCAGCCGCGCGGGGGGATGCCGGCGGCCGCGGGTCATGCGCTGCCATTGGTTCCAGCAAACTCCCGCCAACCCCGCCAGCATCAGCTCCACCGCCAGCGCCAATATCAGGCCTGTGATCACGCCGTAGGAGATGGCCTCCGGACTGAGCGGCACCGTGTAGGAATAGGCGGCGATGGTTTCCTGAAGAATCTCGCGGTTTGGATTCACGATGATGTGGATCAGCCGCGCCAGCGTCGAGCCATTCAGCGCATCCATTTCCGCGGCGAGGGATTTGATGCGCGCGAACAGCTCGCCGATGGTCTTCGCCTCGCCCCTGAACACCACATCGGGACTTTGCAAATGGTGTGCAACCAGCGCGCTCACGTCCCCGTTGAAATACTGGTCCGCGGCCTGCTGGAAGCCGGCGAAATCGCGTTTGACCTCCAGGTAGTGGGCACTCACGCGCTTGGCGTACTGATCCACGAAGGCCGGCCCCTGCACACCCACCAGCAGGCCCAGGGCAAAGACCACGAGCCGCAGATATCCTCTCAGCATTCGGGCTCTCCTCAACGGATGAGTCGGACATCAAGCTATGGTAGCCAGGTATGCACACCGGCAACGCCTGAACTCCAATCCCGCCAGTTGTATCACTAATGTGACAATATTGTTCATGGGAATGCATTTGACGTGCTTTTCGTGCCAATAGCCCAGGATTCAAGTTCACCTCACGCGCCAATGGAACGAATCACCCGCGCCGGATTTCCTCCGACCAGGGTATTCGGGGGAACATCCCGGGTGACCACCGAACCTGCCGCGACCACCGAGTTCGCGCCCACGGTCACGCCGCCAATGAGGGTCGCTGCGGCGGCAATCCAGACGTTTCGCTCGATCACTATGGGCTTGCCGATGGTGGTGGCGCGTCGTTGCGCGGGTTCAACGGGATGACCTGCCGTGATGATGCTCACGTTCGGGCCGATCATCACATCGTCGCCGATGTCCAGGCCGCCAAGGTCATAGAACGTGCAGTTCTGATTCACGAAAACATTGCGTCCGACGCGGATTTCGTCCCCGCCGGCAGTATAAAATGGAGGAATCAGTAGGAAGGTCGCGTCTACCTTTTTACCGATGAGTTCGCTGAACAAGGCCCGTATTTCATCGGCCTCGTTGAACGTCAGACGGTTGAGAGCCGCGGTGATCGCCATCGCGCGTCTGAGGTTTGCCATCATGGCCGCCGATTCGGGCGTCCTGCTGTGAATTATCCTGGTGCGATCATCATCCGGCATTCGCTGTTTTCCTCGCGCGCTGAGTGTAGCCCCGCGGCGCATCACCCACTACCCGCAGGAGGAGTTTGCTTGAAAACCACAGCCGCGCTGTTGCTCTGCCTGTGCCTGG
>Ga0210385_10000399_pt1 | contig 33145 bp, 26 predicted proteins | sample IncBWH26OmetaG_FD_160107 | JGI IMG/M metagenome (GOLD analysis project Ga0210385, IMG submission 160107) | Forest soil microbial communities from Barre Woods Harvard Forest LTER site, Petersham, Massachusetts, United States - Inc-BW-H-26-O ...
CGTCTTCTTGGCTTTGGTCTTCGGCGGCGCGGCTGCGGGCTGCGCCGCGGCCTTCGGGGCGGCCGCCGCAGCTGCCGCAGTCTTCGGCACCGACGGCTTGGGCGGCGTTGCTGCGGCCGGCTTCGGTGCCGCGGCCGGCTTGGCCGCCGGCGGCAGGGAGGCGGGCTTGGGCTGCACGCTGACGCGCGGCATCTCGTGTACCGCGAACGCTCCACCCTGCGGGTCGCCCATCACGGCGATCCAGCTGCCGCCGGGCACTTCCATCGGACCGTTGATGACACGGCCACCGGCGGCCTTGGCGGCGGCAACCGCCCGGTCGCAGTTGGCGACGTGCACGTAACTCAGCCAGGACGAGGGCATGCCGGCGCCCTGCAGGTTGTAGATACCGCCCACCTGGTTGCCGCCGTACTCGAACAGCTGGTAGTCACCGACACCATCGCCCATGTGGTGCGAGGGGCCCTTCCGCCAGCCGAACACCTCGGCGTAGAAGCGCATGGCGGCGGCGCCGTCGGTGGTCGCCAGCTCGTGCCAGGAAAAACTGCCCTGCGGCGGCTGCGGCCCCGGCGGCGGACCTGCGCCCGGGGTGAACACGGCGAACGTGGCGCCCTGCGGGTCTGCCAGCACCGCGAACCGGCCGACGTTGGGAATGTCCTCGGGAGCCTTGACGGTGCGTGCGCCGAGGCTCTGGGCCTTCGCGCAGGTGGCATCGACGTTGGGCGTGCCGACGTACATGAGCCAGTGCGGCGGGGTTGCGCCGTTGTCGGCCGGCAGCGCCTGCAGGCCGCCGATCTGAGACTGCCCGGCCATCCATACGGTGTATCCCGGCATGCTGGAGGGCGCAGTGCGCCACGGCAGTACCTTGGAGTAAAACGCGGCGGCGCCGGCGGTATCAGTAGTCAACAACTCGTGCCAGACAAATCGACCCAGGATATCGGCGTTGCTCATGGTGACTCTTCCTCTTGTTTGCGAGCGACATCTTCCACCGTCGACGATCGGCGCAACATTCTGCCCTTGTCGGCCGTCCACTTCCAAGACTGTCGCAACGTGGTGTTACGCGCTTGTTGCCGCTCGTGCCAAAACACATACAGTCCACTCGCGATCACGACGCTGCCGCCCAGGCACACCCGGAAGGAGGGCAGCACGTGCCACAACAGCCAGTCGATGGCGATGCCCCACAGGAGCGCCGTGTACTCGAACGGCGCCACCACCGGTGGCGGCGCCGAGCGGAACGCCTCGGTGAGCAGGTACTGGGCGACCGCCGCCAGCAGCCCGAGCGCCACGAGCCAGGGCCAGTGGGCACCGTTGATCGGCACCCACCCCGGGGCGGCCAGCACGCCGGCGAACAGCGTCATCAGGCCGATGGTCCACAGCACCACGTTGGGCGTGCTTTCGGTGCGCGCCAGCGCCCGCACGGCAATGACGCTGAGGGCGTAAGCGAGCGCGGACACGAGCGCTGCGAGTGAGCCGAAACTGGCGAGCCCGGAGACGTCCGGGCGCAGCATGGTCAGTACGCCGACCAGGCCCACCAGAATCGCCACCCAGTTACCGGCGCCCGCCGGCTCCTTCAGCAGGGGCGCCGACAGCGCGGTCACCAGCAGCGGCGCCGACAGGAACACCGCGTAGGCATTGGCGAGCGACAGCACGCGCACCGCGTAGATGAAGCCGCCGAGCGCCACCACCATGAGCGCGGCGCGCATCACGTGCATCGGCAGGCGCCGCGGTCGCAGCGAGCGCCAGCCGGCGCCGCTCAGTGCCAGCGGCACCAGCATGAACGGCAGTGAGCAGGCACCGCGCAGCACCGCGACCTCCAGGGGCGGATAGTGCGCCGACAGGATCTTGAGCAGCGTATCCATGCCGGAAAAGCTCGCCACCGCCCCCAGCATCAGGGCGATCGCCCGCGCCCTTCCGTGCTGCACCGCCGCTCAGCCCGCCGCGTCCGCCTCCGGGTGGCGTTCGGTGCCGACCGGAGTGCGGTAAGCGGTACCGAGCAGCCGCGCCGGCAGCGGGAAGGCGCTCATGAGAGAGACGACCAGCGAGGAGGCGTAGGGCACCGACTGGATGAGCAGCACGATGATCCACGCCAGGCGGTCGGGGCCGGCGGTCTCGGGCAGCCCGGTACGCGCCACTCCCCAGGCCGACAGCCACAGGCCGATCATCATCACGGTTTCCTCGCGCGCGGCGGCGAGCGCGTGCCACAGGCCGGCGCTGCCGGCCTGCTTGGGGGTGCGGAAAAACGGCTCGCGATGCGTCAGCAGGCCCTTGATGGCCGCCGTGCCGATGGTGTGCGTCAGTGCCAGTCCGGCGATCGCGGCTGCCACCGTCTGCCGCAGGTTGGCGCCGACCCGCACCCGGTACAGATGCACCAGCTTCGCGAGCTTAAAGGTGAACAGGGACAGCGGCAGCACGGAATACATGACCAGCGGCGGGTCGATCTGCCGCGGCGCCCAGATCATCGCCGCCGACCAGCCGAGGGCCGCCAGGTTGAACAACAGGTTGCAGCCATCTGCTACCCACGGCAGCCAGCCGGCGATGAAGTGGTAGCGCTGGCCCGCCGACAGCGGGCCGCCCTCGAGGAACAGCTCGCGCGCGTGTGCCTTGATGATCTGCATCGCACCGTAGGCCCAGCGGAAGCGCTGCTTCTTGAAGGCGATGAAGGTGTCGGGCATGAGTCCACGGCCGTAGCTGACCGGCACGTAGGTGGCGTCGTAGCCGGACTCGAAGATGCGCAGACCGAGCTCGGCGTCCTCGGTGATGCACCACTCGGCCCAGCGCGTGTGCTCGAGCTGCGCGCGCCGCACCATGGTCATGGTGCCGTGCTGGATGATCGCGTTACGCTCGTTGCGGGTGATCATGCCGATGTGAAAGAAGCCGCGGTACTCGGCGTAGCACATGGCCTTGAAGGCGCTCTCGCCGGCATCGCGGTAGTCCTGCGGCGCCTGCACGATGGCGATGCGCTCATCCTGGAACACGGGGGTGAGTTCGCGCAGCCAGCAGGCATCCACCAGGTAATCGCTGTCGATGACCGCGATGATGCGTGCCTCAGCGGCGGTGCGGTCGAGCGCGAAATTAAGTGCGCCGGCCTTGAAGCCCGCCAGCGGCGCGACGTGGAAGAAGCGGAAGCGCGCGCCGAGTTTCGCGCAGTGCTGCTCCACCGGCCGCCACACCTGCTCATCGGGCGTATTGTTGTCGATCACCAACACTTCGAAGTCGGGGTAGTCGAGCCGCGCCAGCGCATCGAGCGTCTCGATCAGCATGGCGGCGGGCTCGTTGTAGGCCGGCACGTGAATCGACACCTTGGGCGGGCGTTCACCGAGCGCCGCAGGCAGCGTGCCCAGGCGCCGGCGGTACTCGACCCAGTGCGCCTCGGCCCACTCGTGCGCCTCGGCGAGCAGCACCAGCAACACGCCCAGCATGCCAAGCAGCAGCAGCACGCCGGAGATGACACTGGAGACGGTCATGTACTGTTGGCTGAAGTCGTAGCACACCCATACCGCCACGGTGGTGGCGGCATACACCACCACGGCGAGAAAGCCCCGGCCACGGTTACGCAGCGCGTCGCTGTTGAGGTAGAGCAGCCCGAGCAGTGCCAGCGCGACTGCCACCGATACCGCCGCCAGCACGTGCCATTCGGGCACGCGCACGATCGGCGCGGTGAAGGCGAACTTCGGCTGGCGGTTGACGTCGTACACGCCCCAGTAGGAACCGACCGCGCCCTCGAGGTAGGCCTTCCACGGCTGATCGAACGCCTCCATGACGTAATAGACGATGTCCTGCTGCGCCGCCTTGTGCAGGAAGCGCCGCAGGAACAGCGCCTCGTTGGCATCCGAGGCCACCGCCGACTCGCGCGTGCGGCCGCGGCTCGGCCAGCCGATCTCGGCGACCACGATCGGCTTGTGCGGAAAAGCCTGCTGCAGGCGTTTGTACTGCGCCAGCGAGTAATCCACCGCACGATCGACCGCAATGCCCTCCCAGTAGGGCAACAGGTGCACGCCGATGAAGTCGACGTGCTGCGCCAGCTCCGGGTGTGCGAGCCACACGTGCCACGGCTCGGCAGTGCTCACCGGCGGCCCGATGGCGGTGCGCGCGCGGTCGAGGTATTTCTCCAGCTCTTCGATCGGCAGATCGCCGCGCAGCACCACCTCGTTGCCGATGAACACGCGCACCACGTTCTCGTGCGTGGCGGCGAGCTCGATCACCGCCTTCAGTTGCTCCTCGTTGTTGTCACGGTGATTGTCGATCCAGGCGCCGAGCGCGACGTTCATGTCGTGGTTCTCAGCGAGCTCGGGGATGTCGGCGAGAGTCTTCTCGACGCTGTAGGTGCGTATCGCGTTGACCTTGCCCTCGAGTAGCGTCAGGTCCTCGTCGATCTCGTGGTCGGTGGGCATCTCGGCGCGGCTGGGATCCTCACCGGCGCGGAACGGCGAGAACGCGAACCCCTGGATGCGGGTCGGCCACGGCGGCTCCGTAGTCGGGCGGTTGAGCAGCGCCCACAGAGCCACAGTGAGCGTGGCAAACAGCGCCGCGATCAGCAGGCTCGGGATCGCCTTCATCCGCGCCGCCAGGCCACTGCGACTACCAGCTGCCGCTGTTGGCCATCGACTTCCACGGTTCGGACGGCGGCAGCGCCGCACCGCGCTGCAGCAGCTCGATGGAGATGTTGTCGGGCGAGCGCACGAAGGCCATGTGGCCATCGCGCGGCGGCCGCAGGATCTTCACCCCGTGGTCGGCCAGGCGCTGGCAGGCGGCGTAGATGTTCTCCACCGCGTACGCCAGGTGGCCGAAGTTGCGCCCCGCGCCGTACGGCTCAGAGTCCCAATTGTGGGTCAGTTCCACCTGCGCGCCCTCATCGCCGGGGGCGGCCAGGAACACCAGCGTGTAGCGGCCCTGCGGGTAGTCGCGCCGCGACAGCTCGCGCAGTCCGAGCGCATCGCAATAGAACTTCAGTGACGCGTCGACGTCGGTGACGCGCACCATGGTGTGCAGATACTTCATGTAACGCCCCTCGCGGCGCAGGTGCGTGGCGCTCAACCGGGAGCCCGTGGCCCGGCTGCACACCGCGCGCAGCGCCTGCTGCTCTTTAGATAACCACGTTCAGCCCGTCGGCGTCACCCGCGCAGCCGCCCGGGCCGCCATGCGCTGCGGGCGGCGCGGCGCCGGCCGGCGCCGCGCATCAGAACATCTCCGAGGGTCCGGGGCTCTTGATGTCCACCGGGTGGCGCGAGGGAATGAACTCGCCGGTGATCATGGCCGCGTAACTCTGGCCCGGCCCGACCATCGGGTAGACACCGGCGTCCGGATCGATCATCACCTCGAGAAACGCCGGCCCGCGGAAATCGACGAACTCGGCGATCACCCGCGGCACGTCCGCCTTGCGCTCGAGTCGCACCGCGTAGCGGAAGCCGTCGGCCTGGGCCGCTTTGACGAAATCCTTCTTGTGCAGCGAGCGGTCACTCGCCGACAGACGCCCCTTGAAGAACAGCTTCTGCCACTGCTTGACCATGCCGTCGCCGAAGTTGTTGAGCACCACGACCTTCACCGGCAGATCGTAGGTCGTGACCGTCTCCAGCTCGCCGATGTTCATGCGGATCGAGGAATCACCATCGATGTCGATCACCAGCCGCCGCGGACAGGCGATCTGCGCGCCGATGGCCGCCGGCAGGCCGAAGCCCATCGTGCCCATGCTGCCGGAGGTGAGCCACAGACGCGGACCGCGGAAGTCACAGTACTGTGCTGCCCACATCTGGTGCTGGCCGACCCCGGTGGTGATGATCGCTTCACCCTGGGTGAGGCGGTTGATCTCCTCGATCACGTAGTAGGGCTGAATCAGCGGGCTGGCGCGGTCGTAGTTCATGGCGTAGACGCGCTTCAGCTCGGCGAGCTCGGCGTGCCAGGCGGTGAAATCGCGCTGGAAGGCCGTCGCGCGCGCGTGCGCGCTGAGGGCCTCGAGCGCCGGTGCCACCAGCCCCACGTGGCTCCATTGCACGCGCTTGACCTTGTTGACCTCGGCGCGGTCGACGTCGAGGTGGGCGATGCGCAGCGCCTGCGGCGCGAACTGCTCCGGCACGCCTGCGACCCGGTCATCGAAGCGCGCGCCGACCGCGATCAGGAAGTCGCAGTCATCGACCGCATAGTTGGCGAAGGCAGCGCCGTGCATGCCCAGCATGCGCATCGACAGGCGCGAGGTGGTCGGGAGCGAGCCGATGCCCATGAGCGTCGTCACGACCGGCACGTCGAGGCTCTCGGCGAAAGCGCCGAGCGCGGCCGCAGCGTTGCCGTTGATCACCCCGCCGCCGGCGTAGATCAGCGGACGCGAGGCCTGCGCCAGCATGTCGAAGAAGCGCGCGGCCTGCTGCGGCTCGAGCAGCGAGCGGTTGAGCTCCTCGGTGCGGCGGCGGAAGCCGGGAATGGGCAGCAGCCCTTCGCCTTGGAAGATACCTTCCCAGTTCTGCACGTCCTTGGGCACGTCGACCACCACCGGCCCGGGGCGCCCGGTGCGGGCGATCTCGAACGCGGTACGCACGGTACACTCGAGCTTGCTCGGATCCGTGACGAGGAAGATGTGCTTGGCGACCGACCCCATCATCGTGGGGACCGGCGCCTCCTGGAAGGCATCTGTCCCGATGGCCAGCGTGGACACTTGGCCGCAAATGACGACAATCGGTATCGAATCCGCCATGCAGTCGCGCACCGGCGTAACAGTGTTCGTGGCGCCGGGGCCAGAAGTCACGAGACACACTCCCACCTCGCCGCTGGCGCGCGCGTAGCCTGCCGCCATGAAGCCGGCACCCTGCTCGTTCGCCGGCACGATGAGCGGGATCGGCGCGGCACCCGAACGGGCCGCCTCCTCGTTGTAGAGGAACACCGCATCGTAGGTGGGCAGGATGGCGCCGCCGCTGTAGCCGAAGATGGCGCGCACGCCCTCATCCGCCAGCACCTGCATGATCATGCGGGCACCGGACATGTGCTGGCCGGCGAGCGGGTGGCCCGCCGGGCGCGGCTGGATCATGGTGTCACTCATCGGACGGGCTGTAATGTAGTGAACTGCATAAAAAAGGCAGGAGCGGTTGAGCCTAGCAGCTTGGGTCCGTGGTGCAAGCGCACGCGGATCCGATATTCTGCGAGGGCGCCGCAGGTCGCGCGCCGAGATTTTCAGTGTTTCCCCGCATGCGTCACATCATCGCCATCCTGTTGCAGAACGAGGCCGGCGCGCTCAGCCGCGTCGCCGGCCTGTTCTCCACGCGTGGCTACAACATCGAGTCGCTCTCGGTTGCCCCCACCGACGATCCCACGGTCTCGCGCCTGACGCTCGTCACCAGCGGCTCCGACGGGGTGATGCAGCAGATCGTCAACCAGTTGAACAAGCTCATCGACGTGGTGCACGTGCTCGACATGACTGGCGGTGAGCACCTGGAGCGCGAACTGGTGCTGCTGAAGCTGCGCGTCGAGCCGGGGCAGACCGACGCGGTGCGCGGCCAAGTGGTCCGCAGCGGCGGCCGCGTGCTGGATCCGGCGCTCGAGGGATTCATCGTCGAACTCACCGCCGGCGAGAGTGAAGTGCAGAGCTTCATCGCCGAGCTCGGCCGCCGGGCCGAGCTGGTCGAGGTCGTGCGCAGCGGTGCACTCGGCATCGCCCGCAGCAGCCGCCCGCTGCGCTCCCGTCGCCCCGAACCGGTCGACTGACCGCAGGGGCGTGGACTTGGCGGCCGCCGGCGTTCAGCATGGCGGCCTCGCGCCCGCAGGAACCCGCATGAAAACAACAACGCCCGCCGTCACCCTCGCGCTCTGCCTGTTGCCCGCACTCGCCGTGCCGGCCCCCAGCGGGCCACCGCCCACTCCCACCCATGATGTCACTGACAGCTATCACGGCACGTTGGTGCACGATCCGTACCGCTGGCTGGAGGAGCCGAGCGACCCGGCCGTGAAAGCGTGGATCGATGCGCAGAACGACTACACCGAAGCGGTTCTGTCCGCCTACCCCGGGCGCAGCGCGATCGCCCAGCGCGTGGGCGAACTGGCGCTCACCTCAACGCAGCGCAGCGACCCGCTGATCGCCGGCGGCACCCTGTTCTACCTGCGCCAGACCCCGCCGCAGCCGCAGCCGGTACTGGTGGCGGAGAGCTGGCCCGCGGGGGCGGCCAAAGTGCTGGTCGACCCGAACGACGCCAACGGCAATACCGCCATCACCGACTTTTGGCCATCCGCCGACGGCCGCCAGCTCGCCTATGGCATCGCGCAAGGCGGCGATGAGAACGCCACGATCCATTTCGTGGAGGTCGCCAGCGGCAAGCTCGCCACCGATACCCTCGCCAACACCGGCGGCGGGACCACCCCGCCGGCGCTGCTATGGGACGCTGACGGCAAGGGCGTGACCTACACGCGCTTGCCGCTGCCGGGCAGCGTGCCCGCGGCGCGGCTGCAGTTCGACGTGGCCCTGTACCACCACGTGTTCGGCACGCCCGCGAGCGCTGACACGCTGGCGCTCGGCAAGGGCTTCTCGCCGGTCGCGGAGTACAAGCTGATCGCCTCGCAGAGCGGCGCACTCGCTGCAGCGCTGGTGCACTACGGCGACGGCAACCCGGAGCACGTGTACCTGCGCACCGGCGGGCAGTGGCACCTGGTACTGGATACCGAAGCCAAGGTGATGACCGGCACCACCATGAGCGATGCCGTCTGGGACGGCGAACAATTGCTGGTCGTGTCGCATCAGGACGCACCGCGCGGCAAGCTGCTCGGCATCGATGCCAGCGGCAAGAGCCGCGTGCTCGTGCCGCAGCAGGACTGGGCGATGAATGCCGTGGCGCCCGTGCAGGGAGGCTACCTGGTGGCGGAAGTGTCCGGTCCCGACTGGCGCGTGCGCCATTACGGCAGTGACGGGCGCGTGTTGCGCAGTGTGCCGCTGCCCGCGGGCATCGGCATCTACTGGCTGGCGAGCAGCGGCGCCTCGCCACAGGCGCTGATCGGCTATTCCGGCTGGTCGATCCCGCCGCGCTGGGTGCGCTACGACGGCGCCAGCGGCACGGTCACCACGGTGTTCGAGACCAAGGCGGCGGCCGACTACTCCCAGGTGCGCAGCTACCGCCTCGATGCGCGCTCGGCGGATGGCACGCGCGTGCCGGTCACGGTGCTGGCGCTCGCCGGCGTCACCCCCAACGGCAGCCGCCCGGCGATTCTGACCGCCTACGGCGGCTACGGGCTGTCGCAGGAACCGCGCTATCTGGGCACCTGGCTCGCCTGGCTCGAGCGCGGGGGCGTGTTCGCGCTCGCCAACGTGCGCGGCGGCAGCGAGTACGGCGCCGGCTGGCACGAGGGCGGCATGCTCGCGCAGAAGCAACACGTGTTCGATGACTTCCACGCCGCCGCGCGCGCGCTCATCCGCGCACGCTGGTCGGACCCTGCGCACCTCGGCATCGAGGGCGGCTCCAACGGCGGACTGTTGATGGGCGCCGCCCTCACCCAGCACCCGCAGGATTACCGTGCGGTGGTGAGCTTCGTCGGCATCTACGACATGCTGCGCTCGGAGCTGTGGCCCAACGGCGAATACAACATCAGCGAATACGGCACGGTGAAGAACGCCGCTGACTTTGCCTGGCTGTCGGCGTACTCACCGCTGCTGCGGGTGAAGCCGGGAACCGCTTACCCGGCGGTGCTGCTGATCACCGGCGAGAACGATCCGCGCGTCGCGCCCTGGCAGTCACGCAAGTTCGCCGCGGCGCTGCAGCACGCCTCCAGCTCGTCGCGACCGCTGCTGCTGCTCACGCGCCGCAACGAAGGCCACGGTGTCACCTCATCGTTCAGTCAGCGCGTGGGCAACACCGGCGTCATGCTGGCGTTCTTCGCGCAGCAGCTGGATCTGCCGCCGCCCGCCTCCAGCGTTCAGCCCTGAGAGTGCGCTGCAGAGGCGCCCGTTGCGCCTTCAGGGCACCAGCACGGTCGAGCCGGTCGTGCGCCGGCTCTCGAGATCGCGCTGGGCATCGGCGGCGCGGCTGAGCGGGTAGCTCTGGCCGATGACGATGCGCACCTTCTTGGCGCGCACCGCGGCAAACAGCTCGCGCGCGGCGGCGGTCAGCTCCGCGCGCGTGACAATGTAGTTGAACAGCGACGGCCGGGTCAGGTACAGCGAGCCGCGCTTCAACAGCTCGAGCGGGCTGATCGCCGGCGGCGGTCCTGAGGCATTGCCATAGCTCACCATGATGCCGAGCCGCCGCACGCAGTCGAGCGAGTCCATGAAGGTGTCCTTGCCGACGGCGTCGTAAACCGCGGCCACTTTGGCGTCGCGCGTCAGCTTCTTGACCGACGCCACCAGCTCGTCGCGCCCCGAGATCAGCACGTGCCGGCAGCCGTGACGCCGCGCCATCTCCGCCCTGGCCTCGCTCCCGACCACGCCGATCACCGTGGCGCCGAGCGCCTTGGCCCACTGGCACAGGATCAGGCCCACGCCGCCGGCGGCGGCGTGCACCAGAATGGTGTCGCCGCGGGCGATACGGTAGGTACGGCGGATAAGGAACTGCGCGGTCAGACCCTTGAGCATCATCGCGGCCGCCTGCGCGTCCGAGATGCCGCGCGGCACTTTCACCAGGCGCTCGGCGGCGACGTTGCGCGCCTCGCTGTAAGCCCCGGGTGTCGCGTAGACATAGGCGACGCGCTCGCCGACCTTGAAGCCGCGCACGCCGCGGCCGAGTGCGGTGATGACTCCCGCGGCTTCGCGTCCCAGTCCGCTCGGCAGCGTCGCCGGGTAGAGCCCGGTGCGGTCGTAGACGTCGATGTAGTTGACGCCGATGGCGGTGTGGCGCACCTGCACCTCGCCCGCCGCAGGTTTGCCCAGCTCGACGTCCTCGCTGCGCAGAACCTCGGGCCCGCCGTAGGCATAGAAGCGAATCGCGATCGTCATGTTCGAAGGATAGCCGGCGCGCGCCGCTGCGCCCAGCCGCCGCCGCGCGGACCGCGACCGATCAGAAGCTAGAGCGCAGCGTCGTCGGTCTCGCCGGTGCGGATGCGGATCACGCGCTCGATGTCGGTGATGAAGATCTTGCCGTCCCCGACCTTGCCGGTCTTGGCCGACTTCATCACCGCCTCGATCACCTGATCCACCAGGTCACCGCGCACGGCTACCTCGATGCGCGTCTTGGGCACGAAGTCGACCACGTACTCGGCGCCGCGATATAACTCGGTGTGTCCGCGCTGGCGCCCGAAACCCTTGACCTCGGTGACGGTCATGCCGGAGACGCCGATATCCGAGAGTGCGGCGCGCACATCGTCGAGCTTGAAGGGCTTAATGATGGCGGTGACCAGTTTCATGGGTGAAGTCTCCGTCTGCGAGGGGACCGGCGCGTGGGATTTTGCAGTTTTCATGCCACGCGATGGAATAGCCTCAAACTCGGGTGTTTGCAGTTGGCAGCCGCCCGCCGGCCGCCGCACTATGCACTATTAAGGAGCGTACTGTCGCGCCGGCCGCCCTGCGGCGGTGCGGCTCCGGCTGCAGGTCGCTTGGGCTATGCTTCCGCGCAGTCATGTACCAGCGCATCGTCATCGCCGGGGCGGGGCAGGCTGCGGTGCAGGCCATCGACACCCTGCGGCGACGTGGATTCACCGGCTCACTCAGCGTCGTGGGAGAAGAGCCGTGGCTTCCCTACCAGCGCCCGCCGCTCTCCAAGAAGTATCTGGCCGGCACGCTCGAGCGTGAGCGCCTGACGATCCGCCCGCAACAGTTCTTCGCCGAGCACCAGGTGACGGCGCATCTCGGACGGCGCGTCACCGCGATCGCAGCGCGCGAACACCAGGTGCGCCTCGATGACGGGCTGCTGCTGCCGTATGACGCGCTGCTCATCGCCACCGGCAGCCGCCCGCGGCGGCTCAACGTGCCGGGAGCGGACCTGGCCGGCGTGCATTACCTGCGCACCATCGCGGATGCCGACCGCATCCGCAGCGCCTGCGCCGCCGGTGGCCGGCTGGTGATCGTCGGCGGCGGCTACATCGGGCTGGAGGTGGCCGCCACCGCGCGCGAGCTCGGCATGGAAGTGACGGTGCTCGAGATGTTCGACCGGGTGATGAACCGGGTGACCTGCGCCGAGGTCTCGGCGTTCTATGCGGCCGAGCACGAGCGCCAGGGTGTGCGCATCCGCTGCGGACAGACACTGCGCGCGCTGCACGGCGATGCCGCCGGTCACGTGCGCAGCGTCAGCACCGAACAGGGGAGCGAGTTCCCGGCGGACCTGGTGATCGCCGGCGTCGGCGTAGCGCCGGCGGACGAGCTGGCGCGCGCGGCCGGGCTCGAGTGCGAGAATGGCGTCGTCACCGATGCCCACTGCCGCACCTCGGATGAGGCCATCTACGCTGCCGGTGACTGCGCCAGTCATCTCAACCGTCAGTACGGCCGCCACCTGCGCCTGGAGTCGGTCGACAACGCCTTTGAGCAGGGCAACACCGTCGCCCTCAACCTGCTGGGCACCCCGACGCCGCACGACAAGGTGCCGTGGTTCTGGTCGGACCAGTACGACCTGAAGCTCATCATCGTCGGGCTGGCGCAGACGCATAACCGCGCCGTGCTGCGCGGCGCGCCCGCGAACCGCAGCTTCAGTGTCTGCTATCTGCGCGACGGCGAGTTCATCGCCATCGACAGCATCAACGCGCCCAAGGACCAGATGGCAGCGCGCAAGCTGATCGCGGCGCACGCACGCCCCGATCCGGCAAAGCTCGCCGATCCTGCGATCGCACTGCGGGACACGGCCTGACGCGCAAGGCGTCCGCCGCGCCGGCGCGCGCAACTGCCGCAGTGGGTCGCTGCTTCAAACGGCCCACACCGGACGCTTCAGCGTGCATACACTTCGCGCCCCATGAAATAGGTGTTGAGCACCCGGATGTTGGCGATGTCGTCGGCGTGGCCGTGCGCAGCCAGTGCGAACGGGTCCCGATCGATGATGATGAAGTCGGCCGACTTGCCGGGCTCGAGCGAGCCGATGTCCTGGGCGCGGCCGAGAAAACGCGCACCGCTGATGGTATAGGCATCGAGGGCCTCCGTCAGCGAGAGGTCCTGGGCAGCGTTCAGGCTCGGGCCGCCGGGCACGCGTCGCGTCATGGCGCGCGCGATGTTGACGAACGGGCGCGGATCGCGCGTCTCGACTGGCGCATCCGAGCCGGCCACCAGCAGCCCGCCGGCGCGCTGCACGCTGCGCGCCGCGTAGACGTGCTCGTTGTAGTAGCTGCCGGGCATGTGCAGTGCGCGCGTGCTGTTGCCGTGGACGTGCTCGAGGAACGGCACTACCGACATGTCGTAGTCGCGATCCACGATCGCCCACGCATAGGTAAACGCCACGTACAGATGGTCGTGCCCGATGCGGGCGATATCGGCGGAATCGGCCAGCTGCAGGTGCGCCAGACCGTCACGGGTGGCGACGCCATCGGCGGCGCGCGCCGCTTCCAGCGCATCGACCGCGGTACGCACTGCCGTATCGCTGATGACGTGGATGTGCAGGTTGAAGCCGGCGAGGTGGAAACGCCGCACGAACTCCATGATCACCGCGCGCTCGTGTTCCAGGCGGCCGCTGTCGATGCGGCACTGCGCCGGATGAAAGCCGTGCGCCTTAAGGAACGGCTGCGGCGGGTACCGCTCCGGGTGCGCGCGTACTGCCACACACAGCGCGGCTGCCGTGTCGACGTAGCCGAGCACGGTGGAGTGGTGCTGTGCGTCGAGCCCGAAGCGCGGCTGCAGAAAGGGCTTAAGACTCGCCGCGTTTGGCAGGGTCGGCGGCACGGCAAAGGGATTGCCCTCCAGAACACCGTCGGCGAACAGCTTGACGGTGTCGGCCGTCACCAGCGGGTTGGCGGCGTAGCGCGCGCGCTGCGCGCGCGCGCGCGCCACCATGGTGTCCCAGTCGATACTGCCGTCCTTACGGCGGAAGGCCTCCGGGTCGTAGTAGAGCGCCAAGTTGGTGCGCACCGTGAGCTGGCCGCGCGCGAGCAGCTCATCGTAGACCGGCAGGCCCTCGGGGGCGACCTCGGCGTCGAGCATCGCGGTGATGCCGGCGCTGTTGAGGCGTTGCGGGATGCGCTCGGGCACCTTCTTGACCGCCTGCAGATCGTCGTACACCGAGGTGGTCTCGATCATGGCGGCGCGCGCGTCCTCGTTCACCGCACCGTTGGGCTCACCGTTGGCATCCACGCCCACCCAGCGCACGAAGTCGGGAAAATCCCGCGCCAGAGTGGCGCGCGACAGGCCCACCTGCTGCCCGGCGGAGTTCTTCGCGAGTGCCAGCGCCGCGCTGTTGAAGGCGCCATGGTGTCCGTCCTCGCCCATGAGCTGAATGGGTACCTGGGTGGAGGCGCGATCGAGCGCCGCGCGCAGGGTCGGCAACTCGGCGTCGGGCTGGTTGCCGCCGGTTTCACTCCACAGGTGCACGTTCAGCCACTCGCCGGGCTGCGGCTGGTAGTGCTGGATGCAACCGTGCACGAAATCCGACAGCTGCCGCAGCGTCATCGGCTGGTCGTGCAGATCGCAGACGTCAAGGTCGACGATGTCGAGCGGATGCACGTGCGAGTCGATGAGCCCGGGCAGCACCACGCGGCCGTGCACGTCCACCACTTGGGTAGCCGCGCCGATGAAGGCGCGCGCGCCGGCCGCATCGCCGACGTAGACCAGGCGTCCGCCGGCCACGGCGAGCGCCTGCGCGCGCGTGTGCCCGGGCGCTGCGGTGTAGATGCTGGCATCGGTGATGACCAGCTGCGCGGGACCGCTCGCCCCGGCGAGGGGCGCGAGCAGCAATGCGCCGCCCAGCAGCGCCGCCCGGCGCCTCATCGCAACACCACCAGCAGATCCTTCACGTCCACCGCCTGACCCGTCTGCACCAGCACCTCGCTCACTTCACCGTCGCTGTCGGCGCGCACCGCAGTCTCCATCTTCATCGCTTCCAGTGTCAGCAGCAACGCGCCGCGCTGCACGCGCGCGCCCGGCACCGCACTCACGCTCGCCACCACGCCCGGCATCGGTGCGCCCACGTGCCGCGGATTGCCGGGCTCGATCTTGCGCGGCGGCGGACGCTTGGCGACCTGGCTGCGGTCGGCGACCCGCACCGAGCGCGGCTGGCCATTCAGCTCAAAGAACACGGTGCGCGTGCCGTCCTCGTGCGGCTCGCTGGCGGCGAGGTAGCGCACGATCAGCGTCTTGCCGCGCTCCAGATCGATGTTGATTTCCTGTCCCGGCTCCATGCCGTAGAAGAACACCGCGGTCGGCAGGATGCCGGGGTCGCCGTACTGCTGCCGCTCGCGCGCGTAGTCCGACCACACCTTCGGATACATCAGGTACGAGGCCAGGTCCTCGTCCGTCACCGGCCGTGGCAGCTGCTGCTGCAGCCGGGCGCGCTCGGCGTCGAGATCGACGGCCGCGAGCGCGGCCCCGGCGCGCGTGCTGAGCGGGGCCGCACCCTTCAGCACCTTGCGCTGCAGCGCCGCAGGAAAGCCCCCGTAGGGCTGGCCGAGTTCGCCGCGGAACAGCTGCACCACCGACTCGGGAAAGGCGACTTCGCGATCGGGATCCTCCACCTGCGCGCGTGTCAGACCGGCGCTCGCCATGAGCAGCGCCAGGTCGCCGACCACCTTCGAGGTGGGAGTTACCTTGATGATGTCGCCGAACATGGCGTTGACCTCGGCGTAGGTGCGCGCCACTTCCGGCCAGCGTGACTCGTCGATGCCGAGCGCGCGCGCCTGCTCGCGCAGGTTGGTGTACTGCCCGCCGGGCATGCCGTGCACGTAGACCTCCGAGGCGCCGGCGCGCACGTCGCTCTCGAAGGCGGCGTACTGACGGCGCACCTGCTCCCAGTAGGCCGAGATCAGTCGCAGCTGCTCGGGATCGATGCCGGTGTCGCGCGGCCCGAAGCGCAGCGCCTCGACCAGCGAGCCGAGGTTCGGTTGCGAGGTGAGCCCGCTCATGGCGTCGATCGCCCCGTCGATGGCATCGGCTCCGCCAGCCACGGCCGCCAGCACGCTGGCGGCAGCGATGCCGCTGGTGTCGTGGGTATGGAAGTGTACCGGCAGGCCGATCTCCTCCTTGAGCGCCTTCACCAGCGTGTAGGTGGCGCGCGGGCGGGCGAGACCTGCCATGTCCTTGATGGCGAGCACGTGGGTACCGGCGGCCTTGAGCTCGCGCGCCAGGCCCAGATAGTAGTCGAGGGTGTATTTGCGCTCCTGCGGGTCGCTCAGGTTACCGCTGTAGCAGATGGCCGCCTCGCACAGCTTGCCGCTCTCCAGCACGGCGTCGATCGCCACGCGCATGTTCTCGATCCAGTTGAGCGAATCGAAAATGCGGAACACGTCGATGCCGCGCGCGGCGGCGCGCTGCACGAAGAAGCGCACCACGTTGTCCGGGTAGTTGGTGTAGCCGACCGCGTTGGCGCCGCGCAGCAGCATCTGCAGCAGCAGGTTGGGCAGCCGCTCGCGCAGCTGCGCCAGGCGCTCCCAGGGATCCTCGCGCAGAAAGCGCATGGCCACATCGAAGGTCGCCCCGCCCCAGCACTCCACCGACAGCAGTTGCGGCAGCAGGCGCGCGTAATAGGGCGCGATCGCGCTCATATCGATGGTGCGCAGGCGCGTGGCGAGCAGCGACTGGTGCGCATCGCGCATGGTGGTGTCAGTGACCAGCACGCGCTCCTGCGCCAGCATCCAGCGGGCGAAGCCCGCCGGCCCGAGCGCATCGAGCTGCTGCTTGCTGCCGGCGGGCGGCGGCGCGAGCGGCACCGGCGGCAGCCGTGCCGGGGCAAACTGCCGCGGCCGTGCCCGCCCCTGCACCGCGGCATTGCCGTTGACGATGGTGGTGCCGAGATAGCTGAGGATGCGCGTGGCGCGGTCGCGCTTGCGCGGCCAGTGGAACAGCTCGGGCGTCTCGTCGATGAAGCGTGTGGTGTAGTCGCCGTCGACGAAGCGCGGGTGGGTGATCAGCTGGTCGAGGAAGCGCAGGTTGGTGACCACGCCGCGGATGCGGAACTCCCACAGCGCGCGGTGCATGCGCGCGATGGTCTCCTGCGCGGTGGGCGACCAGGCGGTCACCTTGACCAGCAGCGAGTCGTAGGAACGGGTGATGATCGCCCCGGTGTAGGCGGTGCCGGCGTCCAGGCGTACGCCAAAGCCGGCGGGGCTGCGGTAGGCGGCGATCTTGCCGTAGTCGGGAATGAAGTTGTTCTCGGGGTCCTCGGTGGTGATCCGGCATTGCAGCGCGTGCGCCGCGATGCGGATCTCGGCCTGGGGCGGCACGCCGCTCGCGGCACTGCCGATCGCGGCACCTTCGGCGATGCGGATCTGCGCCTTGACCAGATCGATGCCGGTCACGCACTCGGTGACCGTGTGCTCCACCTGGATGCGCGGATTGACCTCGATGAAGTAGCAGCGGCCACTGTCGGCGTCCTGCAGGAACTCGACCGTGCCGGCGTTCACGTAGCGCGCGGCCTGGCCGATGGCGAGCGCCGACGCGCACAGCTCGGCGCGCTGCGGCGCGCTCAGGAACACTGCCGGGGCGCGCTCCACCACCTTCTGGTTGCGCCGCTGCATGGTGCAGTCGCGTTCGAACAGATGCACCAGCGTGCCGTGCACATCGCCCAGGATCTGCACCTCCAGATGGCGCGCGCGGCGCACCAGCTTCTCGAGGTACACCTCGTCGTTGCCGAACGCCGCACGCGCCTCGCGCCGCGCCAAGGGCAGCGCCTCCTGCAGTTGCGCGGCGTTCTCCACCACACGCATGCCGCGGCCACCGCCGCCCCAGCTCGCCTTGAGCATCAGCGGGTAGCCGACCTCGGCCGCCAGGCGCAGGCATTCCGGCAGCTGCGCCGGCAGCGGCGGCGTCGCCGGCATCACCGCCACGCCGGCGGCGACCGCCAGCTCACGCGCACTCACCTTGTTGCCGAGCACGCGCAGGGTTTCGGGCGGGGGGCCGATGAAGCCGATGCCGGCGTCCAGACAGGCGCGCGCGAATTCCGGGTTCTCCGACAGGAAGCCGTAGCCGGGATGCACGGCATCGACCTGCGCTTCGCGTGCGATGCGCAGAATGTCGGCGATGTCGAGGTAGGCCTCGAGCGGCCCCTTGTCGCGCCCGACCAGATAGGACTCATCGGCCTTGGTGCGGTGGAGCGAGAAGCGGTCCTCCTGCGAGTAGACCGCAATCGTGCGCAGGCCGAGTTCGTTGGCCGCGCGCATCACCCGGATGGCAATCTCACCGCGGTTGGCGACCAGAAGGCTGCGGATGCGCTGCGGGTTCGCCGCTTTCATCTTAAGATCTGCCGTCAGAAGTCAGGAGCACCGGCGCACGGCGCAGGCCGCTTCGATCATAGCCGAAGAGAAACCGAATGCCGCGCCCGATACTGTCTGTCTGCCCGCTGCTGCTGTGCCTGGCCGTGCTGGCACCGGCCTGGGGCGCGCCGCCCCTGGTGCTGCTCATCCACGGCGGCGCCGGCGTGATCGAGCCGGCGCGCATGACGCCCGCCAAGGAGGCCGGCTACCGCGCCGGCCTGGCCGCGGCCCTCGATGCCGGTTACAGCGTGCTCGAGCAGGGCGGCACCAGCCTCGATGCGGTAAGCGCCGCGGTGCGCACCCTGGAGGATGACCCGCAGTTCAACGCCGGGCGCGGCGCGGTGCTCAACCACGCCGGCGATGCCGAGCTCGATGCCGCCATCATGGACGGCAGCGGGTCGCGCGCCGGTGCGGTGGCCGCGGTGCGCCACGTCAAGAACCCGATCGAGCTGGCGCGGCTGGTGATGGAGAAGAGCGCGGCAGTGCTGCTGGTTGGGGAAGGCGCCGAGGACTTCGCCCTCGAGCACGGCGTGGTGCTGGTGGCGCCCAGCTACTTTCGCGTGCCCGCGCGGCAGCGCGAACTGGACGAGGCGCGCCAGGCGGAGAATGCGCCGACAGCGCGCCTGGCGCCGCCCGCCCTGCAGGAGAGCATGGGCACCGTCGGCGCAGTGGCGCTCGACCGCTTCGGCAATCTCGCCGCGGCGACCTCCACCGGCGGGCTCACCAACAAGCTGCCGGGTCGGGTCGGTGACTCGCCGCTGATCGGCGCCGGTACTTACGCCAAGAATCAGAGTTGCGCGGTCTCCGGTACCGGACTGGGCGAGTACTTCATCCGCGGCGTGGTCGCTTACGATCTGTGCGCCCGGCACCAGTACCTGCGCGAGAGCCTGACACAGGCGACGCACGAAGTGCTCGAGAAACTGCGCGCCGCCGGCGGCTGGGGTGGGGTAATCGTGCTCGATCGCAGCGGCGCGCGGGTGATGGATTTCAACAGCGTCGGCATGTTCCGTGGCGCACGCGACTCGCGCGGCTACCGCGAGATCGCCCTGTACCGCGACGCCGGCCACTGACAGGGGAAGCGACCATGTACGCCATTGCCATTCATGGCGGCGCCGGCGCCGCGCCACGCGCCGCACTTTCCGCCGAGCGCGAGCAGCGCTACCGCGCCGGACTTGAAACCGCTCTCGATGGCGGCTACGCCATCCTCGAGCAGGGCGGCAGCAGCCTGGACGCGGTCACCGCAAGCGTGCGCCTGCTGGAGGATGACCCGCTGTTCAACGCCGGGCACGGCGCGGCGCTCAGCCGCGACGGCGCGGCCGAACTGGATGCGGCGATCATGGAGGGGCGCCAGCTGCGCGCCGGCGCGGTGGCCTCGGTGCGCCACGTGAAGAACCCGGTGGAGCTCGCGCGCCGCGTGATGGAAAAGTCGCGCCACGTGCTGCTGGTGGGAGCCGGCGCCGAGGAGTTCGCCCTCGAGGAGCAGTTCGTGCTGGTGCCGAACAGCTATTTCCGTACCGCCGAACGCATCGAGCAGCTGGAGTCCGAGCAGCGCGGCCGGCGCGTTTCGGATCTGGTACCACCGGCAGCGCGCGGCACAGTCGGCGCGGTCGCGCGCGATGCGGCCGGCAACCTGGCGGCCGCCACCTCCACCGGCGGCCTCACCAACAAGCGTCCCGGACGGGTCGGCGACTCGCCCATCATCGGTGCCGGTACCTACGCCAAGAACGGGGTGTGTGCGGTCTCGGCCACCGGCCATGGCGAGTCTTTCATCCGCGCGGTCGCCGCGCATCACGTGTGCGCGGCGGTCGAGTACCGCGGGCTGACGCTGGCGCAGGCGGTGCACGAGCTGCTGCACCAGATCCTCCCGCCGCTCGGTGGCGACGGCGGCCTGATCGCCGTGGGCGGCGACGGCGAGCTGGTACTGCAGTTCAGCACCGAGGGCATGTTCCGCGGCGCGCGCGACGCCCGTGGCCGGCGCGAGATCGCAATCTACTAGAGCGCGTCGCGGCGCTTCGCTAGGATGCGCGCCATGATAAGCCGTCACGCTGTGCTGAGCGCGTTCCTGCTGCTGTTCGTGGTCGGGGCGCGCGCGGCGACCTGGACCGAGGGCCAGGATTACTCCGTCATCACGCCAGCGCAGACCCAGAGCGTCGGCGCCGGCAAAATCGAGGTGCTGGAGGTGTTCTCTTATGGCTGTCCGGCCTGCAACGCCTTCCAGCCGACGCTGCAGTTGCTGAAGAAGAGCCTGCCGCCGAATGCGCAACTCGCCTATCTGCCGGCCGCGTTCAACCCCGCCGAAGACTGGCCGATGTTCCAGCGCGCCTTCTTCACCGCGCAGGCGCTCGGCATCGCCGAGCGCACCCAACAGCAGATGTACGACGCCGTGTGGCAGACGGGCGAGCTCGCCACGATTGACCCGGTCACCCGCGGCCTGAAGAACCCGCAGCCTTCGATCGAGACCGCCGCGCGCCTGTACGCGCGCTGGACCGGCGTCAAGGAACAGGACTTCCTGGCGATGGCACGCTCGTTCGGTGTCGACATGAAGATGCGCGGCGCGGATGCGCAGATTGTCGCCATGCAGGTGCCGAGCACGCCCAGCATCGTGGTCGCCGGCCGCTACCGCGTGAACAGCGAGGTCCCGCACACTCCCGAGCAGCTGATCGAGCTGGTGCGCTTCCTGGTCGCTCAGGCCGGCGCACACTGAGCGCGCGCCGCCCTCAGGCGGCGTGCGGCCCGCGGCTGCGGAAGGCGCTCGGCGGCTTCCCCTCCCAGCGCGACCATACCCGCCGCAGGTGCTGCGCCGAGTGGAAGCCGGCGCGCGCCGCCACGCGCTCGAGATCCAGACCGCTGCCCAACACCAGCTCGCGCGCGAAGGCGTAGCGGATCAGCTGCACGTAATCGAGCGGCGAGCAGCGTGCGTGCTCGGCGAACAGCCGCGACAGATTGCGCGCGCTGGTGCACGCCACCGCCGACAGCCGCGCCGCGCTCCAGTGCGCGGACGGGTCGCGCGCCACCGCCTCCTGCACGCGATGCACCGCCGGGTGCAGATGATTGCGGTGCATCACCCACGGCGACAGCGCCGGGTCGGTGCCGGCGCGGCGCAGGTACACGACCAGATCGCGGGCGATCTCCGCTGCCACCCGCGGACCGAGCTGCTGGCCGATGACGTGCAGCGCGAGATCCAGGCCCGCCGTCACGCCGGCACTGGTATAGACGGGGCCGTCTTCGACGAACACCCGGTTGTCGAGCACGCGCGCGCGCGGCTCTGCCGCACGCAACTCCTCGAGATGCGCGTGGTGGGTCGTGCACTCGCGCCCGGCCAGCAGGCCGGCGCGTGCCGCAAGCACGCTGCCGGCGCACACACACAGCAGCAGCGACGGCGGCGCACTCGCCTGCAGCCACTCGATCACCCGCCGCGTCGCCGGCTCGTGCGCATCGATGCTGCTGGCGCTGACGCCGGTGAGGACCAGCATGGCGCCGGCAGGCAGCCGCTCGGGCAGCGGCTCGAGCCCGTCCACGTGCAGTCCGCCGGCGGCCGGCAGGCGCGGCTGCGGCGCGACGAAGCGCAGCCGGTAGCTGCCGGGCACGCGCGCGGCGGCGTTGCGGAACGCGTCCGCGGGCCCGGCGAGATCCAGCAGCACGACGTTCGGCAGCAGCACGAACACCACGTCGCGCAGGCTCAGCGGGGTTGCGACCGGGTCGTTCATGCAAGCGCAGCGGAACTCGTGACGATCTGCGCGAACCGACCCTCGAGCACCAACTCGGTGCGCTCGCGCAGCTCCGCTGCGGAGACCTCGCGACCCGCGCGCGTGCGCATGGGAAAGGTGAGCGTGGCATCACTCACATAGAGCACTTCGAAGCCGGCATCCGAGGCGTGTCGCGCGCTCGTCTCGCAGCACTGCTCGGTGCGGATGCCGGTAATCAGCAGGCGCCGGATGCCGCGCTGGCGCAGCCAGGCCTCGAGCGAGAGGCCGTCGCTCCCCTGCGCGTACAGTGCCGAGTGCACCTGTTTGTACACCACCACCGTCGGCTGCAACGTGAGACCTGCGAGTGCGCGCACGTGGCCGGAGGCCGCGGCGAACGGGTTGCCGGGTTCATCCGGCAGCTCGCGATGGAACACCTGCACCACCGGAATGTCCTGCACCGCGCAGCGCTCGATCAGCGATTGCAGGTTGGTGAGGAAGAGGGCGAGCCCTTCGGCACGGAAATACGGCCGATAACGGAACGATTCCTGGGCGTCGATGACGAGCAGAGCCTGCTTCATGGGGATTCCTTAAGTCTGCGATTCGGCTATATATTCCAGCAGGTCAAAGCCTGGTGCCATAGCAGTGGCAGACTAACGGCAGGCAAAAATGGCCACTACTGTCTGAGGCGTGGCCCGGGCGGGCAACTCGTTGCCGCAGAGTTCTTGACGGCGCACGGGGTGCTATCTATTTTGGGCTCGTGCCGCAGGCCAATACGGTGATGATCGATTCGCATGCCGCAGCCACGCTGCGCTATATCCGCTCCTCTATGGAGGCGGCCGGCACGCTGGCGATTCCGGCCTCCGCCGCGATCACCGTGGGGGCGATCGGACTTGCCGCGGCGGCGATCTCTGCCACCGCCGCCCTGCACACCGCCTGGCTGCCCATCTGGCTGAGCGCGGCGGTGCTCGCCGGGGCCGCGGGCGGCTACCTGCTGGTGCGGCGCTCGGCGCTGCGCGGTTTTGCGCTGCTCGGCGCGCCGCTGCGCAAGTTTCTGCTGTGCCTGCTGCCCGGGCTGTTCCTGGGCGCGGTGCTCACGCTGCTCGAGTATCGCGCCGGCGCGAGCGGCCTCCTCCCCGGACTGTGGCTGCTGTGTTACGGCTGCACGCTTATCTCGACCAGCGCGCTCACCGGACGCCCGCTGGCCATCCTGGGCGGTCTGTTCGCCGCCTGCGGACTGACGGCACTGGCGTTGCCGCCGGAAGCCCAGAACCTCATGCTCGGCGGGGGGTTCGGCGCATTGCACGTGCTGTTCGGCGTGCTGGTGGATCGGGAGGCCCATGTCGGCAAAATCCAGTCTTAGGACCCAGCAGAACGTGGCTCCGCTGCGCCGCCCGCGGGCGACCGCGCCAGGCGCGGGGCAGCGTGCCGCAGAGGCGCGCTTCGATCGCCTGGTGTACGAGCGCGTACGGCTCGGCATCATGAGTGCGCTGGCGGTGACTGACGAGCTCACCTTCTCCGAGCTCAAGGCGATGTTCGAGGTGAGCGACGGCAACCTGAGCGCGCATGCGCGCAAGCTCGAGGAGGCAGGCTACGTCAGCTGCACCAAATCCTTCGCCGACCGGCGCCCGAAATCGGCCTACCGCCTGACGGCGACCGGACGCGCCGCGCTCAACCGCTACCTCGATCATGTCGAGGCGGTGATCAAGATCATGCGCCGCTGATATTTTTTTACGTACTAACTCTGTAATACAAAGTACTCTCCAGCATGCACACCGCAATCATCATGGACGGCAACGGTCGCTGGGCGAGTGCACGCAATCTCGAACGGGCCGCCGGGCACCGCGCCGGCGCGCGCGCCGTGGACGGCATCGTGCGCGCCGCGCTCGCAGCCGGCGTCGACGTACTCACGCTGTACGCGTTTTCCGCCGACAACTGGTTTCGGCCCGATCCCGAAGTGAGCGCACTCTTCGGGCTGCTGCATCGCTTCCTCGCCACGCAGACCGAGCGCGCGCTCGAGCAGTCGATCCGGCTCAACGTCATCGGCCGGCGCGACCGGCTGGCGCCGGCCCTGCGCCGCCAGATCGAGCACAGCGAACAAGTCACGGCCGGCTGCGGGCAGCTGCATCTGCGCATCGCGGTGGATTACTCCGCGCGCCACAGCCTGCTGGAAGCCGCGCGGCGCATGGCGGCGCAACCGGCACCACGGGCGGAAGATTTCCTGCAACTGCTCGGCGTGGTCGACCACTCGCAGCCGGCGGCCCCTGAAGTTGACCTGCTGATCCGCACCGGCGGCGAACGCCGCCTGAGCGACTTCCTGTTGTGGGAGTGCGCCTACGCGGAGCTGCTGTTCGTCGACTGCCCCTGGCCGGATTTTGATGGCGCAGCGTTCGCCGGCGCGCTGGCCGAATACGCCTGCCGGCAGCGGCGCTTCGGCCGCATCTCCCAACCCACAGGCACTGCACTCGGAGGCCATTCCCCATGACGCGCAGCACTCGCTCGATCATCGGCGCCTATCCCGGCAAGGACGCCTTCGACCGCCTCGCCGCCGGCACGGTCTGCCTGGCGCTCGCCTCGCTCGCAGCCGGCATCGCGTTCGCCAGCTGGATCGAGGACGGCGGCCCGCCGCTCACGCTCGCCAACCGCATCGGCCGTCACCGCCGCCCGTTCACCGAAATCAAGTTCCGCAGCACCCGCTGCGAACACCCCACGCGCGTCGGCCAGGTGCTGCGCCGCACCGGACTCGAGCAGCTGCCACAGCTGCTCAACGTGTTGCGCGGCGAGATGAGCCTCGTGGGTCCGCAGCCGCTCGCCGCGCAGGAATCGCAGGGACGCACCTGGCGCGGCGCCGAGCTCGACTGGCGCTTCGCGGCCAAACCCGGCATCACCGGGCTGGCGCAGCTGCTGGCGGCGCGCGGTGCGCGCAACAGTCAGCGGCTCGACCGCCTCTACCTGAGCCGGCAGAGCCTGGCGCTCGACCTGCAGCTCCTGGTGCTGTCCATGGCCTCGCACGCCGTCGGCCGGCACCGCATCCGCCGCTGGCTGCGGCGCCTCGGCAGCCCCCGCGCACGCGCGCCTAGGACGGCGGCGCCGGCAGAGACAGCGTGAGCCGCGCTTCGGCCGCGAGCAGCGGTATCCCGCGGCGCCGCGCCCGCGCCAGGGCCGGCGTGTCTCCGCCTGCGGCCGCCAGCAGCAGCTCGCGCCAGATCTGCACGCGCGCTGCCCAGCGCGGCCGCAGCCACTCCGGATGGTTCTCGCCGAGCCCCTGGATCTGCCGCGCGGTGTACTGACGGATGAGCAGCGCCGCGGGTGGCTGCAGCCCCAGCAGCAGACGCGCGGAGGGCCCCTCCGCACGCGCGAGCTGCCAGGCGAAGGTGAAGATCCAGCGGGCCACTTCGCGTGCCGCCGCCACGGTGAAGAACGCCGGGGAGAGCGGCTGCCGCTCGCCCACCTGCGGCGCCCCCGCCAGGCGCCAGCGCAGCGGCTCGGCGAAGCCGGCATCGAGCAGCAGGTACGGCACACTCGCGGCGCGCGCCCGTCCCGCCGCATCCAATGCGCCCCACAGCTCTCCCACCGCTTGCCGCAGCGGGCAGGCGCTGGCACCCCGTGCCACCGCCTGCTCTGCCAGCAGTGCGAGACACGATTCATTCAGTTCGGCGAGCGAGCGGAGCGTGTCCGGCGGCAGCCAGTCTGGCCACGCCGACGGGCCGCGCTCGGCGTCGGGCGCCTCGCACTGCAGGAGCATGGTGCGGCCCTCGGGTGGAGTGGTGGGCTGGTTATCGTAGCCCAGCCGCGCACCAACGCCAGAGCCGATTTGGTTAATTTTAACCAAATATACCCGGTTGCCTTTTTTGGTTTAATTGCACCAAACTCAAAGCGGGACCCCCCCCCGGAGCTGCCGCATGCGTATCTCTGACGACCGCTATACGCGCGAGCGCGCCCGCCTCGAGCTGGCGCTGCGTTTCCTGCGCCACGAGGCGCGCACGCAGACGATCCGCGCCTGGACCGGGCTGTCCGACGACCGCATCCGCAAGCTCTACCGCTCCTACCTGGGACAAACGCGCGCGCAGCTGCCGCGTCATCGCGGCAAGTCGCCGCGCCAGGTCGCCTACTTCAGCCGCTCACTGCGCGCGCAGGAGGAGGCAACGCTGCTCGCCAGCGTGTTGTCGCTGTTCGGCGTACTGCCCACGCCGCTGCTCAGCGGACCGCCGCTGCCGTGGCCGGCGCCCGCGGCAGCGCCGCGCGAGCGCGCGCCGCCGGGGCTGCTGCGCGGTGAACTGCTGTGCCAGGCATTCGAAGCGTTCCGTTTTCTCATGCCCGGCGCGCAGACCTCGTTCGAGCACGCCGAGTTCCTGGTGCGCACGCTCAGCTGCGGCGATCAGCTGCGACTCGGCGCCTGTGGCGAGTGCGGCAGCGTCATGGTGAGCGAGCGCTTCCTGCTGCGCGCGCAACGCTGCCCGCACTGTGCCGGCACCGGGCAGTCACGCTGCTAGAATCCGCCGCCACGGCAGCTACGTGGTGCGGATGGCGGATGCAGCGCGAACCGACGAACTTTTTTGCGGGACCCTATATCGAGCGGCGTGCCGAGGCGCGCGACGACCCGGACTGGCTGGCGGCGGCGCGCGCCGATCCGGCGACGCTGTATGTCATCGGCCAGGGCACGACCCAGCTGCTGAGCGCCGAGCCGCAACCGCACATCGCCTTTCTTGCCAACGACGCGCCGCTGCTAGAGGCCGCGCCGAGCGAGGATCTGGTGCTGCTCGGCTGGTTCCGCGGCGCGCGCTGCGTGCTGGCGGAACTGCCGCCGGCGGCGGCGCCGGCACTGCCCGCAGGCACGCGGCTCGAAGAGCTGCGGCCGCTCACCGCGCTCTTGCCGGCCGAGGAGGCGGGCCTGCTCGCCTACGCGCGCGCGCTGGCTATCTGGCGCGCACGCAACCGTTTCTGCGGCGCGTGCGGCAGCCGCACCGTCAGCACGCACGCCGGCCATTGCCTCGCCTGCACCAACCCGGTCTGCCAGCACGAGATCTTTCCGCGGCTGGATCCGGCCATCATCGTGCTGGTGAGCGACGGCGAGCGCGCCCTGCTCGGCCGCCAGGCGAGCTGGCCGCCGCGTCGCTTCTCCACCATCGCCGGTTTTGTCGAGCCAGGCGAAAGTCTGGAGGACGCGGTGCTGCGCGAGGTCGCCGAGGAGACCGGCGTCCTGGTGGACGCAGTGCATTACCATTCATCGCAGCCCTGGCCGTTCCCTTCCTCGCTCATGCTGGGCTTCCGCGCGCACGCCGCGCCCGGGAGCCCGGTGACCGTCGGCCGCGAGCTTGAACAGGCCTGCTGGTGCACGCGTGCGCAGCTGACTTCGGGTGAAGTGTTGGCGCCGCCGACACAGTCAATCTCCTGGCGCCTGATCCAGAGCTGGCTGGAAGGCGACGCCTAGGCATGTGCCTGCTGGTACTCGCCTGGCAGAGCCATCCGCGCTATCGCCTGGTCGTGGCTGCCAACCGCGATGAGTTTCATGACCGGCCGGCGGCGCCGCTGGCGCACTGGCCGCCGCCGGCGGATATCCTCGCGGGCCGTGACCTGCGCGCCAACGGCACCTGGCTCGGCGTGGACCGGCAGCGGCGCTTCGGCGTGGTGACCAACTTCCGCGAGCTGCAGCCAGCGCGCACCGGCGCGCCGTCGCGCGGCGGACTGATCCCGGCTTACCTGCAGGGGGCCGCCGACCCGAGCGCTTTCTTCGCGGCGCTCAGCGCACGCGCCGCGGAATATTCGGGGTTCAATCTGCTGCTCGCCGATCAGCAGTCCCTCTGGTACGGCTCCAATCGCGCCACGCCGTTCGCACGCGCCTTGGCGCCCGGGGTGTACGGCCTGTCGAACGAGCTGCTCGATACGCCGTGGCCGAAACTGGAGCGCGTGCGCACCGGGTTCCGCGCCTGGCTCGCCGGCGCAGACGCCGACCGGGAGGAGCTGTTTCGCCTGCTGGCCGACCGCGCCCCCGCCGCGGAGGGAACGCACACCTCCACCGGCGGACTGCCGCGTGAGTGGGCACGCGCGCTGTCGGCGCCGTTCGTCCTGCATCCAGACTACGGCACGCGCTGCTCCAGCGTGCTGTTGCTGCAGTCGGACGGGGCACTGTCGCTGTGCGAGCGGCGCTTCGATGCGCAGGGCGAGCTTTGCGGTGAGCGCGAATTTGCTCTAAAGGACCGACAGTGGCCCTAAGCCGGCGGAACCGGCGCGGTCGGCGCAGACTCTGATAGAACGCGGGGGGTCGCAGGCGGCTGCGGCCATAAGGCTTCAGAATTACAAGGATTTCTCCGGTCGCAGTTGAGATGGCGCAGCATTGTTTCCAGCCGCGGGCCCGCCGACGGCGGGCCCCGTGGCTCGCGCTGTGCCTCTTGCTGTGCCCGCTCGCCTGGGGTGCCGGCGGGGTCGACGTCGAGGTGCACGGCGTCGACGACCAGCTGAAGAACAACGTGCTCGCGTACCTGAGCTTCGAGCGCTACCAGAAAGGCGGCGCGGATCTGACCCCAGACATCGTCGACCGCCTGCACAACCGCGTCGAGCGCGAAGTGCAGGATGCGCTGCGGCCGTTCGGCTACTACGAACCCAAGATCGAGTCGAGCGTCAATCAGGAGGGGCCGAACAAGTGGAAAGTCGAGATCAATATCACTCCCGGCCAGGCAGTGCTGGTGCAGCACATCGACGTGCGTGTCGACGGGCCCGGTGAGACCGATCCGCTGTTCACGCGCATCCTGCGCCGCCTGCCGCTGCACGTGGGCGATCGCCTCAATCAGGCGTACTACGAGGCGATCAAGAGCGACCTGCAGCGCACCGCCGCCACCTACGGCTATCTGGATGCGAAGATGATCCGCACCGAACTGGTCGTGGACCCGCCCAACCACGTCGCCAACATCGCGCTCGAGCTCGACACCGGATCGCGCTATCGCTTCGGCGCGACCAGCATCGAGCAGCACGTAGTGCGTGAGAACCTGGTGCGGCGCTACCTGCGCTATCACCAGGGTGAGCCCTACGACCTGACCCAGGTCCTGCGCACGCAGTTTGCCCTGGATGATGCCGGCTACTTCGCCAACCTCGAGGTGTTGCCGGGCGATCCGGATCGCCAGGCGCTCACCGTGCCGGTGAAGATCCACGCCGATCCCAGCCGCCGGCACCGCTACTCGGTGGGCGCCGGTTACGCCACCGACACCGGCGCGCGCGGTACGCTCGGCTTTGAGGACCGGCACGTCAACACCTACGGCCACAGCTTCGGCGTGGAAGTCCAGGCCGCACAGGTCACCAAGTACTACGTCAATAGTCATTACCGTATCCCGGTCGGCGATCCGGCGTTGGAAAGCGTCGCGCTCAATGCCACCATCGAGCAGCAAACACTGGCAGACGAAACTGCCATCACCCAGTCGGTCGGTCCGAGCTTCACCGACGTCATCAATGGCTGGCAGACGGTGTGGCAGGTGAACGCGGTACGCACGACCAGTACCGACCTGAACGGCTCGGACACCGACCGCCTGCTGGTGCCCGAGCTCGACATCGCCTCGGTGCCCAAGGGCTACCTGGGCGAGGCGCTGTTCGAGCACCCGCTGTTCCTCGAGATCAAGGGCTCGGATGCGGCGCTGGGATCGGACTCGAACTTCCTGCAGATCCACCTGCAGGGCGAAAAAGTGTTCCGCCTTGCCAACAAGTGGCACCTGCTGCTGCGCGACGAAGTGGGGGTGACATTCGCCTCGCGCGCCACGCAGCTGCCGGCTTTCTACCGCTTTTTCGCCGGCGGCGACAACAGCGTGCGGGGCTTCGCCTACAACGAGCTGTCGCCGTATGAAGCAGTGCCGTGCATAAAAACCGCCACCGGGCAGACCCCCAACGACAGCTGTATCCCCGGCCAGCTCGCCGGCTACATCAAGACCGGCGGCAAGGACTTGTTCACCGGCACGGTGGAGGTGATACGGGATCTGCCGCGCAACCTGGGGGTAGCCGCGTTTTTCGACTACGGTAATGCGCTCAACAGCTTCAAGAATCCGGGCTGCCTGCCGGGACCGCCGATGGAGGGTCCGGTGTGTCAGCCCTTCGTTCAGTACTCGGTCGGCATCGGCCTGCGCGTGCGCCTGCCGGTGATGACGCTCGGTATCGACATTGCCCAACCGCTGTCGACCAACGCCGGCCCGCGCCTGCATATCAACTTCTCGCCCAAACTGTAACGCATGCGCCGCCTGCTGCTCATCTGCGCCGTGCTGCTGATCGCGACTGCCATCGTCGGACCGCTGCTCCTGGTGTGGTCGGCGCTGTACACCGAGCGCGGCACGCAATTCGTCGTGCGGCACCTGCCCCACCAGCTCGGCAACGTCACGCTCACCATCGAAGGGCTGAGCGGCACGCCTGCGACCGGCCTGCACGTGGCGCGCGTGGAGGTCGACCAGGAGCTGGTCAACCTGAAACTCACTGATATCAGCGGGCAAGTGACGCTGGCGCCGCTGCTGCTGCAGACCATCCGCGCCACCCGCGCCTCGGTCGGCAGCGTGCTCATCACTGTCAAGCGTCGCACCCACCCGCCGACGCCCAGCCCGCCGTCGTGCCTGCCACTCTAGCTGATCATCAACGTCGATGACGCGCAGGTCGGCTCGGCACTGCTGACGGTGTACAACGGCTTTCATCTGCAGGCCAATGACATCCGCACCGCGGCGGCGCTGCGTCACAGTTACATCCGCTTCTACCAGGCAAACGCGACACTCGAGGGCGCAGCCCTCAGCCTGAGCGGACTGCTGCGTGCCAGCGATCCGCTCGGCGTGGAAATACGCGGCCACTTCGACTGGCAGCCGGCGGGCCAGGCCGCCTGGACATTCGACGGCAGCGCGCGCGGTGACCTCAACGACCTCAATGTCGTCGCGCAGCTGGTGAGCCCGATGCGCGCCGACGTCAGCGGCCAGGCACTGGATCTCACCGGCCACCCGCACGCGCTCGCAAGCGTCGCGCTACAGCAGCTCGACCTCAAGGTATTCGGCGCCAACACTCCGTTCGGCAACATCAGCGGGCATCTCGCCGGCACACTCAACGAGCATGGCTTCGAGGCGCACGGCCCGCTGAATCCCAGCGGACTGAACGCCGGGGTGTTCGATGTGGCCTTCGCCGGCAGCTACGCGCAGCACACCCTGCAAGCGCAGCGCATGCAAGTGCATCACCTCGCCTCTGGCGCGCGCGCCAGCGCCGCCGGCAGCATCGCCATCATCGCGCACGGAGCGCAGCTGGAGCTCAAAGGCGAATGGGGCGATTTCCGCTGGCCGCTGATGGGGCGCGACACGGCGCTGCGCAGTCCCGCCGGTTCGTTCACGCTCTCCGGCGCCATGCCGTATCGGATCCATGTGGCCGGCCGCGCGAGTGCTGCGACATTGCCGCTCATGCCGGTCGAAGCCAGCGTGATCCTGGACAAGGATGGCGTGACTTTCGCGCCAGCCGAGCTCGATCTGTTCGGCGGCCACGCCAGCGTCAACGGCCGCGTCGCCTGGTCACCCACACAGGTGTTCGCGCTTTCCGGCCGTGCCACCAACCTCAACCCTGCGGCACTGCGCCCCGATCTGCCCGGCAGTCTGAGTTTTGCGTTCGCGGTCTCCGGACGCGGCTTCGATCCAAAAGGAGAGCTCAGCGCCTCCTTCAGCGGCCTGTCCGGCAAGCTGCGCGGCCTTGCCACCGGTGGCTCGGGTGCGATCAGCCACCAGGGCAAGACCTGGGAGTTCAACGCCGTGCGCCTAGGGCTCGGCAATGCCAGCGTGGCGCTCGACGGCCAGCTCGACGACCGCCTCAATCTGCGCTTCGCCATCGCGACCCACGACCTGAGTGTGCTGGCACCCGGCGGCCATGGTGCGCTGAGCTCATCCGGCACCGTCGCGGGCACCTTGAGCGAGCCCGCAGTGATCGCCACCGCACACGGGACTGAGCTCGAGTATCAGGGCGTGAAGCTCGCCGCGCTCGATGCCGACATCAATTTCAATCCCGGCGAGACGCAGCAGCAATCGAAGATCAGCGTGCGCCTGCACAAGCTGAGTTACCTCGGCCGCACCGCCGACAGCGTGCTGTTCACCCTGAGCGGCCTACCGTCCGCGTACGACGTGCGCCTGGCCGCCAGCGCGCCCGGACTCGACGGCAATGCCGAGGCGATCGGTACCTACGCGCACGGTGCCTTCAAAGGACAGCTGCATGCGTTCAGCATCGCCGGCTCGCAGCAGCTGCACCTGACGCTCGAGCGCCCCGTGGATCTGCTGGTCGCGGCCGCGCATACGCAGCTGCAGTGGCTGTGCCTGGTCGGCACGCCGGGCAGCATGTGCGCCGACGGCGACTGGACCCCGAGTGCCTGGTCGAGCACGGTGATGGCCGAGGAGCTGCCGCTGCAGACACTGACCGCCGGCATGACGGCCGCGGTCGAATACCGCGGCACCATCAGCGCGCTGACGCACTTCGCCGGCGGCGGCAGCGCCCCGCTGCAGGGTTCGCTGCGCGCCCAGCTCGCCAACGCCGAGATCGATCACAAGCTCGCCAGTTCCAGGATCGAGCACACCAAGATCGGCTCGGGCACCTTCACCGTGGTGGCTACGCCCACCGTGATCAACGCGCAGCTTGCCCTCGGTGATCAGAAGGCCGGCACCATCGGCGGCCGCCTCGACGTGCAGCGCAACACCGCGCGCTGGCAGGACATGCCGGTCGCAGGCGCCCTGCACGCGCAGACCGACGAGTGCGGGCTGGTGTCGCTGTATGTGCCGGACATCGACCGCGCCACCGGCCATCTGGTGGCCGACATCCAGGTGAGCGGCACGCTCGGCGCGCCGCGGCTCACCGGCGCGGTCAAGCTCACCGACGGCGAGATCGATGTCTACCAGGTCAACCTCGGCTTGCGGCGCATCAATCTGCAGGCGCGCCTCGGTGAGTCCGGCGTCGACTTCACCGGCAGTGCTGCGGCAGGTGCCGGCCAGGTTGCCGCCAACGGCCACATCGAGTGGCGCAATCTGCTGCCCTACGGCAAGTTTCACCTGCAGGGGAGCAACCTGCGCGTGGCAGACGTGCCCGAGGCGCAGATCGACGCCTCCCCGGATCTCGACTTCGTCATCAATGCGCACAAGATCGAGGTGACCGGCAAGGTGACGATTCCCTACGCCAAGATCCAGCCGAAAGACATCACCAATGCAGTGCGCGTCTCGCCCGATGAG
>Ga0210385_10000400_pt1 | contig 33013 bp, 28 predicted proteins | sample IncBWH26OmetaG_FD_160107 | JGI IMG/M metagenome (GOLD analysis project Ga0210385, IMG submission 160107) | Forest soil microbial communities from Barre Woods Harvard Forest LTER site, Petersham, Massachusetts, United States - Inc-BW-H-26-O ...
GCGCGAGCCTGCGGCTGGCCAATGGCGCAAGCGTCACCTTTCCGATCGACCCGTTCGCCCGTTACTGCCTGCTGAACGGCATCGATGAGCTCGGCTTTCTGCTGCAGCAGCAGGAACGGATTGCCGCCTACGAAGCGCAGCACCAGGACAACTGAGCGATGAAGGCCGCCATCACGGTTCTGGGCGGGGACGGCATCGGACCTGAAGTGGCGGCCGAGGGCGTGCGCTGTTTGAACGCCGTGTCCGAGCGCTTCGGCCATGCATTCACGCTGGCCCATCTGCCTTTCGGGGGCGCGGCCATCGACCTCACGGGCCAGCCGCTGCCCGAGGCGACGCTTGAGTCGTGTCTCGCCGCAGATGCCATCCTGCTGGGTGCCATCGGCGGTCCGAAATGGTCCGCGCCGGATGCCAAGGTGCGTCCGGAGACCGGCCTGCTCGGTCTGCGCAAGGCGCTGGGGACCTTTGCGAACCTGCGGCCCGTGACCATCCACCCGGCCCTGCGCGGCGCCTCCACCCTGCGTCCCGAGGTTCTCGAGGGCGTCGATCTGATGTTCGTGCGCGAACTCACCGGCGGCATCTACTTTGGGGAGAAAACCCGCACCGCCGATAAGGCGACGGATCTGTGCACCTACACCGTCGCGGAGGTCGAGCGCGTGACGCGGGTCGCCTGCCGCCTGGCGCAGGGGCGGCGCGGCAAGGTGACCTCGATCGACAAGTCGAACGTGCTGGAGACCTCGCGCCTGTGGCGCGAAGTGTGCCAGCACGTGGTGCGTGCGGAGTTCCCGCAGATTCAGCTGGAGCACATGCTGGTGGATGCCGCGGCCATGCACCTGATCCGCCGGCCGCGCGATTTCGACGTGCTGCTCACCGAAAACATGTTCGGTGACATCCTCACCGATGAGGCCTCGATGCTGGCGGGCTCACTGGGCCTGCTGCCCTCGGCCTCTCTGGGCGATGGCAGCCGCGGACTGTACGAGCCCATTCACGGCTCGGCTCCGGACATCGCCGGCCGCGGCATTGCCAATCCCTATGGAACCATCCTCAGCGTCGCGCTGCTGCTGCGCTACTCGCTGAAGCTCACGGCGGAAGCCGCGGCGGTCGAGAAGGCCGTCTCACAGGCCATCCATGAAGGGGCCTGCACCCCGGATACGGCACTGCCGGGTGCACGGGCCTGGAGCACGCGCGAGGTGGGCGCGCGCATCGTCGCGATCCTGCAAAGCCAGCCGGACGGCGCCGTTTCCTAGCGGGTCGCCCGCCGTGCGCGTTCGAGTCCCGCTGCAAAATCATCGCGCAGGTCCTCGTACGCTTCGATCCCGACGGACAGGCGCAGCAGGCCGTCGGTCAATCCGGCGCGCTGCCGCGCCTGCGGGTCCATGGCCGCATGGGTCATGGTGGCCGGATGTGCCACGAGGCTCTCCACGCCGCCCAGGCTCTCGGCGAGCGAGAAGTACTGCATCTGTGACACCAGCGCCCGCACCGCCTCGTGTCCGCCTTCGATCTCCAGCGTCACGATCGCGCCAAAGCCCTGCTGCTGGCGCACGGCGACCGCATGGCCGGGGTGGCTTGCCAGTCCCGGATAGAACACCTGTTTGACGCCCGGCTGGGTCTGCAGCCACTCGGCGAGGCGACCGGCATTGCGACCATGATGATCAAGGCGCGCCCGCAAGGTCCGCAGCCCGCGCAGCGTCAGGTAGCTGTCGAAGGCAGCACCGGTGAGCCCCAGGCAATTCGCCCACCAGCCCAGGCGCTCGTGCAGCTCTTGCGTCGAAGCGACCACCGCACCGCCGACGACATCACTGTGACCGTTCAGGTACTTGGTCGTCGAGTGCACCACGATGTCCGCGCCCAGACTCAAGGGCTTCTGCCACAGCGGCGAGAGGAAGGTGTTGTCGACCACGACCAGTGCGCCCGCCGCGTGGCCCAGTTCGGCCACCTGCGCGATGTCGGTGATGCGCAGCAGCGGGTTGCTGGGAGTCTCAATCCACAACATGGCCGCCGGCTGCGACAGCGCGGCGCGGACCGCGGCCTGGTCTGCGAAATCCACGAAATCGCATTTCAGCTCGCCGCGGCGGTGCCAGGCCTCAAACAGACGGTAGGTGCCGCCATAGCAGTCGTGGGCAGCGACGATGCGCGCTCCCGTCGGCAGCAGATGCCCGACGAGGGTGATCGCGGCCATGCCGGTGGCGAGCACCGCGGCACCGACGCCCCCCTCGAGATCCGCCAGCGCCTTGGCCAGAAGGTCCCGGGTCGGATTGCCGCTGCGCGAATAGTCGTAGGGGCGTTTGTCGTCAAAGCCGTGAAAGGCGTAGGTGGTGGACAGATGAATCGGCGGCACCACCGCGCCCGTCTCCGGATCGCTCTCCAGGCCGGCACGCACCGCCTGCGTCACCGCATCGGGCCGGCCGCTCATCCTGCACCGCCCAGCGCGTTGGCAAAAATACTGCGCAGCTGGTCCGTTTCCTTCAGGAACGCGTCATGCCCGAACACCGATGAAAGCTCGTGCAGCCGCCCGTGCTGCAGCCGCGCCACCATGGCGCGAATGTCGGGCAAGGGCACCAGGCGGTCCTCGCGAATACCCACCGCCGTGGTCGGCACGAAAATGCGCGCCACATCCACCCGATGCAGATCGATGGACTCGGACAGACACAGGAAGGCCTCGGGGCAGTACTGCGCGGCGTAGTCGCGACCACGTGCCGCGAGGTACTGCTCGACCGGGAACTCGAAGCGCCCGTTGATGAGTTCCGCCGGCCCGTCGAAGCGCGCCGCGAACTCCTCCGCGGACCGGTAGGTCGTCATGGCGAGCGCGCGTGCCAGCTCCATGCCCTGCCCCGGCTGGCCCGCCGCGATGCCGAATCGAACCATGCGCCGCTGGGTGCTGCGCCAGGCGCTGGACATCGGGTGGGCGCGATCCGAGGCCCCGATGACGAGCAGGCTCGCGACGCGATCCGGAAACTTCTCGGCAAAGGCGAGGCCAACCATGCCGCCATAGGAGCCGCCGGCGATGCAGCGCAGCGCGCCGATTCCCAAGGCATCGAGCAACTGCTCCAGCGCCCGTGCCTGATCGTAGGAGGAAATGCTCGGGAAGCCGGTGCTGCCCGGCGCGGGGCCGGTGGACTCGCCGCTGCCGCCGAGGAAATCGAAGCTCAGGATCCGCCAGCGATCACTGTCCAGCGGTTTGCCGGGACCGGCGACATCCGACCACCAGCCGTCCTTCGGATCCGCGGTGAGACATACCCGCCGGTGGGCCGAAATGCCACCCAGCGCGCACACCACGGGCGCCTCCTCCGGACCGGTCATGCGCCAGGCGAGCCGCACATCGGTCAGTGCGCCGTGATAGTGCAGCGGCCGGCGGCCGGCCAGCTCCAGAATGCCCTCGCGAATGAGCGGGGCATGCAGGGTGGTCACACGCGCGCCGCGCGTGGCTGTGGATAGGGCCTCAACTCTGGCAATCATCTTGGGCGCTCCGCCGACCAGGGCTCGTAATTGAACCGATACCCCTGCGGAACACCCGCGCCCGGTGGGCGGGTCAATCGGGTCCATCCCTCACCGCATGGTCATGCGGGTGCGGGCCACGCCGATCGCTCATCTACCGCCCCGCTTGTGCGGGCCGCAGGAGTTGGCACCTTTCCGGGCTGGTTAGGCTCGGCGGTTGCCCCGGCGTCGAAGGGCCTTTTCCCTCAGCCGGTCTCGATGAGCAGGACGAAGTCTAGGCGGGCCGCCGCGGCAGCGTCAAGGCCACAGGCGCCGGGAGGCGCGCCGGGCGCCCTCCGCCAGCGCCGCGAGCTTGGCATAGGAGATGTCGGCGTCCATTTTGCCGATGCCGGCAAAGGTGCCGAAGCCACAGTCCGTTCCGGCGAGCACCCGCTCGCGCCCGACGATGTCGGCGAACACGCCGATGCGCTGGGCGATGAGTTCCGGATGCTCGACATAATTGGAGGTGCTGGTCAAAAGACCCGGCACCAGCACCTTGTCGTCCGGAATGCGCGCCTGCTTCCAGATCAGCCACTCGTGGGCATGACGGGGATTGGCGGCCTCGAACAGGATGGCCGAAGGTTTGGCCTTGAGGATGATGGGCATCACCTTCTCGACGTCGATATCGTGATCGTGGGGACCCTCGTAGTTGCCCCAGCACACGTGCATGCGCAGCCGCTCGGCCGGCAGGTCCCGCAGCGCCTCGTTGAGCGCCTCGACATGGAAATGCGCGCGCCGCAGGAACTGCGCTTCGGTCAGATCCTGGAAGCCGGTATGGCGCGCCATCGCCAGGTCCGGACAGTCGATCTGCAGCACGAATCCCGCCGCCACGATGGCCTCGTATTCCTCGCGCATGGCACTGGCGAGCGCCTCGACATAGGCCTCATGCGTCGGGTAGTACTCATTGGGCTGGAAGGCCGCGATCACGCCCGGCGAGGCGGCGTTCATGAACGCCTCCAGCGGTTGATGCCGCGCGACGGCCGCACGCAGATGGGCGAGGTCCTGCTGCAACGACTCACGCTCGATCACCGCGATCGGGCCGACGCAGCATTGCCGCTTGAAGGTCTGCTTGCCGGCGAAAATCGCCATGCGTGCGCGAAACTGCGCATACGGTTGCAGGTCGCGCGCCACCTGCCGCGGCTGATCGCCGGCGAAGCCCGCGAGCCGGTCCTTGATGTAGGTCGCATAGCTGATCTTCGACATCTCGCCATCACTGACGATGTCGATGCCGGCACGCAGCTGGCGCGCCACCACGGCATCCACCGCGCTGGCCATGACCGCCGCGAAGGCACGGCGCTCGAAGGGCGCGCCGGTTTCGCGCGCCAGCAGCATGTCCACCACTGGCGCCGCGCGCGGCAGGCTGCCGACGTGGGTCGTCAGAATCCTTTCGGTGCTCAATTGCATGCCGCCGATGATACACCTTTGCGGCGGCCGGGTTTGTGCTAATGTATTAGCGTACTGTTACATTAGTACGAGTCGCACCGCCCATGAAAATCCATCGCAACGTCTCATCAAGCCAGGAAGCCCAGGCCGAGCGCCAGCTCTACGCGGCCGTCGCCAGCCTGCGCACCGCCGATGAGTGCCGCGCCTTCTTCCGCGACCTGTGCACGCCGGCGGAAATCCAGGCCATGGCCGATCGCTGGGCGGTGGTCGACTGGCTCATGCGGGGCGTGCCGTACCGGGAAATCAACCGCCTGACCGGCGTCAGCGTGACCACCATCAGCCGCGTCGCGCGCTGCCTGGCGGACGGCAATGGCGGCTATTCACTGGTGCTCCGGCGCAACAAGGGAACGCGCCGCAGCGATGCCGCCCGGCGCGCGGAACTGGCCCGTCATGGATAAAGACACCCGCCTGAAACTTGCCGTCCAGAAGTCCGGCCGCCTGACCGACCCGTCGCTCGACCTGCTCAGCCGCTGCGGCTTGAAACTGTCACGCGGCAAGGATCAGTTGATGGGCTTTGGCGAGAACATGCCGCTCGATGTGCTGTTCGTCCGCGACGATGATATTCCGGATCTGGTCCAGGAGGACGTCTGCGACCTGGGCCTCGTCGGCCTGAATGTGCTGGAGGAGAACCGCCTGGAGCTGGCCGCACGGGGGCACCCGGCGCGCTTCCAGACGGTGCGCGATCTGGACTTCGGCCGTTGCCGCCTGTCGATCGCGGTGCCCGACGGGGTGCAGTTCACCGGACCCCCATGGCTGCAGGGCAAGCGCATCGCCACCACCTATCCGTACCTGCTCGCGCGCTTTCTCGAGCAGCATGAGCTCACGGCGGAGGTCGTGGTGCTCTCGGGCGCCGTCGAGATCGCACCGCGCCTGGGCCGCGCGGATGCCATCTGCGATCTGGTCTCCACCGGCTCGACCCTGCAGGCCAATCATCTGCGCGAAGTGTTCACGGTGCTGGAAAGCCACGCGGTTCTGATCCGCACCCCCCTGCCGCTCGAGTCGGCCAAGGATGAATGGACGCAGCGGCTGCTGATGCGCATCGATGGCGTGCAGCAGGTGAAGGAAAGCAAGTACATCATGCTGCACGCGCCGCGTTCGGCGCTGCCGGAAATCCGCCGCCTGCTGCCGGGCAGCGAGTCGCCCACGATCATTCCGCTCGAAGGTCATCCGGACAAGGTGGCGGTGCATGCGGTGTGCCGCGAAAACGTGTTCTGGGAAACCCTCGAGAGTCTGAAGAAGGCCGGTGCCAGCGCCATGCTGGTGCTGCCGGTCGAGAAGATGCTGGTCTGACCCATGCGTATCTGGTATTGGCAGGATCTGGATCCGGCGCAGCAGCGCGCCGCCTTGGCGCGCCCGGCCTTCGCGGCCCGGGCCGACATTGCCGGCGATGTCGCGCGGCTGGTGGCCGAAGTGCGCACCGCTGGCGATGCCGCCCTGCGGGCCCTCACCGAACGCTTTGATGGAGTACGCCTGGAGGCGCTCGCGGCGAGCCCCGCTGAGTTCGCAGCCGCGCGCTCCCAGCTGACACCGGCGCAGTTGGCCGCACTGCGGCGTGCGATCGAGAACGTGGAGAAGTTCCACGCCGCGCAGCAGCTGCCGCCGCTGTCACTCGAGACCTCTCCCGGGGTGCGCTGCGAGCGCATCACCCGGGCGATCAATGCCGTGGGACTGTATGTGCCCGCCGGCTCCGCGCCCCTGCCCTCCGCCGTCATCATGCTGGCGGTACCGGCGCGTCTGGCGGGCTGTCCGCAGCGAGTGCTGTGTACGCCGCCGGGGCGCGACGGGGGCGCCAACCCCGCAGTGCTGGTGGCCGCGCAGCTGTGCGGCATCGACACCGTCTTCAAAGTCGGCGGCGCGCAGGCCATTGCGGCCCTCGCCTACGGCACCGCTACGGTACCCAAGGTCGACAAGATTTTCGGCCCCGGCAACGCCTGGGTGACCGCAGCCAAACAGCAGGTCGCCGCCGATCCGGACGGCGCGGCCGTGGACATGCCGGCGGGACCGTCGGAAGTGCTGGTGATCGCCGATGACAGCGCCCGCGCCGCCTTCGTGGCCGCGGATCTTCTGGCGCAGGCCGAACATGATCCGCAGTCGCAGGCCATTCTGGTCACGCCGTCCGCGAAACTGGCGGGCGCGGTGCTGGCCGAGGTCGAGCGGCAGATGGCCACGCTGTCGCGACGCTCGATCCTCCTGCGGTCGATCGCCGCCAGCCGCTGCATCGTGGTACCGGACCTTGCGACCGCGATCCAGGTCTCGAACGAGTACGCACCGGAACATCTGCTGCTGCAGTTCCGGCAGGCACGCGCCGCCTTGAGTCAGATCCGCAATGCCGGCTCGATTTTCCTCGGTGACTGGTCGCCGGAGCCCATGGGTGATTATTGCTCGGGTACCAATCACGTGCTGCCGACGTACGGCTATGCGCGCGCCTACAGCGGCCTGGCGCTCAGCGATTTCAACAAGCGCATCACGGTGCAGGAACTCACCCCCGATGGACTGCGCGACCTGGGGCCGGTCGCCGCGACGCTCGCGCACCTGGAAGGCCTGGATGCACACGCCGCGGCGGTGGAGCGGCGGCTGCTGGCGCTGGAGAATCGCACGTGAATGCGGCGGCCTCGCCCACCTCGATTGCCCGCCCGGACATCCTGAGCGTGGACCCATACGAGCATGCGTCGTGGAACCCCGCGCTCGAGCGCCTGCATGCGAACGAACTGCCCTGGCGCAGCGCTGACGACCGCAGCGAGGCCGGGCTCAATCGCTATCCCGAACCGCAGCCGCAGGAACTGGTGGCGCAACTGGCCGGCCTTTATGAACAGCCACCCGCAAGGGTGCTGGTCACGCGCGGCAGTGACGAGGCCATCGACCTGTTGACTCGCGCCTTCTGTCGCGCCGGCACCGATGAGGTCCTGATATGCCCGCCCACCTTCGGCATGTATGCCGTCGCGGCCCGCATTCAGGGTGCCGGAGTCGTGCGTGTGCCGCTGCGACAGCAGCAGGGCTTTGCACTCGATGCGGCCGCCGTGCTCGCGCATTGCACGCCGAGCGTGAAGCTGGTGTATCTGTGTTCGCCCAACAATCCCACCGGCAATCTGATCCCCGAGGAGCTCATCCTGCGGCTGGCCGGCGCGCTCGCCGGACGAGCCTTGCTGGTCGTGGACGAGGCCTACGTCGAGTTCGCAGCCACCCCAAGCTGTGCGCGGCATCTGCACTCACATCCGTGGCTGGTGGTGCTGCGGACGCTGTCGAAGGCACACGGCCTGGCTGGCGCACGCTGCGGCGTGGTGCTCGCGCACCCCGATGTCATCGCCCTGCTGCGGCGGATCATCGAGCCCTACAACATGGCGCAGCTGAGCGTCGAGGCCGTACTGCGGGCCCTCAAGCCGGCGGCGCGCGCCAGCACCCGCGAGCGGGTGGCGCTGATCCAGCAGGAACGCTCGCGGCTCGCCGCGGGCCTCGCGCAGTGTGATGGCGTAATCAAGGTCTGGCCCAGCGCCGCCAATTTCGTGCTGGTGGATTTCACCGATGCGCAGCAGGCGTTCGATCGCGCCTGCGCCGCCGGTCTTCTGGTGCGCGATGTGCGTCGCCAGCCGGGGCTCGGTCGCGCACTCCGGCTCACCGTCGGCACGCCGGAGCAGAACGGGCGTCTGATCAGCGCGCTGTGCCTATCGGGGGTGAGCTAAGTGAACACCCTGACGCCGGTTCTGTTCATCGATCATGACGGCACCCTGGTCGAGGAGCCCCCTGATCAGCAGGTCGACAGCCTCGAGAAGATCCGCTTCATGCCGGGCGTGTTCGCGGCCCTGAATGAACTGTCACGGGCCGGCTACCGCCTGGTCATCGTCACCAATCAGGATGGGCTGGGCACTGCCAGTCATCCCAGCGCGCGCTTCGAGCAGGCGCACCAGTTCATCCTGGATGCCTTGCGCTCCCAGGGCGTGCAGTTCGAGAAGGTCTTCATCTGCCCGCACTTTGCCAAGGATGGGTGTGAGTGCCGCAAGCCGCGCACCGGCCTGCTGCGCGAATTCATGCGCGATGCGCACGTCGACCTGGCCGCAAGCTGCGTCATCGGCGATCGCGACACGGACCTGGAACTGGCGCGCAATCTCGGCGTGCGCGGCCTGAAGGTCCGGCGCGATGGCAGCCCGCAGGAGACCTGGCCCGCGATCGTCCATGAGTTGACGGCGCGGCGCGCCACGGTGGAACGGGTGACCCGGGAAACCCGCATCGCGGTCGCGGTCGATCTGGATGCGAGCGCGCCGGTGAGCATTGCCACGGGCATCGGTTTCTTCGATCACATGCTCGAACAGCTCGCCAAGCATGGCGGGTTTGCGATGTCACTGAGCTGCGAGGGCGACCTCGCGATCGATGATCACCACACGGTGGAGGACTGTGCGCTCGCCATCGGCGAGACGCTGCGCAAGGCGTTGGGCCGCAAGCTCGGGATCAATCGCTATGGCTTCCTGCTGCCGATGGACGAAGCCCGCACCCAGGTGGCAATCGATCTGTCCGGCCGCCCCTACGCGGTGTTCGAGGGGCGCTTTGGCCGCGAGGAAGTCGGGGGCCTCGCGACCGAACTGGTGCCACATTTTTTCCGCTCGCTCGCCGACAGTCTGGGGGCCGCGGTGCATATCAGTGTCACGGGTGAGAACTCTCATCACATGATCGAAGCGTGCTTCAAGGGCACCGGACGCGCCCTGCGCCAGGCCATCCGTCGCGAAGGCAGCGAATTGCCCAGCACCAAGGGGGTGTTGTGAGCCTCGACGTCGCCATCATCGACAGCGGCGGCGCGAACCTGGCGTCTTTGCAGTTTGCGCTCGAGCGGCTCGGCGCCGTGAGCGTGGTCACGAGCGATCTGGAGCAGATCAGCGCCGCGCCGCGCGTGCTGCTGCCCGGTGTCGGTTCGGCGCTGGCGGCCATGCAGCGCCTGCAGGCCAGCGGCGTGGCCTCGCACCTGCCGCGGCTGAAGCAACCGGTGCTGGGGATCTGTCTGGGGATGCAGCTGCTGTTTCTGAAATCCGAGGAGGGTCCCGCCCAATGTCTCGGAGTGCTGCCCCAGACCGTGCGCAGGCTCGAGCCCAAACAGGGTCGCCCGGTGCCCCACATGGGCTGGAACCGCCTGCAGATCGTGCACGAGGATCCGCTGCTCGAAGGCGTGGCGCAGGGTGAACACCTGTACTTCGTGCACAGCTACGCGGCCCCGGTGTCGCACACCACGCTCGCCACATCCGATTATGGCGTAGCGATCGCCGCGGTCGTTCGCAAGGACAATTTCTGGGGCACGCAGTTCCACCCGGAGCGCTCGACGCGGGCTGGCGCACGCATCCTCGCGAACTTTCTGAGGCTCACCTGAAGTGCTGCTGATTCCGGCCATCGACCTGCGCAATGGACGCTGCGTGCGCCTGCTCAAGGGCGATTTTGCGGCCGAGACGCGTTACGACTACGAGCCTCACGAGCTGCTGCACCGCTACCGCGAGATCGGCGCGAGCTGGTTGCACGTGGTGGATCTGGATGGTGCGCGTGAGGGCACCCTCGCCAATCGCAGCATTGCCGTGAGTCTTGCCTCGCAGCGGGCGGTGAAAATCCAGTTGGGCGGAGGCGTGCGCTCGGCCATGGTCATCGATGATCTGCTGCGCAATGGCGTCTCGCGGGTGGTCATCGGCAGCCTCGCGGTCGAAAAACCCGATGAGGTGATCGGCTGGCTGAAGCACTTCGGGGCGGCGCGCATCTGCCTGGCCTTTGACATCCGCAACGATGACAGTGGCATGCCGCGAGTGCGCACCCGCGGCTGGACGGCAGGGGGGCAACTGAGTCTGTGGCAGGCGCTCGAACCCTATCTGCCGCACGGGCTGCTGCATGTGCTGTGCACCGACATCGACCGCGATGGTGCGTTGTCCGGCCCGAGTCTGGAGCTGTATCGCGAGGCCCGTCGGCGCCATCCCCAGATCGCCTGGCAGGCCTCGGGCGGCGTGCGCGATGCCGCGGATCTTGCGGCGCTGGCCGAGTTGGGTGTGGCCGCGGCCGTCAGCGGCAAGGCCCTGCTGGAAGAGCGCATGACCCTCAAGGAGCTGCGGCCATTCTTGCCAAACGCATAATTCCCTGCCTGGACGTTCGCGATGGTCAGGTCGTCAAGGGAGTGCGCTTCCGCGATCACAAGGTCGTGGGCGATATCCTGGAACTCGCCGCCCGCTACCGCGACGAGGGTGCCGATGAGCTGGTGTTCTACGACATCACCGCCAGCCCGGAAGGACGTTCGGTGGATCGTGCCTGGGTCAACAAGGTGGCGCGGGTGCTCGATATCCCCTTCTGTGTGGCCGGAGGCATTCGCTCGGTGGCCGATGCCGAAGCGGTACTCAATGCCGGCGCCGAAAAGGTCTCGGTCAACTCACCTGCCCTCGCCGATCCGGATCTCATCAATGCCCTGAGTGCGCGCTTCGGCGCGCAATGCGTCGTCGTCGGCATCGACAGTCAGACGCTCGAGGAGGGCTACAAGGTCTATCAGTTCACCGGCGATCCTGACCGCTCGCGCGACTCCGGGCGTGACACGCTGGCCTGGGTCCGCGAAGTGCAGGAACGCGGCGCGGGCGAGATCGTCCTCAACTGCATGGCCAGCGACGGCGTGCGCCGCGGCTACGACATCCCCCAGCTGCGCGCCGTGCGCAAGATCTGCCGGGTGCCGCTGATTGCCTCGGGCGGTGCCGGTGCGCCCGAACACTTCCGCGATGCCTTCGAGCTGGCCGGCGTGGATGCGGCGCTGGCCGCGAGCGTATTCCATTCGGGCGCCATCGCCATCCGTGATCTCAAGGCGAGCCTCCTGGTCGCGGGCATCGAGGTGCGTCCATGGCCGTGATATCCAATCGCAGTGACCTTTCGCGACTCGACTTCGGCAAGGGTGAGGGCCTGCTGCCTGCCATCATCCAGCACGCCGACAGCGGCGCCGTGCTGATGCTCGGCTACATGAACGCCGAGGCGCTTCAGCTCACGCAGGCGCGCGGCCGGGTCGTGTTCTACAGCCGCAGCCGCCAGCGCCTGTGGGAAAAGGGCGAAACCACAGGGCACAGCCTCAACGTCGAGGCCATCCGCACCGACTGTGATGCCGACACGCTGCTGATCACGGCGCGGCCGCTGGGCCCCACCTGTCATGAGGGCACCGTGACCTGCTTTGGCGATGAGCTGCTGACGGGCGCCACCCGCCTGGGCTTTCTGGCGCAGCTTGCGGTCATCATCGAGCAGCGCGCCTCCGCACCGCCCGAAGCAAGCTACACCGCGAAGCTGCTCGCGGCCGGACCGGCGCGCATGGCACAGAAAGTGGGTGAGGAAGGCGTCGAGGTGGCACTCGCCGCGGTCACGCAGGGCGATGACAAACTACTCTCCGAGTGCGCCGATCTGCTGTTTCATCTGTTGGTGCTGCTCAAGAGCAGGAAGCTGAGTCTGGAAGATGTAGTCAGGGAGCTGGCTGCACGACATTCGATTGCTACGACGGGTCCCGCCGTTTGATGCTCAAACCCGAAAGTCCTGGATTACCTGGCCGTTTTGCGCGACCTCCCGCTCATGCGGCTCATCGCGCCAGGGCTCGAGCAAACCATCTGCATACCAGCTGCGCATGGAGTCGAGATTCAGCACCCGCTCGACGTAGACTTGTGATACCGGCTCGACTTCGAGCTGGTAGGTCTGAATACGAAACGCGACCGGCGCGAAGAATGCATCCGCGGCGCTGAAGGCCGATCCGGCGAGGAACGGACCGCCGAAGTGATCGAGGCCATCGTTCCACAGCGCCCCGATGCGGTTGAGATCGGCGCTGAGCCCCGCCGTCATGCCGTTCAACCGCACCCGCACCCCGCAGGTCATCGAGCAGCGGTTGCGCAGCTCCGTGAAACCCGCGTGCATTTCGGAGGTGGCGCTGCGTGACCAGGCGCGGGCGGCCGACGCTTCGGGCCACACGCCTGCATGCCGCTCCGCGAGGTATTCCACGATCGCGAGCGATTCCCACACCGTGATGTCCCCGTCCACCAGACAGGGCACCTTGCCGTTCGGCGCGATGCGCCGGTACGCCGCCCATTCGGCCTCCTGGTGAAATGGAATCAGGTTTTCGGTGAACGGAATGCGCAGCTCGCGCATCAACACCCAGGGCCGCAGCGACCACGAGGAGTAGTTCTTGTTGGCGATGTGAAGCGTGTACATGGCTACCTACTGCGGACTCAACTCATCCGCACGATGCTGCGCCTCGGCCGCCTCCCCGTTGCGGTTGCGCGCTTTCAGGGATTCGGCGATCAGGTGCCAGGAGGCGGACTGCGCGCGCGGGTCGCCGGTCGCCAGTTGCAGGGCCTTGTGCCCCATGCCGCCGGCCTGTTCAAAGTGTCCCTCGGACTCATGGATCTCGCCCAGCTCGATCCACAGCAGCGGATTGTCCGGCTCGATGCGCAGCGCCCGCTCGAGGGTGCTGATGGCGAGCTGCTGATCACCCGCCGCGGCCTGGCGATGCGCCTGGGCCACCAACGCCGTCGCGGCCGCACCCAGGTGGAACTGGCGGGTGGCCGCAGGCGGGGCCGTGACGGGTGGCGGCGGTACCGGCGCGGGCGCTGCGCTGGCCGGTGGCGTCGCATAGGGGCTGGTGACTGATCCCGAAGCCGTTCCCCCGGGCGCGCGCGGGACCGGCGGCGGGGCGGTGGTCGCGACGGGTTCGCGAAACATCACGCAGCCGCTGAGCAGGGTAATGAGCAGCACAACCGTTAGGGACCGACTCGACATGCTCGCGAACTTCCTCAATGGTGCGTAATGCTCTGCCACCACTGGCCCGCCTTGTCCAGCAGACCCGGCTCAGCCTTGGCACCGGCAGCGCCGGTGGCAGCGGCTGCACCGAAGGCCGTGCAGCCCGGCGGCGCCCCCGGTGGCGTAAAGCTCAGTGGCACATAGACCGTCACCGGCTCCGATTCGCATTCTGCCGATGGCAGATAGCCGGTGCGGTAATCGATGGTAACCGGGTGCAGCGTATCCGGCATGACGCTCGACACGGAGGTAGGCCCGATCGCCGTGAGCAGCCGGTCCCACACCCCCAGCGCACCGGCGGACCCGGTGAGCCCGGTGACCCGATCATCGTCATAGCCCACCCAGACCACCGCCACCGCATTGCCCGAAAATCCCGCGAACCAGCTGTCGCGCAGGTCCGAGGAGGTACCGGACTTGCCCGCGACGACGATTCCGGTGGGCAGAATGTACTGGGCCGTGACTCCGGTGCCCCGCTGCATCACCTGCTCCATCATCATCTGCAGCGCGAAGACGGCATCGGGTTGTGCCACCGGGGTGACATCCAGGTTGAAGGCCTTGAGCGCCTTGCCATCCGCGCCCAACACCGCGCGTACCGCGCGCAGATTGCTCTTGAAGCCGCCGTTGGCGAGGCCCGTATATAATTGTGCGACATCCAGTGGCGTGAGTTCGAATGTGCCGAGCAGCAAAGAAGGAATACGCGGCGGGTCCTCCTCGATGCCAAATCTCTGCAGCGAATGCCGCACCGTGTCCAGTCCGATATCCATGCCTAAGTTGATGGTGGCGAGATTGAGCGAGCGCGCCAGCCCCTTGACCATCGGGATCGGGCCATTGATGTCGTGGTCGAAGTTCTCCGGCTGCCAGTCGGGCGAGCCTGGAATCTTGATGTCGACCGGGACGTCCTGAATGATGCTGGCGGGGTTGTAGCGGCCGGTCTCGATGGCGGCGAGGTAGACGAACGGCTTCACCAGCGAGCCGATGGGCCGGCGTGCGTCCAGGGCACGATTGAAGCCATCAAAGCCGGCCTCGCGGCCGCCGATCACGGCCGTCACATCGCCGCTCTGCGGTGCCGTCACGACCACCGAGCCTTCGAGGGGATCGCCCTTGCCCTTGTGCTGCTTGTCCAGTCGGGTGAGTTCCCGTTCGAGGATTTTCTCGGCCAGTTCCTGGGTGCGGGGATCCAGGTTGGTGAACACCGCCAGACCCGCTTCGGTGAGGTCCTGCTCGCGGTAGTCCCGGCGCAGGGTCCGTCGCACCAGGTCCAGGTAAGCCGGGTAATACCCGCCCTCGCCCCGTGCCCTGACGCCCAGCGCAGCGGCCTGGGCGCTTTGCATGTCGGCCGGCGAAATCACCTTCTGCTCGGCCATCAGTGACAGCACCAGGTTGCGGCGCTTGAGCGCGCGATCGGGGTGGCGCCGGGGGTCGTAGAAAGACGTACCCCGTGCCACCGCCACCAGGGTCGCGATCTGCGGCAGATCCAGTTCCACCAGCGGCTTGCCAAAGTAGAACTGACTGGCCAGTCCGAAGCCGTGAATGGCGCGGTTGCCGTCCTGACCCAGGGCGATTTCGTTGATGTAGGCCGTCATCAGGTCGGTCTTGCTGAAATGCGCTTCCAGCAGCACCGCCATGATGGCCTCCTGAATCTTGCGCCCCGCCGTGCGCCGCGAATCCAGGAAATAGTTCTTCACCAGCTGCTGGGTGAGCGTGCTGCCGCCCTGGGCGCCCTCACCCCACTGGTCATGGCGCAGATCCATCCACAGCGCGCGCAGCATGCCCAGCGGATCGATGCCGTGGTGACTGTCGAAGTTGCGGTCTTCCACGGCCTTGAGCGCCGCGGGCAGCATCGGCGGCACCTGCTCCGGGGTCACGACGATGCGATCCTCGCCATGAATCGGGAAGATGCTGCCGATGAGCAGCGGCTCGAAGCGGGCAATCGCCACGTCCTGGCCGCTGCTTTCAGTGAGGCGGGTGATGCCGGCGCCGCTGCAGCTGACATTCAGCAAAGTGGCGGGACGGGTTTCGTCCGCGAAGCGCGCGGCGCGCAGATTGATCCGGAAGTTATCGCCCTGTCGCGCATAGCTGCCGGGTTTGTCGGCCCGATCGGCGCGCCGGTACTGCAGGCGCAGCAGTTCGTGATCAAGGTCGGCGGCCGACAGATCCTCCCCCGCGTACAGCTCGAGTGGCGCGGCGTACACCTGTGCGGGCAGCGTCCAGCGGCGGCCCTCGAACTGGGTGGTGACGATGTGGTCCAGGCGCATCACATAGATGGCCAGCGCCACCGCGCACAGCACCACGACCGCCAGCACGTAGCGCCAGATTTTCACGCTCGCCCCGCTGCCATACCTATTCTACAGACAAGCCTCAGATACAAAGTTCCTCGGCCGGTTCGCGCAGGGTGTAGCGCGAGCTCATGGCATGGCCATAGGCGCCGGCATTCGCCACCAGCAGCACATCGCCGGTGAGACACGGTGGCAGCATCCGATCATGCCCCAGGATATCCCCGCTCTCACAGATCGGCCCGACGATGTTCGCCTGCACCGTCGCCGGGTCATCCACACGGGTCAGGTTCACGATCTCATGGTAGGCGCCATACAGCGCCGGGCGGATCAGGGAGTTCATGCCGGTCGCCACGCCCACGTAGGTGGTGTCGCCCTTCGACTTCAGCTGCGTCACCCGCGCCAGCAGAACGCCCGCCTGGGCCACCAGGTAGCGCCCGGGCTCGAGCCAGAACTCCAGGTGCGGGTGCGCCGCCTTGATGCGGCCGAGTGCGGTATCCAGCTGGCCCAAGTCGAACTCGTCCTGATCGGCGCGCTCCGGTACCCCGAGCCCACCGCCCACGTCCACGGTGGTCACGTCCGGAAAGCGGCGCGCCAGTTCACACAGCAGAGCGGCGGTCTCCTCCCAGTTGGCGATGTCCAGGATGCCGCTGCCGCTGTGGGAGTGCAGGCCCACCACCCGCGCCCCCGCCGCGCGCACGGACTGCGCGAGCTGCTCGATCTCCCCGACCGGAACTCCGAATTTGGAATGCTCACCGCCGGTGCGCACGTGTCGATGGTGACCCCGTCCGACACCCCCGTCGATGCGCACGAAGATGTCCCGGCCGGCGAACACCTTCGGCCAGGTCTCGATGGCGAAATGGCTGTCGAGGGTCATCTGCACGCCCTGCTCGAAGGCCCAGATGTACTCATCGCGGCCGATGAAGTTGGGTGTGAAGAGAATGCGGCCGCGCTCGATCTGCGGCACCGACTGGATCAGGTGCTCGACTTCGCCGCGCGAGACACAGTCGAAGTCCAGGCCCTGCGAATGAAACAGCTGCAGGATCTGCGGATGGGGATTGGCCTTCATGGCGTACAGCACGCGCGCGGCAGACTTCACGCCCTTGACGGCGCACGCCGCGTTCAGCAGGGTCGCCCGGTCGTAGACGTAGGCGCAGTCCCGTCCATCCATGACCCGCTGCAGATCCTGGCGGCGCACCCGCCACCACGGCGCCTTGCGGGCCGGGCTGGGGGCCTGGCTCTGCGGTGCGAACAGCTGATCCCAGGTCGGGCCGAGCGCGCGCTCGGTGCGCGAGCGCGGGATCAGCAGCTCATGCAGCTGATCGACCAGACGATCGCCCTGGCTTTCATCGACGACGAAGGTGAAATTCAGATCGTTGGCGGCCTGACTGACCAGGTACACCTGCTGCTCCGCGAACAGCTCGAAGGCCTCGCCGAGATGGTGCAGGATGCCGCGGATGTTGCGCCCGACCAGACTGACCGAGGCGCAAGGACCGATGGCGCGCGCGCGGCACAGGCCCGACAGCGCCGTGATCAGCGCATCCAGCTGGGCACTGTCGAGGGCATTGGCAGCCGGATCCAGTGAGACCGTCACGTTGGTCTCGGAGGTCGACACCAGGTCCACGGACATGCCGTAGTCCTTGAAGATCTGGAATGCGTCGGCCAGGAATCCAACCTGGTGCCACATGCCGGGGCTGTCCAGGGCAATGAGGGTGATGCCCTTCTTGATGCACACCGCCTTGACCTGTGCGCCGCCATCGCCGGCATCGGCGCTGAGCACCGTGCCCTCGAGGTCCGGGACCTGTGTGGCCAGCACGTGCAGCGGTATCTGGTACTGACGCACGGGCAGGATGCAGCGCGGATGCAGGACCTTGGCGCCGCTGCTGGCGATCTCCTGCGCCTCATCGTAATGCAGCGCGCGCAGCTGACGCGCGCTGGGCGTCGAGCGCGGATTGGCGCTGAACATGCCGGGCACGTCGGTCCAGATCTCCAGGCGCTCGGCGCTGAGCTTCGCGGCAAGGTAGGCGGCGGAGGTGTCCGAGCCGCCGCGGCCGAGCAGCACGGTGTTGCCGTCCGCATCGCTGGCGATGAAGCCCTGGGTGATCACGACCTGGCCCAGTGAATTCAGCTGCTCGCGAAATGCCTCATCGGGCGTGAAGATGCAGGTCGCATTGAGCACCGAGGCCTTCGCCGAGCCGCCGCGGCGCTCGTCGGCCTTCAGGACGTTGCGCGCATCGAGCCAATGCGCATCCAGACCCTGGGTTCTCAGGAAACGCGCGCCGAGGTCAGTGGCCATCAATTCCCCCGCGGCCATGACGCGCGCGCGGGTCTTGTCGCTCAACTCGCCCACCAGCGCAACACCGGCGCTGATCTGCCCGAGTTCCTGGAACTGCCGTTCGAGGGCCGCGCTCACCGGAATCTGCAGTTCCGCGGCCAATCGCCGGTGCCGTTCCTGGATGGCGGCGAAGACCTCTTCATGGGAGCCGCGCAGCGCCGACTCGATCAGTTTCTCGAGCTTGTCGGTGATGCCGGTGACGGCCGAGTGCACGATCAGCACGCGCGCGCCGGTCGCCACCCGCGAGCGCGCGATCTGCGCGATGTTGCGCCAGTTGGCCAGCGAGGAAACGCTGGTACCACCGAACTTCAGAACGACCCACTGCGGAAAATTGCGCGCCACGATGAAGTATCTCCGAGCCCTTTTGGCCGAAGGCAATAGAGGGATTGTCTAAAGGATGAGGTTTGCGGCGATCAGGACTCTTCCGTCGCCGGTCACTAACCGCGGTACGCGCTAACCCTCATCATCGAAGATGTCGCGCAGGTCTTTTTCCAGCTTGCGATCGGCGAGCACCTCTTCCAGCTTGCTCCACGCGGCCTTGCCGCGTTTGCCCTGGGTGCGTACGCGTTTATCCACGCGGTCCAGAATCCGGTCGTAATCGGTACCGTCTTCGGGTGCGTTATTGAGGAATTCGTCGTCCAGATCGAAGTTTTCGTTATCGCGCTCTGACATCGCTGAAGGTTAAAATTATCACGTAAAAACAACGACTTATACCCAAAAGGTTAACCCTGTGGGTGCGCGAACTATAACGGATCCGCGCAGCCTTTCAACTGTTTGTGAGGCAAACCGGCGCGATGGGCCTGCCATGTGACATCGATATCGTCAAGTCCACGCCCGATTCAACGGCGGGCGCATGGCAATGGAAGTGGGTCAGATAGGGGCATGTTGGGTGCAATTGGCCCCCAGTTGCCCCCTATTGGCTGCCATCTTGCGTGCTATTGCGTTACCCAGCGACTCGCCTCCGGTGCGGAGGCTGGCGCGGGCGGGGACGGGGGCGGCGCAGCCGTCTGCAGCGTCGTCTGCGGCGCCAGACCGGCAGGGGGCGCCGATGACGGTGCCGGATTGGTCGGGGCGGGAGCCGACCCCAGTGCGGGCGCAGGCGGGGGCTCGAGGTCCGCCTGCACTCCGACCAGCACCGGAATGCCGTCGGCCTTCTTCAAGGTATCGATGGCGATATCCCAATTGACCGCAGTGGTCGTATTCCCCAATGCCTGGTTTAGCAGATCTTCGAACTTGCTGAGCACCGGGTCGATTGACTGTCCCTGCGCGTCCACCGGCGGATGCGCCTCGAGCAGCAGGTCGCCGTCGACGAAGGCCACCTTCAGGGGCACGTTGATGAGATAGACCTTGGTGCCGACGGGCACCGTGGGAAAGATGGCGGCGACATCCTCCGGATACATGCGGATGCAGCCGTGGGTCACGGCCATGCCCACGGCCAGCGGATTATTGGTACCGTGAATCAGGTAGTCACCGGGATGAATGGCGAGCCGCATCGCAAACAGGCCGAGCGGATTGTCGGGGCCTGATTTGATGACGCCCGCGGGCAGCGGATCGTTGTTGGCCAGATGTTCGGCGCGCACCGAGGCCGGCGGATTCCAGGTCGGATTCTTTTCCTTCGAGACGACGTGCGTCAGACCCATCGGGGTCTGCCAGTCCATTTTGCCGATGCTCACCGGGTAGGTCACAACCGTTGCGGTCTGACCCTTGCGGGGTTTTGGAAAGTAGTAAATGCGGTGCTCGGGAATATTGACGACGATGCCCTCGCGCGGACCGGGCGGCAGGATGTGCCGTCCGGGGATGACGATCGCGGTGCCCTCGCCCGGGAGCCAGGGATCCACCTTGGGATTGGCGCGCACGATCTCCTCATAGCCGAGACCGTAGCGCCGGGCGATCTCCACCAGCGTGTCCGAATAGTGCGTCTGGATGTGCAGGTCCTCGCCGATCACCGTCATGTTCGGGTCGGTGAGCTCGTACACCGCGGCGCGCGCCGGCACCGCGGCCGACAGGCTGAGCGCGAACAGCGCCACCAGGCTTAACTTGCTACCCATCATGCCGTGCATTCTACTTCATCACCATGCCGTTGCCGCGCACCTTCTATGCCCGTGATGCCGTGACGGTGGCGCAGGCGCTGCTCGGCAAGCAGTTGGTCGTCAGACCCCCGCAGGGCCTGAAAGTTGGACGCATCGTTGAGACCGAGGCCTATCAGGGTCCGGATGACCTGGCCGCGCACAGCGCCGGCGGGCGACGCACGGCCCGCACGGAGATCATGTACGGGCCGGCGGGGCACGCCTATGTCTATCTCATCTATGGGATATGGAACTGCCTGAACGTGGTCGCGGGCACACCCGGGGTGCCGCACGCGGTGCTGCTGCGTGCGCTCGAACCGGTCAGTGGCATCGACATGCCGAGCTGGGGCCCGGGTCTGTTGTGCCGTGCGCTCGGCATCGATCGCTCGTACAACGGCCGCGACCTGCGCGGTCAGGAGCTGTGGATTCGCGCGCCGACCCGCCGCCAGAGGCTGCGCCTGGGCTCGGGCCCGCGCATCGGCGTCGACTATGCGGGCGACTGGGCCCGCCGCCCCTGGCGCTTCTTCGATCGGGACTCGCCCTTCGTCTCGACGGTGTCGGCGGCCGTGCGCCGACGCGCCGCCGCCGGCCGCTGGCCGTCTCAGATCCAGGTCTGAGTATCGCCGCGACCGCCTCCGCCCCAGCCCAGGATCTGCCGCTCCTGCAACAGCGCGATCACGCTGGCGGCGGCCTGCGCGAGGCTCAGTTGCGTCGTGTCCAATCGCAGGTCGGGCTGCTCGGGCCGCTCGTAGGGCGAATCGATGCCGGTGAAGTTCTTGATCTGTCCGGCCTTGGCCCGCGCATACAACCCCTTGGGATCGCGCCGAATGCACTCCTCGAGCGGGGTGTCGACGAACACTTCGATGAATTCACCCGCCGGCACCAGCTCGCGCACCATCTGGCGCTCGGCATGGAAGGGGGAGATGAAGGAACACAGCACGATCATGCCGGCATCGGTGAAGAGCTTCGCCACCTCCCCCACGCGCCGCACGTTCTCCACACGATCCGCGTCGGTGAAACCCAGATCGCGGTTCAGACCATGGCGGACGTTGTCGCCGTCGAGCAGGTAGGTGTGTGCACCCCCACTGTGCAGTTCCTGTTCGACGAGATTCGCAATGGTGGACTTGCCCGAGCCCGACAGTCCGGTGAACCACAGGATGACGGGCTTGTGGCCGTTGCGATGCAGGCGTGCGATTTTGTCGATCGACAGACTTTGCCGGTGCACGTTGGTGGCGCGGCGCAGACCAAAGGAAATCATGCCGGCGCCGGCGGTGGCGTTGGTGAAGCGGTCGATCAGAATGAAGGCGCCGGTTTCCCGGTTCTCGGCGTAGGGGTCCAGCGCCACCGGGGTGGACGTGGCGAGGTTGCAGACCCCAATCTCATTGAGTGCCAGCGTCTTCGCCGCCAGATGCTCCATGGTGTTGACATCGACCTTGTGCTTCAGCGTCGTGATGCGGGCCGGCACGAACCGGGTGCCGATGCGCATGAGGTAGGAGCGACCCGGCAGCATCGGCTCCTCGGCCATCCACAGCAGATGCGCGGCGAACTGGTCGACCACCTCGGGTCGGTCTTCAGGTCGCGCCAGCACATCGCCGCGCGCGATATCGACCTCATCCGCCAGCACCAGCGTCACGGCATCCCCGGCGCGTGCTTCGGGCAGCTCTGCGTCCGCCGTGACAATGCGCGAGATCCGCGACTGCCTGCCCGACGCTGCGACGACGATGGGGTCGCCACTGCGGATGCTGCCGGAGGCCACGGTCCCCGAAAAGCCCCGGAAATCGAGGTTCGGCCGGTTGACCCATTGCACCGGGAAGCGAAAGGGTCTGTCGCCGATGTCCGATTCGACGTCGAGCTCTTCCAGGAACTCCAGCAGCGTGGGGCCTTCGAACCAGCTCAGCCTTTCCGACCGCACCGTGACGTTGTCGCCGAAGCGCGCGGAGACCGGGATGGCGGTGATCGAGGCAAACCCCAACGACTTCGCGAAACCGAAGTAGTCCCCGACGATGTGGTGGAAGGTGGCGGCGGCATAATCGACCAGGTCGATCTTGTTGATGGCCACGGCCACATGCCGGATGCCGAGCAGCGAACAGATGTAACTGTGCCGCCGCGTCTGCGTCAGCACCCCCTTGCGGGCATCGATGAGGATCACCGCCGCGTCGCTGTTCGAGGCGCCCGTGGCCATGTTGCGGGTGTACTGTTCGTGCCCCGGCGTGTCCGCCACGATGAACGAGCGGCGCGGCGAGCCGAAGAACCGGTAGGCCACATCGATGGTGATGCCCTGCTCGCGCTCGGCCTCGAGCCCATCGACCAGCAACGCCAGATCGATGTCCTCGCCGGTCGTGCCGTGCTTGCGGCTGTCGCGGGTCAGGGTCGCGAGCTGATCCTCGAGAATGAGTTTCGAGTCGAACAACAGCCGTCCGATGAGCGTCGATTTGCCGTCATCGACCGAGCCGCAGGTCAGGAAGCGCAGCAGACTCTTTTCTCCGTGCGTGAGGACATCCATCAGAAGTAGCCTTCGCGTTTCTTGCGTTCCATCGAGGCCGCCTCGTCACTGTCGATGAGCCGACCGGATCGTTCGGAGGTGCGCGATACGAGCATCTCATCGATGATGGCGTCGAGCGTTGCCGCCTCGCTCTCGACGGCCGCCGACAACGGATAGTCCCCGAGGGAGCGGAAGCGCACCGTGCGCAGTTGCTCCTTTTCGCCCGGCAGCAGCGGCATCCGCTCATCATCGCGCATGATCAGCTGGCCATCGCGCATGACCACCGGTCGCGGCGCGGCGAAATACAGCGGCACCACCGGAATGTCCTCGGCGCGCGTGTACTGCCAGACATCCAGTTCAGTCCAGTTCGACAGCGGGAATACCCGCACCGTCTCACCCTTGGTGAGGCGGGTGTTATAGAGGTGCCACAGCTCCGGGCGCTGATTGCGCGGCTCCCAGGTATGGCCGGCCGAGCGCACCGAGAAGATGCGTTCCTTGGCGCGACTCTTTTCCTCATCGCGCCGCGCGCCACCGAAGGCGGCGTCGAAACCGTACTGGTCCAGTGCCTGCTTCAACGCCTCGGTCTTCATCACCTGCGTGTGCAGCTGGGACCCGGAGCGGATCGGGTTGATGCCCCGGGCGACACCTTCGGCATTGGTGTAGGCCAGGAGCTTGAAGCCGTAGCGCGCGACGATCATGTCGCGGTGACGGATCATGTCGCGGAACTTCCAGCCGGTGTCAACGTGCAGCAGCGGGAATGGGGGCTTGGAGGGATAGAAGGCCTTCAGCGCGAGGTGCAGCATCACCCCCGAGTCCTTGCCGATCGAGTACAGCATCACCGGATTGGCGAACTCGGCCGCCACTTCGCGCATGATGCCGATGGACTCGGCCTCGAGGCGCTTCAGGTGAGCCGACTTCATGCCGCGAGCGCGTACGGCGCAAAGGCGCCGCTCGCGACGAACCAGGGATTACGAAACTGCGGCTTGCCATAGCGCAGCGGCTGCGCGTCCGGTCCGATCACCCGACCGCCGGCGCCGACCAGCACGGCATGCCCCGCGGCCGTGTCCCACTCCATGGTCGGTCCCAGACGCGGATACAGATCGGCCGCGCCCGCGGCAACCAGACAGAACTTGAGTGACGATCCCACGGCCACCAGGTCCGCGACCGGGTAGCGCGCCAGATAGGTGTCGGTTTCGGGCGTGCGGTGCGAACGCGACGCCACCGCCGTGACCCCTGCGGTGGGAACGGCGCGAACATGAATGGGGGTGAGCGCGCCGGGCACCGGGTTTTCAGGATCGAGACTGGCGTGCACCGCGCGTGCGCTGCCGACATCAGCGGCGTACAACTGGCCCGTTGCCGGCGCGTACACGACTCCCAAGACCGGCGCCGCAGCGCGGATCAGCGCGATGTTGACGGTGAAGTCGCCGCGCTTGTGGATGAACTCCTTGGTGCCATCCAAGGGATCGACGAGAAAGAATTCGCTCGCGACCTCAGGGCTGTGGCCGGCCGCCACCTGCTCCTCGGCGACCACTGCGATACCCGGCGCATGCCCGGCAAGATGTCGCAGGATGATTTCCTCGGCGGCATGATCCGCAGCCGTGACGGGCGACTGGTCGCCCTTGATCTGGACCTCGAAGCCACCATGGTAGATGCGGTTCGCACGCCGTCCGGCGGCGAGCGCCGCTGCGATCATTACTTCAAGTAACAAACTGTCTGACATTCAATTGGGTATATGCGCGAGTTACAAGCGAGGGGCGCAAGTGTACACAGGCCATTGGATGATGCCCAAGGCAGCGCCCGCGGTGTCAGACTTCTTGGACATGAGCATATAAGTAAGTTTATTAATCAATCAGTTACAATGTTTTTCCATAAATCCAATTCTATTGGATTCCCGTTGACCGGGGAACACCTCCTGACTGCGACAGTCAAACAGTTGACCCCACGTCAACGGCGGCATGGACAGTCGCGTTTTGCGTCTTCTATAACAGGCCCACTGGAATTGAATCATGATGACTAAAGCTTCTGGCTTGCGTACGACTCGTTTCATGGCGCTCGTCGCGTTGAGCGCGGCGCTGTCGGCCTGCGTCGTGGCACCCCCACCGCGCCCCCTGCCGCCCCCGCCCCCGGCGCCCAATGTGACGGTGTATGCGTATCCGCAGCAGGGTCAGTCACCCGAACAGCTCGATCGCGACAAATACGAATGCTCGACCTGGGCGACCCAGCAGACCGGATTCAACCCCAGCGCCCCGAACGTGCCGCCGCACGAGCGGGTGCAGGTGGTGTCGGGTGTCGCGCGCGGATCGGGCGTTGCGGTCGGGGCCATCACCGGCGGCATCCTCGGTGCAGCCGTTTCCAGTCCCCGTAATGCGGGTGCAGGATTGCTGCTCGGCGCGTTGCTCGGTGGCGCCGTAGGCGCCGGTGCGGAGGCGACGGCCGATGCCAATGCACAGGCCGCCGCGAATGCCAATGCGAATGCACAGACGCAGGCGCAGGCTGCACAGATTGAACGCAAGGCCTCAGACTATCGGCGCGCAATCGGCGCCTGCCTGGAAGGCCGCGGCTACAGCATCAAATAGTAGGAATCCACCATGACCCGCCATACCGCCATTTTTCGTGTCGTCATGCGGTCGACCGCGGCCGCGGCCGCCGCCCTGGCCTGTTCCCTGGCCAGCGCTGATCCGGGCTACGATCACCGCGGCCCCGAGCGCGGGCCGCCGCCGGCGGCGCATCAGCACATGGACGCCCGCTTCTCGCACAACCATGCCTATTACGATCGGGGCTATTTCGTGAACAGCCTGCCGCGCGATCGGCTGGTGTTCAGCCGCGGCCCCAATCGCTACTTCTACTCGGGTGGTGTGTGGTATGCGCCGCGCGGTGCCGGATTTGTGGTCGTCGGGGCACCGTTCGGACTGTTCGTGCCCGTCCTGCCGCCCTACTACTCGACGGTGTGGTTCGGCGGCGTCCCGTACTACTACGCCAACGACACCTACTACATGTGGAGCGCGCAGGACAATGGCTACGAGGTGGTCGCGCCGCCCTCGGACGCCGTGAACGCGGCGCCCGATGCGGCGCCCCCGGCACCGCCCACGACCACGAAGCTGTTCATCTATCCGCGCAACAATCAAACCAGCGACCAGCAGTCCAAGGACAAGTACGAGTGCCACGCCTGGGCGACCAGTCAGACCGGCTTTGATCCCACGGCCGCGGGCGGCAATGTGCCGCCGGATCAGTTCAACGGGAAGAGCGCTGATTACTACCGCGCCATGGCCTCCTGTCTGCAGGGCCGCGGCTACAGCGTCGAGTAGTCATCGGAAGGCGAGGTTTCGCGTCAGCCGAACTGGCGCGAAACGTCGTTGAAGAGCGCGACGCCGAGCAGCAGCACCAGCAGCGCGATACCGACCTGCTGGCCGAAGATCTGGGTGCGCTCGCTCAGGGGCTTGCCCTTGATCCACTCCGCCGCCTGAAACACGATCTGGCCGCCGTCCAGCAACGGGATCGGCAGCAGATTGAACAGCGCGATCGCCAGGGAAATCAGCACCAGAAATCCCAGGAACGACTCAGGTCCTGCGGTCGCTGATTCACCGGCGAACTGGGCAATGCTCAAGGGGCCGCTCAAGTTCTTGACCGACACCTGGCCCAGCAGCATCCGCCACAGCAGCTTGCTTTGGGTCGCGGTGAGATTCCAGGCGTCACTGCAGGCGCTGACGAGCGCGGCGCCCGCCGACAGATCGGTGTGCACCATCATGTTCGGCGGCAATTTGACGATGCTGGTGCGCGCAATGCCGATCCGGCCGACCATGTGCCCCGCGCCATCGGGGGTCGCCACCACGGGCACCTGCGCGGTGTGGGTGGCACCCGCGCGCTGATACTCAATGGTAACGGTGCTCCCGGCGGCGGCCGAGATCACCTGCACCACATCCTGGAAGTCGGCGATCGGCTTTGCGTTGATCGCCACGATCCGATCGCCGGCGCGCAGCCCGGCGCGCTCGGCGTTGCCGCCGCGCGCGACTTCGGCGAGCACCGCGGGCACCTGCGGCTCCCAGAAGTAAAACCCCAGACCCGCGAGCAGCATGTCGGGCTCGGTGAGCTGCCGCCGTGCCGCCGGATCCGGCACCGACAGCACGACGCTGTGGGTGTGGCCCGTGGCCGATCGCACCGTGAGGCGCGCCTCACCCTGGCCGAGGATGGTGTCGAGCAGATCGAACATCACATCGTGTGAGTCCGGCACCGCCTTGTCGCCGATGGTGAGGATTTCATCGCCGCGAGCCAGTCCGCCGCGGGCCGCGACGGAGGCCGGCTGCACCTCACCGATGATGGGTTTCGCATCATTGATGCCTTCCACCCAGCGCATGCCCCACAGGACCAGGATGGCGAACAGCAGGTTGAAGCCCGGCCCGGCCAGCAGCACCAGGATGCGCTGCCAGGGCGGCTTGCGGGTAAAGGAGCGCGCCAGGAACTGCGGCGCCACGGGGCCTTCGCGCTCGTCCAACAGCTTCACATAGCCGCCCATGGGAATGGGCGCGATCACCAGCTCGGTGTCGTCCTTGCCCAGGACCCGTCGCCAGATCGGCTTGCCGAACCCGATGGAGAAACGGACCACCTTGAAACCCAGCCGCCGTGCCACCCAGAAATGACCGTATTCATGCACGATCACCAAAAAGCCCACGGCGATCACATACCACAGGGCGTACCAAACGAGATTCATCCGCTCAAGCTCCAGCCGAGGTCGTGACGCATTCTAGCAATCCTTCAGAGAGTGTGACGCAGCGCAGCCGCCGCTCTGCCAACTTCCGCAATAACCTTGGCAGTACGGCGAGGATGACCGGGGTGCCCTCGGGCGTTCGGGCCGCGCGGCCATCGTGCAGGAGGAGGATGTCGCCGGCGCCGAGGTTGCGCGTCAGGCGCTCGAGGACCCGCTCGCTATCGGCATGCACCGTGTCGTAGCCACGCCGGGTCCAGCTCGCCAGCTGCAGACCCAGTGCCTCGAGGCAGGGCTGAAGGAAGGGATTGCGCAGCCCGGCGGGGGCGCGGAAAAAGCGTGGCACCACCTGACAGGCGCTGTGGATGCTCGACTGCGCCAGGGCGATCTCACGACGGACCCGGCCCGGTCCGAACAGCGAGAAGATGTAGCGGTGATGCTCGGTGTGGTTGCCGATCTCGTGCCCCTCGCGGGCGATGCGGCGCGCCAGTTCGGGATGTGCGGCGACCCGATCACCAATGCAGAAGAAGGTGGCATGGATGCCGTGCTGGGACAAAAGGTCCAGTACCGCGGGGGTCACCTCGGGGTCGGGACCGTCGTCGATGGTCAAGGCCACGGCACCCGCGCCGGCCGGCAAGCGGGTCCAGTTCGGGCCCAGCAACCGGCTGCGCGGCAGCAGTCCGCCTAGGGCCAGCAGCGCATGATTGGCCAGCACCGCTGCGACGCTCCAGGGCCACAGCCGCGGCACCGACACGACGGCCGCCAGCGCGGCGGCGTGCACCAGCACCGACAGTTTCAGCAGCGGGGACGGCAGGATCCGTTTCAGCATCTGGGGATTATAGGTCCTTATCCTTGCGAGACCGGCGAGGGATAGGTCAAGATCGCAGCCGTCATCGCCATGCCATGGCGTTGAATTCACAAATCATAACGAGCAGTTCAGGTGGGGGCATCGGGTGTTACGGATAGCAGTTCTGGCGGCCTGCGGTGCAGTGTCGATTGCGTTCAACGCGGTGATGGCGCAAACGCTGCCCCTGACGGCATTTGCGGCCGCGCCACGAATCAGTGACGCGACGATCTCTCCGGATGGGAGATACCTGGCCATCCTGACCTCGATCAGGAAGGCCCAAACCCTCGTCGTACAGGACCGCAGCGCGACGGGGCCGGGTGCGCTGCACGCGGTGATCGGTGCCGCCGATGGCTTTGAACTCTTGTGGTGCCGGTGGGCCAGCGACACCCGGATCCTGTGCGGGATGCACGCACCGGGCGACTCCCATGGTGTTCTGGTCTCCAAGACCCGCCTGATCGGCGCCGACGCGGATGGCAAGAACGTGAAGGTGTTGATGGAAGTCGAGGACGCTCCCGGCTACTCGCTGCTGGGTCGCTTCCTGGCCTGGGATGTCCCCGGTCGACCGAACATCGTGCTGATGCTGGCCAGCAATACGCCTGAGTCCAAGGGGTTGAGCGACACGCGCGCCCAGGGCTCGGCCGATGCGCGGCCTTCGGTGTTCGCCCTCGATGCCACGAGCGGGGAACTCAAGATGGAGATTTCCCCGCATTCACCGCTGACCGCTTACCTCGTGGACCCGCAGGGCGCGGTGGTGCTGGGCTGGGGAGCGGCGTACGGCGGCACCAACGAGTATGACGTCAGGGACCCGCAGACCCATGGCTGGCGCAAATTGGCCAATCTCCCCGGCACCTTGAAGCCGGTGGCGCTGTGCGCGGCGGCGTTGGACTGTGCGTATGCGCTCGGCGATTCCGATGGCCACACCGCGTTGTGGAAGATCGACCTGACCGGCAAAGAGCAGCCGGCCGTGGACTTTTCATACCCCTCGGCGGACCTCGACACTCCTTTGCTGGCCGATGATGGACATCTATTGGGAGTGCGCTATGACACCGCCGAACCGACGGTCTACTACGTGGACGCAGCAGCGGCCGCTATCGTCGACAATCTCAAACGACTGCTGCCCGGACAATTCATCCAGATCGAAAGCCACACCCGCGACGGCCACCAGCTGGTCGTGAAGGCCAGCTCCGACACGGATCCCGGCAGCTTCTATCTCTATGACATCGCCAAGAACAGCATCGCGCGCCTGGGCGGCGGCTATCCGGACCTGGTCGCGGAGCGCATCGGTCATGCGGGCCCCGTGACTTTCCCGGCCAAGGACGGCACCACGGTGCCCGGCTACCTGACCCTGCCGCCGGGGGGAGCTGCGAAGAATCTGCCGCTGGTCGCATTGCCTCATGGCGGCACCTCCGAGCATGACACCCGCGAGTTCAACCTGATGCGGGCGTTCCTGGTCAGTCGCGGCTATGCGGTACTGCAAGTCAATTATCGCGGCTCCTCGGGTCTGGGGTCCAAGTGGTCGAGCGACGCTCATGGCGACTGGAGCGGACTGCCCTATTCGGATGTGGTCGACGGGGTCCGCTGGGCGATCGCGCAGGGCATCGCCGATGCGCAGCGCGTGGCGATCGTCGGCAGTGAGTACGCCGGCTACCTCGCGCTTTTGGGCGCGGAACGCAACCCGGATCTGTTTCACTGCGCCGTCAGCATCGGCGGCTATAGCGATCTGGCCTTGCCGGCGCCGGGCGCCATGCCGATGATGGGGTTCGGTCCGCCGCCGGCCAATCTGGATAAGCTGCGAGCCGACGCGCCGCACGCCCATGCAGCGGATTTCAAGGTGCCGGTGTTGCTGGTGCACGGTGAGCGCGACACCGTGGTCACGGTCGAGCAATCGAAGGCGATGGATGTCGCCCTGACCGCGGCTCACAAGCCCCACCAGTTGCTGCTGCTCCCCGGCGCGGATCACACCCTGAACATGGAAGATGACCGCGCCAAGATGTTCACGGCCCTGGAAACATTTCTAGCCGCCAATTTGCACTGACGGCCCGAATGGCCCGAATGTTGCATCGCGCCATGGCCGTCTAGAGCGCTCCGCGGCGGCCACCTGTCAGATCGGGCCGACGTCCTCCTGGGTACTGGCGTGTTTCTGCCGCAACACGGCACTTGCCGTGGCAGCCGTGTCACTTGATTTGTCAAATCGCGCGTCCAAGACAGTGAAACGTGGCAAAAGTTTCGCGCCACCCATTGCGGTGACAATCGTTACCCATTAGATTACGTGTCGTAAATAATTCAGTTGACTGAGCTACACCTACCGAGACGTAGCTACGGAACAACAGATTGCAGGGAGGGGGGTATGGAACAAGGTCGCGCGCGATCCCGGTGCAAGCCGTTGCGGGATCAACACAGTCGCACTGTGTCCATACATGGCATCTGAGCCCTCACCGGCCAACCCTATTTCGAATCTGCGAGAAGCCGCACCCAGGGCCTCTCGCTTGACCGTGTCTGACTACAAACCCAAGTGAGCAGGGAGTTACTAATGGTCTCAACCCGACAAGCCGTGGCGGCAATACTGCGTTCGGGGCGCAGTGCCTCCGATTACCGCGCAACCGCGTCCCGAGTGACAGGTACGGCAGGAATGCTATGCCTGCTTACCGCATCTTTTGCGCTGGCGCCGCATGCCTACGCGCAGGAGTCCACCACAACGAGTGACCAGACGACGAGCCTGGAAGAGGTCACCGTCACCGGTTCGCGCATCAAGCGCACGACCGACTACACCACGCCGACCCCCACCACGGTCATCGATGCGACGACCATGGAAAACCTGGGCGTCGTCAACGTCGGCCAGATGCTGGAGATGACCCCGTCGAACATTTCGGCGTATACGCCGCAGACGACCGGCGGCAGCAGCTTCTATACCGGCGCCTACATCGCCGACCTGCGCGGCTTCAACGGCTTCTTCAGCGGCGCGCGCACTCTGGTCATGATCGACGGCAACCGCGTGGTCGCCACCAACACGCAGGACAGCTTCGACCTGAACTTCATCCCGCAGGTCCTGGTGTCCCGCACTGAGACGGTCACCGGCGGCGCCTCGGCCGCGTACGGTTCCGGCGCCGAGTCCGGCGTGCTCAACGTGATCCTGGACCGCCAGCTCGAGGGCGGCAAGTTCAACGCCGACGAGTACGATACCCATTACAACGACGCCAAGGACCGGCACGTCAGCGCGGCCTATGGCCATGGGCTGTTCGACAACCGCCTCCACTTCGTGCTCGCCGGCGAGTACGAGAGTTCAGATCCGGCGAGCTGCCAGAACTCCGGTCGCAGCTGGTGCTCGGCGAACGCGGGTCCCTATGACACCTCGGAGCCCGCGTTCTTCGTTTACACCACGGCGATGGGCCGGGGACTGACGACCAACACCACCACCAACGGCGTCCTCGGACCCAACCTCTTCAGCCCGCTGACGTTCGGCTACACGAACCTGGGTCAGCCGCTGTATCAGGCCAGCCAGGATGGCACGAGTGTGGCCCCGTTCTCCGGCAATAATTCGCTGCTGGGCACCGGCCCGGGCGGTTCCGGAACGCCGGTCAACGAATACACGTATCTGCAGACCGCCGTCAGTCGCGCCGTGTTCTCCGGAATGCTGAGCGGCAAGATCACCGACAGCATCACCGCGAACCTCGATCTGAACTGGGGCAAGGTACAGGCCTTCAATCCGTTCTCCGAGTTCTACACGGGCATCATGAGTACCGCCAACCCCTACCTGCCGGCCGGGTTTGCGACCGAGGACCCGACCGGGTTCGGCGGCGTCGGCTACGGCGTCGCCCGCGATATGACCCAGCAGTTCCAGAACACGCAGTACAACGACACGACGTTGAAGCGGATCGGGCTCGCCATAAATGGCAAGATCGGAGATACGTCCTGGACCTGGAGTGCCTACGGCGAGTACGGCAAGACGGAGAATGTGGAAGGGACGCCCAACGAGTTGACCGACAATGAGGCCACGATGGCGGCCGACGTGGTCACGGGCGCCAACGGCAAACCCGAGTGCCGGGTCACCGCGAACGGCAACAACCTGGTCGCGACCTTCGACAGTGCGATCTCTCCCACAGGTGGCTACAACGGCGGCGGCTTCGGATATACCGGCTTGCCGGCGTATCTGCAATCCATCAACACCGCGACCAGCCTGCCGCCCGGCGCAAGTCCCATTAACCCCGTTACCGGCCTGACCGAGCTGCAATCGCTGCAACTGATGGCCCCGGGTTGCCTACCCTTCAATCCGCTCGGCAACCAGCCGCTCCCGGCAGGTGTTGCCAGCTATATCACCGGCCCGTTGTCTCTGACGATGGACCTGTCACAGAAGCAGTTCTCGCTGGGTTCGACCGGCGAGATCTGGAAAGGCTTCGGTGCGGGTCCGTTCTCGCTGGCCGTTGGTTACGAGTGGCGCAGCAATCTGCTGCACAACGACTTCACGGAATGCCCGAACGGGCTCGATGTCAACACGGCAGCGGAACAGCTGTGCCTCACGCGCGCCACGGACTTCAACTACCAGTTCGGCAATCCGTATGCCGGCTCCGTGACCGCCAACGAGGCGTACCTGGAGTTCAACGTCCCGCTGCTCAAGGACCTGCCGTTTGCACACCGGCTGG
>Ga0210385_10000401_pt1 | contig 33010 bp, 37 predicted proteins | sample IncBWH26OmetaG_FD_160107 | JGI IMG/M metagenome (GOLD analysis project Ga0210385, IMG submission 160107) | Forest soil microbial communities from Barre Woods Harvard Forest LTER site, Petersham, Massachusetts, United States - Inc-BW-H-26-O ...
TGATGGTGGTGTTGATGATCACATCGGTGAATCCGTCGTGATGGACGGTGATTTTGTAACGGCCGGCGTTGAGGTTCTCAAAGAGGAATTCGCCGTCGCTGCCGGAGGTGGTTTGGCGTGTGCCACTCACATCAAGGGATTGGGCGGTGACGGTGGCGCCAGGAATGACGGCGCTGGAGGCGTCGGCGACGGTGCCGCGGATACTGCCAAAGGTGGACTGGGCACGCGCGCTGGGAGCGATGGCGACGAGCAGGATTGCCAGGACTGCGAGGGTGACGCGGATGCGGTTGAGGCGACGCGAGGCTGCGGGCATCGCGATGGACGCGGTGTGCGTGGCGAAACGAGAGAGCGATACGTGTGCCGCTGTAAGCATGGGGTGGTGCCTCCTGAATGCAGTGGGGCGCACTCCGCTTCTGAGGCGAGAGGGTGCCGCACCTTGTGGGTCAAGGGATGTGCGGTTTAAACGAAATGGGGCAGCGTTACAGCTCAGCGCTGTGAGACAACAGCGGGAGCGCGCGAGACGACGGAGTCGCGAGGGCTGCCGACGATTGACAGGGCGCGTGCGCTCCACAGGACCGCCAGAAGAACAGCGGCAAGCAGCACAAGGTAGCGGCGGGTAGTGCGTCTGGACTTCACGGCAGCAGCTCGTGAAACTTCTCTGCGCAACAGCAGGCCTTCTAACTGCACACACATCGCGGTGTGGGCTGCCAGGGACGATGCGGAGTTGAGCGATCTCGCCGACGCGACCATACGATCCTGCCTTTACCGGAACACCCGGTCAGCTCTAAGGAAACCGCGGAAGGCGTAGGTTTCGCGCAAGCGGAACGTAAGGAATTTGTGGGTAGTAAGGATGGTTATAGAGACGATAAGGCAGGCGATTCCGGTTGGCGACGTGCTGTTACCTACCCTCCGAAATGTGGTTGGTCTAAGGCGGAATTGTAAGGGAGACCGAAGTCCAAGCGAATAACCGGTGAACTTGAGAGAACTGACTCGGAGGCGCAATGTTCGGATTGCCGACGATCACCGCTCAGCGCCGCTCGCTGCTGGCTGCTTCCCTGCCTTCGGCACTTGCACTTCCGCATTCACCATCCCCATCCGTCGTGTCATCATGTCCCACAACCCCAGATACAAATAGTTGTGCCCCTGCGGCAGGTTCACCGTCAGCGTGAAGATGAGTCCAGCGTTCGGCAGACTGTTCGCCTTTCGTTCATCGACGCCGACTGTCACCTTCATCATTCTGCGTGCCACAGACTCGCCGTTCTGATCGAACGCCAGCACTGCCGTGCCCAGCTCGTCGGTCCCCACGTTCCCGTGGATGTTGGCCGCATACACCTCCCGCGGCGGCACATCGTACTCCACCACATAGCGCGTCTGGCCACGCTTCAGCGGGGGATCGTTCGCCGCAGGTGTTGCCGTTGGAGGGGCGGGCGTTATCTGGACGTCGAACACAAGCGGATCGCTGCGATCGTTCGGCACGACAACCTTCTCCCCTCCAGCCTTCAGCACGGTGATCGTCTTCCCTGTCCGCTCCGGTTCATTCGACCCATCGTCGAAGTACCCGTGGCGGTAGCTCAGCTGGCAGTCCTTGCGGTCGAGCTTCACCTCTACGCGATGCCATTGGTTGTTGATCTTCAGATCGTCGGGCGCGTAAGTCAGGGTGTAGTAGTTTCCATCCGTCGCAACAATATGCTGCGTTGCGAGGGCCAGGCCGTTGGTGTTGACGAACGCCAGCCCGCCCGTCGCGGCCGCGTCTTCGCGCATCTGCATCTGCTGCATAGCCATCGCCCCTCTGAAGGTAATCGTCAGACCCCGCACATCGATCGGATCAATCGCGATGCGCTCCTCCTCCAGCAGATCGTAGATCGCGCGCCGCGCCTGATAATCAGGAATCGTCGTCGGATCCGGCTGCAGAAACAAATTCGAACCGCCGGTGAACCAGATGAGATTTTTGCGCCCCGGCACCTGGCTCAGGTAACCCGCCATCTGTTGCAGCGTGTCCAGATCGCTGGCCATCCACGCGCCCGGCGGCGGGAGCTTCGGTATCGCCCTGCCGATCGCGGCCATCAGCGCCTCGTGATCGTCGGTGAAGCCGGCAAGCTGCAGGGTCATGCCGGCCGACCGCATGAACACCGCGACCGGTTCGCCCGCCGGCAGGGTCGCGACAAACTTCTTCATCTGCTGGAACAGGATCATCTGATCGATGATCCCGATCGTCGTGGTATCAAACAGGAGCACGTTGACCTGCGCCGGCGGATGTCGGAGATAGTCGTTGCTGAAGCTTGCTGGCAGACGGGCGGAGGGCGCCTCGGGCGGGGAGGTCTGCTCCCGATGCTCCTCAAAGGAGGCCAGCGTTTGCGCCTTGCCGTTGTCCATGATTCGAAAATCCGACCGCGTCAGCCCCGTCACCGGATTTCCGTGCTTGTCGGTGACCACGACATCGGTGAGCACCGCGCGGGAGTTCACCTGGAACGTGTACGGCGCCTGCCCCCGCGCTGACATCGCAGGGGACCCCGCTGGTTCTGCCGATTGCGGCTTCCCGGCCGCCTGCGCCGCTGCTGCTATTGCCACCGCCAGCAGCCAACCACTCACCACCGTCCGAGCCTTCATCGACGGCCTCCGCATTTCGCACAGGCAACTCCATGACGACGCGCCACCATCTGGCAAAGTCTCACCGTCGGGTTGCGACCTTGACAAGACAGTCGAGGAAGGCAACCAGCTCAACCCACTATCGGCAGCTCGCCGAGCTCTTCCTGTCCACCCACGAAGATGCATGAGTGACGGGATATCCGGAAGTAACAGAACTGGCCGGGGCCGGCGAATCGGATCGAAACGCCGGGACTGGCGACGCCGCGCCATTTGCGCGGATATGTCCGATCCGCTGAAGAAGCAGGCGGGCGACGTCGATGCTTTGTCGCTGCAAAGGAAGAGAGACATGTTCCGCGTGGATGTGGACAGTCTGAAGGATTATCTTGATTTCGACCTAAAACGAAAATTAGACCTTCAACGACTGGACAAACTCATTAGAAAGTCTGCCCCCGGACTCCAACGTTACTTTCACACGGGAACACCCGCAGGCGAACCCGGCATGCGGTTCAAGATGATCGGGTACGGAAAATTTCACTATGTAGCTGGATCGGGGAAAAACGTGGATTGGCCCGTCGTTGGGGGGTTGCGCTGCAAAAGAACTACATGAGCATTTATCTGTCGGCCTTGAAAGGTGAAGTACTTTTGCTGCAGTTCTATTCGGGCCAACTGGGCAAAGTGAAAGCGGGCAGCAATAACTTTAGCTTCAGGACGTACGAAGATCTGGATGTTCAGCTGTTGACGCTACTGTTTGCGGAAGCCGAACAGATCTTCAATTCCGACCTCTCTTCTTGCGCTTATGTCCGTGCCGGCGCGAAGGCGCTGCGAGCGAACCGATAGTTCAGCCGAAGTGGATGTTGATCATGGCCGTGCGGTCCCCAAGGGAGTTATAACTACCGTGGCCACTTCCGCTTCGAGCTTGCTGGTTCTCTACAGCTTCGCGAAGAAAGCCTTCATGCGCGCCAGGCCCTCGGCCACGTCGGAGTGCGAGACCGCATAGGACAAGCGAATATGCTCCGCCGTCCCGAACGCCTCGCCCGGCACCGTGACCACATGCGCCTCGTTGAGTAGCCGTCTGGACAACTCCATCGCCGTGCCCACGCCCGGTTTGCCCAAATACGCTTTCACATTGGGATACACGTAGAACGCGCCCTCCGGTTTCGTGCACGTGATGCCCGGGATCTCCTTCAGCTTCGCCAGAATCTCGTCGCGCAGCTTCAGATAATCGGCGCGCATCTCGATCACGCATCGCTGATCTCCGCGCAGCGCCGCAATCGCCGCCTTCTGCACCAGTGAGGTCGGGCTCGACGTAGACTGGCTCTGCAGCTTGGTCATCGCCGCAATCACCGGCTTCGGCGCCAGCGCAAACCCGGCGCGCCATCCGGTCATCGCGTAGGTCTTCGACAGCGACCCCAGCACCACGATGTGCTCCTTCGCATCCGTGAACGAGCCGCCGCTGACGAGCGCGCCGGTGTACTGCAGGTAGACGTAGCATTCGTCGAGCAGCAGAAAGATGCCGCGCTGGTGCGCGAGATGCACGATCCGCTCCAGATCCTTGGGCGCAATCACCGCCCCCGACGGATTCGACGGCGAGTTGAGCAGGATGGCCTTCGTCTTCGGCGTGATCGCCCGCTCCACCGCCTCGGCGGTGATGCGGAAATTCTCCGCCTCCTGGGTCTCGAGGAAGACGCAGGTCCCGCCCGCGTACTGCACGATGTCCTTATACGATACCCAGTACGGCACCGGCACGATGACCTCATCGCCGTGATCGACGAGGACCTGGATGACGTTGAAGATCGCCAGCTTGCCGCCGGTGGAGAAGATCGCCTCATCCGGGCCGTAGCTCGACCCAAAGTCCTGGGCATGCCGATCGACGATCGCTTGCCGCAACTCCGGTATGCCCGCAACCACCGTGTACTTCGAGAAGTTGTTCTGGATCGCCTCGATCGCCGCATCCTTAATATGTTGCGGCGTGGCAAAGTGCGGCTCCCCCGCGCCAAAATCCACCAGCTTCGCGCCCTGCGCGCGCAGCTTCGCGGCTTCGGCCGTCACAGCCATGGTGGCGGATATCTCAATCCGCCCAATCCGGTCGGAGAAAACTGCAGCAGCGGTCGTGGTCATGCGGCTATTTTTTCAGATTTTCTCAACGAATGCAGGCCAAATCGAACGGGCCGCGTCGGTGCAAAACCCGAGCCGCCCTGTTCCCTGCCCCTGCTCACTCCCGACTGCCTGTTCCTCTCAGCCGAAGGTCGTTACCCGCTTGGCCGCGGTCACCACGTTCTGCGCGGAGTCCATCACGTCCCCGACCGCGTCCTTGCTCCGCTTGAGATACTTCCCGGCGAAATCCTGAACGGTGTCGGCCGTGTCCTTAATCATGTCTCCGGCGTCATTGACCGCCCGCTTGATCTGCCGGCGCGTCCGCGCGCCCGACTGCGGCGCATAAATGAGTGCCAGAGCCGCACCCGCCGCGACCCCCACCCCAAAAGCTGCCCAGAATTTCCATGTGCTCATCGTCTTGCTCCTTTGCGATCTCGCCCGATTTTTGTCTCTCGTCCGATTTTGCTCCCTCACCGGTCAGATACGAGCCCTTGCCTGTTGGTTGCGTTGATTCCTCCCCCGAAAAGCAAAAAGCCGTCCCGAAGCGGGGACGGCTTGAGGCCCTCACCGCAGTCCCCTCACTTATTCGACCCCAGCTTGCTCGCCTCGAGCGTCACCAGCTCGCTCAGGTCCTGCTTTTCGAGGCCATGCACACTCTTGTTGAACTGATCCACCTTGCTCGACCAGTTCATCGAGCAGAACTTCGGACCGCACATCGAGCAGAACGCCGCCTCCTTGTAATAATCGTCCGGCAGCGTCTCATCATGCATCGACCGCGCCGTTTCCGGATCGAGCGAGAGCGCAAACTGCTTCTCCCAGTCGAAGGTGTACCGCGCGTAGCTGATGGCGTCGTCGCGATCCCGCGCGCCGGGGCGGTGCCGCGCGATATCGGCGGCGTGCGCGGCAATCTTGTAGGCGATCATCCCGTCCTTCACGTCTTTTTCGTTGGGCAGCCCCAGATGCTCCTTGGGTGTGACGTAGCAGAGCATCGACGCGCCATGCCATCCGATCAGCGCCGCTCCAATCGCGCTGGTGATGTGGTCGTAGCCGGGCGCGATGTCGGTCACCAGCGGGCCGAGCGTATAAAAAGGAGCGCCGAAGCAATACTCCACTTCCTTGTCGACCTGCTCTTTAATCTTGTCCAGCGGCACGTGGCCGGGGCCTTCGATCATCGTCTGTACGTCGCTCTTCCAGGCGATCGCGGTCAGCTCGCCCAGCGTCTTCAGCTCACTGAACTGCGCCTCATCCGAGGCATCGGCCACCGATCCCGGTCGCAGACCATCGCCGAGGGAAAAGCTGACATCGTACTTGGCCATCACCTTCACGATACGATCGAAATTCTCGTAGAGGAAATTCTGCTTGTGATGGTGGGTCATCCACTGGGCCAGAATCGCGCCGCCGCGGCTGACGATGCCCGTGATGCGCTTCGCGACCATCGGGACATATTGAATGAGGACGCCCGCATGCACGGTGAAATAGTCCACGCCCTGCTGCGCCTGCTCCTCGATGACCTCGAGATACACATCGATGTTCAGATCCTCGAGCCGCTTGACGCGAGCTAGCGCCTCATAAATCGGGACGGTGCCTATGGGCACCGGGGAGTGGCGCAGGATCGTATCGCGAATCTCGGGAATAGCGCCGCCGGTCGAGAGGTCCATGACGGTGTCGGCGCCATGCTGGACGGCCATGTGCAGCTTGCGCAGCTCTTCGTCGATATTCGACGTGATCGCCGAGTTGCCGATGTTCGCGTTGACCTTGCAGCGCGTGGCGATGCCGATGCCCATCGGCTCCAGCTCCGGATGATTGATGTTGGCGGGAATAATCAGCCGCCCCGCGGCCACTTCATCGCGCACCACCTCGAGGGGGAGCGTTTCGCGCTCGGCCACAAAGGCCATTTCCTCGGTCGCGAGACCCTTGCGTGCAAAATGCATCTGCGACATATTGGCGTCGCCGGTGCGCTGGGCCTCGGCCTTGCGCCGAACCAGCCACTCGGCGCGCGGCTTGAGAATTTCAAGGGTTGGATTGGAAGCGGCCATCGATCATCTCTCCACCACCCCATCGCGCCAACATCGGGCGCGCCGGGGGCCCCGGGTTTCGGGCTGGATTCGCGTTACGGTTGGTGACGGAAGAGCAAAAACCGATTATAGATGCCGCCTGGCACGCCGCGCACCGGCGGGGGAGCCGGGCGTACGGGCGGCGCTATGGGATTCCTTCGGACGGTGGAATGCATCACGATTTCTGGGTCCGGGATCCGGGATCACGCGAAGCGCGACCTCCACCTGGCAGCGGAACCATCCGGATGGGATTGCCATCCGGATCGGCAATCGACGCGGCATCGTCCCTGATAACCGAATCGGATTCCGAATCGCTGCCGGCTCCCAGCCACGTCTTATTCGGACCGGCAAAGATGAACCGATGGAAAGCGAGACACTGACCTCGGGAGGTGATGGTGCAGGTCCGGGAAAAAAACAAGCCGAGGACCGTTGCGATAGTCCCCGGCAAGTGCCGGTCTTCTGATTTGGTGTCCTTCTACAACCTTATTTGCCTCGGGGAGAGCAACTCAGAGAGTGTTTCCAATGCTGTTGAACTCGTTGGAAATCCGGTTCGCGAGAGAGCCCATGGAAACGATGGCTCCCAGGGGGAATCAAAGCAGCAATTAACGCATACTCAATCAGGTCCTGACCGGATTCCTAATTGAGAAGGGCCCGCAGCAGAGCGATCACTCTCATGCTTATCTCCTGAGGTTGCCCTACGAATTGTATTTGTTGATGACCCTGTGGTAGGGCCTTGTACGACTGATGACGTATTGAAACGCGGATGAACCGGTGACAGCAATGCCACAGCGGTGGAATTACGTCAGGATTCAACGCGGCAGGCGCGCGCGATCGTCCTGCGACAAATCATCAGCGAGTTATCTTCGATAAGTCGACGAGCGATAAGTTACCACAGAGAAGGTATCTGTCTTTCAACCAACCATCCGTTCCATCTCAGCGGGACGCAGAATGATGATGGAAGCGCCATGACGAGAAATGAGCTGGTCGCGCTCGAACTGGTTGAGCAGGCGCGTCACCGTCTCGCGTGAGGTTCCGGCCATATTCGCCAGCTCTTCATGGGTAAGAGCCATGGTAAAGCGAAGCTCGGGCTTACCACAGGAACTGGTGCGCGCCCAGTCGAGCAGCAGCTGCGCGAGCCTTCCTGCAGCCGATCCGGAGAGCGCTAGCCGCCGCGCGTCGAGAAAGACTTCGTGATACTCGCGAGCGATGACCTGGGCCGCCTGCCGGCTGACTTCACCGAAGTGACTGAGGAACTCAAGGAAGTCGCGGCGGCGCACGCTGCGGATCTGGCAGGGCTCGAGCGTTTCCGCAGTCACTTCATAGGGCAGATCGTTGAGCGTCGCGGTGAGCCCCAGCACGTCGCCGGGAACGGCAATTTTCAGAATCATGGTGCGACCGTCGCGCGAAGTGGCCGCCAGCTTGATCTGACCGCTGCACACAACAAAGATGCCGGCTGCGCGCTGGCCCTCTTCGAAAACGATGGAGCGGCTGGGATAGGAGATCTGCATGGCGATTTCATCGAATCGCTCGATGGCTTCCTCCGGCAGATTGCAGAAGAGCCGCTCTGCTCGATCGGTACACTGCGCGCAGCGATCGGGCACCAGCCGCGGCGTGGAAGAAGAATTACCGTTTTTGACTGAATTCGCCATTAACTCCAGCTCTCTGCCGAGGAAATGCAGCCTCGCGCACGGGGAAATCGAAGGTGTGGTCTCCTGGAAGGCCGCACTTGTTGTCCAGGCGGCCTCCAGGTCTCGACCGCAAACAACCCGGTGCAGGCGTCGCACAGCCAGATGACCCTCCGCTGAATGATCTGGCATTCACCTGCATTGCGGGACGCGTCGAGGAAATCGACGGCATAGATACCGCCGCTCCGCAAATAGAGCGATTCGGTACCGCATTCTGGGTTAGCACAGCGCATGCATCGCTCCGAATCTTGAAAATTGGACAGCATGGACTTCAACCGAATACCAGAGGATTTGCGTGTTCCTTCTCTTCCGTCTTTTCTTCCCCCAGCACCGGATTGACTCTCAGCGAAATCACCGGACAAGGAGCCGAAACCAGAATCTTGTAAGCGGCGGGCTCGGTGCCGGGCAGCCAGCTGTGCGCCGGGGCATGCACGCCGAGTACGATGAGTCCGGCCTGCATCTCCTGGGCTGCGTTGAGAATTTCCTGCACCACGTTGCCGGCGGCGATTCTGACCTGGACCCGCGTTCTTGCCCTGGCATCGGCGGGAATCAGCCGCTCTACTTCTTCGGTCGCCGCCTGCACAGCCGCACCCGGATCGCGCGACACGGCGGGACTCGGCATGACCACATGCAGCAGCGTGACCTCGGCTCCAAACTGCCGGCCCAGATCGAGGGAAAGCGCGGCACTGATTTCGTGCATGCCCGCGAGGGAAACCGGGTGCAGGATCCTCGCCGGGTGCTCAAGGGACTTTTTGTGCGCGCGCGGACCGACGGTGCACACTGGCACCTGGACCGATTCGAGCAGTTGCCGCGCCACCGAGCCGAGAACGAATTTTTTCAACCCGCCGCCCGTGCGTGCCAAGAATCAGCCGCCCCGCGCCGGAGTTCATGACCACGTCGGCGATCACGTCGGGAACAAAACCGTGACGCACCGCGGCAACACACTCCACGCCCTGGCCTCTGACATCGCGCGCCAGGCCGTCGAGCATGAGGCGCGCGTCGCGATCCATGCGCAGCGGATCGTAATAAGGAACCGCCCCGGTCTCGACCGGCATGGACTCATGCGGCAGTACGGCGTGAACCAGAATCAGCGACGCTGAGCTGGCCCTGGCCTGCGCAATCGCGTAAGGGAAGAGATATTCGGTGTCGGTGAGATCGGTGGCTACGACGATTTTTCCGGAGGCAGCAAAGGTGGCCTCGAAGGTTTTTTGCGGGAGGGTCATGTCGGTACCTCGCAGCGTTGCGAGCGCTCGATGACCCTAGTTTCGGGGGGCTTCAGCGGGGCGGCTGTGTCCCAGCGCACACGCAGGTGTGACGCAGATCACAACGCGAGCCGTAAACAGCCTCACTTCTGGGTGGAGTTCGCACAAGTCCCCTGCGGTCAGCGGCTTCCGCGCATGAGAGAGCGCGATTGGGCGCGCGGGCAAACTACGTCGATCACGGAATGGGGCGCGTTTGACCCGCTGGTTATCGATTGTTACCATAATGGTGCGGGGTGGAGCAGCCTGGTAGCTCGTTGGGCTCATAACCCAAAGGTCGGTGGTTCAAATCCACCCCCCGCAACCATCCGAATTTGCTAGCTATCCCCTTTAGAGCACCTCTGATTGAGTCTGTCGCGTAAACGACGGATTCTCGGGGGTTTGTTCGCGAACCGTGTTCTCACATATGTATTTCCAGCGCAAGCGGCCGATTGCCTTGAATTTGGCAATCGGAAGCGCACCGCGCTCATTTCTGGCTTTCGAGCCTGGTGTGGCGAGGGCTGCCAGCACGGCGCTGCGTTCGGCTTCATAGATCTCGGTGGCATTGAAATTCTCATCAAGCAGGACAAGAAGGACGCTGTCGAATTCCTTTGCTATGTCTATGGACCCCATGCGCTGTCCCGGTTTACAGCCGGACAAGAGACAGCGTCCCTTTATCTGCAAGCGGCGGACATTGCCGTCGTGCTCTTCGATAGCATCGAACCCGGCTTGGCGGGCGTCCGTCAGCCGCAGACCGAGGAGACGCGCGGCCTCATATTCGGCCACCTCGCCGGTAATGCCGAGAGGCTTGCCGGTCGCTCGGCGATATTGCTGGGCCAAGCGTTTGGCGTCGTGCAGGATTGTCATGACTTCAGATTGCATATCTGGGGGCATGTCGTCATGCTACGGTAAGGGCCGGCCGTTAGCAGGGCGCCCCGCTACAGCCGCGGAATTCGTCCATTGGGTGGGCTTCGATACGACTCGCCGTGCCCCGTCAGGTCTGCGAGAAATGATGCAAGGATTCTCAAGTGAATAAGCAGGTATTGGAAGACGCGATGATCAGATCGGGCTGGCCGCGGGTCTGGGAAGATCAGCTCGACGGCCTGTGGTCGAAGATTCAACGCTTGAGTTCCAGGCGGGAGTACCAGCGCCTCTTGTTAAATATTAAGAATTCCAATGACAAGAGCAATTTGGTCGCTTCTATTCTTGAGGTAACCTTCGCTTACCAATTCGAGTCAGTAGGAATCGAGCTGGACTACGAGGTCAAGCAGGACCCAAGCCACCCGAGCTCGGTTGATTTCCGTTGGAAAACCTCGCCGGGATTGACGGTTTACATAGAAACGCGGCTTCTACAACAGGACAAAGCCACGACGGATTCGATGGACAGCCAACTGCGCGCCGTGAGTGCCTGGTCTGTAGCCAAGGATGGTGATGATGAGCGGAAAGACATTATCCGAGTCCAGCAGGTGATCCTGGAGAAGGTTCAGAAGGAAGACGGTACCCCCACGAAGTTTTTCTCGGGCAAACAGGGAACAATCAACATCGTCTCGGTCGACATCTCTCAAATCATCCTTGGTATGTTCGACCATGACGATTGCCTGCTGGTCGGTCAAGGGGACCCGGCTGTGGCGCCAGCATGCCAAAGAGGAGTCTTCGGCCTGTTTCAGGAGTTGCGGCCAGAATACCCTGACCGCATTCGCGTCCTGGCAGATTCTTATTCTCATATCAAGAAAACCCTGCACGGGCTTCTGTTCCTGTTCAAACGGCCTAAGCAGGAGCCATTTAACTACTCTCTCGAATATTTCCTGGTTTGGAACCCGAGTCTGATGAACAAGGCCGATGCCGCAGAGATCTGCGACCAAATCAAGCGGGCCATGCCCCTGTACAAGAAACGAGAGGAGTAGGCATGTCAACCTCTCCAGTAGCTTCTCCACTGCGGGTAACCTTTGATAGCAACGTCTGGCAAATGGCTGTCACGCCGAGCCTTGCCAGCAAGACTGAGCTTTACGGAGATTTCGTTGCAATTCACGAGGCGCTACGACGACAGCAGATTCAAGGTTTCATCTCGGAGACCGTCGGAACGCTGGAGGCGATACGAAACCTCGGCCGAAAAGCATACTTTACCTCGATCAGGCCGAATGTCAACGTGCAAGTCGTGAATGTGACCCGAGGTCAGGCGTTGCTAAAGATCGATATCGGTACGACCCATGACCAACACCCTGGCCTCCACAGGGTCCTCGAAGAGCGCCTTCAACTAGCCTTCGCTCTGGGAATTCGTCTTATGCGGGCGCCTCGCATGACGATTCCAGTTCCCGCGCTGATGCTCGATCTGTCTGTTTTCGCAGACGAAACGGACGTCCCGACTGGAGCAGCGCGTGACAACCGCTGGGGAGACGTTATGTCGACCATCGAGGAACGTGGTGTCGGATCTGCGCTGATGCGATCTCTTCAGGAGAAGGCAGGTGGAAGGGTTGACGACGTCGAGGAAAAAGCGTTCGCCCGCGCGGTTGCTGAATGGGCGGATGGAGACTCGGTTGCGGCTCACGTCGCATACAACAATGACATCTTCTGCACCGAAGATCGGGGCAAGAGCAGTGGGAACGCCTCGATCTTCGACACAAGCAACCGCCAGTGGCTGGAGTTGACGTATGGCGTAAAGTTCGACTCTGTCAGAGACCTTGGTTGCAGGCTGCGTATTACGAGAGTGACGGAGGGCTAGCATGCGCTTCACGACTATGTCTTCCTTTGCCTGCGCTCTCGCAGAAGACCCTGCGTCCAGGCGGAGAATCGTCCGCTGCTATCGTCTGCTACTGCGAACCTACCATCGGGTGTAATGAGACACCGGCACAGTCTCGTGAGTAGAACGAGTTTGTTCGCTTCCTGCCCGATCAGACGTAGCTCAAAAAGTCGATTGAGATCTTTGGACTCTTCCACCGACAGATCTTGAAGGAGTGGGTCGGTCAGTGGGATCTCGTCGCGTTGACAGAGTGCATTCATGATCGTGAATTGAAACAGGTTCACGAAATGCGGCTGCCATTCAGCGCGTGCAACGGGCTCCGCAAGGGCGGCCTTAGAAATAGAGGTGATGTTGTAATCCCAGCCCATCTTCTTGCCGCGCTTGATCGCACGACAGTCGAGCAGCGGAGAAAGTACTTCCATTCCTAAATCAGTGTCGTACCAGTCGGGCATCGGCATTCGGTGCGACATACGATCCCAGATGAGTTCAAGCACAAGGGTAAGGGGATTGTCGTTTGACGATGCAAAGATAGGCCACCAATCATCTTTCCTAGGAGATGAATAGGGGTGTCCGTTGAGTTTGAGCAGGCTGTGATTGCCGGCGACGATCAGGGTCGGCAGCATACTTGGGCTGAATCCGGGTGCTCCCATATTTGCCTTCAGGAACCGGACAAAGCCGCTACGTAATGCAAACTCCGAATTGTACCCGGAATACCCAAACGCAATCCGAATCGGGGACACTTGTTCGACCGTTAAGAAGCGGTAGATCATCTCGATGTCAAAAGGGAGTCGCTCAAGGTCTTCGCGGGGAGGCGCTGGGAAGCCAACGATTTGTTTGAACGCATGCAGCGATGGTTCAATATCGATTTTGCCACCTGGATTTCTTAGCACTTCATCCCAGTGAAGATGAAGCACTGCCAAGAGCTGTGAATGGGATTCAGCGAGTCCCGCTGAGAATAGGTTCTTCTTGACTTCAAAGACAGCAATGACGTCTTTTACCGGCCACTTGAAGAGATCAGTATGCGGAACCGGTGTGCCCGACCCAGAAACCAACATGCAGTCAATCTGGCCGCTCAATTTTCCGGTTGTGTCCTCCGCAAATCCGGCGACAAGCGACAAATCCGCGTCTTCGGGAAGGACGTACTCAAGCAATTGGGTTGTTAGCCGTTCATACATGCTCCCAATAGTGGGCGCATGCCGAATACGGGCGCCCTCAATAAGGGCAGACTCCCGCTCGGCTAGGGCTCTCAGCATGTCGGCGATCGTTCTTATCATCAAGGCAGCTGTCAGCGACGCGGTGAACGCGCACCGCAAATGAATTTGTGAAGACTCAAAATAAAGTACCTTCCGGCCCACCGGCCTGTGTGTTCTATGGAGTGGGTTCGGAGGATGGTTTTGGTGGTGGCGAATGATCGATCTGCTGGGGGCTGGCTTCGGCTGGATGCTCAGTATCGTTTGGCGCCGTCGAGATCTCGGCGACAAGCCGGGAAGGTAAAGGCAATGAGAGGGCCGACCAGAGAAGTCCCAAGAAAACAAGCATGGCGCACGCGCCGGTCCAGCACGCTGCCCGGAAGCGCTTGCGTTTATCCCCCGGTGAAAGACTCCCATCGGCTTCGATTTTGGGGAAGGAAGACGATAGGTCCTTGAGGGCACGAAACAGCAGCACAATTCCGATCATCGCGATGTCGGCGGTCAGCAAGTGGGAAGCGTCGACACTGTTTACGAATCGCATTGCAAAGTACGCAAGAACGAGACAGAGGGTACTTGGCAGGATCCTTACGCCAGAGGTCAGCCACCAGGCGGAATTGTAGTGCTGAAAGAGTCCCTTCTTTGATTTGTCTCTGTATTTCCAAAAAATCAAGATCTTAGTAAGGAGATCCCAGAATAGATACAGAGCAAAAATTATGACGATCAAGAGAGCGACTCTCGATGCCTGGGCAATGTGTGGGGCTGCTTCTCCCTTCTCGAAATCCACGGATCTGACCAGAATGAAGTACAGGATCACCAAGATGACGTCTACGAGAAGCACAACGAACTCCCACTCAAAGACACCTTTTACATCGCGCCGAGCCCCTGGTGCGACGCTCAGTGTCCAACCAACCCAGCTCGTCGCAATCATAATCGTCGCGACGATGAGATGAGTCCAAGCGGGGAGAAAATGAAGAAAATGGCTCGCCTGGAAGAAAGCCGCTGTTTGCAAGCCGACTTCTCCAATGGCTACTGCGAACATCATGCCGACGAATTCGTGACGGAGTTTTGGCTCCGGATTGGCAGCTCGGGTCTCGCTGTTAGTTTCGGACACGCTTCAGACCTCATGCACACTGCTATCGGATTGCGCGGTCAATAGTAATCCGTGATTGCCCGTTGTTCCAAAAGCTTTGGCTCTAAGTTCGCACTTTGGCATACATCTGAAAAAGGGCAACGCCTCTCGCCTCCAGGGAATAAGGCGAGTGGAACATACCGGGCTGGGAGTCCACAGTTTGGCGGACACGCGTGGCAATGAGGACTTTGACGCGTGCAGCAGGAGCGGAAGACATTCCAGAACAGATAGTGAACTTGGCTCGGATTGCGCAGACCACTCATTTCAGAAATGAGCATGAGGGCATTGTGTACAGACTGGCGAATCTCGATGTCTTCGGCGGCCGTCACCTGGCGCTGCTCTACCAACTTCGCGTGAAGCTCGGGAGACAAGACTCGCACGGTGCCAAGCCTTAGGTGTCCTCTGGCTTCGTGGTAGTCGACTGGCGCACCAAGATTTTCCGGGTCGTTGTACTTCCAAAGGCCGGTGTTGTGCATCAGCGCGAGAAAAAAGTAGCTCTTTTTCCGAACCGGATCACTGTAGGCACGAAACTGGCCCAGCAATTCGAGCAAGCCGTTATCTGCTCGCTCAATGTATCCATCTGATTTGCAAAAGAGATCGTCGGCGGAAGCCCAGGACTTGATTGACATTCGGTGCCCCAGGTCTCTAATGAGATCTGCCCTGCCCTCGGGATCGCTCAATCGATCACCGAGGTTCGTATCGGAAAAAAGGCGCTGCAGGTCTTCTCCTTTCACCGTCTCCCAGAAGGACGGTGTCAGGAAAACGGGATTCTTACGAACTGCGGCTTCCAGCTTGGCTGAGAGGTAGTCCCAGCCCACTCGCCGCAGGCCGTCGATGGTTCCCTCAAGCGGTTTCCGTCCCAGCGGAGAGGTTTGATGAGAAATCGCGACAAGCAGCAGATAAAAGTTACCGATTTGCGGCGGGGTAAGACCCGTAAGAGAAGTGTCCTCACGATCCTCGGGGATGGAATGGGAGCGCAAGATCTCTGCAACTCTTCGGCAGGCATCAGGATCAACTGCAACTGCCGGCGAATTGGCGGTTTGTGTCGCCATCGAAACACCGTCCATCTGAAACCTGAGTGTAAGCGACTCGACCCCGATCTCAAATCGTGGTTGGACAATGTCATTATCCCAGCGCTAGTGCGGGAATATCTGTCTGAAATCAAGCGGCAGAATCGACTTGCGACCGCGGGGCCTTCAGAGGTAACGTCCGACGTAGGACGGTGAAGAGCCATGATCCTGCGTTGTGCCGCCTATGCCCGCTATTCCAGCGACCTCCAGAGCCCCCGCTCGATTGAGGATCAGCTTCGGATTTGCCGCGAGTATGCCCATGCTCGCGGGTTCATCTTTCTCGAAGAACACGTCTACGTCGATGAAGCACTCAGCGGCGTCGGCGCGGACCGCCCTGGTCTGGGTCGCCTGCTGGATGCGGCGCTGTCGTCGACCCGCCCCTTCGATGTCATCCTGCTCGACGACAGCAGCCGCCTCGCTCGCAACACGAAGGATGCGTTGGGCATTTTCGAGCGGCTGAACTTCGCTGGTATCCGGCTGATCGCTGTGAGCCAAGGCATCGACTCCGAGAATGAGCAGGCTCACGTCCTTGTGACTGTCCACGGCATGGTGGACAGCCTCTACGTGAAGGAGTTGGCCAAGAAGACTCACCGCGGCCTCGAAGGTCTCATGCTTCGCGGCCAGCACACGGGCGGGCGCTGCTTCGGCTACGACTCGGTTCCAGTGCCTGGCGTGACCGGAAAGCAACTGGTCATCAAAGAGAGCGAAGCGGCGGTGGTCCGCCGCATCTTCGAGATGTCGGCGGCTGGGCAATCCCTCAAGACGATTGCGAAGACGCTTAACAGTGAATCAGTGCCTCCGCCAAGGCCACGCGCAGGAAAGCGTTACGCGACATGGTGCCCGTCTTGCATCCGGGAGATGCTTCGGCGCGATCTCTACGTCGGGAAGGTGATCTGGAACAGCTCTCGCTTCGTGAAGGTGCCAGGCACGAACAAGCGAGTGCGGCGTGCGAGGCCGGAGATCGAGTGGCGCATCGTTCCTCACCCCGAGCTTCAGATCGTGAGCGATGAGTTATGGCAGCGGGTGAGAGAGCGGCAGGACAAGCTGCAGGCCACGTATGGTGTTCGCAAAGGCGGCGGAATTCTGATTCCTCGTTCTGCTACCAGCCCGTACTTGCTTAGTGGAATCCTGAAGTGCGGCTTGTGCGGAGGGAACCTGATCATCATTACGGGGTACGACTCGTCGGGTCATCATCCGCGCTACGGCTGCTCTCAGCACTTCAATCGCGGCGCCTGCTCGAATTCTCTAACCGTGCGGCGAGACTGGCTTGAAGAACGGATGCTGGATGAGCTCAAGAACTATGTTCTTCAGAGTGACGCGGTCGAGTACGTTCTCGGTCAGTTCGGCAACCATGTCAGGGATGCCTTCGCAGATCTTTCAAACCAGATGGCCCAAATGCGGGAGCGCAAGCAGAAGCTCGAAGGAGAACTGCGGCGGCTAGCCGCGACTGCTGCGGAAACTGGACCGTCGGCTTTCCTGGTCGAAGCAATCAATGAGCGTGAGAAGAAGTTACGGGAACTCTCCGATAAGCTTCTGGCGGGAGGAGCCATTTCCGTTGACGCCCATCTCTCGGAAATTCGCAATTTCATCATGGGGAAGATGGGAGATCTCCGTGCGCTGATCGCGGGCGATCCTGGGCCGGCGAGAAAGGAACTGCACAAGCATGTTTCGGAAATCCGCATGATACCCCAGCAGGGCGGGGACGGTAAGAGGCACTATGTTGCAAAGGGAGAGTGGAAACTGCTTGGGAATGTGCAAGATGCGCTAAGAGTGCTGGGGCCGGTCGACCCGGAAATTCGTGTGGTTGCGGGGGTCCGCAATACTCCGCAGTTGAGCAGGAATCGCACTAACTTCACCCTGTTCAGATCCGACCAGATGCCAAGTTCCCTCGGCGACATAGTGGCGCTTCCCATTCCCGTCCTCGCCACCCTCTGGGAACATGCGAATCTCGGAAACATGCTTTCGAAGCTCGTTGCGGGCTTCCGCGGGGTGCGCCGTAATCAAAGCCTGGATGTCTTCCAGCCGTTTCCTGATGAAGCCTCGAATCTCTGACAGGTGAGCGTCGACCGAATTGCCCCCCTCAGCCAAGAGCTGATCGGTGATCTCGCGCAATTGCTGTTCCCGCTCGTGAATCGCGGCGACCAGGAACGATGACGGTCCTGTTTCCGCTGCCGTCGCGGTCAGGCGCTGAAGCTCTAATTCGAGCCTCTGCTTGCGCTCACGCATCTGCGCCATCTGGCTGGAAAGCTTTGTGAACGCATTCTTGAGATGGTTCCCAAACTCATCCAAGGCATAGTCGATTGCATCTTGATGGAGAACGCGCACCTGCATCTCCTCGAACAGTCGCTTTTCGATCCAGTCCCGGCGGATCAGCAGCTTATTACTGCAAACACCGCGATTGAAATGCTGAGAGCAGCCGTATTCCGGGTAGTGTCCGCGGGAGCTGTACCCAGTAACGATGATGAGGTTCCCGCCGCACTCCCCACATTTCAGGAGGCCGCTGAGAAGGTAGGGACTGGTGATGGACCGTGGTAGGAGCCCCTTCTTTTTCATGCTATACAGGGCAAATAGACTCTTCTGGCGATCCTGCACCTGCTTCCACACACTGTCATCAACGATCTGAAGCTCCGGGTGAGGGACGATGCGCCATTCGCTCTCGGGCCGCGCTCTTCGCACTCGCTTATTGGTTCCCGGCACCTTCACGAACCGCGAGCTGTTCCAGATCACCTTGCCTGTGTAGAGGTCCCGACGCAGCATAGCGCGAATGCAGCTTGGGCTCCATGTTGAGTGTCGATTGCCGGATCTGGGTCTGGGAGGAGCAACGCATTCGCGATTCAAAGTCTTGGCAATGGTCTTCAGGGACTGCCCGTTCGCGGACATATCGAAAATCCTGCGAATGATCCCTGCTTCGCTGGCATTGACAGCCAGTTTTTTTGCCGTGGTTCCGTCCACAGGAACAGCATCATAGCCGTAGCAGCGACCACCAGTGTGCTGCCCTCGCAAGACGCGACCCTCCATGCCACGATGGGTCTTCTTGGCAAGTTCCTTCACATAAAGGCTGTCCACCATACCGTGAACCGTCACCAGCACATGCGCCTGTTCGTTATCGGAATCAATGCCTTGGCTGACTGCGATGAGCCGAATGCCGGCGAAGTTCAGCCGCTCAAAGATGCCCAACGCATCCTTCGTATTTCGGGCTAGGCGGCTGCTGTCGTCGAGCAGGATGACATCAAAAGGGCGAGCAGAGGACAGTGCCGCATTCAGTAACCGGCCCAGCCCCGGACGGTCTGCGCCCACGCCGCTCAACGCTTCGTCGACGTAGACATGTTCTTCCAGAAAAGCAAACCCGTGAGACTTCGCGTATTCGCGGCAGATGCGAAGCTGGTCGTCGATCGAAAGCGGACTCTGGAGATCGCTGGAATATCGGGCATAGGCGGCGCAACGCAAACTCATGACTCGTTACCATCCTTGTCGGACGTTACCTCTGAAACGCCGCTGGTTGCAAGTCGATTTCGCTTCTCGATTTCGGCCAGATACTCTCGCACCAGCGCGGGGATGATGACATTATCCATCCAGGATTTCAGCGCAGGATCGAGTTTCCTGCCGAGGCCCGAAGACCGCGCCGAGCCAGGTTGCCGCTCCAACGTTGCTTCATTCCCGCCTTTGGCGTTCTTGATCTCCACGCAACTCCTCGAATCGTCCTTGCCGAGAAGAAGCGTAGAGCGCACAGGTGGCAGAAAACGTGGAAATACTTTCCACTCGGTGTCCTGAAAGGACACCATTACGTTTCGTGGTAACCATGGAACGGAGCATCACGAGCGGGCGAACGCCAAAAGCGATTGAATGTCGTTCTTGTCCGCAGCCCGAAGCGCGTCGATGTAGCTTCGACGGAAGTCCCCGGCTCGCACGATATCCGCACTGCCCCAGGTGAACGCCGGCCTGCCCAATCTGCGCACGACGACATCCGCCATGAGCCGAGCATGGCGACCGTTGCCGTTGGCGAACGCATGAATCCAAACAAGCTTATGGTGAAACCGGACAGCGAGTTCGTCCGGCTCAAAGGTTTGGTGCTCTACCCAATAGCGCGCATCGCCCAGCAAGGCTGGCAGCGCCTCACGGATCTGGTAGTGCGGAATTCCGATGTTCTTTTCCGTGGTCCGGTAGGCTCCTGCCCACTTCCAGGTCTGGTCGAACATGCGCAGGTGCAGTTCTCTCACATAGGGTTCTGAAAATGGGTCCTGCCGATTCAAATTGCGTGGATTGAGCGCCCATGCAGAGGCTTCGAGGATGTTCTGGCGCTCCCACTCATTCAATTCTTCTTTCGTGGTGAGATCAGGGATGAGATCGTCCTGCTCTTCGGGAGACAGCGGTGTATTGCCATCTCCCGTAGTGAATAGGGTCATCTGGATGTGCGTTTCCTGACCAGGCGGCGTGTCTCCGCTTCGACCGCCTCGTCAATTCTGCCGACCGCCTGGTCCTCAAGCGCCATCGAATGCTCGACGCCGAGGACGCGGTTCTTCGCCTCGGCGCGCGCGCTGTTTTCGATCAACTCCTGCATGCTGCCAGCACGCGGAACGAAGGCATAGACCAAGTCGCAATCGAGCGCATTGGCCGCCGCGCGCAGGCTCTTCAAGGTGACGCGGTCTTCCGCTTCGCCCTTCTCCAATTGCAGGGGAAGCTGGCGGCTCGTCCCCAGCCTCCGTGCCAGCTCACCCGAGGAGATTCCGAGCGCCTGCCGGATGGTGCGTATCCACCCCTTCGATGGGCGCGAAACCTCCCGCGCCGCGCGGTATGGTTCCAGAGCGCGATCCAGTTGTTTCAGGCGGAGATTCTTGAACTCGCTACGCATGACAACCTAAATATAGTCGACACGAACCTAAATGACAAGTATTTTATTGTCATTTAGGTTTATATGACAACTTATACATTGTCATTATTAAGGTGGCGCATGGACTCTATGTAAGAAAAATGTAGCGATCCTTCTGACAAAACGAACGAGTCAAATATTTCAACATAAAGCACTTATTATTAGAAAATGGATGGACGAGATCACGAAGCTGACCTGGCCACATCGATACGCTGGTCGATCCGGACGGCACTCTCGTGCGTTTCGTCCAGAACTAGTGTTTCGTATCAGAAGTTATGTTAATGCGTTTGCCAGCTATAATTTCCATTTCAAAGAGCGGTGTACGATCCGCCATCCGTTACCGGCCAGGTCGGTTCAAGATCGAAATGGGCAAAAAGACTACGCTATCGGACTCCATGACGGAGACAGAGTTCGACAACGGCTACTGGTATGCCGCTGAACTGAAAGAATTCGCAGTCAAAGTCGGGATTCCGTCGGCCAATAGGCTGCGCAAAGACGAGCTTGAAAAGGCCCTCAAGCACTTCATCCGCACTGGAGAATCGAAAACTCTTGCCCAGCGAGGTCTCACAAAGTCGGGTGTTCGAGATGTCGACAAAGGACTGAGTCTTCACCTGCCGGTCGTCAACTACACCAGCAACAAAGAGACCAAAGAATTCATCGAGCGTGAAGCCGCAAAGCTCGAGCCTGGGTTCAAGCGAGCGCCGGGCACACGTTACCTGTTGAATCGATGGCGCGAGGCGCAGCTCGCCGGCGGCAAGCCGATCACTTATCAGGATCTGGTCAAACAAGCCATCGAACTCAACAAGACCAAGCACGGGCCGTTACGGATCGAGCATGCGCGCTATATCAATTTCATCTCCGACTTCATGGCAGCCTATAAGAAAGCACCGCGCGAAGAGGCCGTGAAAGCGTGGGAAGAGCTCAAGGCGATGGACGCACCGAAAACTTATGAATCCTGGGCCAAGGCGCGCAAAGCTGGAAAACCCGGCGGGTCGTTTCAAAACCGCAATTCCTGATGTGGCGGTCACGAAAGCTGTGAGTCACAAGCTTTCGATTTCACTCCGGTCCAGCAGAGCATCGGTCGGGCTAGACGGATTATCCTAAGCTTAGGCGAACCACGGGCCCAGATCTATTTTGAGAAAACGACTCTGTGATAGCGCTACTTCGGGATCCGCCTCGGACAATCGCGGGCTTCCCGGCACTACATTAAATGCTCTGAACTGGACAGCACGTGTACGTTGCCAAGAACCTTCAATTCCATGATCTCGACAGCAGGTTGACGGTTGCGCACATAGGCAATCACTTCCTCCAAGCTGAGCGCCGCGAACATCTCTGTTGATGCCGTGGCCGCACTTCCATCCTCCACCGCCCTCTCACCCTTCAATTCGATCAGAAGCGCTCTGTGCGGTTGATCAGAAGATCGGAGAACATCCCGATCTTTGCTCTTTGCCATAACAGACTCCCTGGGGCGTAAAATCCCGGCGCCTGACTCCCAATAATGGCGAATCAGACGCCGATCCATAGCGGCTCCACCCCTGGAACCGCCGAGTCCTACAAGACAATGTTTCGCATAATACCTCTATTGTGTAGTGCGGTAGTACCATAACAGACGGTGGCCAAAAGGGATCACATTCCTTCTCGGCGCATCGGCAAGACCCCACTTGGAGCGAAAGTGTTCTCCTACTACACCCAGGAAGAACGTCGGCTGTTGGAGAAGGCGGCGAAGCAGGAACGCCGCAGTCTGAGCAGCTTTGTCGCCCTCGCCGCCATTGAGCGCGCACAGCGGATTATTGCCGGTAAGTAAGCGCCTTCTGCAGTGTCCACCTTGCTCCCGGCTTCGTAATGCTACCATTATGCAGTATTAACTCCCCAGCGCCTCGGACGATTGCCCAGCAAATCTGCTACATCTGACCAGAACTACCCTGTGCTTGCAGGGCGATAAATCTCCGTATGTCCTGCATGTTCTCTCAGGCACCACGAGAGAGAAGCAAGCCGCGCCCGGCGGCGGGCAGGATTCTGCTTCGTCTGCCGGGCAGTTCCATTTCCGAAAAGCCTAGCATGCGGCCCGGAAGACGTCCTGCGGGTTTCGGCTCCCCCTGAAGGTCTCCCCCGAAAAAGCATCCCGCCACCTTGGGAGCGGCCATCTCTCGCGCCCTCCGGGTGTGTGTCCTGAGAGATCACTACGGGACCACAAAGGAGATCAAGGTTATGCAAGCACAAACTACAGTTCAGAATCGGTTCATCAACAGCATCACGCAGGCCGATTGCATCCAGGTCATGCGCCAGATACCAGCAAACAGCGTCGATTTCATTCTCACCGATCCGCCGTATCTGGTGAATTACCGAGACCGCAGCGGTCGCAGCATCCAGAACGACGTCAACGCCGACTGGCTCAAGCCCGCGATGCGTGAAGCGTACAGGGTACTCAAGATGAATCGTGTGCTGTGTGGAGCATCGGCAGCACCAGTGCCGACCGCATCCGCCAACGCTTTCAGCAGCAGGGACCGCAGGCAAAGTTCACCACCGTTGTTTTGCCGTACCGCTATCCGCTGTACCAGTTGAAATATGAGCGCGTTACTCAGCCGGAGCTTGGGTCTAGCCACGGGTCTGGCAAGCCGCTTCGCTTCGCGGACAACACCATTCAGAAACAACTACTTAGCGACAGAGGTGGATAGGAGAGGTATGTGGCGGGGGCGGGAGCGACCTCGGTGCTGCGCACCTCCCGCGTCGGCTCCGCCGCGCTGGTCGCTCCCGCCCTCGGCACGCCACGTATCCACAAAATATCTGGCGCAAATACGAAACGCATCTGCGACAGATACAAACCGGATTAGTTCAGCATCAGCGACTGACCTTCATCGCATCCGCAACAGATACGCACGGAATCACAACTTTCGACAGGAGAACCGAATGAGCAAACTGAAACTAGAACACGGCGTCAGCAGGATTCGGCGCGCGAAGCTGCAATCTTCCATCGACCAGACTGTCGCTGAAGACATCGAGCTATTGGCGAAGTGGTCTAACAACGAAACCAACTTTGTCGTCAATGAACTGCTGCGCTTCGCGTTGGCTCAAGAAGAGGACTTCCAGAAATACAAAGCGAGCTCTGCCGCGAATGCTGCGCGGTCCGCCAGCAGTGCAAAGCCATCGACTACGTCCATTAAGCCTGTATCCGAATCCGCTGCTAAGACGGATGCAACGGCAGCTCACGCATAAGAGAGGCATCGACACATGCGCTTCAGAGTTCCCCTTCAGAACATCATCCGTCCGCTGGTCGAGAATCGTTTCATCCTCGCTCTTGGCATCAGCGTAGCAAGCGGTATTGTGCTCGGCAATAGATTCCCGCTCAACACAGCCAATTCATTCTTGCGCCTGATCGAACTGGAGCGGCCTCCGGTCTTTCACGCAATCGTCTGGGGCTACGATCTGTTTCTGTTTTCGACGCCGTTCATCGCCTGCTCCATGATCTTCTCGCTACTGTACGTCCATCTATATAGGAGTGAACAGGAATTGGCAGCGGGTACACTGCCCCCATATCCTAATCTGCTGACCCGGACAGACCTAAATCTCATTGTGGGTGAGGTCCATCGACAACTTGTCCCGGAACCCAGCCCCACTCCGCGTTGGCTCTCGATTCCAGAGCGCGGCCTCTACACCGGCATCGCGTCTTTCGGTTCTATCGGGAGTGGCAAGACCTATGGACTGATCCTGCCGGCGATGCGCCAGTTGTTTGCGTACTGTGCCGATGATCCTGTGCGCAAGCTATCCGGCATCGTCCTAGAAGTCAAAGGCGATCTCTGCCGGCAGCTTCAGCGCATCCTTAAATGGTGCGGGCGGGAACACGACTATGTCGAAGTCTCGCTCGATGGCGATATTCGATACAACCCGCTCAACAACTCGCTTGATGCCTATGCCCAGGCGTTCAACATCGCCTCCATCATCACGTCGATATGGGGCAAAGGCAAAGAACCGTTCTGGCAGCAGTCGTACACCGACCTTGTACGGTATGTGATCATGCTGCACCGTATCCGTGATGGATACCTGACGATGGTCGATCTCTTCCGAACTGTCATCAGTGCTGGAAAGCTCGAAGAGATGTTGACGGAAGTGGGTTCACGCTTCAGCGCAACCAGCTATATCGCTATCGGAAAGGATGCGTATCGGGAACATGAGAGTCTGTTGGCTCCGCTCGGCTTCGAGTGGAACAAGGATGAGGATCTGTATCTGATCGCGTGGACCGAGGCGTTGGAGAACCTGCTGGCACAGGAGACATCCGCCGAGTTCGATGTGTTCACTCGCAAACCGTACCGACCGGAGCAGCGCGATCGCTTCGACAGCATCCAGTATTGGTATTGGGAGCACTGGAAGTTTTTTCGCTCAGAGGTCAAGACCAGCATCGTTCAGGGCATCGCTGTATTCCTTTCGCTTTTTGAGACCGACCCCGACGTGCGCCGCGTTTTCTGCCCACCGAAGGACCTTTTCGACGGCAAACCATGCGCCTCCGATCCACGCGGTATCGTCCTGCAGCCGTTCGATGAGCTGATCGAGTTAGGGGCAGTCGTCGGCCTGAACTTCCCCGTGGCCCTGAACCCGGCGCTGGCAAAGACCATCGGCACCATGATGAAGATCGACTATCAGCGTGCTGTGCAATTGCGTATCCCCAGGATGGACCAGCACCCGGAGCGACACTTCCGTCCTACCGTCTTCATCTGCGATGAATACCAGAACTTTGCCACTGTCGGCGGCGACAATCCCACCGGCGATGAGCGATTCCTGTCTCTCTCGCGGCAGCCGAAGTGCATTCCCATCGTCGCTACACAGAGCATATCGAGTCTGAAGGACGCGCTTCCGAATGAAGGCGTCAAAACCCTGCTGCAGGCTTTTCGCACGAAGGTCTTTCTGACAACCTCCGATCCTGAAACCGCTCGGTACGGATCAGAGCTGTGCGGAAAGGCGGACCGCACGCGTATCAGCTACACCGTCTCCGAGTCCTCCACAAACGCCAATGTCGGATGGCTCAGTGGGCGCACGTCGTCCAGCAAAGGCTCCGTCTCCGCATCCAAGCAGTACCAGAAACACAAAGAGCCGTTGTTCGAGGAAAAGGTCTTCTTCGATCTCAAGAATGCACAGGCAGTCGTCACAACGTTCGACGGCGTGAGTCCTCTGCCACCGACCTATTGCTATCTCAAGCCGGACTTCTTACCTGTGACGATGTCCTGGTTCGACCAAGAGAGGATCGCATTCGACCCAGAGAGGATACCGACGTGAGTTTTGAAGTCATCATCCCGTTCCTGAAACCGATCGAGCATCTGCTAATGAATACAACCATCTCTGAAATCATGGTCAATCCCGATGGCACTGTATGGATCGAAGAGCAGGGTCACATCGTCTTGCAGCCAGGCATCCAGTTTGATGAGAGAGCGTTGCTGACAGGTCTTGAAGTGATCGCCAATCGCTTCGGCAAGAAGCTCGATGCCGACTCACCCATCCTGAATCTGCGCCTTCCAGATGGCAGCCGCATGGCCGCGCTCATCCCTCCGGTGGTCAACCCATCCCCGATGATGACTATCCGCAAGCTGTCCTCGCGTAATTTCACCATCCGTGATCTGATCGATCGCAAGGCACTGACGGAAGTGCAGGCCGAGACGCTGACAGAGCATGTCAAACGAGGCGACAATCTCTTGATTTCCGGCGGAACCAGCTCCGGTAAGACCACACTAACAAATGTGTTGTCCTCGTTTATCCCGGATGGCGACCGTATTTTGATCCTCGAAGACGTTGCCGAACTCTGTATTAAGAAGCCCCACGTCATCTCCGCTGAGACCCAGCTCGATACCCACAAGAGCCAGATCGATTTCGCTGACCTGCTCAAGGCTGCTCTTCGCCACAGGCCGGACAGGATCATTGTTGGCGAGATTCGCGGCCCGGAGGCGCGGGTCTTTCTCGATGCTTTGAACACAGGGCATCGCGGGTCGTTGACGACCATTCATGCAAACAGCGCCGGAGATGCGCTCCGGCGACTGTCACAGCTTGCCATGCGTGGCGCCGGCAGTGGCGTCCCTTTGCGCGATGTAGAAGAGGAATGTGAGCGCTCCATCGACGTGATTGTACATGTGATGAACGAGGACGGATGGCGGCATGTCGCGGAGATTCGTACTCTGGCTAGATTTGGCAATGCAGATCACAGTTGAATCTCGCTACGAGTTCGTCTCTCGGAGCTTATTGCCCCGGTATTTCCCAACCTTTGCTGGTCAACTGCAGTCCCGCAACCTCGGTCGTCTTCGATACTCCATTGACAGTCGCTCTGATGTCTGAAAACGCCTGCTGTACCTCCGGACGCTGTACCCAGGCGGCAGAGTCCACGATCCTGTAGGTGTAGGTGACCTCGGTCTGAGAGGATGCCCCCACTGGCACTGGCTCTGTCCATTTGACGATGGACTCGACGCTCTTCTGCCCATAGCAGAAGCCACTGGTCTGCCCGAGCGCGCCGGGAATCTGCTGAAAATACTTCTTGCCATCTGCCGTCAACTCGTACCGCTTCACAGATTGCAGTGGCGTTGCGCCTCGCAGGGGATCGAGCATTCCGTGAACCACTGCCATCGTGTCGGTTGCATCGACCAGGCCAGCCTGTTCGAGAGCCGCCAGCTTTGGTGCGATCCCATATTGCTCACTTTGCTCCGATCGAGGGACGTCGATGGGGAACTGCCGCCCAATCACTGTGCAGGCTTCTCCATACTTCGCCAGATACTCATCGATCGCCTTACTGAAGTTTGTGTCATTCGGTGTCTTCGTACTGTTGCACCCGATTAGAGCGAGTAGTCCTGCAATGGAGACGAGTTGGAAGCATCGCATCGATTATTCTCCGAAGATCGATTGAGTTGTCGCAGTGGCAGCTGGCTGCCGGGTCAATGTGGATTCGGTCTCAGAGCCGCAGTCTCGACCCACGCCAAGTCCACGAAATCGCTCACAAGTTTCTGAACATGGTCGCGTCGCGTAAACACGCCGCTCTTCACCGTGAGCAGCCGGTCAGAGAGCGGCCTTACCACTACGTCGTAGCGATAGGACGACGCAGAGAACTTCGTCATCAACGAAACACCAGCACGTTGTGTCACCAGCCACAGGGCCTCCTTCAGCGAAAAGGCCTCGGCCACGAATCTGAGCGACACACCGAGGCTCCCGAAATGCATCGCAATATCTTCGTGTCTGCCCGGAAGCGCCTTTCGCATGACAGACACCATTGGCTCGTCGGCTAACTCTTCTGGCCTGATCGTGGCCCTCGTTGCGAGGCGATGGCCCACGGGCAAACAGGCCACGAGGGGTTCCTCCATGAGCAGACGAGCCGATAAGTCGGGTTCCAAGATCGGCAGAATACCAAAGCCCACATGGAGGTCACCCTGGAGAACGCCGTCCACCGCTTGCTGGGTCATCATGCCCTCTCTGGTCACCGAGATCGAGTCGATGCCTTTGGGCTGAATGCGCCTGATGATGTCGAGAAGCTTGGTATTCAGGTGTGTCGAATACCCAATGCGCAGCTCATTTGTCTGTAGTCGGAGAAACGCATGCACGCGGTCCACACCGAGAAATGCCTGCCTCACTGACTCCCTGGCGGACAGAATGTAGAGAGCGCCGACTTCGGTCAGGACCATCCCCTTCCCCTCAGCGCGGAACAGAGGCGTCCCAAGTTCGCCTTCCACACTTTGAACGCGCTTGCGCGCAGCGGACTTTCCGATGTCCAGGTATTTCCCGGCAGCTTCAAATGAGCCTTTCTCCGCTACCGCGAGGACGGCGATCTGGCCGTCCATACTGACCCGAAGCCTACGCATAGCTCTACCGTGAACGCAGGTGCAGGCCAGCCACTGGTCGGTCGTGGGGGTGCGCCCGACTTGCTTCCCCTCGATGATTAAAGAGTGATAAATGGCGTTGAAACTGCCCTTGGCTATCGAAAGAAATTACGTACAGCCGATTTTCTTTGCCGGAACTGGAACTTCGCAGCAACTCGGGAATTCAATGTATTCCTAAGAAACATCGGGGCTTAGCAGAAGCGTATCCATTTTTGCTTACGAATTCCCTGGCTAGCGTCACGACTGTAGCGAAATATTAATGAGAAGGCGAGGGCAGATTGGGCTGTTGAAATCACTCTTTAAGGGCAAATGGATCAAATCAGGCAACAGTTGCGAGCGCCCGCGGCGGCGCTGAGGACTGAACAGGTTCTCGAACGCTACTACGGTCAGCTCGTAGAGTGGGGCACTCTGCTGACACGGGGTGACGAGGGCAGGGCCCAAGACCTCGTTCATGATTTCTGTTTGCATTTCACTGTTACCAGGCCGGATCTGAGCGGCGTCGCTAATCTGGACGGCTACCTCTATAAATCACTCCGCCACATCTATCTGTCCGGTCTGGCCCAATCTTCCCGCGAGGCGGTGCAATTCGTAAACGCCGCAGAGTTCGATTCCATCCAACTTGCACTCACGCCACGACCCTCAAGCGATCCCTTACAGCGCCAAAACGATCTTCGCCGGATCTGTTGTTATTCGGTATGGCGCAAGGCCCAGACCAAGGGCGCCAGCTATTTTGTTCTTCGCTATTTTCACGGCTACCACCATCAGGAGATCGCAGACCTCGCCTGTACCAACGTCGCCGCCATATATAGCAAGTTCAGAAGATTCCGTGTGGAGGTCAGGTCGTACCTCGAAGCACCGGGCAAGCTGCAATTCACCAATCGCGACGTTCCGCCAACTCCTGATCTGCGCTGGACTCCGCTATCGTCGATCGATCTCTTCAAGGAATTGCGCAATACAATTCTCGCCGCCCGAACCGGAGACTGTTTACCCGAAGAGAGATTGATCGCACTCTATGGCTCGGAGCGTTCGAAACCAATTTCCTGCTCACTTCTGTCTCACATCGTCAGTTGCGAGCGCTGCCTCGCGCTCGTTGACAGCAACCTGCAGCGCCCGACGCTGAAGGATCGTGAACCGCTCGACGAGATCGGGGATATCTCCGATGGTGCGAGCACTGAAACAGGCAAGTCTGCAGGAATGTCCCGCGAGAGATTGCTCCGCTCGGTTCGGCGGTACACGACTGAAGTTCTTGAGCACCGCCCCAGGACGCTGTCGATCGCTGTCGACGGCAAGATTCTTGCGTCGCATGACGTGCAGGCGCAGAGAAACGTGTTGTCCGCCAGAATCGAGCGCCCGGAGAATGCTAGTTTTATCGAAGTCTTCAGCGAGCAAGGTATCCGCCTTGCGCTAATCTCTCTCGGCGAGTTGCCGCCCGAAGGCCCCCACGGGCAAACACAGCGCGTGGACCTTAGCGATGACCGCCGGCTGGATCTGCGCCTCTCGTTCGATGGCCTCGGATTAAATAGCGAGGTCGTCTACTTCGATCCGACGCTGGCTCCTGAACTGACGGAAGAGGACGATTCGGAAGCGTTCGTAAAAATCTTGCCGCGGCCAGAGCCGAACCGCACGGATAACGGAAGCATACTGTCGTGGCCCCGCGTCTTAGCGTGGCTCTCCTCTGCTCGCGTATTCCTTCGTCCTGTGACGCCATCTCCGGTGATTGCTTGGTCGTTGGTCATCGCCTGCGTATTCTGCGTTGCGGGCTATTTCGTCCTCCGCAACGACAAGACCCCACCAGTTCTCAATGCCCGCGATGCCCTCAATCGATCCATCCAGGTCGAGACAGCAAGTCTCGAAGGGCAAACGGAGCATCAGGTGTTCCGCTTTGAGGAAGCAACTGCCGATGGCAGCGTCCTCGAACAAGGAACTATCGATCTTTGGAAGGACGGAGATGGCAAGAGGTACATGCGCCGTCTCTATGACGCTCAGCATCGCCTCATTGCGGCTGAATGGTCGCAGCGCAACGGTGACCGCGGCAACTATCCAATGGCCGAGGACTCACAACCCTCTGGCGCGGATCGTGAACTTCTGGCCGACGGTCTCTGGAAGCAGAACGTATCACCCGAGACTTTCCGCGCGTTGAATGGCGACGAGGCGCAGATTCGCCCCACGGAAGATGGCTATGAGTTGACCACGGCAGAACCGGGAACCTCTCAGCCACAGCTCATCACAGCAACCCTCGTGCTTGACCGTCATTTCCATCTCACACGCGAAGTCATGCGCGTGCGCAGCGGGAGCGACATACGTGAGGTTCGTTTTGTAGAGGCGGATTATGAGCGCAGGCCGACTTCGTCGGTTCCCGATGCCATCTTCGATCCACAGGATCAGGGGCTGCGGTCCCGGATGGAGCGCCATCCGCTGATTCCGAGGGGTATTGCCGGTGATGTGCAGTTAGCCGAGTTGCACATCGCTGTCCTGTACCAGCTCAACAATCTCAACGCCGATACAAGTGAACCTCTCGACGTTGAGCAGACGTCCGATGGACACATCCGCATCACAGGAATGGTTGCGGACGATGACCGGAAGCAGCAGCTCGCAACGCGCTTGGATCTGTTGGACGACCATCAGCTCCTTCAAGTACAGATCGCCTCCCCGAACGACCTGCAAAGGCGCGGCAAGAAAGCACCGCGACCCCCCGCTGGGGCAGTGAGCATGTACGACGTGGGGCAAACCAAAGCTCCCGCCGATGCTTTGCTGCGCAAATATTTCCAGGGTCAAGGTCTGTCACAGGAATCGCAGGATGCTGCGGTGAGCGGGCTCTCTCGCGAGGCCCTGAACCACGCACAACGCGCCTTGCAGAACGCGGCCGCTCTGAAGCGCCTTAGCAGCACCTTTTCGGCATCGGAACTTCGGGCTGTCAGCCTCACCTCTCAACAACAGTGGACAGAGATGGTGGCGAAACATGCCGCCGCGCTCGAAGTCGAACTCCGTGCCCTACGTGAACAGTTGTCGCGCTTCTCGCCCTCCCCGGAACAGTTCCCGGCCGCCACTGCCGCTGATGGTCTGATCGCTAATCCGGCACAGTTCGCGCAGGCAGTAGATGAACTTCTCAGCCGGACCAAAAATTTGGACCAGCAGGTCAGCGCCGTGTTCGCGTCCAGCCAATCGCCCGACGCACCGGCAACCGATATCCAATCGCTAATCAAAGCCACTAGCGATGCAATTCCTCTACAGAATGCAGTGGAGATAACAAGCTTTGCTGTCCAATTGAACGCATCGGGGAGGACAGCAGCAATAAACCGGCTGCATAGCCGGCCCGATAAGCAGCCCCCCGCGCAACCGTAGCCCGACAGAAGAACAAACAATTTGGAGGACCGAATGTCTCGACAGATTTATGCCGTATGCCTGAAGTGTCTTTTCTTCCTGGTGCTGCTGGTCTCTATCGGTCTGCCTGCGCTAGGCCAATCCGCTAGTTCTGCCGCTGTCAGCGGCATCGTTCAAGACACGACGGATGCCCGCATTTCGAACGCGAGCGTGAAGCTCATCAACACTGATACGGGAACAGAGAGCCACTCCACCACGAGCAGGGATGGTGATTTTTCGATTCCAAGTGTGCTTCCCGGCCACTATCGCTTGCAAATTGAACGCAATGGATTCGACACCACTCAACTCACTGGAATCACGCTTAACGTCGGCGATAACAAAAATGTGATCATTCGTATGAAAGTCGGTAGTTCTCAGCAAACTATCACCGTCGACGCCAGCGGCCTCAACATTAACACAACCGACGCCACCGTCAGCACCGTGGTCGATCGCCACTTCGTAGAGAATATGCCGTTGAACGGACGCAGCTTTCAATCGCTGATTCTGCTGGCGCCAGGCGTCGTAACAAACAATCCGCAGACCACCGTGGGTCTAGGTCAAACTGGCGAATTCAGCATCAATGGCCAGCGCACTGACGCAAATTACTACACCGTTGATGGTGTGAGCGCAAACAACGCGGTCTTTGCCGGCGATGGTTCAAGAGCCTCGAGCGCTGGAGGGTTAGCCACTTCGTCAGCTCTGGGATCAACACAAGCGCTCGTCTCAATCGATGCCTTACAGGAATTCCGCATCAACACTTCGACCTATACGGCGGAGTATGGCAGGCAACCTGGCGGGCAGATACAGTTCGAGACGCGATCGGGCACGAATGCATTTCACGGGACGGCCTTCGATTACCTGCGCAATGCTATCTTCGATGCCAACAACTGGTTCAACGACTACGGTAAACTGCCAAAACCGGCGGAGCGGCAAAATGATTTTGGCGGAGTACTGGGTGGTCCACTCACAATCCCGGAACTCTACTCAGGCAAAGACCGAACCTTCTTCTTCTTTTCATACGAAGGATTGCGACTCGGCGAACCTGAGCCTGCGACGGTCTCCTATGTTCCAACAAACAATCCAGCATCGCCCAGTCCGTACGGAAATCTCCGCAATACAGTGCCCGCGGCCCTCCAGCCGGTCCTGAATGCATTTCCTCTGC
>Ga0210385_10000402_pt1 | contig 32956 bp, 25 predicted proteins | sample IncBWH26OmetaG_FD_160107 | JGI IMG/M metagenome (GOLD analysis project Ga0210385, IMG submission 160107) | Forest soil microbial communities from Barre Woods Harvard Forest LTER site, Petersham, Massachusetts, United States - Inc-BW-H-26-O ...
ACGTCGCGAGCATGCACCCCCCGGGCGGCGGATGCGACCTGAACCTGACCGCGAAGGGCACCGTTAGGATTTTGGGCGGGCAGGAGGCAGGGGAACGCAACGAACATGAAGAGGAAAATCAGCAGCGGGTTCGCCCGGAAATGCGGAACGAGTATGCCGATGCGAGGTGAGGAAAACCTGGCAATCATAAGAACCCCTGATGAATGAAATGCAATGGACCTGATAGAGGAACTGCAGCGGGACGCTGGAGAACGGAGGGGAAAGTAGAGGTAAAAAACCACTTTCAACCTAAACGAATACGCTGACTACTACCAGCGGTAGTAATTCCCGCGTCGCTGATCGCCCCCCCATTCGTTCAACGGGAATGTCCCACCGTCGCAATGGGACAGCCTTGCGGTGTTCTTCGGCCCGGCGCCCAATTGAGCGACTTCAGGGCAATGCACTCATTGACCTCGGTTTGCGCCGAATGGGGAATAGGTCCGGAGAAACGGGCTTCCGTCCAGCGATCTGCCGAGGTGGTTGTCAGGCAGGAGGGCAAGCGTGCCGGCAGTGCGGGTGCAGACACGAATCGGGTTGAGTGTGCGGTCATCGGCCTCTCCGAAGACCGGGACGCCGTTGCCAAAAATCTCCTTGGCGCTCTTGCCTCGGCTGCGGTTGTGCACTGCCGCCGCGGATGTCGATACTGCCGGTTACGACACCCACTTCTTTCGAGCTTCAAGGGCCGCGTCGCGAAAGGCTGAATGCAACGGATCAAACGCCGAGTGCGACATTCTGACCACGGCAGGGGTGGCATTCTGGGGCGTGCCGGGTCCGAAGGGTGGCTGCGGGTCATATTCCAGAGCCAGGGTCAGGAAGCGCGCATAGTCCTCGCCGCGCAACTGGGCAGCGACGCGAAGGCCGAAATCGATTCCCGCGGTGATGCCGCCGGCCGTGATGCGGTTACGGTCCTGCACCACACGGCTGACGGCAGGATCGGCTCCGAGCTGCGGCAGGATATCGCGCACCGACCAGTGCGACGTCGCTTTGTAGCCGCGAAGGAGGCCGGCGGCGCCGAGAACCATGGATCCTGTGCAGACACTGGTCACGAACCTGGCGGTGTTTGCACGCTGCGCCAGAAAATCGAGGGTTGCGCTGTCCGTCATGAGCGCCACCGTGCCATCGCTGCCGCCCCCGACAAACAGGATGTCGACGGGATCGGCACAATCTGCGAAGGTTTTGGAGGGCAGGATGATCATACCCGTGTCGGTTCTCACCGGGTCCCTGGTTTTGGCGACCAGCTCGACCCTGACGCCGGGGAGATAGCCAAATACCTGCTGCGGACCGATCAGATCGAGCGCTGTCATGCCTGGATAAATCAGCATTGCGATTTCCGCCGGTTTCTCCGGCATGGAATGTTGTTGGCCGCTGGTGTCCGGAGTCGGCTGGGCAACAGCGATTTTTGGGAGGGCCGCGCTCAAAGCCGCGCCGCATAACTGTTGGCTGAATTCTCGCCGGTTCATATCGATGCCTTTCTATCTGTCGATCCACACTGGTGTTTTCCGAACCAACCCTCCCCCTGGCAGCAAGGCTGGCCAATACGAGGGTCACATCCCTTTGCTTGCTGCCGACGGGTAGCCGGCGCCACCGAAATAGCACTCAAGGGACTCGACCTTTCCATCTCTGATCCGGAAATACTCCACGTTGCGGAATGACTTGCCGTTTTTCGTGTGGCAAAGATACTTCACAAAGGCGTCGTTGCCAGTGGCGATCACTCGCTCCAGATCGGATTGATCGATGAGCTTCGCCTGTGTATCCCAGCATTGGGTTTTGAAAGTGCTTCTGCTGATGTGGTCGTCGCCGGCGGCACTGGAAAAGGTGAAGTTTTCGGCCATGAGAGCCTCAAATCGATCCAGGTCCTTTTGCTCCCACGCCCGATACCACTGCCGGATGATTGCTTCGGTTGCCGTGCTCGTCGCCGTCTCCGGGTGCGCGCTTGCCGTCACCAGGAGCCCGGCCACTCCAGCCAGGGCGCAAGCTCCCGCTTCGAGGGCCTTGCGCCGTGATACTCCGATTCCTGTCATGGTGATTCTCCTGTTCAAGGATTGCCAGGTTTGAGTTATACAGACCGGTCGGTATGCAACAATATTGGCCCCATCTTCCACGATCTGTTCAGCGCCGCCTGGGGTTGCGCGGCGGGCGCAAAGACCGCAGCCACCCCACGATGTTTCCGATCCCGTCTTCCATGACTCTGGCATCCTGGGCATTCTTGGCCAGCGCGCCGTAACCTTCGACCATGGCAATCAACCAACCGGCAGCCTGGACGGGTTCGAGGTCGCGGCGGACTTTCCCACGCTTCTGACCCTCGAGCAAAGCCGCGGCCACGCCGTCCTGCCAGTTGCGAAGGATGGTGGCGAGCCGCTGGCGGAATCCCGCATCAAGAGGAGACATTTCCTGCGCAAGATTGATCAAGGGACAGCCGCCGCGCACAGCCTCGGGCTGAACGGATAGCTCCTGAACCGTGCGGATCAAGGCGTCGACCGGATCCTCGCAGTTGTGCAGAGGGCGGAGCCACTGGGCGCGATTATCGGGGGCGATGATCTCTTCGACGATGGCGTATCCGAGGGCTTCTTTGCTGCCAAAGTGGTGGTACAAGGCCCCCTTTGTGACCCCCGCGGCGGCGAGAATGGCATCGAGGCCGGCGCTCTGGAAGCCGGATCTGTACACTTCGCGGAATGCCGCCTGCAGCAAGCGCTCCCGGGTGCGCTGCGGATCGCGGGGCGCAGGCCTGCTGTGTCTCGGCCTGTTTCTACCCACCAACAGGTCAATAGTGTCCGGCAACATACCGATCAGTATGCACATTGCGGCTCCATTTGTCGAGGCCGCTCGGCGAGAATTGGGGATGGGCCCTGTGCGGTTCGGGGCGAGGCGAGCCGGCGACTCGGCAGTCGGGGCGAGCGGATTGGCTGACGGCGAGGGGGGAGATTTTGCCGGTCGACTCCGAGCCGCGCGCGCGTTATTCGTGCCGGAGCGCCCGCATCGGGTGAATCTTCGCTGCACGCCGGGCGGCGCCGGTTCCCACGGTTGACCAGCGGCTTTTCAAAGCAGACAGAGAATCATGCGGCTGCTGTGGCATTACACTTTACTGACTACAAGTTCGCCTGGATTCACAAAGCGCCAGGGATCCCACCGGCAAGGGCCGCCGGTATCTCTGACCAGGTTTGGAGTTACGAAGGGTTCGCGGCGCCGGCAAATGGAGAAGGAGATGAGATGAAGGCTCTTGCCCCTCAAAGGTTGCGCATGGTTCTGTACTTCTTTCTTCAGGTATTGCTGGTGGCTGCTCTTTTCGTGGAACACCACATGAAGGCTGGCCTGGGAGTTGTGTTGCCAACGGCCCTGGGTGCGGCTCTTTTTATGCTTGCAGGACTCCGAGCTGCTTACAATTTGAGTCCCGATTCAAACTGAGACACTACCGGCGGGTTCGTTTCTTTGACTGAAGCTCGCTCGCACTTTGACGCCCAATCGCCGATGCGCTCGGTCAGGGCTCGAGCATGGTCCTCAGTCGGTAAGAGGGTTCCAGAGCCCGGACGGATTAGAAACGTGCATGGGCGATGACGCGCTCCCCGACGATGGCTTATCGGAAGCGCCGGCAAGTCCGTTCCCGCATGGGTCTGCAGGCTGCAGGTGTTTTGCGTGGTGAGCCCGCTGGGATTCGAACCCAGGACCCACGCCTTAAAAGGGCGTTGCTCTACCAACTGAGCTACGAGCTCACGACTTAAACAACTTGCTCATTATAAACAAGTTGAGTGCTATTCAGTTTTCTGCTGCGAATGGCCGTTTTGGCTCCAGTAGCCATTTTGCGGCCAGTCGGTACCGAAATCGAACCGGGACGCACTAGGGTCTCCAGTGCCTGGAGCTTGTGCGTCGGGGCGAGGTGGGCATAGCGGGCGGTCATGGCGATCGTCTTGTGTCCCATCAATTCCTGTACCGTCTTTAAGTCTACCCCACCCATCACGAGGCGACTAGCGAAGGCGGCGGCCTAGGTCCCGACCATGGAGGTCGCCCGCTTGCCATGCTGATTGGTGTAGCAAATCCAACAGACGTTCGAACCTTTTACTCGTTCGAATACGCCGCGATGTTTTTGATTTTTGGGTTTGCGGGACATCAAGCATTTCGGCTGGCTGGACAAAAAGAACTCTTCGGTGGGAAGGGGTGACGGCTACGGTGACCCATCACCCCAAAACCCGATCTGGATTACGTGTCTCGTATTGAGATTTCGAAAATAGTTGGGTTATCCTCGGTGCCCGCGGTTTTGACGATTCAATTTTTGACGATTCAATAGTGAGAGCGACACGTCGTCCGTGAGTGCGACGGCTGCGAAGGCGCGCCCATGGGCGGATGACATCAAAACTCAACTTTGAATGTTGCCTGGCCCTGGCGATTCGTAATCTGTGAATATTCGCCTGTTACTGTGCCGAAGGTTGAGTCGCTCATATTGGAGTCAGGACCGGCGAACTGGGTTCGGTTGAATGCGTTGAAGTAGTCGACGCGGAGTGTGGCGGTTGCTTTTTCGGCGAAGTGGAATGACTTCATTGCCGAGAAGGATTCATTGCGCAACGGCGGCGTGCGCAGATCCGAGTAGGCGCGTAGTCCGTCGCCCAGCACATAGGGAGACGAGGTGAGAGCAAAGGCGCTGGTCGTGAACATCACCGGCGGCTTTGGGCTCTTGCCAACGAAGTAGTCCTTCACTGCTCCGTAGTTATAGGTCTTGATGGAGACACCGGGGACGATATTGGGGCGATCGTAGCCGTTGATGCCGGCGAAGTTGTCGATGACGCCGAAGGGAAACCCGCCTTCATAATCGCCGATTCCGCTGACCTGCCATCCCCCCAGGATATCGGCAGCGATTCCCTTGTTGAGCAACATTTTGCCCGGACCAATTGGCAGCTGATAAGTTGCAACGAGCCGGGTGAGGTATTTCTGGTCATTGGCGGCGATTCCCCATTCCTGCCGCTGATTGTTGGTGTTGAGCGGAGTGCTGTAGTTGAAAGTGAAGTAGAGGCGATCCTGATTGGTGAGCGCCTGGGCGAAGGTCTCTGAAGCGAGGAAGCCGAGCCCGTTCGAAAAGCGCTTTTCCGCCTGAGCCTGCAGTGCGTTGTATTCGGTCGTTCCCGCCATATCGTAAATATTGTTGATCCCGGAGTATTGCGGAAACGGACGGAGCGCCTGGAGGACCGTGGCGCTGGCGCCAAACTGGCTGACAAACGACGGGTAAGGTGAAGTAATACCGGCTGCCTGAGCGGCCGGGGAGTTGACCGGCTGGCTGAGCAGCGAGCCATACTGCAGCACCGAAGTGCTCGGCTGATTGATGAGGTTGATCCCGGCGGGCAGATGGACGTCATGATTGCCGACATACGCGACATTCACGAACATGTTCCAGGGCAGCTGCCGCTGGACGTTGGCACTCCAGGCCTGCTCGTAGGGCGCCATGCCCGCGCGCGCCGGATCGAAATAAGAAATGCTGTTGCCGTTGCCCATCGAAGGATTGTAGGGCGCGGGCGCCGGATTGGGGAGCGGGTTGGTATCCCAGTCTCCATAACCAGGGACGTTGCTGCCGGTAGACGACCGGTTAAACTCACCGGCGAAAAGCGGGCTCATGTTGCTGGCCACATTGGCCGATGCGAAATCATACGCACCGTCGTTCAGGAAGACGATGAAGGCACCGGCCTGAACCACAGTCTTGTTGTTGATCTGGTAAGAGAAGCCAAGACGCGGACCGAAGTTCCTCCAGTGGATGCTGGCGCGGTTGATCCCGGAGCACTGGATGCAGCTACCAAACTTTGCCACGCCTCCTGGCAAGTTGCCGGCGCCCGGGTCAGAAAGCCGGGGATCCATGTAGAGAATCTCGTTATTGGCCTCCTCGAACGGAACCATGATGTCCCACCGCAGGCCGAGGTTGAGGGTCAGGCGTTTGTTGAGTTTCCAGTTGTCCTGGATGTAGGGGGAGAAAGCTACACTGTGAATTCTGGTTTCGATGGCGTTGGTCCGGCTTGCAGAATCCACCGAACCGAGCAGGAAGCTGGCGAACGAACTGCCCCAGGAGTAGAAGTTCGGATTGCCGGGGTCAGGAACCGATGTTTCCGCCTGGCTGAAATTCACCTGTCCCGCGCCAGCCGTATCAGGCCGAGTGTCATCGTAGCCGCGGCGATATTCCCAGCCCATATTGAAGGAATGAGCGGCATGCGTCCAGAGCCAGTTATTGACCAGAGAAATGCCGAGCTCGCGATCTCGATTAGCGATGTAGCCCGAATCGACACCCCAGGGAGTGAGAGCATTCTGGCCGTTGAAGGTCACGCCCGGGAAGTACTGGCTGTCCTGCACACCGGCGAAGTTCGTTACCGCCGGACCGCCGTTGCCCTGCCCGTCCAGAATACCGACCCACGCCATGCCTGCGGTGGCGACCAGATTGGGAGTTATCGTTTTGGAGTAGTCGAGCAGATAGCCGGACGCATAGTTATAGTCATCCATCGAGCTTTGCAGCTCATTGCTGGACGGAACAAAGGGAGCCTGGGCATAGAAGGTCTCGTGCTGGTTGTCCTCCCACATACTGAAGCGAACATTTTGTGAGGCGGTGATGTGGTGATCCACGGTGAAGCCCCACAGCGTCTGATCGAACGGCTGCGAATGGACGAGAGGCGAAATATTGCTCTGCTGGCCATACACGGTACCGGCCCGATCCGGGGCCGGGATCAGCGGCAGGATGGACTGGGCAATATTGCTGAAGCGGCCGGTGGGAATCTGATTGCCGGGGAACTGCTGTCCGGTGGCTGGATCGTAGATCGGAATCTGATTGCCGCTCGCATCAAGGAAGTGAGAGAAATCCCCCTGTTTCATGGCCGTGGTCGGCACCGTGGCAAACGAGGTGAGTGCTTGATTTTCCCTGAACCAGTCGGTGCTGATGTGAAAGAAAGTGCGATCTCTCCCGTTGTACAGGTGCGGAATACCGAGCGGACCCCCGATGGTGAAGCCATAGTCGTTCTGGTGATCGATGGGAGGAATCGGCTTGCCCTGAGCGTTGAAGTTTGACGCAAAGAAGCCGTCGGAATCGAAGAAGCTGTTGCGGTTAATTTCGAATGCGTCCCCGTGAAACTGGTTGGCGCCGGAGGCCATTTGATAGGTTGCGATCCCCTGGCCGAGTCCGTATTCAGCTGAAAAAGTTGACTGCACGACACTGAATTCCCGCACCATTTCGAAGGGAGGATTCATATAGGTCTGCTGGCCCTGCATGTTGACCTGGACGATGGGAATGCCGTTCAATACGAGGCCACTCTGGAAGTTGAGGCCGCCGTTCATATTCTTGTTCCATGGATCCCCCTGCACGCCGGGAGTGAGGAAGACAAACTGATCGATTTGTCTGGCATAGCCTGACAGCTCGATGGGCAGCGCGTTGAGAAGCTCCGGTTCCAGCACGGTATTGATTTGCGGCTGCGTCGTATTGAGCGCAATGGCTTCGGAACGGACGTTCACAGACTGGCTGGAGGAGCCCACCTCCATAGCAACATCGATCGTGGAGACTACGCCGGTCGCCACGACAATCTGGCTCCGCACATAGTTACGAAAGCCGGGTGTATTGACGGTGAGGGTATAGGTGCCGGGGACAAGAGCATTGAGGGCGTAGACGCCTTCTGCCGTTGAGGCTGCCCTGGTGGTGATATGTGTGGCTTCATTGGTGGCGATCACGGTGGCGCCGGGCAATACTGCGCCGGTCGAGTCGACGACGGTGCCCGTCAAACCACTCAGGGCTTGAGCGCCAAGACTCGGAGCAAATGACAGTCCGACGAGACAGACGACAAGCCAAAATGCGTTAAGCGCCGCGAGCCGACCTGCGTTCCGGCAGTCCTGCTCTGTGTTTTTCGTGCTCGATTTCTCCCAGCTGGGGAAGAATGAAGTTCCTTGCATGGATGCCCCCTCGCAATGCAAACCCTGCTCGCTCCCCGAAGCGAGGGCCGGAAGTTGGCTCCTCTGCTCCCGTGGATAATTCCGGCATGGCGAACAGGTGATTCGTGATGCGGGAACATTACAGATGGACAAATGCAGGATTGTCAAGCGAAATATGCATACTCGCTCACATTTTACGATTGTCTTGTGATGAACCGCTCATAGCCTAGGAGAAAGCGCTGTCTTTGGGCGGACGGTATCCGGAAGATCGGTGGGCGGCAACGACCTCAAAAGACAATGGATAGATGGCCGGAGCGATCTTGCGCAGGGGGTGAAGGCAAACGGGTGCGATGAACCGGCAAAAGCAACTGCGGATCCCTCCGCTGCGCCCTCGCGGTCACAACCGAGCTCAGACACGTCACGACTAGTTCGGCTTCGTGAAGCGAACGGTGTTGACGTTGACCGCGGATTCAGGAAAGAGCAGGTATAGGTCGTGAGTGCCGCGGGCTCCTGCCACAGGGAAAGTCACGGTCTTCCAGGACTGCCATCCGCCTGTGTTGGGGACGCTCGCGCGGGCTATTACGGGCCCGGAGGGACTATCCAGATGGAGTTCGATCCCGCCGCCGAGGGCGGTGGCAACGCGTAAGACGATGGTAGCGGCACCGGCGCCGAAGTCGAGTTTGTCATACTCGACCCACCTGCCGCAGCAGGCATTGCCAAGAATTGTGCCTCCATCGGTATCGGAGGAATCGAGCAGGCCGATGCCTCCCATGCTGGCGTTGTTGTAGACAACGGCTTTGAGTTCGGCGAACGGGTTTACATCGTAGTCGGGACCGGAATGGCCTGTGGTCTCCAAATAGATGAGATCCCAGTAGAATAGCCGCGGCAATGTGAACTCGACATATTGGCCCGCGCTGTCGAAGCCCGCCCGGTACGGGAGTGGAACCGATTGCCCGTGATCGTAGTCGGGCGACGCCACCATGAGCCGGGATGTTCCCGGGACAATTGTTCCGGAGTAATAGAATCTTACTTTCAGGTTATGAAATTCGGGGGGCGCTTTGTAAGTGGCCTCGTCGTCGCGCCATGCTGTGGAGGTATTCGCGACCAGATTGATCAGGTCCAGCATCTGGAAGCCCGCCTTCTGCCTCGGAAGAATCCAGACAGACCCCGAACTGCCATTTGTGGTCGACGGAGCCGCGGATATCACGGCGGTATTGGGCGCGTCGGTCGTTCCGTAGCGGAGCAGGTTCTCATAGGCCACTGCGAAGTCAGCGATATCGAGATCGGCCTCTTCCAGCGAAGCTGTCATGCGCAGCATCGGACCCGGCCAGTAGATATAGGAAAGCATCTTGTCGCCGTCGCCCATTTCGAAATGGATCCCGCCAACGGCCAGCATGGCATCGTCGACCAGGCGGACGGATGCCTCGTCGAAGGTACAGGTCTTGCAGTCTTTGTGTTTTTGCGCGTACCCGGTGTTCATGTAGGCGGGAAAGACTATAGGTTTCGCAGAGTATGTGCGAGCTTCCCGGGTAGCTGCATCCAGATCCGCATAATTCGGTGTATCTCCCCAAAGCTCGGTGTACAGAAAATCGACATTGGCATCGCTGGCGATGCTGGGCGCGTTCCAGCGGCCGGCGTTGTTGATCAGGACAGGGCGATTGCCGATCGCCATTTTGGCGTGATTGGTGAAACTGGCAAGCCAATCTCCCAGAAAAAAGGGCTTTCCATTGAAATCATACTCAATCGCTGAATCCCCCAGAGTATCAATGTGCCATCCGTCGTAGGGAAGGTGCTCGAAGAGTTGCACCTCGCCCTGCGGGTTATTAAAGAGATAGTTCTGCCACCCTGGATTTCCAGGATTCATCTCGAGCAGGGATCGGGCGGCCCACGAACTGGGGAATCCGAAATAGCCGGTCTGGTCGCCAACGGTGCAATGCGGAGCGCATAACGAGGGGAACTGTCCCCAGATTAGCTGAACGCCGCTGCCATCCGTGAGATAGTCGGGATAGGCTCCGTTCCAAAGGTTGTAATCCATGGCTTTCATCCCGTATTGATGGGCAAAGCGAATCAGGTCGAGGACAATCTTCCGGCTGATGAGAGTATTCGATAAGTTATGCCATTCCGGATTGGGCGAATAGGGGCGGTGGTGCTCGTAATTCACATCGTAAAATTGCAGACCGTTGATGTGATAGGTGTTGAGCGCCTGAATGGTTGCCAGGGCATTGGTTCCCGCGGTAAATGCAGTTAGGTAACCGTAGCGTGGAAACTTGAGCCAGTCGCTCGAAACATCGATGGCCCCTCCCGCCTCGTCCACCAGCCTCTGGTTCAGATCGAAAGCGCGAATGGACAGCAGATAGCCGCGATAGTTAATGGCCGGCGGATGTACCTGAAAGGTCAGCGTTGTCGAAGCGCCTGCTTCGAGCGACGGGACGCTCTCGGACCGAACCTCGCCGATCTGCTCACCGCGGCTGCTCATGGCCAGCGTGATCCTGCCGGCGAAGGTTGTGCCCATGTTGTTTTGCAGGGTGACGAAAATGGATACTTCAGCACCGGGCGCGTAAGCTGCGCGGTCGTAATTGACGATTCGGATAAGAGGTCCGTCCAGCGTGCCGGCATGGGCGGGCTGGAGGGCGAACAGGAGCAAACCGGAGAGGCCGAGCAAAAGGGCAAGGCGGAAGAGAGCGCCGGAACCGGAAGTGTGTATGGAATCCATCTGTTTGCGGGTCACGATTGCATTTTTCTCCATCCCGCGGAGATCTCTTCGAGCGATTTGGCGCGGGTTTCCGGCACGCATCGAAAGACGAACCCCAGGGCGAAAAGCGACAGGACGGCATAGATGCCGAAGGTGCCGGCCGGTCCTGCGCTGTGCAGCAGACTAAGAAAGCTGACGGTTACGAGGAGGCAGGCGATCCACAGCGCCACAATGGCCACAGAAGCTGCGCGGCCGCGCACCGTGGACGGAAAAATTTCCGCGATATAGACCCACACAACGGGTCCCGGACCGATGGCAAAGAACAGCACGTAGGCGAGCACGCTGACGAGAATGAGCAGCGCGGAAACGTGGGGCAGAAGGAACAACCCGGCGAGAACGGCCAGCGACGCGGCCATGCCGGCGAAGGTCCACAGCAGCAGCGGCCGGCGGCCGAACTTATCGAGCCACAGGATGGAGAGAATCGTTCCGACCACATTGATGGCCCCGATGGCGACATTCGCGCCGATGGCGGAAGAGGTTTGCTGCTTCATGTGCTCACTGAACAGTACCGAACCGTAGTAGAGCACCGTGTTGATGCCCGTGATCTGCTGGAGAACCGCCAGGGTGATGGCGATGAACAGCGGCCGCCGCAATTCCGGTGAGGCGAGACGCACGTTAGCGGAGCGCTCTTCACGGATCGCTTCTTCGATCTGCATCTTCTCCCTGGCCGCTTCTTCCTCACCGGCGATGGAGGCAAGAACTGCGCCGGCCTCCGCCGATCTGCCACTCTTGATCAGCCACCGCGGGCTTTCCGGGATATTGAAGAGTCCGAAGAGCAGTGCGAGGGCGGGAATGAGCCCCGCTCCGAACATCCAGCGCCAGGATCCGGGCCCCAGGGACGCCAGAGCCCAGCAGAGAAAATAGGAACCGAGAATCCCGAACACCACCGCCAGCTGGTTCAGCGTAACCAGGCGACCACGGGTTCCGGGCACGGCAATCTCCGAGATGTAGACCGGGGCGAGCGTGGAACCGAGGCCGATGCCGAGCCCGCCGATGAGCCGTGCTGCTTCGAATTCGATCAGATTGGAAGGCAGCGCGGCTCCGATGGACGAGAGGGCAAACAGGCCGGCTGTCCACACCAGCATGGTTCGTCGGCCGAAGCGGTCTCCGCTCCAGCCCGCGACCGAAGCTCCGAGCACTGCGCCTGCGATCAGGGCCCCGGCGGCAAATTCCGCCTGTACGTTCGTGAGGTGAAACTGGGCCCGCAACAGTAACAGCCCGCCATTCACGACCGCGGTATCAAAGCCAAACAACAGGCCAGCCAGGGCAGCAACGGCTGCGAGCAGGGTGGCATCTCGGCGACCCCCGACCCTGGCTCTGAGTTCGACAGAGCCGGCGATCATCGAAGCCCCGTCATACCGCCCATGTGAGCGTCCACTGGCGGGCCGACGGATCGAGCATCGCCGTTGCTCCCTGGCGGTTCATCCGAACCCCGTCTCCGCCGCTGAGACGATACTTGCCGAGAGTAGTTTGAACCGAGACGGTCGCCGGATCGGGGCCCTGGTCGCGCCGGAAGGTGAGCCTCCATCCGCGGCCCCGATCGAGCGGCTCGAAGTTCATGTCGATCGGGCCAAAGCGGGTCGGCGACGCTTCGAAACTGTGCCGTTTTCCGAGCGCCAGCTCGGCCGCGGTAATGCCCGCCAGCAGACGCAGGTCCTGGCCGTCTTCCAGCGCGAAAATATGACGGATGTAGCGAATGCACTCGGCGCTTGCCCAATTGTGCGGCATATCGCCTACGTACGAACCGACCAGCGCATCCTGCAACGGCTGTTCTTCCCGCCAGCAATACTGCGGGCTGGCGTGGTTAAGGAAACCGATAAAAGTGTCGTGGGCAGCCTGCCTCATACCGAGCCATAGATAGACCTCCGCAACGAAAGGCGCATTGTAAGTCCACACTGCCTCATGATGGCTCCAGCCGGTCTCGGCCGGTACGCCCTCCTGCCGCACGGCCTGCATCAGCGCGACATGGCCTCTGAGGACCGGGTGAGCCGGTGCGAACACCCGCCCGGGAAAGATGGTGTGGGAGAGAGCCCATTGCGCGCACTGCGGGCGCGGCCGATCCCATGGATCGGGCAGGTTCCACGCCGCATCTTCTTTGGCGATCATGGGAAGGTACTGAAACTGACCCTCGTAGTCGCGCATCTCCTGGACCGCGGCCTTTTCGAAAGCCGCATACAGTTCCTGAAAGACCTGCGAGGCGAGGGCGACGGCGGGCAGGTTTTGCTTTTCGCCGGCCGCTCCAATGGCCCTGAGGCCGGCCATCGTCCAAAGCGTGTTGGTGAACTCATTCCGCGTCCCGTCGAAGCCGCCGTCGGCGAAGCCTTTGGGAAGAAGGCCGTATCGGCCCAGTGCACTGCCTTCGGTTACGGCGCGTGCGCGCAGAGAGTCGAGGAAATCGATGGCATGCACCACCTCCGGCTCGAGGTCGTGGAGCAGGGACCAGTCCTGGCTCAGTTCGCACTGGCGCACCAGCGTGAACATCGCGATGGCGGTGTCTTTGTAGTGCTCCGGACCGCCGGCGGCGATGATCTGCCCGCTGGCGACCTGCTTGCTCCAGGTGGTACGCAGACCCTCGATCGCTTCCTTGTTGTAGCCGAGGTAACGGGCCGCTTCCAAAATGAAATTGCCGTCGACCACCCAAAGTCCGCGATAGCAGGTTGGCCCAACCTGGAAGGTGAGCTTCCCGTTCTTCATCTCCCGTGCCTGCAGGATATTGCGCGCGCACGCTGCCACGAAGTCGCCTTCGCGTCCGGGAATCGTCCAGTCCGCGGGTTTGTGGAACGGCGACCAGGAGGTCCAGAACTCCCGGACAGTCTCGAGGTGGTGATCGGGCGAATCCAGACCCGCTGCGATCTGTTCCAGCTTCTGCCCTGCCTGCGGAAACCGGAAGAAGGCCCGGTAAGGAGCGTCCCCTGAGGCAACCCCTGCGTGAATCGTGAGCTGCTTGCTGACGTCGGTGTCCACATCGAAAATGGTTCCGCGAACGGTGCCATCGCTGGGATTGCCATAGACTCTGCCCGCCAGCAACAGCTTGCCGCCCTCGCGCTCGGTCACCACCATGTCCTTTTCGCGGGTGCCGAGGTCACATTCTTTGACGGTGCTGATCTGCACGAGGGGAGTGACGCGGACCGGCTTGTCTTTGGCGGGCCGGATCTCCATCAGGACATTGTCGACGCGGCCCTCCTCGGCGTGGTTGGTGGCGAAGGTCGTCAGCGTCATGACCGCATCGGCGCGCTCCAGCACGGTGCGCACGATTGGGATGGAGGGAGACTCCAGAGTCTGCTCCGTCACTGTTGCCTGCTGCATGCCATAGAGCGCAAAACTGAACTTCAGAGGAAAAAAGAAGACGCCCTTTTCCATGTCGTAGCCGTACAGCAGTTGGCCGGATTCGTTGATCAGGCTTTTGTGCGGGTCGTCGGGAAAGCAGAAGGCCGTCTGCCGCAGGACAGGCGCATAACGAAAGTCAACCGAGGTCAGTTGCGTCCGCACTTCGGGCGCAGGTGTGGAAGCTGGCGGGGTCGCCGGATGCTGGACGGGAACCTGAGCGGCCGCTTCAGGCAAAAGAAGGGCCGAGGTGAGGGTGCCTCCGGTTGCGAGTGCTCCGCCGAGAAACTGTCTGCGATTTACGGAACTCATCTCGCACAACACTTTGACGGCTTGGGCGGAGCATTGTCAAGCGTTTTGCGAGAAACGAGCAAATTATATGATCGAATCTTGACTAAAGAATCATTGTCTGCTAGCGTTATGGCATCCGAGACTGGAGGAGTTCTTGTGGCTTCGTACGTATCTATGAACTGGCAGAGCGGTCTGCTCTCGGGAAACGCCGTCCAGCACTCATCGAAGGCGCTCGGCGCCCTTCGCACGCTCTTCCACGACCAGGAAGCGGCGCAGAAAATGCCCGCCGATCTGATCGTCTACACCGTTCAGGCGTATACCCCCGTTCCAGATGGGACCGAAGGAGGGCTCTTCTGGGGCAACACGACGTTGCAGCCCGGCAAAGTCGGCGACGAGTATTTCATGACCAAGGGGCACTTCCACGATATCCGCAACCGGGGGGAATACTATGCCACCTTCCACGGTGAAGGGGGCCTTGTTCTCATGGGCCAGAATGGCGTTACCCGCTGGGAGCCGATGGCCCCCGGATCTGTGCATTACATTCCCGGTTATACCGCGCATCGGGTCTGCAACACGGGAAGCATTCCGCTGGTCTTCGCGGCCTGCTGGCCTGCGGATGCAGGTCACGATTACGAGACCGTCGAGCGGGAAGGCTTCACCGCAAGGCTGGTCGAAAGGAATGGCGGTCCGGTGCTGGTGACGAGCAACGGTGAGGAGATCGGTTGACGATGCTGGCCCTGGCACTGGATATCGGCGGGTCCCACTTCAGCTGTGCGGTGGTCAGCGATGAGAAGATCCTGTCTCAGCGCGAGGGCCGCATTGCCCCGGAGAGCTTTCGAGCCGTGCTGCCCTGCCTCGAGCAAGTGGCTGCCGAGACGGCCGCGCAGGCGGGTATGGAACTGCGCAGCTGCTCCGGTCTGGTGCTCGGATTTCCTGGTATTGTCGATTCCCGCGAGACGACCGTGGTGGCGACCAATGCAAAGTTCAACGATGCGATTGGCTTCGACCTGAGCGGCTGGTCGAAAGAGAAATTGGGCCTTCCGCTGTTTGTCGAGAACGATGCGCGGCTGGCGCTGCTTGGGGAGCAATGGCGCGGGGCTGCCCAGGGAGTTGAGGATGCTGTGCTGGTCACTCTTGGCACCGGAATCGGCGCAGCCGCGATGGTGGATGGACGGTTGCTTCGCGGGCGTTTCGATCAGGCCGGGTGTCTCGGGGGCCACCTGCCGGTGGTTCTGAACGGACGCAGGTGTACCTGCGGAAATATTGGCTGTGCCGAGGCCGAAGCCTCAACGTGGGCGCTTCCGCAAATCTGCCGGGAATGGCCGGGCTTTGAGAAGAGCCGGCTCTCTTCCCGGCGTGCCATCGATTTCGCGGCGCTGTTTGCAGCCTCCGACGCCGGCGATGCACTAGCCCAGGCCGTGGTGAGGCGATGCTGTGATGTGTGGGCGGCCCTGACCGTCGGCCTGATCCACGCGTACTCCCCCGCCACTGTGGTCTTCGGTGGCGGCACTATGGCGCGGGCGAAAGACATTCTTCCTGCCATTCGGAAGCATGTGGAGCAACACGCATGGACACCGCGCGGCCATGTGGAGATTACCGCGGCCAGACTTGAATCAGCCGCCCCTTTGTATGGTGCGATTCCGTTTCTGGTGGAGATCGCCCGTTGAAGGGTCGCAGTTCCCATTATGATTTGTTCCCGTTCACTCCGGTGAGTGACAACGACGCGGACTGCAGGGTGGGATGGTCCGCGATCGGCAAGACGCTGGGGATGGCTCGGCGGGTGGCGGTGGAGCTTTATCCCGGCTGCTTCGAAGAAGAGATCGCTGCTGCTCTGGTGGATGCTTTGAACCCGGACCTCGTGTTGCGGACCCAGGAGGCCTTTCTTTCGCCGGAACAACTGAACGAGAAGTTCAGCGGGGCGCTGGGTGCCGATCCGGTGTTTGGGCACATGGAGCCGTGGCAAATCGAGGATTTCTTCTGCTCCGCGAAGCTGAGGAGACTGGCCCAGCAGGCTGAAGCAGCGTCCGGGCGTGTCCTCGTGATCGGAACCGGCGCGACCTTCGTTCTGCCCCGTCCCGATTCGTTGATTTTCGCCGATCTTGCACGCTGGGAGATTCAGCGCCGGCAGCGTGCCCACAGAATCCCGAACCTCGGCATGCTGAATGCCGAGGCATCGCCGGCGGCGCTGTATAAGCGGGCGTTCTTTGTGGACTGGCGGGCGGCGGATCGCCTGAAAGTGCAGCTGTTCGACCGCATCGACTTTCTTCTCGACACGCATGTTGAGGCGCAGCCCAGACTGATTTCCGGCGAGGACGTCCGGAAAGGACTGCGGAAGACCGTTGCCCAGCCCTTCCGCGTGGTGCCTTTCTTCGATCCGGGCCCATGGGGCGGCCACTGGATGAAGGACCGGTTCGGTCTTCCGGATGGGCCGCCCAACTACGCCTGGTGCTTCGACTGCGTGCCTGAGGAGAACAGCCTGGTGCTGGGATTCGGGCAACAACGCGTTGAAATCCCTGCGCTGGATGCGGTGCTTTACTGTCCCGAGGAGCTGCTGGGACGAAAAGTTTACGAGGCGTTTGGCGCTGAGTTCCCCATCCGTTTCGATTATCTCGACACCATGGGCGGCGGGAATCTGTCGCTTCAGGTTCATCCGCTGCGTGAGTACATCCGGGAGAAATTCGGGGTGGACTACACCCAGGATGAGAGCTACTACATGATGGACGCCGCCGAAGACGGCGTTGTTTACCTGGGGCTCAGAGAGAATATCGACTGCGAGCAGATGAAACGAGATCTCGAGCGGGCCCAGTGCGATCCGGACGCTCCCTTCCCTGCCGAGCAGTATGTCAATGTCTGGCCTGCCGGCAAACATGATCATTTTCTTATTCCGGCGGGGACCATCCATTGCTCGGGACGGAACGGGGTGGTGCTGGAAATCAGCGCTACTCCTTATATCTTCACTTTCAAGCTGTGGGACTGGCGCCGGCTGGGACTGGACGGCAAGCCCCGGCCCATTCACCTCCAGCATGGGATCGCGAACATCCAGTGGAATCGAACAACCGCATGGGTGCGGGAGAACCTGATCTCGCCTGCCGTTCCGATGGGCGAGGGAGATGGCTGGCGTGAAGAAAAAACCGGTCTCCACCAGCTCGAGTTCATTGAAACCCGCCGGCACTGGTTTACCGGGGTCGTGCCCCACCATACGAAGGGGACCGTAAACGTCCTGAATCTTGTCGAAGGGGAAGCTGCCGTCGTCGAGAGTCCATCGAAGGCATTCCATCCCGTCATCGTCCATTACGGTGAAACCTTTATCGTTCCGGCCCGCGTGGGCGCCTACACCATCCGGCCGCACCGCCCCTCCGCCACCACGCTGGCCACCATGAAAGCTTTCGTTCGAGGAACTGAGCAATGAGGTCAGTGGATGTGCTGCAGGTTTCGGTAAAACCTGACGAACTGGATTTTGTTTACGGCCCCGGCGTCGCAGGACCGGTCTCGGAAAAGCGGCGTCTCGATGCGATCCGGCCCAGTCTGCTCGATCCCCATTGCTCCGGTCCGGATCCTGTTTACGGCATCGCCATGGATGTTGCTCGGGAGCAGGACCTGCCGCTGCTGCGCGACCGCATGCTCCTCTACGGCATTGTGGTCTATGCTGCGGGCCGACTTGGCAATGAACCTGCCCGCAGCCAGGGACACGTGCACGCCCTTGCCCCCCATAGCGGCTGGTCTCCCCCTGAGCTTTTTGAAATCATGGAAGGCCACGCCATCATCTACGCGCAATCCACCGTGGAGGACGATCCCGGCGCATGCGTTGCGGTCACGGCGAAACCTGGCGACAAAGTAGTCGTTCCCCCCTCATGGGCGCACTGCGTGATCAATGCGGATCCGGGCCTCCGGATGGTTTTCGCTGCTTGGTGCGACCGCCAGTACGGCTTCCTCTACGACGCCGTACGCCGGCACCGAGGTCTCGCCTGGTTCCCGGTCCTCACACCGGAAAACAATATCGACTGGCTTCCCAATCCCACCTACCGGCGCCGCGAACTGGAGGTTCATCCCGCGCGTCCGTATCCTGAGCTCCGGCTGCGTCAGGACTGCGGCATCTATGACCAGTTTGTCGCCGATCCGGAATCTCTGATGTGGGTCTCCGATCCAGCCCGCATGCGCCACGTGTGGTCGGGGTTCAGGCCCTGAACGCCTAAACCCGGCGAATTTCAATTCCGCGCGCGGTATAGGGAACCATGATCTCCCTGGAAACGCCTTTGTCGGTGATGATCAGCGAACAATCTTCGACACCACACATTTTCCAGTCAGCGATCACTCCGAACTTGCTGTGATCGACAACCGCGACTCGCTTCTTTGCGTGCGCGACCATAACCCGGTTAACGGCTGCCTCATCCGGACTGTGACACGTCAGCCCCGCACTGGCATCAATGCCGTCTGCCCCGAGAAACGCGATATCTACAAAGGCCTGTTGCAGACTCTCCACCGCTGTGGGACCGACCAGAGAAAACCAGTCTCCGCGGAGATAACCGCCGGTCACGAAGACTTCGATGTCCTTGCGCTTCGAGAGTTCCATGGCAACATTCACCGTGTTGGTGACGACCTTGATGCCACCAAGATGGCGCAGGCACCGAATCACTTCTGTCGTTGTCGTGCCGGGCGTCAGCGCGATGGAATTCCCCTGCTGAACCAGCTCCGCGGCAGCCTGCCCAATCCGCCGCTTCTCTTCTGGGTATCGACCGACCAGATCGACGAAGGCAGCATCTTTCCGGAACGCCTCATAGAAGAGCGGCTCGATTGAAACAGCGCCGCCGTGGGTACGGCGCAGCAGACCCTGCTCCTCGAGCTGCTGCAGATCTCGCCGGATGGTCGCCACCGACGCATCGAAGCGCTGGCAGAGGTCGTTGATGCTCACAGAACCCGTACGTTGCAGTTCGGAAAGGATTGATTTCGTTCGATTCGACCGCCGCTCCGAACGCTCTGACATGGTTTGACCGGGAAGAGAATACCACGTCAGTATCCACTGGCTACACGGCTCGCGCAAAACGGCACTGGGCCGCATGTCGTTGAGGGCCTGCTTTTTCACTACACAAAATCCAGTTAACGATGGTGAACGAGGTCCATCTGAGCTTCATTCGTGATAACGCGAAATCTCGGCCAGCAATGACGGACTCGGAGTGAGCCTCGCCTCGGGAGTATACCGGCTTCCCGCACGGAGTCTGGAGAACTGGCACGTCGAGCGCGAACCGGCTACCGTCCCCTCTTACGTGAAGACTGAGGCTACTGAGTCTGCAATGAGGCAATGTGGTTTGCCGCAGTGCGATTGTTTCAAGGCCCATGAGAATCGCGGCTAGAGAGAACGATAAATTGGCAGGTCCGGCGACCTGTCGTCGGCCATTGGATTTCCGCAGCGTGCGAAGATATGAATTCTCTCCTGGTCGCACTCTTGGAAGCCAGATACATTGATCGCGGGCCATCGCTGGGGACTTGGGCATAACTGGATCAGCATATCGGGGTTCTGTCCCCGGGGAGACCTGTGCTCTTAGCTCCAAGGCTCCCGCATAAGTGCCGCTAAACGTTATACTTCAAGTCCGGCAACCGCCTCGAACCTTCTGGGGATCGCGCTCAATGCGTGATCGCCTATCCGGCCATCGAATTTGCATTGGAAGGCCAGCGATGGTCCGCTATTCGGAACTGACCAAGCCTCTGGGGACGTTCCTTAGGACTTCCGTACGGCGAAACAGACTCCGCGGAAAATCTATCCAGCGATATCCCGCACCGTGGTGGGAGGCGCCTTGCCTCACGCCGCCTTCGCGGCTTTCTTATCGGCCACCCAACGCCTGTGCTGTACCGCTGCGATCTAAGCACGAGCTTCCAATGAGTCCAATCGGAAGGCGCGGTTGTACCCCGGGGGGCCTTTCTAAAAGGGCGTTGCTCTACCAACTGAGCTACGAGCTCACATCTTGTTCAACTTATTTAGATTCAAGAAGTTGAAGGCTATTCAGTTTTCTGCCCCTCGCGGCCTTTTTGGTGTTGGTAGCCAATTTGTAGCCACTTTGTACCGAAACCGACCCCGGACGAACCAGGGTCTCCAGCGCCCGTAACTTGTGCGTCGGGGCGAGGTGGGCATACCGGGCGGTCATAGCGATCGTCTTGTGTCCCATGAGTTCCTGCACTGTTTTCAAGTCTACCCCAGCCATCACCAAACGACTAGCGAAGGTGTGCCGCAGGGTGTGCCAGGTAACGCCCTCGATCTCAGCCTGATCGAGGGCTGTGGCGAACCACTTGCGGGGGTTCTTAATCAGCCCGTCACGCTTCGAATGGAACAGGGTGGAATCCGAGGGCAGGCCAAGCTCCTCGTGGCGCTTCTTGAGCAGCTTAAGAACTTCTGCGGCGGCACTGTTGAGCGTGACGAACCGGTCCGAGCCGTTCTTGGTCATCGAGAGATAGATGTACCCCTTTTCGAGATCCACCTGATCCCATGTCGCCGTAAACTGCTCCGACTTGCGCATCCCGGTGTGGAGGGCGATGTCGAGCTGAGAGAATGCACTTTCGCCTTCATCCTTGATCCGGCCGGGCAGCGTCGCAGCGATGGCTTTGCGGAGCTCGGCTTCTTCCTCATAGGACAGGAACCGTACCCGCCCCAGCGGCTCCTTCGAGCGCCGGACCAGCCGGGCCGGGTTCACTTTGATCTTGCCGGCCCTCATGCCCTCCCGGAAGACCGTGCTCAGGGTGGACTTGAACCTGTTCCGCGTGCCTCCTGTCCAGTCCCGTTCGTCCGCCATCTGGTCGACCCAGTCCTGCAGTTCCCGGGTGGTGATGGATTCGGCCGCGCGGTCGCCGAACGCCTCAACAGCGAGGTTCGCCCGCTGCTTGAAATCTTTCGAGGCGCGGTGATGCTTCTCGGCGAAGTTGATCGCGTCGGTGACCAACTCGGAAAACTTGACGCCTCGCCGCGGCGACTGAGGAAGGAGTACGCCCAGCCGAATTGCGGCCGTGCGCTGATCGTAGACATGTACAGCGGCGGCGAAGGTTCCGACCTTGGACGTGACGCTGCCATTCTCCCCCTGCCTGTGACCGGGGCGAATTGGGTCGTCTCGCACATTGCGTCCGATCCTCTCGTAGTCTGCATGAGATCGGACGATCCGTTAGCGGCGGTTAGAGAGATTGAGCCCTCCGAACTGGCCAGTCGGCTCAAGGTTTTCCGTGACCCGGAGACTCACCCGGCAGCGCATTATCGCCTGATGGAAATGCTCATGGAGATCGGAATTCGCCCGGAAGCATCCTGCCTTGCCGCAACTCCTGCAGACATGCAAATGATAGTCGAAAGCGGCTGTGGTCTCGCGCTTGTCGATGAGAAGATCGCCCTTGCACCCAACCTTACGACTAGGCCAATTGCAGGAGCTAGGTGGACAGCCGACACCGCATTTGTACATCACGCAAATGCCGATCATATCGCGCTATCGATCCTCCTTCGTCATCTTCCCAAGATTAAACGGACGCCAACCCGCAAACTAACTGTTCAGCAACGCGTATTGAAGTCGGCTCAGTTGGAACTACTGGCATAGTCCGGTGTTATCCCGTCCCTGTTAGTTCGATCGCCGCCATCCCGCTAGTTGCAATTGGCTCCATAGGCGCATTGGCCTTGTTGGCCAAGGCTTAGAGCAACATCCGACGGACAATCATTCCAAAGCCATCCGCTGGTTGGCTCCTTTGCTAATCTTAATGGATTATCGACGTCAGCACTTCTAAATCACATCCTGCTTGAACTCACGAACCTCGCAGTCAGGCTTCAAGGGACGCTATTTATGCTGGAAATGCACCGTCGATTGACTTGGTAGATACGAGGACGAAATGGCACATCTGGGCTCAACGCGTCGATAGGATTCGATCGAGCCGCTTGAGGAGAGTTGACTGCTCCTAGCTTATAGCTCGCTGACATCTCCTTCGGAGTCAGCTTGCAGAAGGTGCCCCATTTCCAACAGTCGGGACCTTGGCCAGAACCAGCCGGCGCAAGATAGATCCAGTCAGAAACCTCCTCGATGACGTAGAATCTTGAATCTGGTGGGATATGGTCGGAAAGCTCTTTGGAATTGCGCTCTGCGGATTCGTTGTTCAACCCGACGAATATCGGTCCGTCTGTGGAGTAGTTTCCACCGGCTTTGTCGATCGGAATGAAGGGGTAGATTAGATGAGCGAAACCTAGAACACTTACTAGGTAAAGCACTGTGACGGGAACGACGAGCCGTACCACCGTCATCCAGCCTTCCATCCCACCTCGCGATTCTCTTTTTTCGGAGCCTCCTGCCGCCATTCCTGCTTCTCGCACCGCAGCTTCGATTCCCAAGTCTTGCTCGCGCAACTGATGCATGCGATAGAGCCAGAGAATGTTCGTTAAGACAACGAGCGAGAAAACGAGGGTGAGGTAACCGCACATCGCGGGCAGGATGCGCCATCCCTCGCCGGTAAAGACCAACCATGCGATCACGCAATATGCGGCGGCGCAAACAGGCATGAGAATGCTGTCGATGGGACGTGCAGTCCAGAGGACCCACCGAACAAGGTCTCTCCGGTTCCAATTTTCTGAAACCGGGCGTACGAATTCCGTGCAGGCTCGAAGCAGGGCACACAGGATATACCAAGGTGCAAAAACGAAATGAGTTACTGGCCCCCATCGCTGTGCGCGTTCGTCCGCCCACTTTAAGTGATCGGTGGCGAGAGTAACGAACGACGCCACCAATAGCGTTAACAAGGTCACGAAGCCAGCGCAAATACGGAAACCCAAGGAACCCTTGAATTCCGATGCCCAGTTATATGGAGTCTGTAATTTGCTATATTTATCAATGTGGAAATAAAGCGCCTTTCCCAAAATCAGCGCTGCGCAAATAGAGCCAAACACGAGTGAGTAAACCCAGCGGATCCAACGGACCAATCTTCTGCCCGAGATGACCCCCCAAGCGTAGGACTCTTTAGCGTATTCGCGATAAAAAGTAGTTTGGTATAGGGAGAAGAACAACAGAAACACTGCTTGAATGGCAAGATAGCCCCTGAATTCCATTGGCCGCATGAACATGATTTCGAAAGAAAAAACGATCGAAATCAGGGCCATTGCCCATCCCCAGCGAAGCTGTCGCATCCGCGGCAGCAGGGCACCAGGCAAGAGCCGCCGGGCAACCAGCTCCCTTGTTACATCATCCCTCTCCCGTTTTCTTTGCTCGTCATTTGCCCGTGAGACCTTAAATAAATTCACGACTAGGCCCGCGACATAGAAGCAAACACCGAAAATCGCTACGAACAGGCAGTATTCGAAGCTGATATAAATGTATTTTGCGCGGAAGATCTCGCTGGTATCAGCGGGAATGGCGTACGTTCCCAAATGAGTTGTTGCCGTCAAATAGCCGCTGACATAAGCAAACGCCAGGATTCCGGTTCCGATGGCCGAGCCGACCTCCGCGCGCTCCACAAGTGTCAGCGCCCGTGGTTCAGCTTGCGATCCGTTCATTTCGTTCATGGCACCGCCTCAGACTCAATTGGAAGGAGTCGATCTTTCTGAGGGAGCCGAATAACTATAGTGCCTCAGTTACACGACGTCAACGCCCGCGCCAGCTATTTCGCGCAAGTGGTGGGTAAGTGCAATCCCAGCTTATGCGCACTCGTCAAAGCACTCAGCGACCAATGCCGACTTCGCCGGAGTTCAAAGGGCCGCGAAAACTCTTGGCAACTTCGTACTAACTGGATGCCCGATGTGCGATTGCTGGACACCATTGGTCAAACCAATAGCACGATAGATAAGAAGTCTTGGACTCCCCCCGAGTAGCGGCGTTACGGTGTGGCACATGACGGCACGAAGCCAAGCCGTCGGAGGTGCCAATGAGGTTTCCGCTCACGTCCGCCGCCCGACGCGGAATCTTCCGATGGAGGGTTCCGCGTCGATTCCGCCAACCTGTTCCCCTTCTAACACTCATTCTCCTTGTCCCGGCTGTGGCGTTCGCGCAAAGCGGATCGCCGTTTGACACCGGATTCACGGCGCTTCAAACCCTGTTCACCGGAACCATCGCGAAGGTCGCCAGCCTCATAGCAATCGTGATCGGCGGCTATCAGTTCGCTCACGGCGAGCCAGGCGCCAAGAAGGCTCTCGCGGGCGTCGCCGCAGGCTCGGGCATCGCCGTGCTCGCCGTCAACGTCCTCAGCTGGCTGTGGGGTATCTAAGCACTTCCCGATTCACAACCAAATTTCCTGAGCTTTAACCGTTCGAGTGTGAGGGGCAACGATGCAGACACACACCAAAAACCTCCGGAAGAATCGGGTCTACAAAAGCCTGCACAAGCCCCTCACGTATCTGGGCGTAGAGCGTACGCTCTTCTACTTCGTCTGCGTGGGCGCTGTTGGCGCCTTCAACCTCTTCAACAGCCTGCTCGCGGGTGTGGCTGTTTTCATCGGGGGCTTCATTTTCGGCCATTGGGTAACGAACAGCGATCCCGCCTTTCTGCGGATCCTTGCGAAATCGGAGAAATACAAGAGCCGGTACGACGCAGCGAAACAGAATATTCCGCGCGTGGAGGTGGTCTGATGTTGAGACTCGATCGAATCGTCAAACCGTGGAAAGAATCGGCCACCCTCTGTGACCACATCAACTTGTATGGCTTCTGGAATGACACGACGTTCCTGACCAAGAGCGGCGACCTCGGCGTGGTGCTCGCGGTTACTGGCGTCGATTACGAGAGCCTAGACCGCGGCGACCAGGAATACGCCGTAAAGCGGCTGGAGGCCGCACTCAAATCCTTTGGACCTGGCTTCCACGTCTACCAATACCTTTTCAAGACCAACCGGCCGGAAGTTCCTTTCGCTCGCTACGAAGACCCTGTGGTGCAGACTGCGGTAGAACAGCGGCAACGGTTCTTTGAAGAGAAGGCAGATCGTCTCTTTCAAATCGAGATTTTCTATTGCGTCCTGCTCGAGGGCTCCAGATCGAAGTCCGGTCTCCGCGCTGCATTCGCGCAACTCTTTCGTGATCCTTCCGGGGCAATAAGCGAACTGCGAACGCAATTCACCAGTGGCGGAATGAAGACGTTTCTGCGAACACAGATCGAGCGCACCCTCGCTCAGCTTGACGAGCGTGTACAGGCGTTCGTTCGCCAGCTCGACGATCTCGTGCGGATTAAGGTTCTAAACAGTCGAGGCCAGTTCCAACTTTTTCGCCGATTGTTCAACTATGACGAGTGGCGGATCGCCGGCGCGCCGAAGCACACCCAATTCCTCGACTTTCAAGTAGCAAATTCAGACATCGAGGCAGAGCGCAACCATCTGCGTGTTGGGAACCATTTCATCCGAGTTCTGACGATGAAGGAGGCGATCGGCGAGACACGCCCATTGGTGCTCGATTCTCTGCTGAAGATCGCGGCCAACTTTTGTGCGGTCACCGAATGGGCGCCGCTCTCGCAGTACAAGGCGCGCAAGGAAGTGAACAAACGTCGCAGACATTTCAACATCTCGAAGACCGGGTTCGTCTCGCAGCTCGGTAACGATCCAGCACAATCGAATCCGCGCGATGTGTTGGTCGACGAATCGAAGCAGGCTGACATCGAAAATCTCGGCGACTGCCTGCGCGCACTCGGCGACGGCCAGCAGATTGGCGAATTTTCATTGACCATCGTGCTCTACAGCAATGACCGGAGTGCCCTTGACCAGCGCGCAGCAGAATTTGCCGGGGTTTTCACAAACGCGGATGGCAGTCTCTTCACCGAGACCTATAACCAGCTCAACGCCTACTTCGCCACCATGCCGGGCGGTTACGCCTTCAATCTGCGCCGCATGTATCTGCTGAACTCGAACTATGCGGACCTGAGCTTCTTATTCACGATTCTGCCGGGCGAGAAGGTGAATTCCCATCTGGGAACGGAATACCTCGCGGTCCTTGAGACAGACAACAGCACTCCATACTTTCTGAACCTGCACAACGGCGAGGTGGCCCACACGTTGATTCTCGGCATGACGGGTAGCGGCAAGAGTTATCTATGCAACGTGCTCTTACAGAGTGCGCAGAAATATGCACCGTTGACCTTCGTTTTCGACATCGGCGGCAGCTTCCAGTCGCTCACTTCGATCTTCAGCGGTTCCTATCTCAATGTCGGCCAGGAGGCGAGGGATTTCACCATCAATCCCTTCTCTTTGCCGCCGACGAAGGAAAATCTACAGTTTCTGTTCAGCTTCCTCCGCGTCCTGATCGAAGGAAACGAGGGTCGCTATCGGCTCGATTTCAAAGAGGAACGCAGGCTTTGGGATGCCATCGAACGCGTGTACACGCTGGAAGCCAGCGAGCGCACACTCTCCAACTTTGTGAACATCATTGGCGAACTGAAAGAACGGCTGCACCGCTGGACGCGCGCAGGCCAGTATGGATTCCTCTTCGATAATGCCCAGGACACGCTGACGTTCAGCCGTTTTCAGACCTTCAACTTCCAGGGCTGGGGCGATTCACCCGAGGCGCTGGAGCCCTTGTTGTTCTATGTCCTCCACCGCGCCAGCAACGAAATTGCCGATCCGGGCAAGCTCGCGACATTCAAAATCTTCCTATTGGATGAGGCATGGCTCTTCATTCGCAATGAGACCATCCGGAATTACGTTGTTCAAGCCCAGAAGACTTGGCGCAAGCTCAACGCGGCGATGGTCCTGGCTACGCAGTCAATCAAGGAGCTTCAGCAGTCGGGTATGTTGCAGACCGTCGCCGAGAGCTGTCCAACGAAGATCTTCCTTGCCAACCCGGAGATGGATCGCGATGTTTACCGGGAAGCGTTCCATCTGAATGACACGGAACTCGATCTCATTGCGGGCCTCGTTCCACCCGGACAGATGCTCGTCCGCAAGGCGCAGTCATCGAAAAAGGTCCATCTCAATGTCGATTCGGTGACGCACTGGATGGCGACCAACAACGCACGCGACAATCTGAAGAAGCGCGGCTACTTCGAGCGCTTCGGCATTGCCGAGGGGTTGCGCCGCCTCGCCACGGACTTCCCGTTCTCGCCGCGGACAGTTGTCGCGGCGCCATCCCCAAAACTCGAAGGAGTCACGTTATGAGCAGCAAACTCGTCTTGTTCGTCGCGCTCGTGCTGGCCTTCGCTCCGCTCGGAGCCAGCGCGCAGGATGCTTCGGCGCGGACCGTCCAGTATCACTCGCAGGACATCGTTCCGATCCACGCCAAGCTGAAGTTCACCACGCTCATCGAAGTTCCGGCCACTGAAAAAATCATGGAAGCGGCGACGGGTGACAAAGACTTCTGGATCGTTGACGTGGTTGCCAACTTCTGCTTCGTCCACCCTGCCAGGTCTGGGATCAGTTCCAACCTTAACCTCATCACTGACAAGGGCAACATTTATTCGTTCACCTTGCAGGACGTTTCCGAAACCAGCGAAACGCCGGACTTGAAAGTCATTCTCCAGCCTGCCGATCAATCCGCCATCGTCTCCTCATCGGGACCGCCGCAGTTCGTACCTGCCGCGCAACTCGAACAGTCCCAGCAGGCCCTCGCCGCCGTGCAGTCGCACATTGCACAGGCCGTCGATGAGTATAAGAGCGCCTATCCACTCTCACTCAAATTCGACTACTCGTTCCACGCAAACGAAGCCCCCTTCGATATCGAAGCGATCTTCCACGATGACAAATTCACCTACATCAAGACCGATGCGCCGGAGAAGTTCTCGGTTTACGAAATGCGCGACGGCAAACCGAACCTAGTGACCTACGAGCTCAACAGCGGAACCTACATCATTCCAAAGGTCATGGATTCGGGCTACGTCGCGCTGGGCAAGAAGCGGCTGGACTTCGCGCGGAAAGGGTGAGGGTCATGACGGAGCCGATTCACGAGGCAACTTCCGAGCCGGAGCTGACACGGCGAGCGATCGAGCCCAAGGGCGTACTCCAGAAGAACCTGAAGCCGATGCTCTATCTCGGCGCGGCGATTCTCGTGATCGCGGCGGCGGTCTTCAGCGGTACAGGAAAGAAGCCGCCGGCGCAGAAGGGCGCAACCCCCAATCAGCCGCCACAGCCGATGCTGCAGGACAGCACCGACAACAACGTGCAGGACCTCAAAAACCAGGTTGCGGCAGCCCAGCAGAAGGAAGCGCAGCAGGCAGCCACCGATCCCGCACTGCTTGCGACCACGCCGGCGCAGCAGGCCGCAGCCCAAGCGTTGGCGCCCGATGGTCAGCCTGTCCCATGCGCGCCAGGCCAACCGTGTTTGCAGTCACCGCCCGGTTACGGACCGCAGCAAAGCGCCTACCAGCAGCCGCAACTGTCTCCGGCACAGCAGGAGGCTCAGCAACTCGCCGCCAGAGATCGCGCACTGGACTACGATTCTCGGTTCGCATCGAATCTCGTCTTGAGCCACTCTGCGGATACACGGTCGCAGCAGGAACCCGCCGCTACTGCCAGCGATGCGAGCACCAAGCAAAGTCCACCGGCCAGCAATCTCGTTGCGGCACGTTCGCCAGGCGATCCACCTCCGGTATCGCCGCCGCAAGCGACCGAGCAGCGCAAGCCGGAAGTGAACATCGACGAGGCTGTTGGGCAGCCTTATGTCCTTTATGAAGGAACAACGCTGGACACCGTGCTGATGAACCGGCTTGACGGTGATGCCGCTGGCCCGGTGAAGGTCCTAGTATCAAACCCCGTCTACTCTCACGACCGACAACATGTGCTGATCCCCGACGGCACGATCGTGCTCGGAGAAGCCAGGAAAATTGGTGCGGCCGGTTTCGGTCAGCAACGCCGAATGGCCGTCGTTTTTCACCGCATGATCATGCCGGACGGATACTCGGTTGACCTCGACCAGTTCCATGGTCTCGACCAGATCGGTGAGGAAGGGCTGAAAGACAAGGTCAACAATCACTACTTCCAGATATTCGGAACATCCATCGCGCTGGGTGTGATTGCTGGCGCAGGCGAGATCGAACAAGGCGGCGGAACGATCAGCACAAGCGGATCGCAGGCTTTCACCACTGGAGCAGCTGCAAGCGTGTCGCAGTCTGCATCTACAGCGCTCGATCGTTTCATGCAGATTCCGCCCACGATAACGATCCGCGAGGGTCATCGAGTCAAGGTCGAATTCACGCAGGACATGCTGTTGCCTGCGTATGAGAACCACTCCATTCCCCAAACCTATTGAGGCATCGCCATGCGCGGAATTCTGGTCGCAGTCGCCTTCCTTGTGCTGATTCCGGGTGGATGTAAGAAGCAAGCCGCTTGCGATCCTGCCGATTCCCCATCCGTCTGCAAAGGATTCGCGCTGAGACCACGAAGGGACGGCGCGAACGCGTCGTTCCATATTCTGTCTCCAGCAGTGAACTGCTGCAGCATTACCTCCAACATCGGCGCACCCTGGGGCAGAGGCGCGGTCCTCTCTTCCTATCCGAGTCCCGTCGCAACTATACGCAGCCCATCTCGATCTGGAGTTGGTCGAAGGTCATTCTCGGCGTTGCGCGGCGTGCCGGTGTCGAACGTTTCAGTACGCACACCCTGCGCCATCTCTGTCTCACCGATCTGGCGCGCGCCGGCTGGGACATCCACGAGATCGCGGCCTTCGCCGGTCACCGCAGCATTCAGACCACCTTGCTCTACATCCATCTGAGTGGCCGTGATCTGTCGGCGAAGCTCGCCGCAAGCATGTCCCAGATACACGCGCGTCGGAATCAGATGCTGGCGGAGGTGAACGCGTGAAGATCAAGAGGAAGCGAGGGCCCAGGAAGAACGGCAAGCCATGGCCGAACAACATTGGACCATGGCTGAAGAAGCTGCCGGCTGACAAGCGTGAGCAGCTCTTTCAGCGAGCAGCGCGCGCTCAGTGGGGACCGGAGAAGCAGGAGCCGAAGAAGGCCGATGATGGGCCTTGGGCCTGGCCTATCGATTTGGATCGCTATGACCGCTCCAGCGCCCTCACTGCGGCAGAAGAGGATATGCTGACGCGCTATGCCGAAGCTTACCGCTTCTATCGTTACGGTCGAACGATGGACTTCGGAGAGACACTTGATCGGCTGGTGAAGCCGCTGAACGATGCACTCGATTACGCGGGGATCAAAACCCTTTTTCGCAAGTATGTGCTCTTGTTCTTTCTTCGCGAGATCGCAGAGCGCAAGCGGGCTTTCTGGGGATGGACAACCGATGAGTGGATCGAGACCATTGAGCGCCAGAAGAAGGTGGAGTACCAGCATGTCATAGCCGTCGCCTACCTGCTCTGTAGGTTTTCAGACCTTCACCGGCTCAGCAAGAACCACATTGTTTATGTCGTCCTGGCGCGCAAGGTCTTTGGCGGCGATTACATGAACACCATTGCTGAGCGCGTGCGGAAGGTTCTTGCCGAGTGGGGCTACCTCAAGGCGACACAACAGGCCGTACTGAGAACGGTGTGTGAGGCCCTTTTGTACATTCGCTCTCCACACCTCGATGAACTCACCATCGAGCATATCGAGACCGTGGTTGCGCGGCATCCTCGCCGCACCGGCAGCTATCGCAAGGTAGCGTTTTCGCGTGTTCTTGCCAGCATCGGCACCGTCCCTGAAGCGATGGAGATCATGCGTCCGGTGCAGGATAAGAAGCTTTCGCCTGCGCTCACGCTCGGCGTGCCAGCCGAGTGGTGTCGCCTCAGTCGTCTCTGGTTCGACCGATCCACATATGCACTGCGCAACAGGAACAAGAGCTACTACTTCCTTCTCAACGTCGGAAGATGGCTCGGCAAGGTCCATCCAGAGGTTCTGTCACCTGCCGATTGGACCAGGGAACTCGCAGCAGAAGCGGTGTCCATCGTCTGCCAGTGGCATGGAGGCGATTGGTGCAGCATCGGTCCGGTTCATGTGAAGAGCCGCGGCCAGATCCTCGCGCCCAGCACACGCGCAGGACGGATTTCTATCCTTCGTATATTCTTTCGCGATCTCCAGGAGTGGGAACTGATCCCGCGGCGATTCGACCCCATGAGAAGCATGACTACACCCAAGAGCCTGCTCGCTCTGATCGGACCGAACCCACGCGCAATCGCCGACGATGTCTGGGCCAAGCTCATCTGGGCCGGTCTCAACCTGACTGCAGATGACATGCCGAAAATAGGCGATTTTCGCCATGTTCCATTCCCATCAACCGCCTACCCGATCGAGATGAGCAGAGCACTTGTCACCACCTGGCTCTTTGCCGGCCTTCGCAGCAACGAGATTGTTCGTTTGCGCGTTGGCTGCATTCGGTGGCAGAAGGATGATGTCACTGTGCCCAGCACTGGCGAGACTCTACCTGCTGACGCCGTTTGTCTGCTTGATGTTCCGGTCAACAAGACTTCCACCGCCTTCACCAAGCCTGTAGATCGGATTGTCGGCGAAGCCATCGCCGCCTGGGAAGCCAACTCGGGCGCATCTTGGTCGAGTCGGTCATTCTGCTGTCCATGCGCCCCGAGGCCGATTCTGCGAAGGTGCTGCGCGATGCCGCTCAGGTCTACAAGGTGAACGTCGAAGCCATCTCCGCAAATGTCAAACAGGAGTTCGCGGCGAAGGAGAAGGCAGTGGGCGCAAAGAGGGCCGCGCCGAAGCCGGCGGCAAAGCCGACCAAGCGGACTGCGGCCTAGCCACCACACTTGTCCATCGGACTTTGCGGAGCCTGCAACCACAGGTTCCGCGTTTTTATGTCCGCCTGCCCGTCTGCCCACCCTTTGGCGATGCTCCTGCCCGCCCGGCAGGAGCGGCATCTCTCGCCCACCCGACGGGCAGGCCAAGGTTGATCCGTCCCTGACCTCATGGGGGAGCTCTGAGCTCCAGGTTCAGATCGGTAGAACACTGCCGACATATCGGGCCTATTCTGAGCACGACCCGTGGCGATTCGGCTTCCTGTGCCGCTAGATTCCTTTGAATCTGGTCTTCCATATCTTCAGCGCTGGCCCGTCCGCGCATTTCGGACACCGGGGGTCACGCCCCAAAAATGTGCGGGCATTCCGTCGGGCGAGGGGATCGAAGAACTGAATGGAGACGCGGTTTGTTTGGCCGTCGAGGCAGCCGCGGCCCCCTGCAAGCTGTTTCATCGTTTCGGCTGCCAGGAGGGTCCCGGCCATCATGGACACGAAGGGGACGGCGAACTGGAGGGGCTCTCTGCGGTTCCGTTGGAGCATCTCCAACATGCGGCTCCCAGTTTCGCTGCATTTTCCCGATTCGGCCCATTCTCTTGCTTCGTCGAAGGATACGACCAGTTCGGCGGCCATCGCTGCAAGTTTTGCCGACATTTGAGAGAGGCCGGCCCTGAGCTCCTCATCGCTCGGCTTCATGGGGGGTGGATTGAAGCAGCGGAGGCACGCCCCCTCGCCCGGCGGGCCGCAGCGAAGAACCTCCGCCCGAAGGTCCAGTGTTGATGCGGATAGTGTCGCGGCGGGATATTTGTCTTGAATCATCGCTCTTGCTTCGTTGCTGTCGACGGCGGAGACAACGAGGTCGAACCGGTTGGGCTGTTGGTCATATAAAACATCGAAGGATTTGTCTGATGCATTAATACGGAATCTCGCGTCGGATAGGGTACGTTGGGCCTCGAAGGCCTTTTGCTTCCCGATCGAGGTGGTCCCGAAGAGGCAGTAGCGATTGAGGTTGACCGAGGAGCCCGACCACCGAGTGCAGCGGGTCCAGGCTGGTGAGCTCCATCCCCAGGCGGAGGGGGCGCCCGCTGGTC
>Ga0210385_10000405_pt1 | contig 32781 bp, 32 predicted proteins | sample IncBWH26OmetaG_FD_160107 | JGI IMG/M metagenome (GOLD analysis project Ga0210385, IMG submission 160107) | Forest soil microbial communities from Barre Woods Harvard Forest LTER site, Petersham, Massachusetts, United States - Inc-BW-H-26-O ...
CTGCTTTCGAAAGGCGGCTGGCGCTGGTCGGGGTCGTGAACGGAATCGAGTCGCAACCCGGACGATGCGACGCTTGGGCAATTTGTCCCTGAGACTTGGAAGCTTTGAGCATGAACATCTGCGTTCCTTCTAAAAAAGCCAACCTTGGCAATAGCCCTTGTTCGCTTTGCGATCGGGGCAAGTCGTACAGTCCGAACTCCTTTCAATCCTTATCAACAACTCTGACCATCGACCGTGATTGAGGTCACTAAGGTACAAAGATGTGATTACCAATGTGTTATTCACCTTAAACCAAACATTGGCAAAGTACTTACAAAGGCGAAGCAGCCTTACTGACGAGCCAAAGGCTCGAAATTTCACGGAATGATGGGCACTTCGTATCCCATTTGCTCGGGATGAGTAATCTTGTTAATTGATTACCAAGGTTGTAGGAAGAGAGCAAGCGCACGAGGTTAATTTCGGCGATAAAAATCAACTTTAGTAACGTGCGTTTTGGTTGAGCAAAGAGCCGGGGAAGTCGCGGGTGAAGGGTGGCAGATTACAGAGGCGACGTGCGGGCTCTGATGGGGATGAACGTTGCCCGGCTATATGCACAAGGCGTGCCATTTCTCAGGTTGCGAGCGGTCAATCCATCACTCCACGCTCTAAAATCAAGCAGATCAATGGAGAATATTTTTTAGGGCTGAAAACGCATTTCAGATTGGGCAATAGCTGATATGTAAATTCTGCAGGGCTGTGTAGTTCCTACTTGATAAACAGTCCTTTCATAAAGACTGCCGGATTTCCCCTGGGAGGCATTCATGCAACGCGTTGGTGCTGGAACTTCGGCGAGCAATTGAGTTCAGCGGAAAGCTCTATGGAATGCGAATTTATTTTGAACTGCACAGAAATGCCAGGTCTTCATTGAAGTTCGGAACCGCCAGTGTGGCCAAGTTGAAAGACGCAGGCGTTTGTTGTTTGTCGGAAGAGCTTTTGGGGAGTGCCAGTGGGATTGAAACGTCGGTTCAGGCTAATTGTGCAGACTCTGCAATTCGTTCAGGAGTCCGTGAACAGCGACTTTTGCCGCATCCGCGCAGACTGGCGACAGCTCCATTGAGATGGTTTGGTTTGGATCGATCGTGATTGTGTACAGGGTAACGTCGCGCGTACCGCCCCCCATGTAAAAGGCGTCAAGCAGGTCCTTCACCCCAATGTCGTGTGCTGTGAGAGTTGGCGGGTAGTCAGAGGCGAACCGGGGAGTCGTTCGCGTTACGGTGCCCAGTGGATTGTCATCTGCAGTGGCATCAATAAGGAAAATGCGTTCAGCGTTCTGAAGAGGCTCCAGCAGGATGAATCCGCCGGTGCCGCCATCCAGGCATTCCACTCCGTCCGGCAATTGCTCTTTGGCGAGGGCCCGCACGGCATGGACGCCAATCCCTTCGTCTCCCATGATGACGTTGCCCAGGCCCAGCACCAATGTTTTTTTGTGGTTACTGGTCACTTTTCTCCCGCTCGAATTTCCAACCGCCCACAATCGAAGAGATGGTGCCGCGGCCTTCAATGTAGTCGTGATAGAAGGAGAGATAAATGTGGACGACGATGAAAGTGACAAAGAACCACATAAAGAGATGGTGCCAGAAGCGGACGCCGAATTCGCCCCCCATCAACGGGACTATCCAGGTGAACAAGTGTGGGAGCCATGAGGCACTCATGCTCGAATACAGAGCGAACCCGGTAATGGTTTGGAAACAAAAGGCCAAAAACGTAAGGAAATAGATGAACGCGGCGAGCGAGTTGTGACCTGTAGAAATGGCGCCGTGAAGTTTGGTCTGCAAGACGTCGGTCTTGATTACATCGACGATCTCGTCACGCTGTGACTTCTTCAAAGGGAAGAAATTGTTCCACTTTGCGTATTTGTTGCCGACAAAACCCCAATAAATGCGGGCGGCAAAATTGAACACGTAAACAAATGCCGAAAGAAAATGCAGGAAGCGTACCCAACCGAACCAATACTGCTGATAAGCTTCCGCTGCATAAAACGCCCGGATGGGGGCACCGATTAGATATCCAGTCACGCACAGAATTACGAGCGCGATCGCATTGATCCAGTGGTACATGCGCACAGGCATTTCCCAGACATAGACGCGCTTGTACTCAACGGGATGTTCGCCACGGGCGGGAGTCGTTTTACCGATGGTGACGCCAGGAGCACTCATAATCATTACTCGAAGGAAACCTGGTGGAGGTGCCGCCCCTGGGGGTCGTAGAGATGTACTGCACAGGCGAGGCACGGGTCAAAGGAATGAATGGTGCGAATGATCTCAACGGGCTGTTCAAGGTTCGCAACCGGCGTTCCGATCAGTGAGGCTTCAAAAGAAGAACGCTGCTGCTTGGCATCCCGTGGTGAACCGTTCCAAGTCGTTGGGACCACGAGTTGATAGTTCTCGATTGCACCGTCATGGATCTTGATCCAATGGGCAAGCGAACCGCGTGGCGCCTCGGCGAGGCCAACCCCTTCTGCGTCTCTTGGCCAGGTCTTGGGCTCCCAGTGTTCGCCGTTGAACGTGGAGACTTCTCGTGTTTTGACGCGTCCCATTAATTCTGCAAAGAACTCTTTGAGCCACATCATGCCGAGTGCGGCATCTAATCCGCGCGCCGCCGTACGGCCCAGCGTGCTGAACAGCGCATCGACGGGAACGCCAAGCTTGCCCAAGGTCTGGCCGACGAGTTCTTTGACGTCTTGATGACCTGCTGCATAGGAAACGATCAAGCGGGCCAACGGGCCGACTTCCATTGCGTTTTCTTTCCAGCGTGGCGTTTTGAGGAACGAGTATTTGTCATGCCCTTCGAGCGTTTCAAAAGGAGGCTTGGGACCGGTGTAGTTGATCTTGGTTTCGCCAGCCCAGGGGTGGATGCCTTCGCCGTCGCCGCCTTCGTAGCTGTACCAGGAGTGCGCGATGTATTCCTTGATTTCCTGTTGATCGCGCGGGTTCACGGGATGCACTTGGCTGAGATCACGGTTCAGGACCGCACCTCGCGCATATTTGAACGCTTCGGGTTGGCCGTACCCCTTGGTTGGGAATTCGCCGTAACTTAGGTAGTTGTGCAATCCGCCACCGTAGTTGGCCCACTCTTTGTAGAAGGAGGCAACGGCAAGCAGATCGGGAATATAAACCTGATTGACGAATTCATCGGCCTGATCAATCAGCCGGGCAACGAGGTTGAGGCGCTCAGAGTTGATCGCTGCCACTTCATCGGTATCGATGGAACAGGGAACTCCGCCGACCAGGTAATTCGGGTGCGGGTTCTTGCCGCCGAAGACAGCGTGGATCTTGACGATTTCCTTTTGCCATTCGAGCGCATCGAGATAATGCGCCACCCCGATGAGATTCACTTCCGGCGGCAACTTGTAAGCGGGATGCCCCCAATAGCCGTTGGCGAAGATTCCCAGACCGCTATCTGCGAATCGCTTGATCTTGTTTTGAACGTCGGCGAAATAGGCAGGAGTGTTCTTGTCCCACTTTGAAAATGAACCTGCCAGCTCAGCTGCTTTCTTTGGATCTGCTTTGAGGGCGTTGACGATGTCGACCCAATCGAGAGCATGGAGATGGTAGAAGTGCACGACGTGGTCCTGGACATAAAGCGTCGCCATCATGATGTTGCGAATCAATTCCGCGGTGGGCGGCACGGAAATGCCAAGTGCATCTTCAACTGAACGGACACTGGCCAGAGCATGGACGGTGGTGCAAACACCACAAACCCGCTCGGTAATGGCCCAGGCATCGCGGGGATCGCGCCCGATGAGGATCTTCTCAAGTCCGCGGATCATGGTCCCTGAACTGAAAGCGTCGGTGATGACGCCATTCTCTACCACGGCCTCAACGCGGAGGTGGCCTTCAATGCGTGTTACCGGATCGACAATAACGCGTGTCATAGTCCGTTACGACTCCTTCTCTTCTTCTGCATGCACTTCCGCAATGACCTTGTGCTTGCGCACATTTGTGACTACGGCGTGCGCAGCGACGCCGGCCAGCGTTGCTACGCCAACGACAGTGCCGACGGTATCCGCCGTGCTCTCGATTCCGAAGCCGGGAAATGAAGCGAGATGCTGGTAGAACGGTCCGTTATCCCAGAACCCTTCTTCGCTGCAGCCGATGCATCCGTGACCGGACTGGACCGGATAGCTGGTCCCTTCATTCCACTTCACAACGGAACAAGCGTTGTAAGTGACAGGGCCGCGGCAGCCCATCTTGTAAAGGCAGTAGCCTTTCTTTGCGTTTTCGTCATCCCACGATTCGACAAAAAGCCCGGCATCGTAGTTGGGGCGCCGATAGCAGGTGTCATGGACACGTCGCCCGTAGAACTCTTTGGGTCTTCCAAGACTGTCGAGTGCGGGCACCTGGCCGAGCACGAGGAGGTGCGTTACGACACTCATCATCACGTCGGCGATCGGAGGACAACCCGGAACGTTGATCACGGGCTTATCGACGAGCTTGTGAATTGGTGTTGCGCCCGTGGGGTTGGGCTTCGCGGCCTGCACACACCCGTTCGAAGCACAGCTGCCCCATGCGACGATCGCTGCGGCATCTGCCGCGACTGTCTGCAAGATCGATTCGGCTGTCTTGCCGCCGATCATACAATAGACGCCCCCATCTTTCGTGGGAACAGCGCCTTCGACGAGGACGATGTACTTGCCTTTGTTGTTCTTGATCGTGTCGTCGAGACTCTTTTCCGCCTGGAACCCGGAAGCTGCCATGAGAGTTTCGGAGTAATTGAGCGATAACACATCAAGCAGTGCATCCGCGACGATCGGATGCGACGACCGGATAAAGGATTCACTGCAGCAGGTGCACTCCTGGAAATGCATCCAGATCACTGCTGGTTTTTCCTTCTTCTCGAAGGCCGAAGCCACTTGAGCGACTCCGGATCGACCCAACCCCGCCGCCGTTGCGGCCGCTGCGCAAAACTGTAGGAATTCTCTACGGCTGTATCCCTTCTTTTCCATCGACTGCCAAATGGAGTCGCCCATGCCCACCTCACACGCGTGAATTCAGCGGGAGAAGCCAAGGCACCGCTTGCCATTCCACAATCCTTGGCTCTCCCGTGAATGAAGGCACAGTACGGAAGCGAAAAGACGATCGGCTGTGTTGGGCATCACATATGTAGAAGTGGGAGCATTGCAAGGATTTACAAAACATGCGATTTGGATCACATACGCCAGGATCAGAGCACTGGCATTTTTGATTCCCTGGCTCAACAAGCAACTGTTCTGTGGATGCCGATGGAGAAGTGGCGCGAAATCTGAAAGAGACCTGCCCCCTTGTGACTGCATGAAGTGAGTGGGAATCCGCGCATCGGATTCAGGGCTTCAGCGGTTCCATGGCTCCGGTCAGGCTTGCGACTTTCTCCACGTGGTGGCTTCGGCACCATGACTCAAGTCCCCTGGCAATTTTCTCGACCGCGCGTGGGTCGGCATAGCTCGCCGTGCCCACCTGGACTGCTGTCGCTCCTGCAAGCATGAATTCAACAGCGTCTTCGGGCGTCAAGATGCCGCCCATGCCGATGATTGGTATCTTCACTGCGCGTGAGGCTTCGTGCACCATGCGGAGAGCGATAGGTTTGATGGCTGGTCCGGAAAGGCCACCGGTTGTGTTCGTCAGGCGTGGTTTACGGGTTTCCACGTCAATGGCCATGGCGAGGAAGGTATTCACAAGGCTGAGAGCGTCTGCTCCGGCATCTGCGGCCACCTTTGCCATGTGCGCAATCGACGTCACGTTGGGCGAAAGTTTAACGATCAGAGGCCGCTTTGCCACGGCTTTGGCGAGTTTTACGAGATATTCCAATGATCCGGGATCGGCGCCAAATGTCATGCCTCCCATGTGCACGTTGGGGCAGGAAACATTGAGTTCGTATGCGGTGATCCCCTCGGCTTGATTCAACTTATTGATGACGTTGACGTATTCGCCGGTTGTGTAGCCGAAGACGTTCACAATGCAGTTGCATTGCGGATAACGGCTTAGTTGCGGGAGCTTTCGGGTGATGAACTCGTCCACGCCCACATTTTGAAGACCGATCGCGTTCAACATACCTGCGGCGGTGTGAATCAGACGAGGCGCCGGGTGCCCCGGCATCGGTTCGAGCGAAAGGCCCTTGGTGACGAACCCACCGACTCGCTCGAGGGAGACGATTTCCTCAAATTCAATGCCATAGCCGAAAGTGCCGCTGGCGGCGATGATGGGGTCGACCAGTTCCGGCCCGGCCAACTGCACTTTCATGTCGGGTTTCAATTGCGGATGTTGCCCTTCGCGGTCAGATAACGGCAGGCCTCCGCGCCCAGTCCCGGGAAGCACGAAGCGTAGCCAGTTTCAGATTTTATGATACTCGCCAACGAAAGCAGGCCGCGGCCTGAGGACCCCAAAACTCCAAGCCCAGAGCAAGTTTGGGAAACAAGGAAAACGGGCGGCCAAGGGGAGGCCGCCCGCTTGAGTGTGGTCAGTTGTGTTCAAGCCGAAACTGTTTCGGTTGCGGTCACATTGACAGGCGTGAGCCAGCCGAAGCGATCCGGCTTAAGCCCATTAGCGATTGCGAAGAACTCGTCGGAGATCTTCTTGGTGATTTCTCCTGGTTTTCCATCGCCAATGACAACGCGGTCAATGGAGCGAATCGGCGATACTTCCGCTGCAGTACCGGTGAAGAAGACTTCGTCGGCAATGTAAAGCAATTCACGGGGAATCGCCTGCTCGACGACTGTCAGACCGAGGTGGCGGGCGATGGTTAACACGCTGTCGCGGGTAATTCCAGAGAGCGCCGAGTTGGCAAGCGGTGGGGTGTAAAGAACGCCGTTGCGGACGACAAATACGTTCTCGCCAGAGCCTTCGCTGACTAGGCCGTTGACGTCGAGGGCGATGCCTTCGGCATAGCCGTTGATGTCAGCTTCCATGCGAATGAGCTGGGAATTCATGTAATTGGCGCCAGCCTTGGCCAGGGCGGGCATGGTGTTGGGAGCAAGCCGGTTCCAACTGGAGATGCAGACATCTGCGCCGTCGTTTCCGGCGACATACTTGCCCCATGGGAAATTCGCGATATAGATCTCGATCGGAGATCCCTTTGGGTTCACGCCGATCTCGCCGTAGCCGCGGATCGCAATCGGCCGGATATAGCACGGGGCAATTCCATTGGCTTCAATGACATCGACCACCCCGGCGCAGAGCTCGTCGAGAGTAAAGGGAAGGTCCATCCGGTAAATTTTGGCCGAATCCAGAAGCCGCTGCATGTGTTCGGGCAGGCGGAAAACTGCCGAACCCTGGGGTTGCGCGTAACAGCGAATTCCTTCGAATACGCTGGAGCCGTAGTGGACGACATGGCTCATGACATGGATGGTGGCGTTTTCCCAGGCAATGAGGTTGCCATTGTGCCAGATTTTGGAGGTCGTCTGAATGGGCATGGAGTTGAGGGTGCTCCTTGTTTCGCGTCTTGGCGCGAATATCTCACAGCGTATCGCGAGTCGGGTGCTTATGTCACGGACGGGTATCCGGTGAAACACGGGCGTAACGGTGCGGCGCCTTCTTCTGCATCTTATTGACGAAGATGCGCAGACCTGGGCGAAAGTTGAGGAATTGACATGAGGACACTTCAGGGCAAAGTGGCGATTGTTACGGGAGCGGGCTCCGGGATAGGCCAAGGGATTGCGAAACAGCTGGCCGGGGAGGGAGCGCGCGTGGTCGTGGATTACGTCGGATCGGCTGAAGGAGCAGACGAGACGGTCCGGTCAATTCAGCAGGCCGGCGGCGAAGCGGAGAAGGTTGCTGCCGATGTGACCCAAAACAGCGATGTTCAGAGCCTGGTGGAAGCAGCCTGGGCCCGCTACGGCGCCGCCGACATCCTTGTGAACAATGCGGGCATGGAGAAAAAGAGCGATTTTTGGGATGTATCTGAAGAGGACTATGACAAAGTGATGGCCGTGAACCTGCGAGGGCCGTTCTTTCTGTCGCAGGCCTTTGTCCGGAGACTGCGCGAGGCGAACAAACCAGGCCGGATTATCAATATCAGCTCGGTGCATGAAGACATGGCCTTTCCGGGCTTTACTCCATATTGCTGCAGCAAGGGTGGGTTGCGCATGCTGATGCGCGACCTGGCAGTGGAACTTGGACCCCTCGGCATTACGGTAAACAACGTGGCTCCTGGAGCCATTGAGACGCCGATTAACAAATCACTTCTCGAGGACAAACCAAAGCTCGACGCATTGCTAAAGAACATCCCATTGGGTCGACTTGGAACGCCTGAGGACGTCGCTGGGCTTGTTGCATTTCTTGCATCCGACGATGCTGCATATGTGACGGGGTCGACATTCGTGGTGGATGGCGGATTGATGAGGAACTATCGCGAACAGTGAGGGCGCCAAAGAACATGGCCCGGTAAAGGTCAAACCGGCTCCGTGTGCTATGGTGCTGGCGTGCGAAAGGCAATGAGTGAGGGAACTCGAAGTGGGTTACGCGGAAGTCCGGGCAGCAAGAAGCGCCTGCCGGGGTTGACTGTTGCCGAAGGGCTGTTGAAGCATCCGTTCGACCTGGAGAACGGGATGCGCACAAGCGGCCTGGTTGCCGGGAGGCATCTCAAGTCGGGGCACCGACACGACCGTCATGCGACGGCATATTTTGGCGTGGCACCTTCGGTATTTCATTCTCTGTTCCGGCGATGGCGACAGATCCGGATGGACGAACAGATCAGCGATACCACTTTTATCGATCTTGGTGCGGGAATGGGTCGCGCCGTCCTGCTGGCTGCAGAGTTGCGCTTTCGCGCAGTGCGCGGCGTGGAACTGCATCCCACTTTGGCGCGGATTGCCAGGGACAATCTGCGGAGGTGGCGGCTGGCGGGAAGAGTGCAGTCTCCTGTTCAAATTCAGTGTCGCGACGCCTCGGAAGTTGAGTATCCGCGCGGTCCATGCCTTGTTTTTCTCTTCAACCCTTTCGGAGCAGCGGTATTGCGGAGCGTTTTAAAGAGGGCAGCGGTGGCATTTGAAAATCGGTCGAGTGAACTTGACCTGATCTATGTGAATAACGAGCAGGAGGCTGAGTTCGAGAAAGTCCGCGGATTTGTGCGGCTGTTTCTCGGCAAGGTTCGACGTTCGCATGCGGACGCGAAGGCGGATCAAGCAATTCTTGCGAACCAGCCGGAAGGGGAGTATGCGTTTGCGGAATACGAGGACTGCTCCATCTGGCGTTGGATGGGCGACGTTGCTTCCAGCGAATGAGAGGTTTTCCTCGATTCAGCATTGACGTTCGTTGCCGGTGAGGAGAAACCTAATGGTGGCCCCGCGGAGCATCCAATCGACAAAGCGGAAAGAGATGGCGATGGCTACGCAGGACAAACCAAGTTGACCGGAGCACGACTTTGAATGAACCGCGTTTGATCCTTGGTATTGGAGAGCTGCTGTGGGACGTGCTGCCGCAGGGCGCACAACTGGGAGGCGCTCCCGCGAACTTCACGGTGATGGCAGGGCGGCTTGGGAATCATGCGACGATTCTGAGCCGCGTTGGGCGAGATGACCTTGGCCGGAAGGCGGTTGTGCAGCTTGAGGCGCTGCCGGTCGATGTCAGCCGCATTCAGATCGACGCCGAGCATGAGACGGGCCGGGTTACGGTCTCGCTGAGAGAGGGCCAGCCCGAGTACGTGATTCACCAGCCTGCCGCGTGGGATTTTCTTGACGTCACAGACGAATGGATACAACTGGCAGAACGCGCAGATGCAATCTGTTTTGGATCGCTGGCGCAGCGGAGCCTTGCGTCAAAACAAGCGATCCAGACGTTGGCGGCGCAAACTTCGGCAGCATGCGTGCGTGTGTTTGACGTCAATCTCAGGGCGCCGTTTTATTCAAGCGAAACGGTCCAGGAGTCGCTGGAACTGGCAACCGTGGTGAAGATGAACGACGGTGAAGTGCCGGCGGTGCTGGCTTTGCTCGGGCTGCCGTCGGATGAAGGACAATCGGCAGTGGGACTACGCCGAGGAGCGGACCGGTTCCTGACGGAATTTCCTACGCTGCAGATGGTAGCGATTACACGCGGCGGCCAGGGAAGCCTGTTGGTGACGCGGGATGAATGGCATGAGCATCCTGGCCGGCCCGTCAAAGTTGCGGACACGATTGGAGCGGGAGATGCGTTTACCGCCGCAATGACGCACTATCTGCTGCGAGGCGCGGACCTTGCCACATTGAACGAGGCAGGGAATCGGTGGGGATCGTGGGTCGCTTCGCAAGCCGGCGCCATGCCGCCCCTCGCCGAGACTATGCGCGCTGGGATCGCTGCAGCGATTGAATCGGCGGTTTGAAGGCGGAATGTCAAAACATTGTCCTGCTTTTGCCTGTTCACTGCCCGCGGAATGCATCGACAAAGTTCTGCGCGATCCTTTAGTTTGAATCCATTAGAACTGGACGCATTGCAAGAGCGATTTGTTCAGTTCGAATGTGAGTTCAATGGCGCGACCCCGCAAGTCATCGGAAAACCTGCCTCCGGCACCCACTCTAGAGCCCGGAAAACGGGTGGTGAAGCATCGGCGTGTCTTCGACCACCTGATGGCGTCCATTCAGTCCGGCGCATTGAAGCCAGGGGACAGACTGCCCAGCGAAGCCGAACTGGGGAGGATGTTCGAAGCATCGCGGATCACGGTGGCCAAGGCAGTCTTGGACCTGCAGCGGCTGGGCCATGTGACGCGGCGTCCGGGAGCCGGGACACATGTGCAACAGCCCAGCGCGGGCGCAGGCCGCACGTTTGGTTTGCTGATTCCGGAGCTTGGTGTGACCGAAATCTTTGAGCCAATTTGCCGCGGCATGATGCGAACGCCGTTTACGCGGCCGGATGCGTTGCTTTGGGGCAATGCAGGAACGGCGACGCGAGAGATGGCGAAGGAGGCCGAGCAACTGGTGCAGTTCTTTATTGCGCAGAAGGTTGCCGGTGTCTTTTTCGCGCCGATTGAGCTGGTAGCGGAAAAGGATGCGGTGAATCGGAAGCTGGCGCGGAGCCTGGAGCGGGCGCAGATTCCGCTGATCCTGGATCGTTGTTATCTGCCCTATCCGGAACGGTCGGCGCACGACCTGGTTGCGATAGACAATCGACGCGCCGGTTTTATTGCAACCTCTCACCTTCTTTCGGCGGGAGCGCTGCGCCTGGCGTTTCTCGGAGAGGAACATGCAGCAAACACGGTTGACGCGCGCATCACCGGGTTTCGCGAGGCGCTGTATGCGGAAGGCATTGTGCCGGAGAGCGACAGCGTGTGGCGCGGCAGTCCCGAGGATGAAGAATTCGTTCGGCGGATGGTGGATTCGTATCGACCGGACGGCATCGTGTGCGCCAACGACTTGACGGCGGCGCGATTGATGCAGATGTTGCTGGGGCAGGGAGTGCGCATTCCCGAGGATGTGCGAATTGTCGGATTCGATGACGTCAAGTACGCAAGCCTGTTGCCGGTACCGCTGACGACCATTCGCCAGGATTGCGCCGGGCTGGGAGCCGTGGCGATGGCGACGATGCTGGAACGGTTGGAGAATCGAGAATTGCCGGTTCGGGATGTGCTGGTTCCTTTCAAACTTGTGGTGCGGCGCTCCTGCGGCGCACACCTTTCGCAGAATGCTTCGGAATCCAAGTAGAGTAGAGAGATCGTGATCATCAACCTGGCAAGGCGCGCGCATGACCACAATTGGGAACTCGATCCAATCACCCGCTCTTTATTGGATACCGACTTCTACAAATTGCTGATGTTGCAGTTCATCTGGAAGCACTTTCCGACGACGCGCGCCACCTTCACGCTGACGAACCGCACGGCGACAGTGCCGCTGGGACACATTGTGGATGGCCGGGAGTTGCGTGAGCAACTGGAAGAGACGCGGCGATTGCGGTTTCACAAGTCGGAGCTGATCTGGCTGGCCGGCAACACGTTTTATGGAAAACGGGGCATCTTCGAGTCTGGCTTTCTTGAATGGCTGGAGCGCGATTTTCGGCTGTCGGACTTCGATCTGGCGGTGGAAGATGGGCAAATTTCTCTCCGCTTCGATGGGTTGTGGACCGAGACGACACTTTGGGAGATTTATGCGCTATCGGTCGTGGACGAGTTGAAGACGCGAGCGCGGCTGAAAAGCTTGTCAGAGTTGGAGCTCGACATTCTTTACGCGCGCGCGAAGACGCGACTATGGGAAAAGATGGATCGGATGCGCGGCGTACCGGGCCTGAATCTCAGCGATTTTGGGACGCGGCGGCGGCACAGTTTTCTATGGCAGGAATACGTGGTGACGTCGATGCGCGATGTTCTGGGCGAAAACTTCTCGGGCAGTTCGAACACCTATCTCGCTTACAAGCATGATTTGGAAGCGATCGGCACAAATGCGCATGAGTTGCCAATGGCGATGGCGGCGCTGGCGAACAGCGATGAAGACTTGTTGTCGGCCCAATACAGGCTCCTGGAGTTGTGGCAACAAACCTACCAGGGTGAGTTGCTGATTTTGCTGCCGGACACGTTTGGGACGACGCAGTTCCTGCATCATGCGCCAGACTGGGTGGCGCGGTGGACGGGTCAACGCGTCGATAGCAAGGACCCCTTTGTTGCCGGGGACGAATATATCGAATGGTTGCGCGAACGCGGCTGCGATCCGCGACAGAGAAGGCTGATTGCATCGGATTCCCTCGATGTGGACGTGATTCTGGCACTGCATGCGTATTTTGGGGGCACGCTCCGCAATGGCGCGTCGCCGGCAAGTTTTCGGCGCGCGGAAGACTTTCAGGACGCGAGCCGGTGGGTTCCGGAGCGGCGCATCCGGTTCAGTTCGGGCTGGGGCACGTTTCTGACGAATGATTTTCGCAATTGCAATCCTCGGGGCGATGAGAGCTTCAACCCGGTGAGCCTGGTGTGCAAGCTGAGCGAAGTGGATGGGCGTCCGGCGGTGAAGCTTTCGGACAATTATGCGAAGGCCATGGGTCCGGCCGACGCAGTGGAGCGGTATCGGAAGCTGTTTGGGACGGACGGCGTGGCCAATGTGCCGGTAGCGACGTAGGCGCTGCCCGCGGGTGAGAGCACTTCGGGTGAGTGAGTTGGCTTCCGGTCGTGCGCCGCTTCCGGTCGCGCGCCTTTGATGCAGTCAAATTTTCGATGCCCGAACTTGCGATCTGCTCAACGGACCTGTCCGCGAGGTAAGGGGGGAGGGGGGGTACCCCATTTTTGCCCTCATCCCGAACATTCCCGGAAGGTTAGCGCTGAGAAAAACGGTTCTATACCGCACTTATGTGCACATTTGCTGCATTGGCTCCAACGGAGATTTGCCGCAAAAGGAAGCGGCGACCCTGGGCTGGGATCGCCGCATTTCTTTTCCGTTGCTGAACCCAGTCTACGCGTATGCAGGGTAATGGACTGCAAGGCGACGCGAAGGATTTGGACCGTTGGTCACGCGCTGGTTCCATTTTGGGAAGGAGACGAGGCGAGTCGGCGAGCGCACAATGCTTCGTTCCGAGCCCGTTCCGGATCGATGAAGGCGACGGCTAGACTGCGGGCGCAGGCGCCGGTTTCAGTTTCTGAGCGACGTGGGCGAGGAGGTCTCTTGGTTGAAGTGGTTTGCCCAGCAGATCGAAATGGTGGCCTGCCGTTCGCGCCGACACCATTAAATCGGATGTGGCAGCCGCTCCGGAGAAGAGGATGATTTTGCAGTCCGGAAAGATGCGTTTCATCTGAATAGCCAGGTCAATGCCGTTCATTCCGGGCAGCATGACATCTGTGATCAGCAGGTGCGGCGGTCGAAGGAGCGCGGATTCAAGAGCCTCTTCCGCGTCGTAGGTCGCGCGAGCCTCATAACCGCTTTGGTTAAGAATGGTTGCCAAAGTATCGGCAATCACGCTCTCATCGTCGACGACCAAGACTTTTGGCTTGAAGTGATCCGTTCCCATATTCCCCCACCCCCGAACGTGACGAAAGCCTAATGCAGGACGGCGCTTTTGTCAGCATGTTTCATCATGGCACAGATATAGACAAGTCATTCAGGGGAGACTAAGTTAGATGCTGAACATTGCGCAGATGTTTCCCGAACGAGTCCCGCACGAGCTTTGTGTTCTTTGCCATGGAGCGTAAGATTCGAGGATCATCGCCTGCTCCGATGCCCAATCCCCAAGGAGACCTCGTGCCTACAAGTGCCCTTGACGTCGAAGAGACTGGCCTGGAAGTGCTGGATCTCGAGACCGACACGGAATTCATGTCGCGACGGCTGCATGCGCGTGATCTGGCGACGCAGATGGCGGGGTTAAAGAGGCTGTCAAAGGCTTTCGTGGACACTCCAGACACGGTTCTTCAGGAACTGGTGAGTGCTGCGGTGGAACTTTGCGGGGCGGACAGCGCCGGAATCAGTGTTGAGAAGGAAGACAAGAGCGATGCTGCGTACTACCGGTGGATTGCCACGGCGGGAACGTACTCAGGGTTTCTCGATGCCGTGTTGCCGCGGAATCCGAGTGCATGCGGCGTATGCCTGAAGGAGCAGAGAGCGCAGCACTTCAGAGTGACGAAGAAGTTTTTTGAGATTCTGCAGATCGAGGCTCCCCTGGTGACGGATGGGATTCTGCTGCCATGGGAGACGGAGACGGTGAAGGGAACCATTTTCGTGATGGCGCACGATCGCACGGAAGCCTTCGATAAGGATGACGCTGCGACGATGCAGGTGCTGGCGGATTTTGCGGCGATGGCCGTGAGGCACGAGAAGCAACAGAAAAAGTTGATTGAACAGGCTTCAGCGAGGGCCGCGGCGGAGATGGCGAACGATCTTGCGCATCAAATCAACAATCCGCTGCAAAAAGTGACCAATCTGCTATACATCGCGGATCAGGGCCTTGGCGATGGCGATGCAAAGTCGCTTGCGCAACAGCTGGGCGAACCGATGGAAGTGCTCGCAGTGCTGGTGAGGCGTCTGCTGGAGCTGCCGGGTATTCGAAACAAAGTCAGTTTGGCAGACTGATCCTCGGTGGTGTTGAAGCGGCTGAAGCCGGCTCAGGCGGGTAGAGGCTCTGGCGGCGGTCCGCTCTCGGAGAGCAGGTCACGAGCCTTGGCGAGCAGGTCTGCGGGCGGCGTGGGTTTGGGATAAACCTGGAAATTGTGTCCGTCCCTGGCGGCCTGGTGCAGCAAGGTATCGGTGATTACATGCCCTGAGATCAGAACCACACGGCATTGAGGAGCTTCGGCTTTAAGCAGGATGGCCAGGTCGACCCCATTCATCTGGGGAAGGATGATGTCGAGGATGGCCAGATCCGGATGCCATTCGCCGATGAGCTGCAGTGCTTCCTCTGCCGAGTAAGCGGAACGCGCTTCGTAGCCATTTTGCTCGAAGATGAGGACCAGCGTGTCTGCGATCAACTTTTCGTCATCGACAATCATGACCCGTTTGGTGTGCGCAGGTTGAATCATTGGTTTCTTGCTCCGCTTGCGTGGCGCTTCGATCTGGCCCGTTGGCGGTCCCCGGCATTTGTGATGCCCAGCATGCCGCGGTAGTTGCTAAATCCGGCGGCGGCCTGAGCCGCTTTTGGTGCGATGAAAAAGAACACGAGGGATGTGCACCAGCGATGGCTTATTGCGAGCCCGGCTCGTTCTTGATGAGGGGAGCAAAGGGGATGCGCCCGTGCGGGAACGAAATGGGCAGGAAGCTAAGTTTCAAGTACGGACCTCGGAGCGGAGCTTGTTCAGCAGATCCTGAGGGTGCACGGGCTTGGAAAGTATTTCGAACTCGTGACCTCTCTCGCGCGCCTGTTCGAGGAGGTTGGCGGTTGCGGCCTGTCCCGAGAAGAGCAGAACCTTGATGTCGGGCAGGAGCTTGCGAATCATGATAGCGGCATCGATGCCATTGAGCTTGGGCATGATCACGTCGCTGATGAGCAAGTCCGGCGCAAAATCCGATGCCAGCTCGACCGCCGACTCACCGGAATAAACCGCTCGTGCTTCAAAGCCGCTCCGATTCAGGATCATGGCAAGCGTGTCGGCGATGACTCGCTCGTCGTCCACAACGAGAGCTTTCCGTCGTACGAGATTTGGGTCCATGCTCCGATCCCATCCAAATTGAATGCAATTTTCTTTCGCCGATAGGCTACCACGGCGTGCCAAGGCATCGAAAAGTATGGGGACGGTTTGAATGGGTGTCAACATGAAGGAACACGAATTGAGAACCTTTCTCAGCGTTCTTCAGAATCGGTTGAAAGAAAAAGAGGGAAATTTGCAGACGAAGCTGAATATCGTGGCGCGCACCTCGCACGATGCAGCGGAGTCGGAGATCAGCAAGGTAAGGACGCAGGCTCACATCTGTGAGCTGGAGTTTGTGATTCAAGAGCTGGAACGGATTCTCGCAGGGTGACCGTTCTCTTGCAGAAGAGTGCCGGCCGGCGGCGGATTGCACGGATACAAAGTCGATCGAGCAAGTTATTGGTGCACTGGATAGAGGCTTGACGCGAGCTTGAACGTGCGGAAGGATTGCAGGAGACTTGAGGCTGCGAGGTTGGTATGAAAGTTGTCCCTGTCATCAAGTGCAGCGATCTGTCGAAGTCAGTGGGCTTCTACACGGGCACGCTGGATTTTGAGCGGAAGTGGCTTGGCTACGAAGACCGCGAGCTGGTGCTTGGAGTGGTGGACCTGGTTCGGGACGGGGCAGAATTGCAGCTTTCGCGCCATGCCGGCGATGGGGTGTTTGGCTCGGCGAATCGGGTGTTTGTGGACGATGTCGATGAGCGCTATGCAACGTTTCGCGGACGCGGCCTGGATACGACGCGACGCCCGGAGTCTCCGTTGCACACCACACCTGTGGATCAGACCTGGGGATTGCGGGAGTTTGCGGTGACCGATCCGGATGGGAACAATCTTTGTTTTTGTGCGCCGGTGAAGGCCCGCAGCTGAGGGGTCGGGCAGGCGCAAGTTGAGTCGTTGGACTGTCAAGGCGCCAGGAACGGGCGAGATGGGGACTGCGTGCTAGATGGCGCGGGGCAGAGGCAGCATTCTGGATGCATTGGGATTGCGGCGAACGATCTCTTCATTGAGGAGTGCGGCGAAGGCGATCCAGGCGGCATAGGGAACGAAGAGCGCGGAGGCGGCTTTGTCGACCTTGCGCGCCTCGAGAATGTAGCCGAGGACCGCAGCCTGGAGCGAGAGAATGTTTGCCAGCGACAAGGTGGGCAGGTGCTTGCCGAAGAAGATGCGGGTCCACTCGGCGTTTGAAATCAATTGCGTGATCCAAAGACGAAGAGCCGAGGAGCGCTCGGGAGAATCGCGCTCCCGCCATACGCGCCAGCCGGAGATGGCCATGAGCGTATAGAGGAACGACCACACGATGGGAAAGACGGAGTTGGGCGGGTTAAAGGGAGGCTTCTTCAACCGCCGGTACCACAAGCCGGTTCTGAAATCGCGTGGGCTGTAGCGCGAGCCGATCCAGGCGGCTCCGGCGACTGCCGCACCAAACCCCAAGAGTGCCAAAGAACTGTTGGAACGCCGCATCGCGTCAACCTCTGTACCGTGAGGTGCACATTTGCGAGGCGGGGTTGTCCTGTGCCGCGGGCTATTGGCGGGGTTTGGAGTGGAGATACGATGCATCGAGCTGATCGATGGATGGACAACCGAGGAGGGTGAGTGTGAGGTCAAGGTCGTCTTTGAGGATCTTGAGGGCGCGGTCCACACCGGCTTCTCCTGCAGCGGCAAGTCCGTAGGCGTAAGCCCGTCCGATGAGCACCGCCCGGGCGCCCAGACAGATTGCCTTGGCGATATCGCTGCCGCGGCGCACGCCGCCATCCATGAGGACTTCGACCTGGCTGCCCACTGCCTCAACAACTTCAGGCAGCGCGTGCAGGGAGGCAGAAACGCAGTCCAACTGCCTTCCGCCGTGGTTGGATACAACGACCGCGGCAGCGCCTTCATCGACAGCTCGCCGGGCATCATCGCCCGTGAGAACTCCCTTGGCCACAATGGGACCGGGCCAAATTTTGCGAATCCATCGCAAATCTTCCCAACTGGCTCCGGCGTGAGAGAGGGCAGCTCCCACATCGACCAGCTCCATGGGACCTTTTCCTGGAATGACGACATTTCCAAGTCTGGGCACTCCGCCATCCAGCAAGAAGGAAGCAAGCCAGCGCGGATGTGCCAGCAGATTGGGAAGGAATCGGGCCTTTGGCAGCACGGCGGGGGCCAGGAGCTCTTTCATGCCATTGCGCGGGTCGCGCTCACGCTTGCCTGCCATGGGAGTGTCGACTGTTAAAACGAGAGCGGAATAGCCGGCGTTGCGCGCGCGTTCAATTGCCCCTTCGGCTGCCTGGCGACCACCGATGAGATAGAGCTGATACCAAAGCGGTCCCGAAGCAGAGGCCTTCACATCTTCGAGCTTGTGGCCGGAAATGGTAGGCAGGGTGTAGATGGTGCCTGCCCGGCCCGCTGCACGGGCCACGCCTGCTTCGCCGTCCGCGTGCATGAGACGGATATAGCTGACCGGAGCGAGAACGGCGGGGAAGGCGATTTCGTGACCAAGGACGCTGACGCTTGTCTTGCAGTCATAGACTGCGACACCGCTGCGCGGACGAAAGGTGACAGTCCGAAAGGCGTTACAGTTTTCTGCCAAGGTGACTTCGGCATCTGCGCCGCCGTCGAGGTAATCGAACACCGACCTGGGGGTTCTTCGCTTGGCCATCCTGCGAAGATCTTCGATATTGACGATGGAGGATGAGCGGAGCTTGCGATTTGGCATGGGCACGTCTCGTATGGGGACTGTCCTCGAAATACTATTTGGTTTTCTCACGGAATGTTTCGTCTGAAATGAAGATCGAGTCCTTTCGAGGGAAGGACGCGCCTTTGGGGGGAAGCGAATCGCGATGCGGGGCGGGGCAGCCAGGCGCCGGGTTACACTGGTGCCGATGGGCGCTGCACGCGACGCAGACAAATCCCAACACCCTCAAACACCTGAAAGCCCCGCCATTGCGACCAATGCTGCGCGGGCCGCGACACTTTTTGAGCAGTCAGCGGCGATCATGGCGCGGCTGCGTGCGCCGGACGGGTGTCCGTGGGACCGCGAGCAAACCTTCGACACCATCCGCAAATACACGCTGGAAGAGGCGTATGAGGTTTTCGACGCGATTGAGCGGCGGGACTTTGACCATCTGGCCGAAGAACTGGGCGATCTGCTGCTGCAGGTGCTGTTTTACGCGGAGATGGCGGCGAACGAGGGCAGGTTCACGATTGCGGACGTGCTCGATCATCTGAACCGGAAACTGATTCGGCGGCATCCTCATGTTTTCGGCGAAGAGGCTTCGCGGGCGGCAGGAAACGTTGCCGATGTGAATGCAAACGTGGAGGGTTCTTCGAGGGCGGTGTTGCGCAACTGGGAAGAGATCAAAGCCTCCGAACCATTGCATGGAGCAGACACGGACGTTTCCCGGTTAGATGGAGTTCAGCGTGCTATGCCGGCGCTCGCCGAGGCGGCAAAGCTTGGGGCGAAGGCGGCGAAGTCGGGATTCGACTGGCCGGACTGGCGGGGACTGTTGCCGAAGCTGGCCGAAGAGACCGCGGAGCTGGAAGCCGAGGCGGCATCGGGCGATCCGGCGCGGAAGCCTGCGATTGAAGCCGAATTAGGGGATTTGTTGTTCACGGTAGTGAATCTCGGAAGGCATTTGGGAGTGGACGCGGAGATGGCGTTGCGGGGATGCAATTTGCGATTTCGCGAGAGGTTTCGCGTCATGGAAAAGGTGTCGGCGGAGCCGCTGGAAGAATTGAAACCAGAAGAGCTGGAAGCGTTGTGGGCCGAAGCAAAACGGAGACTTGGAAATCCCGCTGCAGAGGCAGGGCAATGATCCAGATCCGGGCGTGCAAGGGGCACGATGAACTGGAAGCCTGCGTGAACATGCAGGTCGAGGTGTGGGGTTATGACGCCAGCGACCTGATTCCGCGCAAGGCGTTTCTGGTGGGATTGAAGATTGGCGGACAGGTGATTGGGGCGTTCGATACGAACCTGCCGGGAGCGTCTGCCGAAGGGGATGCCGGATCGATGGTTGGCTTCGCCATGTCTTTGCCGGGTGTGAAGACGGGAAAGGACACGCCGGACGGAATTCCGAAGCCGTATCTGCACTCGCACATGCTTGCGGTACGGGATGGATATCGGAACCAGGGGTTGGGGGCAAGACTAAAGCTGGCGCAGCGGGAAGAGGCGCTTTCGCGGGGAATTCGGCGGATGGAATGGACGTTTGATCCGCTGGAGATCAAAAATGCCCATTTAAATATCCACAAGCTGGGGGCGATTGTTCGTTGCTATTCAGTGAATTTCTATGGTGTATCCTCTAGTCGTCTGCAAGGTGGGCTGCCAACGGACCGGCTGGTAGCCGAGTGGTATCTCGCTTCGCCCCGCGTGGTTGCGGTACTTGAGGGGCGGCCGAGGCCCAGTTACAAAATCGAAGAGCGCGTCGAAGTTCCGGCTTCCATTTACCGGTGGAAGGCATCGGAAGTTGATCGAGGGCGAGCGCTTGCCGTACAGGAAGAGAATCGCCGGAAGTTCCAGAATGCTTTTGCCCAGGGTTTAGCCGTTCTCGGGTTTGTCCGCGACGAAGAAGGGAACGGAGTCTTCGAATTGGGTTCCCCTCCCATAACGGAGTTGGATTGAAGAAGGATCATCAGAGCTCACAGGTTTTCCGCTGAACTTGAATGAAACGGTTTTCAATTCATTGCTGAGTTATTGAGGAACAGCCATTTTATGAGAATTGACGCAATCGTCCTTCGCGAATTACGCCTTCCTCTTGTTCGCCCCTTCGAGACCAGTTTTGGGGTCACGAAGGACCGCAGAATTCTGCTGGCTGAAGTGCGGTCGGAGGGATTGACGGGGTGGGGCGAATGCACGGCCGGAGAGCATCCGTTTTTCTCAGGCGAATCGACGGATACGGCATGGCAGATCCTGGTGAACGAATTGGGACCGATGCTGGCCGCGGTCACGCCGGAGCACGGCGGCGATTGCCCCCAGATCTTCAAGCTGGTTCGCGGCAACCGGATGGCGAAGGCCACGCTCGAAAACGCGATCTGGGACCTGGAAGCGCAAAGGGAAGGCGTTTCGCTTTCGAAGTTGCTGGGCGGCGTGCGGGAAGTGATTCCGTGCGGAGTGTCGCTGGGAATTCAGCCGTCGATTCCGGAGCTGATGGCGATTATTGAGCGCGAGGTGGCGGCGGGTTATCAACGCATCAAGTTGAAGTGCAAACCGGGCTGGGATGTGGAAGTTTTTGAGAAAGTGCGCAGCAAGTGGCCGGGAATTACACTGAGCTGCGACGCGAACTCCGCCTACAAGCTGCGCGATGCAGATCACCTGGTGACGTTTGACGCGTTCGATCTGCTGATGATTGAGCAACCCCTCTGGTACGACGATTTCTACTATCACTCGATGTTGCAAAAGCGGCTGGATACGCCGATCTGCCTGGACGAGTCGATCCAGAACCGGCGGGACGCGCTGGCGGCGATCGAGATGGAGTCGTGCAAGATCATCAATATCAAGCTAGGGCGCGTGGGCGGCTTCTCCGAAGCGATTGCGGTGCACAATGCAGCGCAGGAGCGGGGCGTACCGGTGTGGTGCGGCGGGATGCTCGAAGCGGGCATTGGGCGATCGCACAACATTGCGCTGTCGACGCTGGAGAACTTCTCGCTGCCGGGCGATGTGTCGGCATCGGCTCGCTACTGGAAGGAAGACATCATCGAGCCCGAGGTTACGGTGTCGAGCGCGGGCGAGATTGCGATTCCCGATACGCCGGGGCGCGGCTATGAAGTGCGTTATGACCTGGTGGAGCGGCTGACAGTGCGCAAGGAAACAGTGCGCGCGCTGGAGCTGGTGAGCTAAAAGGGCCGGAAGATTGAACGAGACATGCTGGATCCTCGCGAGGCGCTGAGCGGAATCAAACTGCGCGACGGGAATTTGCGCCTCGAACTCGAAAATTTTGAAATCCATGAAGCGCACAAGGTGCCTACGTTTTTCTTCAGGATGCTGTCGGAGTTCTCGGGAGAGGAAGTGGGTTCGATTAGCCTGCGCGTGGGTTCGACGGCGCACGTGGAGCGTTATGCCGGGCACATTGGCTACAGCGTGCACGAGCGGCACAGAGGGCAACGCTTTGCCGCACGGTCCGTGGTTCTGCTGAAGCCGCTGGCCGAGCGGCTGGGGCTGGATCCGCTATGGATCACAACCGATCCTGGAAACATGGCTTCGCAACGCAGCCTGGAACTGGCCGGAGCGACGTTTGTAGAAACGGTGGATGTCCCGGAAGACTGCGGCCTTCGCAGGTTTCGCGGCAAGATGCAGAAGTGCCGCTATCGTTTGCCAACGCGCTAAGGTAAAGGCGATTTAGGTTTCTGGTTCGGCGCGATTTCCTTGTTAGCGTCAGTTCTCTTTTGCGACTGAATTTTCTCGTGCGCCAGTTTTTCGGCAGTGGTTAACGCGTCGTCGGCCGAAACCTTGACGTCCGGTTCGACGCCGGTGCCCTCCCAATTGGATTTGGTGACGGGGTCGAGCGATTTGGCAAACGGAACGCCGATCATGAAGAAGTCGCCGATGGGATGGCCGCTGACCGGGTGTGCGCCGCCGCCGGTGGTTTCGCCGACGATGGTTGCGCGTTTCTGGTTCTTCAGGTCGAAGGCGAATTCTTCGGCGCCGGAGAATGTGCTCTTCGAGGTGAGGACGTAAACTGGCGGCTTCGTCATCCTTGGACCCGGCAGGTAGGAGAGTGTCCAGTTCTGCGTGGTTGTGTCTTCGTGCCGGTTATAGATGTCGATGAGATGGGTGGGCTGATCGAAGAGGTAGCTGGCAATGAGCGTAACCATCGCGGGCTGTCCGCCGCCGTTTTCACGGATGTCAAAGATGAGAGCATCGGTATGCGCGACGAATCCCATTGCGGCGTTGACGGTGGCGCCGCAGAATCCGGCGTCCATAAAGCCGTTGAATTTGATGTAGCCGATATTGTTGGGCAGGATCTCGACCTTGTCGAAGGCGCAATTCATGCGCTCCATCTGGTGGTGGAAGTTTTCTTCGTCCTCGGGAGTGGGTGGATGGGGCGGCGGCATTTTGAAGGGATTGAAGTCGACGCGGAGATGCTTGTCGTGGCTGACATCGCGTAAATCGGACGTGAGCTTTACGGCGAACGCTTCGCCGTCGGTGATGGAGTTGTAGTCACCAGCTTGGGCGTGCGCCTGGACGGCGGCAGCCATCTTTTTCGCAAGGTCCGGGTCAACGTAGTAGTCGTTTAAAGCGGAGACAACCCCATCGATGGTTTTCTCGCGGAGCGCAGCATCGAGTGTGACCTTGACCGGCGACACGCCGGGAGGGATGGCGCGCAGGCCGAAGGAGTCGACGACGGGGGGCTGGGCCTGCTTGAGAAGGATGGTGCCGATGGCCGTTGTCTCGCTGCTCTTTTCCTTTACGCGAAAACGGATTTGCAGCGGCTGGCTGTCTTCGATGGAGAGAAGGTCGAATCCGCCGGTCTGGCTTCGAAATCCCATCAATCCGTCAACGGACTGAGAGGGGTCAGTGGTTTTGACGTAGGCCTCGAGCTTGGCGCGGTCACCGCTGTTGAAAGCGTCGAGCCATGCCTGCAGCGTGTGGCCGGCAGGGGTATCGGGCGGGGAAACTTGAGCGACGCCAAGACAGGGCACAAGCAGAAGAAAAAGCAACTGCAGCAATCTTCTCGGATTCATGTCGAATTGGACCTCGGTTTGCGGGTTTGGTCACTGCGCCGGTTTCGAGGAATGAACGAGCTATCCACAATAGCCGAAGGCTCTTGCGGGTTGCCAGAAAAATGGGATGAGCCGTGGGAATTGGCGAGGCGGGAACCCGGGAACCTGGACCTGCGTACTGATAGGCGGCGGGGCAACTTTGCCGACGGGATTGCGTCTCAATCGTGAGGCGCGGACTGAGCGCAGAGAGAGCAGGCCGCCGGAGGTTACATTCCTTGACTCCCCAGGAAGAACAGCTTTTGAACTCGCTCGTCGAGCGGGTAAACCAGACACAATTGCAGGAAAAGGATCCAGAGGCCGAGGCGCTGTTAGGACAGGCGCTGGGCCGTAACCCGGATGCGTTGTACATTCTGGCGCAGACGGTGCTGGTGCAGAACATTGCGCTGGAACAGGCGAGGGCGCAGGTGACGCAATTGCAGCAACAGGCGCAACAGCCAAGGCAGCCGGCACATGCGACCAGTTTTCTAGGGAGATTGCTGGGCGAACGCGACAATGTGCCTGCGCGCCAGAATTATCCGGTGCCGCAGCAAGGTTATCCTGGGCAACCAGGGTACGCGGGCCAGCCGGGGTATGGGCAGCCCGCCCCAGCGCAGAGTTCGGCGCCGATGACCGGATATCAGCCGGTGAATCCTCAGTATGCGCAGGCGCCGCCCTATGGGCCGGGCTACGGGGATCCTCAGTACATGCCGATGGCGGGAGGGCCTCCCAGTTTTCTGCGCGGAGCGATGCAGACGGCAGCGGGCGTGGCGGCGGGCGCGCTGGCGTTTGAAGGTGTCGAGTCGATCCTGCATGGATTTGGGCATCCGGGCATGGGATTCGGTGGTCCGGGCTATGGCATGGGCGGCATGATGGGTGCTGGCTTTGAACGACCGGTGGAAGAGACGGTGGTGAATAACTACTACGACGATCCGCAGGGGCGCGGAGCAGAACACGGCGGGATGGAGCACGAAGGCGAACGGCATTTCCACGAGACGGCGGACCAGGGCGGCGCGCAGTACTCCGATGCGAGCTACAACACGGGAGACGATCGCAACGAACTGGATGCGGCGAACGCCGACGACTCGGCGAACTACGATAATTCAACCCAGGATGATGGTGGTTCCGGGTTCGACGATTCGGGCAGTTTTGACGATGGCGGAGGCGGATCCGACAGCGGTGGAGATTCGTTTTAGTGATTTAAGCGGGCAGGGCCGGCGGATGAAGGTTACTGACTCGTCTTCCGGCCCCAGTCGAAGCGGCGGCCGAGAATACCCTTGACAATCCAGTGATCGGTGGCGGCGGTGGGGCCGATGCCGACGCCGAAGTTGATCTCCCATTTGGGCGAGACGTTCAGATCGATGGCGGGGAAAAGCTGCTGCTGTTGATTGTGCAGGCTGGCGATGTTGGTGATGCTGCCATAGTCGGCGTAGTACTCGAGGCCGCCGCTGATCTGCTTGGTGAAGTCGTAGCTGAATTTTGCCGCGGGGGAAAAGCCGACGCCGAGATTAACGTCGGGCCCGTGCCAGGTGCGCTCGAGCGCGGGATTGACAGCGAAGTACCAGCGGCCGACGGTCTTATCGACGATAGGGCGAATCTCCCATGTCCAGGTATCTTGCGAGAAGAAGGCACGCTGGTAGCCGGCTTCCATGGAAAGGCTGACGCCGACCGGCCAGCGCCAGCGCTCGGGAATGCGAACGCGGGGACGGATGTGATCTCCGACCCACTGTATGCCGGTACCGCTTTGCTCGCTGGTAAAGATGTAGAAGCCGACTTCAGACCAGTCATTGAGGCCCTGGGTGATCTCAATGGTTTCGTGCTCTGCGTGGTTGGTGGGGTCGACGCCGTCGATGAATTGCTTTTGTCCATCGGCGGTGAAGTTGGAATGCAATTCGACCATGGTGGTGCCGGGCGCCTGCGTTTCAGCACCGTAGACCTGGATCTCGTAGTTGCCCTGAGCCAGTGCAGGACGCGCGACAACGGAGAGGGTGCAGGCTGTGGCGAGAGCCAACCAGGCGTGTCTCACGTGCGCTCCTTTGCATTCACTGACGATGTGTACTGCTGCAAAAAATCGGGAACATCAGGCGTAGCGGAACAGTGTCATGAATCCGGAATCCATGTGGTCCTGTTGATGGCAATGGAAGAGGGTGTCTCCAGGATTGTCGGCAACGAGGTCTGCCTCGACTGTCGATCCTGCTTCCACGATGACTACGTCTTTGAAGATTCCGCTGGTTGCTGCGCCGCGCACGGAAACAAGTTCGAATGCGTGGCGATGCAGATGCACCGGGTGGTCGTCTTTGCTGCGATTTTCGAATACGAGGCGATGACGCAGGCCCCGTTTGAGAAGTATCGGCTCGCTATCAGGATACGATTTTCCATTGATCATCCACCGATCGAGCGCGCCATGGCCTTCAAAGCGCGAAGTGAAAACGAGGGGAACGGTCACGTCGGGCGCGTGGGCCGTGGGGGATGAGTCGCCGAAGATGCGATAGTCCCAGTGGAGCGGCGCTTCGGCCGGGGCTAGCGGCTTTCCGGTTCGATTTGCGTATTCGAGCACGACGCCCATGCCGGCGTTGCGAAAGCGAGCGCGGGTTTCGCCCAGGATCCAAATGCCCGGGGCATCCATGGTGACGATGGCACTGATGCGCTCCGCAGGGCCGATGCGCAGAAGGTCGACCTTGGCTTGAATGGGAACGGGACGGCCGTCAAGTGCGACGATTTGAAACTGGTGATGGGCGAGCGAGAGCCAGTGAGGTTCTGTTGCGCTGGCGTTGACGATGTGGAAGAGGACGCGCTGGCCCTCTTTGACCTGGATGGGATCGCCGTGACCGAGCGTGCGGCCGTTGATGGAAGAAACGGCGTAATCGACCATTTCCGATCCGTCATCGCTCGAGACAAAGTAAGGTTCCCAATCGTGAAGGACAAGAAACTGTTCGGCATCGTAAGGAGCGGGGTTGGCTCGCGGCTCAACAAGCAGAACGCCGAACTGACCACTGTAGAGACCGAGCTTGAGTTCGCGATGAGCCGGAGTGTGGGTGTGATACCAGTGCAGTCCGAAGGGCCGCGGCGTGAAGGAGATTTGGGCGCTGGCGCCGGCGAGGATCATGGGCGAGCCTTCTTCCATGGAGCCGTCCACATCGGAAGGAATCCACTGACCGTGCCAATGGACGATTTCGGCGCGATCGAGGTTGTTGGTGATGGCGATGGTCACGGGCTTGCCCTCGGTCACGCGCAGAAGCTTGCCGGGAATCTGGTTGTTGTAGGCCGCGGTGCGGATCTTTTTTTTCGGTGAAAGCTCCCAATCGACTTCGGCGATGTCGATGTGGACGTCAGGGGGAGCGGGGGGTGGGCCGGATGGATCGAGGGTTGGGTTCCCCTGGGAGCGAGCGCAGGAGGGAAGCAGCAAGGCGGAGCCGGCAAGCGCAGCGTAGCGCAGGAAGTTGCGGCGGGTAGGCAAAGCGGTGCGCTGCGGATTGGGAATCGGACGGCTCACGCAAGTCTATTGTCGCCTGATTTGAGAATCAAGACAGCTCTCATGGAGTGAAGCAAGCGCAGGCGAGGACGGAACGGAGAACGGCCTGTCTCTCTGAATCTACAGCGATTGGGCGCAGTGCCAAGGGTTCAAGACCGGTGGTATACTCACAAGGGCAGAAGCGGTCTGCTCCAGCATTTCCACAGTATTGAGGTAGCCATGTCCGGCCATTCAAAATGGGCCACAATCAAGCACAAGAAGGGCGCGCTGGATGCAAAGCGCGGCAAGATTTTCACCCGTCTGCTCAAAGAAATTGCAGTTGCAGCCAAAGGCGGCGGCAACCCCGACAGCAATGCCCGGCTTCGAACGGCAATCACCGCGGCCAAGGCTGAGAACATGCCACAGGACAACATCAAGCGTGCCATTCAGCGCGGCACGGGCGAACTCGAGGGCGTGAACTACGAAGAAATCACGTTTGAAGGCTATGGTCCCGGTGGCGTAGCGATCATCGTGGAGACGTTGACGGACAACCGGAACCGGACGGTCAGCGAGATCCGCCACATGTTCTCAAAGAACGGCGGCAATCTGGGTTCGACAGGTTCGGTGCTGCACATGTTCTCGAAGAAGGGCGTGATCGCCGTCGAGAAATCCGCTGCAAGCGAAGAGAAGTTGATGGACATCGTTCTTGAGCATGGCGGCGAGGACCTGAACGACGAAGGCGACACCTGGGAAATTCTGACGGATCCGGCGTCGTATGAAAGCGTGCTGAGCGCGATCAAGTCGGCGGGGATTGTAACCGCGATGAATGAAGTGACGATGGTCGCCTCGACGTACACGAAGCTCGAAGGTCCGGCGGCAGGACAGATGGTGCGCTTGCTCGAAGGACTTGAAGATTTCGACGATACCCAGAACGTCTACTCAAATTTTGACATGGACGCGGAGCAGATGGAGCAGGTCGCAGGCTGATTCGGTCCCAACGATGCAGATCGAAGGGCCGCCCATGCGAGGCGGCCTTTCTTGTGTGATGAAACGATACGATTGCGGAGAGGGTAATCCGTTTGATTTTAAGAGTGAAGTTTTCTTTTGTTGTGGTGATGGCTGGGTTGTTGCTTTCCGGATGGAAGTCTTTTGCCGAAACACCGGAAGCTGGTAACAGTGCAGCGGCGGCAAGTGGAAACGAGGCCGCAGAATCTCCGGTGGCGGAAGTGCGCAATGCGCGGAGCTGGGAATATGGGCCGTTTGTCAATTGGGGTACGGGCGTGGGCGATCGCTCGGATTTCAAGTTCTTCTTCGCAGGAGCGGAGTTGGGAAAAACGCTGACGCCGGTGCTGCACGCGGGCATCTTGAGCGGCCAGTTTCAGTTTGCGGGAAACATCATTCCGTTCTGGCAGGCGTACACGCCGCCTCCGCATATCCAGTCGTTCGACTTTGGCGGACAAACCTACACAGCCCAGGTAGGTGGCGGGACGTATACCGGAGCCAGCCTGACGCCCGTGATTTTCCGCTGGAACTTTCTGACGCATTCGCGGCGCATTCAACCGTGGTTCCAGGCGGCGGGTGGTTTGGTTTACACGACACACAAGTTTCCGCCGGACGTGCTGGTCCCTCACGGGTTCCCGGGCGGAACCTCGGTGTGGAATTTTTCTCCGCAGGGCGGAATCGGCATTCACTATTTTCTCCGGTCGCGAAGGTCGCTGGACGTGGGTGTGAACGCTGTACACATCTCGTCGGCCTCGTTGGGGGACCGCAACCCCGGGGTGAATGCCAGCATCCAGATTCAGGTGGGGTATACGTTCTGGAAATGACGAGCAAGGCCCAGATCGTCGCGTGTGTTCCCAACTTCTCGGAAGGCAAAGATGCCAAGCGCGTGAAGGCCATCGTGGCTGCGATGCGGGTGGAGGGCGTGCATCTGCTGGACTGGTCGATGGACGCGGATCATAACCGCTCAATGGTGACAATTGCCGGATCGCCCCATGCGGTTCTGGAGTCTGCGATCCGGGGCGCCGGGAAAGCGATTGACCTGATTGACCTGACGCGCCAGGTGGGAGCTCACCCGCGAATTGGCGCGGCAGACGTGATTCCGTTTGTGCCGATTGCAAACTTCAAGTTGGAACAGTGCGTGATGCTGGCGCGGCAGGCGGGACAGGAGATCTGGCAGCGCTACGGTGTGCCGGTGTACTTCTACGAGGCAGCGGCGGCGCGGCCCGATCGCGCAAATCTGGATGATGTGCGGCGTGGGCAGTTTGAGGAGTTGCGCGACACGGTGCGCAAGGAGGCGTCGCGGCGGCCGGATCTGGGTGGTCCGGGGCTGCACCCCACAGCAGGGGCCTGCGCCGTGGGAGCGCGGAAGTTTCTGGTGGCCTACAACATCTATTTCGATTCGACCGATGTGGCGATGGTGCGGGCGATTGCACGGGAGATTCGCGCCGACGCGGGCGGCCTGAAAGGCGTGAAGGCCATGGGCGTGCTGGCGCATGGTCGCGCCCAGCTTGCCATGAACATCAGCAATTTTGAAGTGACGCCCCTTTCGCAGGTGTTTAACACGGTGTCCCGACTGGCTTTACGACATAAGTCAGTCCCGGTGGAAGGCGAGATTGTGGGCCTTGTGCCGGAGAAAGCATGCGAGCGCGAGAGCGAGTGGATGCGTCAATTGACTGGGTTCGACGACGAGGCCAAGATCCTGGAGAGCAGGCTGGACGCGCCGTTGGCATGGCCCGGCGGGGAGTAACCCTGGTTACCCCTGCAATGTTTGAGAAAAGAAACCCGAGGGTACAATAAAGACGGGAAGATAGAGCGAATTCATGCCGTTCGCCGTCTCTCCCATAGAACGGAATCGTGCGTGAAGCCGGTTCCAAGAAGCATAGAGTGAAGAGTCTTTTGCGCGCAGCGCGTGTTTCCAAGATCAAAGGTTTTGAGACAGCGAGGCGCGGGCTCAAAGCGAGAGGCGCGCAATTCTCATGCGCTCCAACCGGAGGATGACCTTGTTCAGCAATTCAGTTCGACTTTTTACGGCGGCACTTTTTGTTGCGGCATTGCCGGCGTGGCCGGCGCAGTTGTCAGGGGATGCACGGGCAGCGATCCCGCGCGAGGTGCAGCAACTTGTGGTTGTGGACTACCGAGCGATGCAGAACTCAGACTCGGCGATGCTGTTGAAGGACCGCGTGATGCCGCCCGACTTGAAGCAGTTCGACGAGGCGCTCCGCAAGTCCGGGATCAACGACAACCACGATGTGGACAGCCTGGCATTCGCGTTGTATCGCGCCAACAGCGCAGGGGATCAACTGGACACGGTGGGTGTTGCGCAGGGTCAGTTCGATGTGGACGACCTGGTGGCAGGATTCAGGAAACAAAGAGTGCGCGCGACGGTGATTCGCGACAACCATGTTTACCCCATGGGGAAGACGGGGATGGTGTTGTGCTTTGTCGATCCGTCGACCATGGTTTTCGGAAGCACGACGGCCGTGAAGCAGGCGCTCGATGCGCGCGACGGCGTGTCTCCGAATATGCTGACTAACGGGACGATGATGGATGCGATGCGATCGGTGGATGCAGAGCCGCTGTGGAGCATTCTTGACCAGAAGGGCACGCAAACCATGATGAAGCAGATTCTGGGTGAGGCGGGTTCAGTGGCCGACTACGACTCGGTGCGCAAGCGTCTGGTGGCATCGTGGTACACGATGAATTTCCAGCACGGCGTACGGTTCGACATGACGATTTCGACCGGCGACAATTTTGCAGCGGCTACGGTATCGTCGCTTTTGAACGCAGCGGTCCTTTACCGGAAGATGAGTGGGTCGGATGTGGAGAAGACGGCGATGTCGGATACGGACATTTCGTCGAATTCGGGACAGCTTTCGGTGCATTTCGCGGCAACGGATGGAGATTTTGGAAGCCTGCTGAAGTCGCAGCTCTTCCAGAGCATGGTGCGGTAAGAGGCAGCGGTTGTTTCAAGAGGCCCGCGCTACGGCGTGGGCCTCGATGTTTTGGGCCGCACTGCAAACTTGATTGCGTCCGTTGCCCTTTGCGGCGTACATGGCGTCGTCGGCCTGTTGAATCAGCGTGACGGAAGTCTGGCCCAGGGCAGGAATCACGGTGGCGCATCCGATGGAGACGGTGAGGAAGCCGAAAGGGCTGCCTCGATGTTCAAGGCTTCGGCGGGAGAGAGCCCTTCTGATTTGCTGGGCGACGACGAGAGCGCCTTCGGCGTCCGTTTCAGGGAGAATGACGGCAAATTCCTCTCCGCCAAAGCGGGCAACCAGATCGGCGGGCCGCGTTACCGTATCCTGCGCAGCCTCGGCCACCTGGTTGAGGCAACTGTCTCCGCGAAGGTGGCCGTAGGTGTCGTTGTAGGACTTGAACCAATCCACATCGATGAGAAGCATGGAAAGCGGCAGGTGCTCGCGCATGGCCCTGCGCCATTCCGAGGTGAGGTACTGGTCGAAGCGGCGGCGATTGGCAAGGTGCGTGAGCGAGTCAGTTACGGCGAGAGCCTCCAATGCGCGATACGCATTGCGCAGTTCCTGTTCGGCTGCTTTGCGCTCATCGACGTTCCGCACCATGTTGAGAACGCCGATGGGCAAGCCCGATTTGGGATCGCGCACTGGCCTTAGATTTGCTTCAACCCAGAGATAGGTTCCACCGCGTTTGCGAAGCCGGCATTCGATCAAGGCGCCTTCGCCGCCTTGCCGCATGCGCTGAAGGATCGGAACGATCTTAAGCTTATCTTCCGGATGCACCAGCTCCAGGCTGGCGTGGCCAAGGATTTCCTGGGGGGTCCACATATTCCACTGCACGGCGGCAGCAGAGACGAAGCTGCGGTGGCCATCGAAGTCGGCGAGGATGATGATGTCGCGTGAATTGTCTATGACGAGCCTGTGCAGCTCAACGGTCTCCTGGAGTTTGGATTCGGTAGAACGCAGGGTGTCGACGACGGTCGATGCGGCGTAGATCATGAAGACACCGGAGGCGAGATAAAGCTGCAAGAGCACCGCGGGACCTGCGGGCAGAAACCACTGAACCTGGGCAAAGGGACCGAGCCCATGCAGCGTGCACCAGCTGCCGGTGGCGGCAATCAGGAGCGATCCAAGGGAGGCCCATGCAAGGCCGAAGCGCAGCATGATGATGGTCATCATGGGATAGACGAGGAAAATGACGGGCAGCCTGTTTTGCGAGAACGCACAGATGGAAACCGTGGCAACGGCGGCGGCGTAGATCCAGTTGATTCTCCAGTTGACGGTGTGTCTCCACCGGGAACGGAGTATGGCAATGAATGCCGGTGTAGCGATGGCGATGCCGAGTATGTCGGTGGTGGTCCAGCTGACAAACGCTTTCCAGAGCGAGCCGCTGGTGAAAAGAGCTGAGGCGCAGGCGAAGAAGAATCCGGCAAGAATCGGACCACCCAGAACCGCGTAGCCAAGGAAGCGGAGCAGATATGGGCGTGCGGTGAACTGCGGAAGCTGATTTGACCGGCGGCGCAGAAGGAAAGCTCCGATTGCAGCTTCAACGACATTGACCAGGGCCAGGGCGAGATAACCGGTCCAGCGGCTGGGAATGAGGACAGCGCCACCCAGGAATTCAGCAGCGTAGCCGGCCAACAGATAGGCGGGCCATCGCCACCGAGGAGCGAG
>Ga0210385_10000406_pt1 | contig 32748 bp, 29 predicted proteins | sample IncBWH26OmetaG_FD_160107 | JGI IMG/M metagenome (GOLD analysis project Ga0210385, IMG submission 160107) | Forest soil microbial communities from Barre Woods Harvard Forest LTER site, Petersham, Massachusetts, United States - Inc-BW-H-26-O ...
CGCCCACAGGCAGGTCCACACCAGCGAGATCAGCGGCACGCGCGTGCGCGGACTCAGTCGGCCGAAGGGAGCGAAGAACAGGCCATCGCGCGCCGAGGCGAACGAGACGCGGGCGCGCGTCAGGATGGTGCCGTTCAGTGAGCCCACCGTGGAGATGAGAAAGATCAATGCTGCGACCGGCGCCGCCTGCCGGCCGAGAAAGGTCTGCACCGCGCGCGCAGCCACCGACGGCGCATCCGGGTAGGCGGTGGAGTTGGCGCTGGCTACCGCCCAGAATGGCAGTGCATACAGGTAGGCGGTGTTGATCAGCAAATAGACGGCCAGCACCAGGAGTGTGCCGCCGATGATGGCGCGCGGCAGGTTGCGCTGTGGCTCCTGCACTTCGCCGGCGGCCATCGGCAGATACTGCCAGCCGCTGTAGGCCCAGAGCGCCGCGAACATCGCGGCGCCAAAACCAGCGAAACCGCCGTTGCCACTACCCGGCGGCGCCCGCAGGTTGGCGCTATCGTGCGCCCCACCGAAGAGAAATACCCCGGCCGCGACAGCCAGGATGGCCGCCACCTTCGCCACCGTGAGCAGCGTCTGCACGCGTCCGCCGAGCATCACGCCCAGGCAGTTGATGATCATGAACACCGCGATCACGCCCACTGCCACCAGCTGCCGCATGCCGAACGCGAAGGTGTAGTCCGCACCGAACAGGTGCAGCGTGCGGCTGAACCACTCGCCGCTGAAAGCGTGGATGTCCGAAACGAAGATCGCGACCGCCGCGCCGTAGGCGGCGATGCTGGCACCACCCAGCACGAAGCTGTTGCAGGCATACAGAAACCCGGGGATCTCGCCATAGGCGGCGCGCAGGTAGACGTATTCGCCCCCGGCATCCGGCAGCAGGGCACCGAGCTCGGCGAAGCACAGCGCACCCAGCATGGCGACCGCGCCCGCGACCACCCAGGCGCTCAGCACCAGCGCGGGCGTGCCCACCGCCTGCGCCATCGCCGCGGACTTGAGGAACACCCCGGTGCCGATGGTGATGCCCACCACCAGCGAAGCGGCGTGCGTCAGCGTCAGATCGCGCTTAGGCTGCAGCGGCTCGTTCATACGCGCTATCGTACAATCCTGCGCAGGCCGACACGGAGCTAAAACGCGATGGCTCATCACGAGTATGTGGCACGCGTGCACTGGGAGCGCGGCAACGCGCTGTTCACCGACAACCGCTACAGCCGCGGACATTCCTGGCACTTCGACGGTGGTGTGCAGGTGCCCGGCTCGTCCTCGCCGTACGTGGTGCGCCCGCCGTTTTCCGTGGAGGCGGCGGTCGATCCGGAGGAGGCATTCGTCGTCGCGCTCTCCAGCTGCCACATGCTGTGGTTCCTGTCGCTGGCAGCCGAAGCACACTGGTGCGTCGATGAGTACACCGACGATGCCCTCGGAGTGATGGGCAAGAATTTCAACGACAAAGTCGCCATCACGCGCGTGACACTGCGGCCGCGTGCGAGCTTCTCCGGCGAGCGTCTGCCGGGGCGCGCCGAGATCATGCAGCTGCATCACCGTGCCCACGAGGAATGCTTCATCGCCAACTCGGTGACCACCGAGGTGCGCGTTGAAGCGCGTTTCGATGGCTGAGCCGCTGCTCATCTTTCGCGGCGAGGTGCACTGCAGGTGCAGCGCGGGGGTGCCGGGCCTGACGCTCAGCGGCTACACCAGCGCCCACCCCGAGACCCGTACCACACTGGCTTTCAGCGCCGCAGCTCCCGCCGAGTTTCCCGCCACGTTGCAGGATGCCCTGATCGAGCAGCTGCCGGAGGGGAGCTGGCGCATCAAGAGCGCGACGCGCGAGTGGCGTCTGGCGAACGTGCCCGTGCACCTGCATCGTGCGGCCGCAGAGGAGTTCTATCGCGCGCTGCCGCCACGTCCGGTGCCGTGGCTGAAGCGCAGCTTTTGGCGCCTGGTGCTGCTGCTCGCGCGCCACCGCGGCGGCTTCAGGCTGTTGCGTGCCCTGCGCGGCTGAGCACGTGACCAAGGAGCTCATCGTGCTCGCTTTCGCCGCCGGCGTGATGCTCATCGTCCAGGTCGGTATCAACTCCACGCTGCGACACTCGCTCGGCACGCCGGTCGCCGCCGCGCTCATGAGCTTTCTGGTCGGCTCGGTCGCGCTGCTCGGGTTTGTGCTGCTCACGCGTGCTCCCTGGCCGGGGCGGGCGCAGCTCGCGGCAGCGCCGTGGTGGGCATGGAGCGGCGGTCTCTTGGGCGCCTTCTACGTGGTCGCCACCGTCATCGTCGGTCCGCGCCTGGGGGCGGCGGCGATGCTGGCGCTGGTGGTGTTCGGCCAGCTCGTGACTTCGCTTCTGGTGGATCATTACGGCTGGCTGGGCTTCCCGCAGCACACGCTGACGCCGCTGCGGCTGTGCGGCGCGGCGCTGCTGTTCGGCGGCGTGATGCTGATCGTGCACCGCGGCTGAGCGCCGCGCCGCAGATTCAGGACGAGGGCGAGCGCAGCTCGAGGATGTCGTGCTCGAGCACCGGCTGCCGGCGAGCGTCCACCAGCGCGGTGTAGGCGGCCAGCTGCGCATGGAAGGCGCGGTGCCAGGTGAAATGCTTGAGCACGTGCGTGCGCGCTGCGGCACCGAGCGTTTCGAGGTCGCGCTCATAGAGCGCGGCGATGGCCGCGGCCATGCTCGCCGCGCTGTTGGGCTCGGCCAGCATGCCGACGCTGTCGTCGACCAGCTCGGGAAAGGCTCCGGCGCGTGCGGCCACCACCGGACGACCGCAGGCCATTGCCTCGAGAATGACCAGGCCAAAGGTCTCCTTGGTGCCCGCGTGCACCAGCGCATCCGCGGAGGCGATCCATTGCGCGAGCTCGAGACTGTCGCGCCGGTAAGGCAGCAGCGTGACGTTGGCAGCCGCGCGCTCGCGGCGCTCGCCGCCGATCAGCACCAGGTGATAAGGCGCACCCAGCTGCTGGAACGCCTGCAGCAACACCGGCAGGTTCTTCTCGCGCGCGAAGCGCCCGGCGTACACCAGCACGCGGGCGCTCGCCGGCAGACCCAGACACTCGCGCAGCGCGCCGCTGCGGCGCGCCGGGGTAAACACCTCCGCATCCACGCCGAGGGGCTGGTGGCGCACGCGCTCCACGCCGAGCTCGCTCAGGTAATCGCACATCAGCCGGCTGGGTGCGAACACCACGTCGCAGCGCTCATACAGCAGGCGCAGATAGCGGCGGATCACTGGTTCGGTAAACCAGCCGAAAGCGCGCCGGCCCGCCAGCTGCGGCAGGTTGGAATGGTAAAAGCCGGCGAGCGGAATGCCGCGACGCTGAGCGACACGCCAGCCACACCAGGCCGGATGAAACGCATCCCCAGCCTCGATCAGGGTCGGCTCGAGCTGATCGAGCAGGCGCGCCCAGCGGCGCGGGTTGAGCGGCAGGCGGTAATTGAAGCTGCCGGGAACCGGCCAGCCGGGCACGGTGCACACACCGCCGCGCTCGAGTTGGCTCTCGCGCCCCGGCACGACGATGGTGTGTTCCCAGCTGGTATGGGCCGCGAGCCAGGCGTGCTTGGCCGACAGGTAGCGCTTGACCCCGCCGCTGGTAGGTGAAAAGAACAGGGTCGTATCGACGAGATGCATGGAGTGTTGTACGACCCTTCCGACCCCGGCCCGCCAGCTCACCGAGTGCATTGCACCTTTATGACGATGGAGTGTCAAGCGTGGCACCCGCTGCCGGTCGGTCACCGAACGTGCGCTGTGCGCTGCCTGCTTGCGCGCTGCTGGCGGCCGGCGGGCGCGACCCTGGTCGGCCGGAACCTTCGACGGCCATAACATGGAGGTGGGTGCAATGCGCATTCCGCGAGCCGGCCCCTGGGCGAGCGAGCAGCGGACAAGCAGTGATCACTCACGACGCCGATCCGCTTCAACCGCAGTGAGTCAACCCTCGGTCGCCGTCGGTGCGGCGCGTGCGGTCACTGCGATGCGGCCGGTGCGCCGATCCTCCCAGCGCTGCAGGATGACGAAGAATGACGGAACGAACAGCACGGCGAGGCAAGTCGAGGCGAGCATCCCTGAGAACACCGCGATGCCGATGGAGGCGCGCGCGGCAGCCCCCGCGCCCTTGGCGAGCACCAGAGGCAGCACGCCCAGGATGAAGGCGAAGGAGGTCATGACAATCGGACGGAAGCGCTTCTGCGCGGCCTTGGTCGCTGCCTCTTCGACACTGTGCCCCTGCGCGTGCAGCTCACGGGCCACCTCGACGATGAGGATGGCGTTCTTGGCGGAAAGGGCGATCAGCAGCACGAGTCCGATCTGGGTATAGAGATTGTTCGCGATCCCGAGCGCGAGCAGCGCGCCGCCGGTGCCCAAAAGTGCCAGTGGCACGCCGAAAATCACCGCCGCCGGCGTCACCCAGCTGCCGTACTGACCGGCGAGCACCAGGTACACGAGCAGCATGCCGAGACCGAAGACGATGTAGGCCGAGTTGCCGGCAAGCTTTTCCTGGTAGGACATCGCGGTCCACTCGGCCTTGACCCCGGACGGGAGCGTGCGTGCGGTGAGCTCGTCCATGGTGCCCAGCGACTGCCCGGAGCTGAAGCCGTTGGCCGTCGTGCCGTTGATCGAGCTCGACGGGTACAGGTTGTAGAGGCTGATGAGCGCCGGACCCTGGGTGTAGTCGACGTCGGCGAGCGTGCCGATCGGCACCATCGAGCCGTCGACACTGCGCACGTAATAGCGGCGCAGCTCCTGCGGCGTCAGGCGGTAGGCGCTGTCGGCCTGCACGAACACCGGGAATACGCGCCCGAACTTGGTGATCTGGCCGGTGTAGGTAGAGCCGAGGTAGGTCTGCAGCGTATCGAACACGCTGCCGATGGAGACCCCGAGCGACTGCGCTTTGGCGCGGTTAATGTCCGCGGAGAGCTGCGGCACATTGGCGCGGAAGGTGGTCATCACGCGCTCAAGCCCGCTCTGGGTGTTGGCATCGTTGACCAGCAGATCGGTGATGCGCTGCAGCTTCTGGTAGTCGAAGGTGCCGTCGGTGAGCTCGACCTGCAGCTGGAAGCCGCCGGAGTTGCCGATGCCCTGAATCGGCGGGGGCGGCACCACCAGCACGCGCGCCGCTTCCACCTGCGACAGGCGCTTCGCGAGTGTCTGGTACAGCTCCTTCAGTCCCTGTCCCTTGGTCTTGTAGCGCTCGTCCCAGTCCTTGAGGGTCAGGTAGATGACGCCGGCATTGGCGAGCGAGGCGCTGTTGTCGAGCGCCGACAGGCCGCCGATGGTGATCGCGTGATCGACGCCCGGAGTCTTGAGCGCCGCCTCAGTGACCCTGGCCAGCACCGCCTGGGTGCGTTCGAGCGAGGCCGCATCCGGCAGCTGCACCGCCACCAGTAAGTAGCCCTGGTCCTCGAGCGGAATGAAGCCCGTCGGCACGCGCGTGAGCGCAAATACCGACAGTCCGATCAGCAGCGCGGCGATCAGCGCCATCAGGCCGGCGTGGCCGACCATGCGCCCCATGAGCCTGACGTACCAGTGTTCGATGGGGTCGTAGAGACGATCGAACCCGCGGTAGAACCAGTTCTTCTTGTGGTTGGGATCGACCGGCTTCAGCCACAGCGCACACTGCGTCGGCTTCAGGGTCGCGGCATTGATGGCGCTGATGAGCGCGGTGGCGGCGATCACCAGCGCGAACTGCCGATACATCTGCCCGCTGATGCCGGGCATGAACGCCGCCGGCAGGAACACTGACATCAGCACCAGCGTGATGCCCATGATCGGGCCCAGCAGCTCGCGCATGGCATTCACCGAGGCATCGTGCGGGCTCTGTCCGCGCTCGATGTTCTGGCTCACGCCCTCGACCACCACGATGGCATCGTCCACGACGATGCCGATGGCGAGCACCAGCGACAACAGCGTCAGCACGTTCACTGAGAAGCCCATCGCCGCCATGGCCGCAAACGCGCCGATGATCGTGACAGGTACGGTGGTGGCGGGCACCAGCGTCGCGCGCCAGTTCTGCAGGAACACCAGGATCACCACCAGTACCAGCACACCGGCCTCGATGAGCGTGCGGTACACCTCGTGAATCGAGGCGGAGACGAACTTCGTCGTGTCGAAGGGAATGCTGTAGGTGAGACCCGTGGGGAAGTCGGCGGCCATCTCTTTGAGCTTCGCCTGCACCTGCTGGGCGACATCCAGCGCGTTGGCCTCCGGCAGCTGGAAGATGGCGATGCCGGCGGCCGGGCGGCCGTCCATGGTGAAGGACTGGCTGTAGGTCTGCGCGCCGAGCTCCACGCGCGCCACGTCGCGCACGCGCGTGATCGCGCTGCTGCCCGCGGCGGCCGAGTCGGTCTTGACGATAATGTCCTCGAACTGCTGGACCTCGTTGAGGGCACCGGGAACATTGACGGTGAGCTGGAAATCCTGGCCGGCGGCCGCGGGCGGCGTCCCCACCTGTCCGGCGGCAACTTCCTGGTTCTGCTGCAGGATGGCGTTCATGACGTCTTTCGGCGTCAGCGAGCGTGCCAGCAGCTGCTGCGGGTTCAGCCACACGCGCATGCTGTACTGGCCGATGCCGAACACGGTCACATCGCCCACCCCCGGCAGGCGCGCCAGCACGTCGCGCATGCGGATCGAGGCGTAGTTGCTCAAAAAAAGGCTGTCGAAGTGTGGATCATCACTGGTGAGGGTGACGATCTGCAGAATGGCGGTCGACTTCTTCTTGGTGACGACGCCGTTGTTCTGCACGGCCGGCGGCAGCGAGGCCAGCGCCGCGGCCACGCGGTTCTGCACCAGCACCTGGGCGAAGTCGAGATCGGTGCCGACCTTGAAAGTCACCGTGAGCGTGTAGTTGCCGTCGTTGGTGCTCGTCGACTGCATGTAGAGCATGTTCTCGACGCCGTTCACCTGCTGCTCGATCGGCAGCGCGACGGTATTGATGAGCGTCTGCGCATTGGCGCCGGGATAGCGGGTGGTCACCTGCACCGTGGGTGGAGTGATCGGCGGGTACTGCGCCACCGGCAGCGAGAAGATCGCCACGATGCCCAGCAAAATGGTGAGCAGCGCGATGACGTTCGCGAGCACCGGCCGCTCGATGAAGAACTTGGCGATCATGAGACGCTAGGGCGCCGCGCCGTCGGCAGCCGGGAGGGTGAGCGGCTGCTCGGTCGCTGTCACGAGATTGCCGGGCACGGCAAACTGCAGCCCATTCACCACCACGTCACTCTGCGGGGAGAGACCTGACAGGACGACGCGCATGCCGTTCTGCGCTGCGCCGATCTCGATGCGCTGCTGCACGACCTTGTGGTCCGCACCCACCACCAACACGTAGCTGCCGACCTGGTCCGTCGTGACGGCGCGGTCGGGGACCACCCACTGCGGCACGGCCTGCGACAAGGGCACGCGCACGCGCGCGAACAGCCCGGGCAGCAGGGTGAATTTCTGATTCGGGACGATGGCGCGTAGCTGCAGCGTGCCGCTGCCGGTGTCGAGACTGTTGCTCGCGAAGTCGAGCTTGCCTTCGTGCGGGTAGCCGCTCTCGGTCTGCAGACCGACGCTGACCGGTGCCGCGGGCACCTGACCGTTGATGGGCGTACCGGCCGCTGCTGCTGCTGCGCGCACCCGCAGCAGGTCGCGCTCGTTGACTGTGAAGTACACGTAGATCGGGTCGAGCTGCTCGACATTGGCAAGCTTGGTCGCCTGGCCCGAGGCGCCCACGAGGTTGCCGGGGTCGACCAGGTGGCGATCGATGCGGCCGTTGAAGGGCGAGCTGATGCGGGTGTAGCTCAGTTGGATTTTGGCGAGCTCCACGGAGGCGGCGGCCTGGTCGCGCGACGAGCGCCACTTCTCGACATTCGCCTGTGAGGTGGCGTTCTCCTTGATCATGCGCAGCTGGCGCTGGTATTCCGACTGGGCGTTCTCGAGCTGCGCCTGCGCCGAGGCGAGGTTCGCCTGGTACTGCTCCGGCTGGATCACGAACAGCAGCTGCCCTTTCTTGACCGGAGTGCCGTCCTGGAAGTCGATGCTGCGCAGATACCCTTCAACGCGTGCCACGAGCTCTACCGACTGCGCCGCGGCCACCGTGCCGGTGGCATTGAGGTAGTCGGTGATCGGCATCTTGACTGGCTTACTGACGGTCACCGCCGGCGGCGGTGGCGGTTCGTAGTGGTTCGATCGGCCGCAGCCCCCAAGTAGCACCAGCGCACACAGGACCAGCACCGCAGCTGCGGTACGCCGCAGCGCGGCGTGCGCTTGCGAACGCTCAACGCTCACTTGGGACTCCCCTTGCCGTCATCGGCCACCGGGGCGAGCTCGCGGCCGCTGTCGGGCAGCCCACCCCAGTTGGTGCGGTGTTGCATTTCTTCGCGGGTTTTCTGCGGCAGCAGATCCTGGCCTTCGCGCAGCTGCCAGCCGCCGCCGAGGGCGCGGTAGACCGCCACCACCGCCAGCGGCACGCTACCCTTGGCGCTCGCGAGTGCATCCTCGATCTGCAGCTCCTGCTGCTCGGCCGAGAGCACGGTGGTGTAGTCGGCGGCGCCCTCCTTGTAACGCACGATGGCGAGCTCGGTTGCGCGCCGCGCCGAGCTCGCGGCATCCCCGAGGGGCGCAAGCGTCGCCTGCGCCGAACTGAAGCCGACGCGTGCGTCCTCCACCTCCTGCTGTGCCTGCAGCACGGTGTTCTGGTAGGTGAGCACTGCCTGCTCGAAGAGCGCGTCCTGGACGCGCACCGAGTTCACGATGCGGCCGTAGTTGAGAATCGGAAAGACGAACGAGGCGCCTGCGGTCGCAGCCCGGTTGTCCCAGTTGAACAGGTCGCCGAGCGAGCCGTTGCGCGCGTTCGTTCCCACGAACCCGAAGCTGCCCGCCAAGGAGAAAGACGGGAACAGACTCGCCTTGGCCACGCCGATGGCGGCCGATTGGGCCGCCGCGGCGAGCTCCGCCTGCAGCACGTCGGGGCGCCGCCGCAGCAGGTCCTTGGGCATGCCGTCGGCGACGTGCGCGGGGGCGCTCGGAATAGTGGCACCCGTGCCCAGCCGTGCATCCACTTGATCGGGCGTAATGCCGAGCAAAACCGCGAGCGAATCCTTGTTGGTGCGCAACGAGTTCTGCAGCCCGGGGATCTGCGCCTCGGTCTGTGACAGCTGCGTCTGCGCCTGCTGCACATCCAGCTCGCTGGTCTCACCGGCCTCGAACTGCGCCTTCGCGATCCGCAGGCTTTCCTTCTGCGTGTCGAGGTTGTCCTGCGCGACCTTGATGCGCGCCTCAAACACGCGGATGTTGACGTAGGTGCTGGCGACGCCGGCAGTCAGGCTCACCAGCGCGCTGTCATAGGCGGCCACCGAGGCCAGCATGGCGGCGCGATCCGCCTCGATGGCGCGGCGGTACTTGCCCCAGAAATCCAGTTCCCAGGTGGCACTCAAGCCCAGTTGGCTGGATTTGACGATCGGGTTCTGACCCGGAGCCAGGAGTTGCGATTGCGCTTGACGCTCGTACTGCGCCCCGCCGGCCAGCACCTGCTGCTGCGGAAAGAGCTCGCCGATGTCCACGTTGAGCTGCGCCTGCGCCTGCAGGATGCGGGCGGCTGCGGACTGCAGCGACAGATTGCCGTGGTAGGCGGCGTCGACGAGACCATCAAGGGTTGGATCGCCAAAGAGCTTCCACCAGCTCACCGTGTCGACGGGTGCCGGCGTCGCCTGCGGTGGCGCGTCGATCCAGTGCGCAGCGACCGGCGAGTCCGGCCGGTAGAAGTTCGGGCCGACCTTGCAGCCGCCGAGCGCGACCGTGCCAAGCAGCGCGGCAGCTGCCAGTCGGGATGCAGCGATTGTGCGCATGAGCTTGTCAGCCGCGACCGAGAGTACGCTGGCGCGCAGCCTCAGCTGCCGCGCGTGCGCAGCAGATAGTCGCGGAGCGCTTCCGCGGCGCGTGTGGTGCTGAGCTCAGCGGCCCGCAGTGGCGTTACCCCCGAGGTCACATCAATCGCCGCGGGCGAGATGATCGCCTGCACCGCGATGAGCACCTGCCCGGTCTCGGAGTCATAGGCGACGCCGGCCATGTTGATAGAGCCGACGAAGGCGGCGGGCTTCTCACGCAGGGTTCGCCCGGCGCTCATCACCAGTCCCACCGGCGTCAGGCGCAGTGCAGTGGACAGTACCGGATGGCTCTCGTTGATGCCGACCAGCGTCAAGGACAGACGCACGATCCCGGGGCCGGCAGCATTCACCACGTGGAAGTTTTCCGCTAGCACCCGGCGCATCTCGCTGGTGAGCATGGCCGCGATGCGCTGGCGGTCCTCGGGAGCAACATGGCCGAAGTCGGCGTCCGGGCCGCTGTAGAGCGTGGTCGGATCGATGCAGATACCGTGATACTTGGCGCGCTCGAAGGTGGGCGCCTGGTAAGCGCGCACGTCGGGAAGCTTGGTGTCGGTGATGGGGATCAGGCCATTGATGTTGATGACATCCGGCGGCTTACTCGCGCATCCGACCAGGCACAGCGCCACGAGGCTTCCCGTGAGGCTGAGGCGCCCCAGTGCAAGCTTCATCACGCGCATCGGACTTCCCCCGTTTTTATCGATGTGAGGCAAGCGATCGCACCGGCATCCCGTGCCTTGGTGGAGTGCAGATTTGAAAAACAGTCTAATGCGAATGGATTCCAAAGCATACCTGCGGCAACGCTTTTCACTTCTGCGACATCCGCCCGGCGTTTGACCCTCGCGCGCGCACAATCCTAAGATGCGCGGCCCGGCAGGACCGTGGGGGTTTTCATGGCGCGTTTCCGCTCAAGAATCTCGGCCCGGTGTCGCCTCGGGACCCGGGCGCGGCTCGCGGCCGGCGCCCTCCTTGCCGTACTCAGCTCATCCCTGCTGCACGCGCAGGCGGCACCGGCAGCGCAGGCGCTCGTCTCGCAGGCGGCCGCGAGCACCCAATGGCCGCACACGTTCACGCAGGGCGCGGCCACCATCACGGTGTTCCAGCCGCAGGCGACTGCCTGGCCAGATCGACGGCGGCTCACAGCACGTGCGGCGCTGCAGATCGCGCGGCCCGGGCAGACGAAGCCGCTGATGGGCACCATCGAGCTCGACTTCGACACCACGGTGGACGAGGCTCAGGGCGTCGTGCATCTCACCAACCCGCATCTGATCTCATCCCATTTCCCGGCGCTCGACACGCAACAGGCTGCCGCGTTGGAAGAAAAGATCCGCGCCGGGCTCGCGCAGACGCCGCTCCAACAGGTGCCGCTCGCCGGCGTGCTGTTGAGCCTCAAGCAGATGCCGGTGCCGCCGGTGCAGGTGAAGAATGACCCGCCGGTCATCTTCTACTCCGCGCGGCCGGCAAGCCTCGTGGTGTTCGATGGACCGGTACTGGTGCCCGCAGGCACGAGTGGTCTCACCTTCGCGGTCAACACCAACTGGGGCGTGTTCGTCGACGGCGGCAGCTGGTTTCTCGAGAACAACGGCTACTGGTTCTCGGCCTCGCAGGCGGGCGGACCTTACCAGCCGGTGGCGAGGCTCCCGGATGAGTTCCTGCGGCTCAAGAAGGAGAAATCCTTCGCCAACACGGCGAGCGCGATTCCGGCGAAGCCCCTGCCGCCAGGTCAGACCCCGCCGCAGATCTTCGTCAGCCAGAAGCCGGCCGAGATCATCGTGACTCAGGGGCCGCCGGCCTTGCGCTCGGTCAGCGGTTCCGGGCTGCAGCGCGTGAGCAATACCCCCAACGTGCTCTTCTTTCACCCCGCGCAGAGTCTCTATTACGTGCTGCTCTCCGGACGCTGGTTCTCGGCGCGCAGCCTGCCGGGCCCGTGGCAGTTCGCGACCGACCGTTTACCTGCGGACTTCCAGCTCATCGCGCCGACCGGCCCCGATGCCGCGGTGCTGGCGGCCGTGCCCGGCACGATCGCTGCACAGGAAGCGGTGCTGGTGGCGCAGATTCCGCAAACCGCGACCTTCAAGAGCAGTGCCGCCAAGCTCACCGTGGTGTATTCCGGTCCACCGCAGTTCGTGCCGATCGCCGGCACCCCGCTCACCTATGCGCTGAACACCAACGTCTATGTGCTCAAATCCGGACAGGCCTTCTACGCCTGCGACGGCGGTGCCTGGTTCGTCGCCCCAGCGCCTCTGGGACCGTGGCTTCTCGCTACGAGCGTTCCCAGTGTCATCTACAGCATCCCGGTGACGAGCCCGCTCTACCCCGTCACCTACGTGCGCATCTACGGCGTCGCTCCGGGGCTGGTGACCTTCGGGTTCACCGCAGGCTACACGATGGGGTACGTGAGCGCGGGGGTCCTGGTTTACGGCACCGGCTTCTACTATCCCCCGGTGGTGATCCCGGGTCCCGTGCCGATCTTCTATCCTTATCCGTACACCTACGCGGGCGCGGTCTGGTACAACCCCGCGAACGGCGCCTGGGCGCGCGGCGGTGTCGTCTACGGTCCGTATGGCGGCGCCGCCCGCGGCGGCACTTACTACAACCCCAGCACTGGCGCCTGGGCACGTGGGGGCGCGATCTATGGTCCGAACGGCGGCGCCGGTGCCTGGTCGGCGTACAACCCCGCCACCGGCAGCTACGCGCACGGCAGTGCGTCCTGGAGCAATGGCAGCGGCACGGGGAACGCCAGCTACTACAACGCGCGTACCGGCGTCTCGGGCTCCACCAATCAGAACGTCAATCCATACGGCCGCTGGGGCTCGAGCACTTTCTCGGGACCGAATCAGACGGTAAACACGCAGAGTCAGGCGAATGCCAACGGCCGCACAGGCAGCTTCAACTCGAGCAGCGGCGCCAAGGGCGCGGGCTATCAGAACGCCGTCACCGGCGGCAGCGGCGGCGCGGTGAAGACGCAGAGCGGCGACGTTTACGCCGGGCACGACGGCAATGTGTACAAGCATACTGACGACGGCTGGCAGAAATACGACAACGGCAGCTGGAATGCGGTACAGCCGCCGACCAATCGTCCCGATGCCAACAAGGCCAACAACACGCCGCACAGCCCCGCTGCCAGCCAGGGTGCTAACCGCGGCGGTTTCGATCGCGGTAATTATCAGCAGCTCGAGCAGGATCGCCTCGGCCGTCAGGCCGGCAGCGGCCGCCTGGGCGGTGGCCGCTCGCAAGGCGGCGGTGGCCGCGCGCGCCGCTGAGATGCATCTCACCCGGGCGCTGATCGGATGAGGCACGCGCGCTGGCGTCGGCCACTCGCGCTGGCCCGCTTCAGGGCCGCCGCGGCCGGCCGGCAATCGCCACCAGCGCACCTGGAGGCGAGTAGCCGGACTCAGCCGCTGCTGGGAATGTCTTGAACCTGCTGCGCCGTCTGGTCGTCCTGCAGGAGGGTGAGGGCCCGGCACTCGCGGCCTCGTTCCTGACGCTGCTGTGCATGTTCTCCAGCTACACCATCCTGCGCCCGATTCGCGAGACGATGGGTGTGACCTCGGGCGTGGAGAAGCTCCCCTACCTGTTCATCGCCGGCTTCGTGGTGATGCTGCTGCTGCAGCCGCTGTACGGCTGGCTGACGGCGCGCTACCCGCGGGGCGTGTTCCTGCCCTGGGTGTACGGTTTCTTCGCCGCCAACCTCATCGGTTTCTATTGCTGGTTTCGTCTCGAGGCCGATCACACCTGGATCGCGCGCTGCTACTACGTGTGGGTCGGGGTCTTCAACCTGTTCGTGGTGGCGGCCTTCTGGAGCCTGATGGCGGACGTGTTCACGCGCGAGCAGGCTGGTCGGCTGTTCGGCTTCATCTGGGCCGCCGCCAGTATCGGCGGCATCATCGGTCCGACCATCGACCGCGAGCTGGTGAGCACGCTCGGCACGATCAATCTGCTGCCGGTGTCGGCGGCACTGCTGCTGCTGTCACTGGTGTTCATGGCAAGGGTGATCCGCTGGCAGCGTCAGGCCGTGGCGAGTGCTCAGCCCGGGGCGGTGGATGAGGACCAGGCACTCGGCGGCGGAATGTTCGCCGCCTTTACGCAGACGGTGCGCTCGCCCTATCTGCTCGGCATCGCGCTGTTCGTGCTGCTCATGACCTGGGTGTCGACTTTTCTCTATCTGCAGCAGCAGGCCTTCGTTGCCAAGGTCTTCACCAGCGCCGACCCGCGTACGCATTTCTTCGCCACCGTGGATCTGTGGGTGCAGGGGCTGTCGTTGTTCATCCAGGCGCTGCTGTTCGGGCGGCTGTTCAAGTGGGTGGGCCTGCGGCCGCTGCTCGCCTTCGTGCCGATCGTCATGACCTGCGGTTATGCGCTCTATGCGCTCATTCCGACCTTCATGGTGATCGTGGTGGTGTATGCGGCGCGGCGCGTGCTCGATTACGCCATCACCCGGCCGTGCCGTGACACGCTGTTCACAGTGGTCAGCCGCGAGGAGAAGTACAAGGCCAAGAGTTTCATCGACACCTTTGTGTATCGCGGCGGCGATGCACTCAGCAGCGGACTGTACGGTGTGCTCACCCAAAGTTTCGGCGCCGGAAATGCGGCGATCGGCTGGCTGGGAGCGGTGACTTCGGCCGTGTGGACGCTGTTGGCCCTGGCACTGGGCCGGGCACAGGAGCAGGTCGAGGCCCGGCGCGCGGCGTCCTCGCGGCGCGGCCCCGCTTAGGCGGCGCTCGGCTGCTGCTCGCCGGCGGGTACGGCGGCGTCCTGCGCCGGGCTGTGCAGCTCGCGCAGCGTCGAGAGAATCTCGCCGGCCGTGGCGAAGCGCTCGCCGCGTGCCTTGGCAAGCAGCCGGTTGAGGAATGGCTGGTAGCGCGCCAGGTCGGCCGGCAACTGCGGCAGCGGCGCGCTCACGTGCTGCTGCAGCAGCTCCATCGCGGTGCCGCCGATATAGGGTTTCTGTCCGGTGAGCATCTCGTAGCAGATGATGCCGAGGCTGTAGAAATCCGAGCGCGTGTCGAGCGGCTCACCGAGTGCCTGCTCGGGGCTCATGTAATAGGGGGAGCCGAGCAGCACCCCGGTCTGGGTGCTCACCGTGTTGCCATCGAGCGAGCGTGCCAGGCCGAAATCGATGAGCGCCACGCCGTCGTTCTCCCGCAGCATGACGTTGGGCGGTTTGAGGTCGCGGTGCACCAGGCCGGACTCATGCACTACCTGCAGGGCGGCGGCGATCTCGGCCATGTAGTGCAGCGCCTCCGGCTCGCTCACGCCGCGCTGAATGCGCGCCTTGAGGTCACCGCGCGGCAGGTATTCCATCGCCAGATACTCGAACCCTGCGTGCACCCCGTAGTCGTAAATCTCCACCACCAGCGGGCTGCGCACCGCCATGATGGCGGTGTACTCGCGCTCGAGGAACTGGCGCCCGGCGGCCTCATCGCGCAGCGTCTTGCTGACCTTGAGTGCCACGTTGTGGCCACGGTGCACGCTGCTGGCGAGGTAGACCACGGCCTTTTCCGATTCGCCGATCTTGAGGCGCAGCGTATAGCCGGGGATGAACTCGGGATTGACGAGCAGGGCGGCGAGGCCGCTCGCGGGAGTCGCGGCCGGCTCGGCCGCCTTGAGTGTCTCCGGCACTGCCGGCGCCGCTGCGACCGCCGCCTCCGGCCCCGGCGCGCGCGCCTGTAGCGCTGCCTCACGCGACAGGTTGGCGAGGCTCGCGAGGCGCCGCGCCACACGGCGCTCGACCCGATGCAGCGCAACCTTCACCGAAGTGTTGAGTCGCTCCGGGCTCAGCAGCCGCTTGGGAATGTAGTCGACCGCGCCGAGCTGCAGCGCGCGCACCGCGGTCAGCTCGTTGCCGTCTTCGGCAAGTGCGATCACGGCCGGCGTCGCCGGCTGCTCACGCAGGCGGCGCAGCAGCGTCAGACCCTGCGCCGCGGGGTCCTCGGGACTGGCGCCGAAGCCGGCAGCCAGCAGCAACAGGTCGCAGTCACGCCCCGAGACCGAGCTGCACCAGCGCTCGAACTCCTTGAGGTTCAGCATGCTGATGCTCGCCTGCGGGCACAACACGTCGAGATGGTGCCGCAGCCACTCGCTGTAGCGCGCATCGTCGTCCACCACCATCACCCGCGCCGGTGGCACACTGCGACGTTCGTTCACTGCTGCACCGCGAAGCGCACGCGCACCCGCGCGCGCTGGTTGATGGCGTGACCATCGTGCATGACGGGCTGATAGCGCCAGTGCTGCACGGCCTCGAGCGCGGCCTGCTCGAAGATACCGGCCGGTTGCGCGCCGACGACGGCCGTGTCGCTTACGCTGCCGTCAGTGCCGACCAGGAACTGCAGGTCCACCCAGCCATCGAGAGCGCGCTGACTGGCGAGCTCGGGGTACTTGGGCGTGACGTAATGGGTGCGCGTGAGCGTCGCCTCGTTCACGTAGCTGTCGCTCTCCTGCGTCCGGCTCTGCGCGGCGTTGAGCGCGCCCTCGAGCGTGCTCACTTCGGTCGCATCGGCACCGGCGCTGCGCGCCTCGGCCAGCCAGCGGCGCGCGCCGCTCACGTCGGTCGCGTCGAAAGCCTTGCGCGCCTCCTCGAGCGCGCGACGCCCGTAGGCGCTCTTCGCCTGCAGCGTCGGCTGGCTTGCGGCATCGGCCTGCGTCAGCTGCGCGAGAAAGAACTTGGCGCTGTCCGTCGCCGGTTCCATCACCTGCCCCTGCTCGAGGCGCGCCTTGAAGGCACTCGACAGCCGCGTCAGCGTCTCGGCGCTCGCGGCACTGCGCAGCTGCGCGATCGCCTGGTGCAGCGTCTCGATCTGGGCAGGATCCGCGCCCGCATCGGCCGCCGCAGCGGTCCAGATGTCCGCCTGCTCGGTGTTCTTGTCGGCCACCGCCTGGCGCGCCTCACTGCTCAGGCGCGCGATCAAATCGAGGCTCGCCTGCTGCACGTCCGCATTGTCAGGTGCCAGCGCGCGCGCGGCGGCGATGTAGAAGCGCGCGTTGTCTTCGACCGGCTCGATCAGCTGGCCGTGGCTGAGCGCCGCGCTGGCGCGCGCCAGGTAGTCGGCGACACCGGCACCGGCGGGTGTCCCGGCAGCGGCGGCCGCTGCGCCGGCGTCACTCGTCGCCGGTGGCGCGGCGAGCGGGCCGGGCGCCGCGCCGGGGGCCGTGACGGCCGCGGGGGCGGCGCCGGCGGAGGTTGCGGCATCGCCCGGATGGGCGACGCTGTCGAGGGCGGCGATCGCGCCGGCGACGTTGCCACCCGCGGCGGCGCGCTGCACTTTGCTGAGCACCGCGCGTTCGCGCTGCGCACCGATCTGCGCGGCGAGGAACGCTACCCGCGGGTGATTCGCACTCAGGGCGCGCGCCTGCTCGACCAGCTGCTGCGCAGCATCGAGCTGACGCTGCTGCAGCGCCTGGTCGGCGTTGGTGAGCAGGTGATCGATGACTTGCTCCAGGCCGCTGACGGCACGCGGGTCATTGGGACTGCGCTGCAGTGCTGCGCGGTAGAGCGCCGCCGCATTGTCATCCTGCGGCGCCACCAGCCGTCCGGCCGCGAGCGCCTGATCAGCGTGCGTGATCAGGGCCTCGAGCGCCGCGTCCGCGTCGCTCGCCGCGGCCGCGCCATGCAGCGGCGCACGTGACTGCATGAACAACCACGCAGCGCCCGCGCCACTGACGACCAGCACCCCCAGCAGCGCGACCCACCACTTGCCGGTGCCATTGCGCTGCTGCGTGCGCCGCGCCGGCGCGTGGATCTCGGGCAGAGCGTCGGCCTGTTCCTGGCGCTTCCAGGCGGATTCGGCGAACAGCCGCACGCGCTGCTCGGAAAACGGTTTGTGCAAAAAGCGATGCACGGTGCCGTCGGTGATCTGCGCTGCCACCAGACCCTGGTCGTCGGCGCTGCCGGCGACGATCAGCACCAGTTCGGGGAATTGCGCCTGCAGGCGCTGGGCGAGCGCGGTGACGTTGGTGGCGAGCGCGGCGCAGTCGAGGATCGCGACGCCGGCGTTCTGTGCCATGAGCGCGCCCGACAGGTCCACTTCGGAGCCGACCGCATGCACCGCGTGCTGGTTGTCGCTCACCCGCCGGAGGATCGCGAGCAGCTGGCCGTCGTGTGTCAGGGCGATGAGCGAACGCGCAGGAAAAGCCTGCCGGTAAGGCGTCGCTGCTGTGGGCGGCGACGCACTCGGAGCCTTTACTGGGGTGTTCGGGTTCACGTCTTTCACGATCTCAAGCCCGCCCGTCGGGCTTGCACCCGGCCGCAGGAATTAAGATGACGTAAGACCCGGAAGCTGTCGCTAGCGGGGGGGGATTTCTGTGAAACTGATCATCATCCGCCGCTGAACACCGGACGCGCCGCTCATTCGCGCGGCAGCAGGAAACGCGAACCGTTATATGACAGTACCGCGCCCTCGGGTGTGATGCTGTCGACGTGTACGCCCTCGGGCAGCGTATCGCCCTCGTGCACCTTGTGCATGTTGATCATCGCGAAGCGGTCCTGGACGCGGGCACTGAAGACGTGCAGATCGAGCCGCAGCGGCGGGATCTGCGTGCCGGGAACGGCGGCCGCGTCCTGATACAGCGGTACGCCCGCGGCGGTGCCGCGGCGCACGTGGCCGGCGAGGGGATTGTCGGCGGCGGGCTCCTGCGCGGGCGCGTAATCGGCCGGGTTGGGGGCTTCTGCAGTGCCTTCGGCGGCGACCTCGGCCGCCCCATGCGGCGCGCTGGAAGGCTGCCCCGCGAGCGTGGTCGCGGGCGCTGGCAGCGGCGGGCTCGCGAGCGCTGCGGTTGCCGGAGTCGGCGCGGCCGCGCCCGCAGCAGGCGGATTGGCAGTCGCCGGAGCCGCTGTGACCGTCGCGAGCGCTGCCGGTGCGGGTGCCGCCGGCACGCTGGCTGTCGGGGCGACGGTGAGCGCGGGCGTCTCGGCGGGCGTCTCGGCAGCGGCACGCGCAGGGTGACGCAGCAGCAGCCACAGCACGATGCCGAAATTCACGATCAACAGCACCGCGATGGCGAGTGCCCACAAGGGCAGGCGCGTGCGTGGCGGCGCCACCTTCACCTCGAACAGCGCCGGGCCATTCTGCCGTTGCCGGTCGCTTTCGGATTTCTTCAGTGCATCGAGGATGAACGACATCGGTCACCCACCGTTGTGAGTATCGGCCACCGACAGCAGCGGCACCTCCGGGCCCGCCACCGCGCTCGCGAGCGCAATCTGCGTCTGCACCCCGGCGATGCCGTCGACCGTGAGCTGGTGCTGGCGCTGGAAATCGCGCACCAGCCCGGTGAGCTCGGTGTCGTAGACGTCGCTCGCCGGCGAGCCGCCGTGCACGCCGTGCAGTCGCTCGAGGCTCTCGCGCAGCCAGCGCACCTGCGCGCCATGCATGCCCGCCGACAGCGCCTTGACCGGCGAGCCGGCCGGCCGCCACAGCATGACGAAGTCGCCGAGCCAATAGTGTGACAGATCACCGAGGCTCACGGATTGCGGTCCGCCGAGATCGAGGCGCGCCTGTTGGTCATCGAGTGCAGTGACCACGACCTGGTGGCTGTTACCGGCGCCGTCATTGAGCAGCAGAATCGCCGGATGGTTGTACAGGCGCAGCTGTCCGAACGAGCCGCGTTCGGCGATGCAGGACAGTCCCTGCTGCGCGGCCTGGGTGCACGGATCGGTGCCGTTGGCCTGGTACTTCGCGCCCCACAACGCCAGCAGCTTGCTGAAGGCACTGTCGGTATCAGTGTCGGCGGCATGCTCTTTCAGCAGCTGCGCGAGCTGCGGCCCGGGCGCGCTGCCGGCGCGCAGCGCGGTCGGCGTCGCGAGCGGGATGGCGGCACTGGCATCGCTGGCGGCGAGTGACGGCGTCGGCGCCGCCGCGGCAGCGGCGTGCGCGCTCCTGGCATGCGACTGGAATTCCCACAGCGCGAAGCTCGCGAGCGCGAGCGCGACGGCCAGCGCTGCAGTGCCGGCCCACGGCAGCCACTGCGGCGTGAAGCGCCGGCCGAACACTTCGCGCGCCGCACTGCGCACCAGGCCGCCGGGCACGCGGTGCCGGTCGAGCGAGTACGCGCCGAGCAGCGCGCGGTCACAGATGACGTTGATGACGCGCGGCACGCCCTGCGACAGCCGGTAGACCTCATGCAGCGCCTGGGGGCTGAAGATGTCGGTGGTCGCGCCGGCGACACGCAGCCGATGGCGCACGTAAGCGACCGTCTCATCGTGCGATAGCGGACTCAAGTGGTAGCGCCCGGTGATGCGCTGCGCCAGCTGGCGCAGCTCGTTGCGCCCCAGCAGCTCACGCAGTTCCGGCTGGCCGATGAGGATGATCTGCAGCAGTTTCTGCGTGTTGGTTTCGAGATTGGTGAGCAGGCGCACCTGCTCGAGCACTTCCGGCAGCAGGTTCTGCGCCTCGTCCACCACCAGCACCACACGGTGCCCGGCGGCATGCGCCCGCAGCAGGTACTGATTGAGGATGTCGACCAGGTCCTTGAGACTGCCGAGCGCGGAGTCGGGCACGCCGATGCCAAGCTCCTCGCAGATGGTCAGCAGGAACTCGGGCGCGGTCATCTTGGGGTTGAGGATCAGGGCGATTTCGGCGTTCTTGGGCGTCTGCGCCAGCAGCGAGCGCACGATGGTGGTCTTGCCGGTGCCCACCTCGCCGGTGAGCTGCACGAAGCCGCCCGCCTCGTTGATGCCGTACAGCAGGTGCGCCAGCGCCTCCGCGTGGCGCTCGCTCAGGTAGAGGTAGCGCGGATCGGGCGTGATGGCGAACGGCTTCTCGTTGAGGCCGAAGAAACTCAGATACATGGACGATGCTACTCGATGGTATTGCCGTGCCGCAGTGCGCGGCCGCCGAAGCGCTCGCGGGCCGCATCGCAGGTGGCATCCAGCCGACCGTTGCGGCGGGTTTCCTCGAACAGGCCGAGCTGTGCTGCGGGCGTCAGTTCAGTGAGGACCACTCCCAGCAGGCGAAGTTTCGCACCCGGATTGCCGGCCAGCCAGCGCGCCAGCAGGTCGGCGGCCACCTGCGCCACGGCGCGCGCCTCGCAGCTGGGCGGTGCGACCGCGCGCTGCCGGGTGAAAGTGGTGAAATCACCGCGGCGGATCTTGATGCCGATGCAGGCGGTCATGAGCTCGCGCGCCCGCAGGCGGCTGGCAGCGAGCTCCGCCAGGCGCGCCAGCTGGCGCTGCAGCGTGCGCACATCGGCGATGTCCTCGGGGAAGGTGTCCTCGGCGCTCAGCGATTTCTCCTCCACCTCCGCCAGGACCGGGCGCTCGTCGATACCGCTGGCACGCTCGCGCATCCACGCCGAGTAGCGCCCGAACAGCGGCCACAGCACCGCATCCGGCGCGCTGCGCAGTTCGCCGAGCGTGTGGATTCCGGCGGCCTCGACCCGCGCTCCGGTCTTGCGCCCGAGGCCCGGCAGGCGCCGCACCGACAGCGGCGCGAGCGTCTCGCGCACCCGCTCGGCGGTCACCACCGTGAGGCCATCGGGCTTCATCAGATCGGAGGCGATCTTCGCCACCAGCTTGTTGGGTGCCACGCCCACCGAGGCGGACAGCCCGGTGCGCGCGCGAATGCGCTGTTTGATGAGGCGCGCGATGTCGGTGGCGCTGCCGAGCAGCTCCTGGCTCGCGGTCACATCGAGAAACGCCTCATCGAGGGACAGTCCCTGCACCAGTGGCGTGATCTCACGGAACACGCCGAATACCTGGCCCGAGACCTCCTGGTAGCGCTGCATGCGCGGGCGCACGCACAGCGCCTGCGGGCACAGTCGCAGCGCGCGGCTCATCGGCATCGCTGAGTGCACGCCGAAGCGGCGCACCTCGTAGCTGGCGGCCGCGACCACGCCGCGGGCGCCGTCCCAGCCGACCACGACCGGTTTGCCGGCGAGCGTCGGATCGTCGTGCTGCTCCACGGACGCGTAAAAAGCGTCCATGTCGACGTGCAGCACCCAGCGGCTCATAGCGGCCTCGCGCGCCCTTTCAGGGAGCGACGGTGATGGTGATCTTCTTGGAGAGCACCGCCGGGTTGTGTGGGATGTGGTTCATGTCGCCGAGCAGCAGCTGCAGGGTGTGCTTGCCCGGCGGCAGCGTCAGCGTCGTCTCCGTCTGTCCCTTGCCGAAGTGCACGATCTTGTCGGTGGCCGGCAGCGGAGCCGACAGATCCGTCGGCGCGTCCGTGTCGATCAGCAGATGATGATGGCCGGTGTTGTCGAACTTGACGCCGGCCGGGGCGATGCCCATCCCTTTGAGGCCGAACTGCACGCGCACCGGGTTGTGCACCGTGGCGCCGTTCTTGGGACTGATGATGTACGCCTCGGCCCCGCTCGGGGACGGGGTACGTTCCTGGGCGGCGGCGAATGAGCTGACAGCCGCGAGCAATACGGCGATGACGAATCTGGACATGGACTTCTCCTTCAAAGAGTCAAGGCGCTGTACAGGGAGGTGATGGTGAGCATCACCGCCCCGAACGCGAAGTAAAAGAACGCCAGCAACAAGAGCTTAGCGGAGGTCAGCAGGCGCCCCTGCCCGTAAACGACCCGCATGGAGCGAAACGTGTACCAGACGATATACAGGAAGGTCACATCGCTCACCGTATGTGCCAGCGCCGGGAACAACGCCACCACGCCCCAGCCCAGCATCAGCAGCAGGAACATGAAGGCATGGTTGTGCACCAGCAGCAGCAGGTGCTCGACGTAATAGTGTCGCGGCCGCCAGTACATGAGCATCATGCTCGCCGCCAGCAGCGGCAGAAAAACAAACATCGCCCGCGGCACGTTGTGCAGGAAGGCGCCCTGGACTGAGTGGGCATCGTCGCCGACGATCTTGCGGCAGGCCTTGAGCACGCGTGGCCCCAGCAGCTGCGGCCACGGGCCGTGGTAGTCGGTGCACACCCGATCGGCGCGCTGTGCAGGGGTCTCTGCGGACTCAGGCTTGAGCTGTGCTGTGCCGGCGTGCGGCACGGGCGGCGCCGTGCGCCCGGCATCGCGGCCGATATGAATGACGGTGAACTCCTGCGGCGTGGCCGCGGCGATCAGGAAGAACACCAGCGACAGCGCCAGGTAGAGCCGCACCGGCGGCAGGTAGCGCGCGCGCCGGCCGTTGAGAAATTCGTGCGTCAGCTTGCCGGGTCTGAACAGCAGCGCGACGAGCGTGCGCCACAGGCGCGAGTCGGCGTGCGTCAGGTCCTCGGTGGCGCTATGGACAAAGTGGCGCAGTGAGTGCACCGGCGCCTCGAGGCGCTGCCCGCAGGCGCTGCAGAAACGCCCGCTCACCGGCGCGGCGCAGTTCTCGCACGCCGGTGCCGGCGCTGCCTGCAGCGCGCCCGCGGGTGTCATGTCGGCCGGGGCCGCGGCGAGTGCTTGCAGGGTCGGTGGCGCCGCAGCGCTCATGCGACGTGCGCGCTCGATCGTGTCGCCGGCTGCGCTTTCACGCCGAATTCGTGCGGCTCGAAGTCATCCACGTTGATGATGTCCATGGTCTTGCGATCGAAATCGCGCAGCGCCGCCGCCTCGGTCTCCGAGAGGATGCCGGCGGCGAGCGCCTGCTGGATGCGTCCCGGCAGATCGAGCGCGGTCACGCGGCCGGTCTTCACGCCCTCGACCCGGATGCGCTTCTCGAGCGGCTCGAGCTGCATGGCGAGCAGCAGCGCCTCCTGCAGCAGTCCGAGCGGATTGCCGGGCTCGCAGGTGCGATAGATGAAATCGCCCATGCGCTCGCGCGCGCTGGTGGCGCTGGTCACCAGCTCGGCTACCGTGCGCCCGAGGCGGTCGCCGGGCGCCGAATAGATCCGCCCGCGCGGGAAGATCAGCGCGCGCATCACGCCGGCCAACAGCCGGTTGGGGAAATTGCGCAGGAAGCCGTGCAGCTGTTCCTGCGCGTGGTACAGCAGGTTGCGGCAGGCCCACTCGACGATCGGCAGATCCTCGGCGGGGCGTCCCTGATTCTCGTGGTGCTTGAGCACCATGGAGGCGAGGTACATGCACGACAGCACGTCGCCCAGGCGCGCCGACAGTCCCTCCTTCTTTTTCAGATAGCCGCCGAGTGACAGCATGGCGACGTCCACGGCGAAGGCGAACGAGGCCGAGAACCGCACCACGTGCTGGAAGTAGCGCGCGGTCGGGCCGGCCACCGGGGCGCGGGTGAAACGCGCGTGGGTGAGCGCCATGATGAACGAGCGCACCGCATTCGAGAGCGTGAAGCCGATGTGCGCGAACAGGGCCCGATCGAAATCGTCGACGCCGCGGGCGCGGTCGGGATTACGCGCGGCGTTCATCTCACGCAGCACGAACGGGTGGCAGCGCACCGCACCCTGGCCGAAGATGATGAGATTGCGCGTCAAGAGGTTGGCGCCCTCGACGGTGATCGCCACCGGCACGATCTGGTAGCCACGGCCGAGATAGTTGTGGGGACCCAGGCAGATGCCCTTGCCGCCGTGCACGTCCATGGCGTCGTTCGCCACCTGCCGGCCCATTTCGGTCACGTGGTACTTGAGCATCGCCGAGGGCACCGAGGGCTTCTCGCCACCGTCGATGGCACCGGCGGTGACCGAGCGCGCAGCATCCATGGTGTAGGTGAGTCCCACCATGCGCGCGATCACCGTCTCGACCCCCTCGAACTTGGCCACCGGCAGGTTGAACTGCGTGCGGATGCGCGCGTAGGCGCCGGTCGCCCACACGCCGGCCTTGGCGGCGCCGGTGGTGTTGGAGGGCAAGGAGATGCAGCGCCCGACCGACAGCTGCTCGACCAGCATGCGCCAGCCCGCGCCGGCCATCTTCGCGCCGCCGATGATGAAGTCCACCGGTACGAACACGTCCTTGCCATGGATGGGCCCGTTCTGGAATGGAATGTTGAGCGGGAAGTGACGCCGGCCGATGCTGACGCCCGCGGTGTTGCGCGGGATCAGCGCGCAGGTGATGCCGAGGTCGGTTTTCTCGCCCAGCAGCCGCTCCGGATCGAACAGGCGGAACGCGAGCCCGACGACCGTCGCGACCGGTGCGAGCGTGATGTAGCGCTTGTTGAAGTTGAGACGCATGCCGAGCACCTCGCGCCCCTGCCACAGGCCGCGGCAGACGATGCCGGTGTCGGGGATCGAGCCGGCATCCGAGCCGGCGCGCGGCCCGGTGAGCGCGAAGCACGGCACTTCCTCGCCGCGCGCCAGCCGCGGCAGGTAGTAGTCCTTCTGCTCCTCGGTGCCGTAGTGGTTGAGCAGTTCCGCCGGACCGAGCGAGTTGGGCACGGCGACGGTCGAGGAGGCGGTCGGGCTGCGGCTGGAAATCTTGGCCAGCACGCACGAGTGCGCATAGGCGGAGAACTCAAGTCCGCCGTACTTCTTGGCGATGATCATGGCGAAGAAGCCGCGGCTCTTGAGGAAGTCCCACACCTGCGGCGGCAGGTCGCCGCGCTCGTGGGTGATGTCCCACTCATCGAGCATGCGGCACAGTTCCTCGCACGGACCATCGAGAAAGGCGCGCTCCTCGCCCGACAGCTGCGGCGCCTGCGCGGCCAGCAGCTTCTCCCAGCGCGGTGCGCCGGTGAACAGCTCGCCGTCCCACCACACGGTGCCGGCCTCGAGCGCCTCCTTCTCGGTCTGCGACATCGACGGCAGCAGCCGCAGGTAGGTTTTCATGAACGGCCGCGTGATCAGCGCCTTGCGCAGCGGCCGCAGGTTCAGCAGCCACAGGCCCGCGAGCAGCAGCCACAGGAACCCCTTCCACACACCGGCGGGCGCGCTGCTCGCGCCGAGCCAGGTGTAGGCGGCCAGCAGTACCGTGAAGGTCAGCGTGAAGGCGAGCAGCGACAGGCGGCGGTAGGCGAGGAACAGCACCGCAGCGATGAACAGCAGCGTGATGACCCCGCCGATCTGCGTCACCGCATAGGCGGCGGCCACCACCAGGATGAGGGACAGCACGGCACCTAACATGATACGTCCTTAAGAGGCGCGCAACGCGCCGACTATACGCGCCGCGCCGGCAACCTCAGCCGAGCAGATTGCGCACTCCGTCGCGCTCCTCGCGCAACTCCGCGTAGCTGGCATCCATGCGCTTGCGGCTGAACTCATCGACGCTCAGGTCGGGCACGATGCGGTAGTCACCGTTGGCCACCGTGACCGGATAGGAATAGATGACCCCGTCGCTGATGCCGTAGCTGCCATCGGCCGGCACGGCCATGCTGACCCAGTCGTCCGCGGGGGTGCCGTGCACCCAGGTGTGCACGTGATCGATGGCGGCTGCGGCCGCCGAGGCCGCCGACGAGGCGCCGCGTGCCTTGATGACCGCAGCCCCGCGCTGCTGCACCTGCGGGATGAAGCTTTGCTCGATCCACTGCGTTTGCAACAGCGATTTCGCCGGCTTGCCCTTCACCAGCGCGTGCGACAGGTCGGGGTACTGGCTGGCCGAATGGTTGCCCCAGATGGTCATGTGGCGGATGTCGGTGACGTGTGTCTGGGTCTGTTGCGCCAGCAGCGCGAGCGCACGGTTGTGGTCGAGGCGTGTCATGGCGGTGAAGTTGCGCGCGTCCAGATCGCGCGCGTTGGCGCGCGCGATCAGCGCGTTGGTGTTGGCGGGATTGCCGACCACCAGCACCTTGACCTTGCGGTCCGCGACCTCGTTCAGCGCCTTGCCCTGCGCCGAAAAAATCTGCGCGTTCGCCTGCAACAGGTCCTTGCGCTCCATGCCCGGACCGCGCGGGCGTGCGCCCACCAACAGCGCGATCTGACAGTCGCGGAAGGCCACGCGCGCATCATCGCTGGCCACTACCTTGCCGAGCGTCGGAAAGGCGCAGTCATCGAGCTCCATCACCACGCCCTGCAGCGCCGCCAATGCCGGAGTGATCTCGAGCAGGTGCAGGTTGATGCGCGTCTCTCGCCCCAGCATCGCCCCAGCAGCGACGCGAAAGGCGAGGGCGTAACCGATCTGGCCTGCGGCCCCCGTGATCGCGACGTTGACGGCTTTCATGGTGCTTGGCGTTTCCCGTAACAGCAAAAATGGCCCGAAATTCTAGCCTGTGAGCCCGCCGCGCCCCTAGCCGCATCCCATCCTCGTCCAGCCCGGCTCAAACCGTTCGCCGCCCAGGGCCCTCCAACGGGGTGCCAAGGGGCTGAGGAGCGCCTGAAAGGCCCCAAGAGGGCCTGAGCGAGCCGAACCCCGCCGATTCTAGGGACCCCGCAAAATTCTTAGTGAGCTGGCTTGACACTTAAGTAGTGTTCTACTATAGTACAACACCAAGGGAGGCAGCCAGAACGGGTTGCCGGAAGACCGAAGAGACCGAAGAGACCGAAGAGAACCCAAGGAGACCACCATGAATGCCGTATCTGTCCTGTATCGCGATTTCACCTGTGCCGCCGTCGCCGCCCTGATCACCCTGGTCCTGGGGATGGCCTTTGTGCAGTCCACCAGCGTGTCCCCGGCCGCGCAGGCCTCGACCGCGCAGTCCCGCGGAGTCTGAGCCGCCACCCCCCAAGAGGAGATGAACATGAACGCCTTCGCCCTGAGCCTCTACCGCAACTTCACCTGCGCTGCTGCGGCAGTGCTCATCACCCTGGTCCTCGGCAGTGCCTTCGTGCACTCCACCAGCGTGCCCCCGCAGTTTTCCGCCCACGCCGAGCGCGCCTGAGCGGTTTCGAGTCAAGGAGCTGACCATGAACACCTTCGTTGCGACCGCCTACCGGGACCTCGTCTGCCTGGCCGCCGCCGCCCTGATCACCCTGGCGGTGGGCAGCGGCTTCGCGCAGGCCACTGCCACGCCTCCCGCGCACTCGACGCCTGTCGTCGTAATGCATAGCGGCCACGCCTGAAAACCCGTCGCGAAGGAGATTTCGCACATGAGCATCGGACCCGCCTGTCGTGCTGTGGCTTGCGCCGCCGGTGCCGCGCTCATCACCCTGGCCCTCTGCTTGGCCTTCGTGCAGACGAACTCGATCCGGCTAGGCGCGCAGCCCGGGACCGCCGGCAGCGGCGCCAGCGAGCTGCACGGCTGGGTGGGCCAGCCCGAGCCGGCCGTTTTGGTAGATTAGTTCGCTAACCCCCCGATACAGGCCGTGCAAGCATTCATGGATCCGCAGTGGGACGAGAGCCTGCCGATTTACCGGCAACTGCGGGACCGCGTGGTCGCGATGATCATCGAGGGCGTGCTGAAAGAGGGCGATCCGCTGCCCTCGGTGCGCACGGTGGCCGCAGACTTCCGCCTGAACCCGCTCACCGTCCTCAAAGGCTACCAGCAGCTGGTGGACGAGCAGCTGGTGGAGAAGCGTCGCGGCCGCGGCATGTTCGTGAGTCCGGGCGCCCGCAAGGCGCTGATGAAGGATGAGCGTGTGCGTTTTCTCGAGGAAGAGTGGCCGCGGGTATACGCCATCATCCAGCGCCTCGGCATCTCCGCGGAGGAACTCGAGCGTGCCGGCGCTGCCGCGCCGTCCGCGCCGTTCCCCGCCGCCAACCCGGCCGCCAACCCGCCCGCCACAGGGGAGAATGATGACAGCAGTAATTGATGCGCGCGGGCTGACCAAGAGCTACGGCGCCCAACGCGCCCTGGACGGCGTCAGCTTCAGCGTCGAGCCGGGCCGCATCGTCGGTCTCATCGGCCCGAATGGCGCCGGCAAGACCACCGCACTCAAGGCCATCCTCGGTCTGACGCCCTTCTCCGGAGAGCTGCGCGTGCTCGGGCTCGATCCGCGCGCGCAGCGCGACGCGCTGATGCGCGAAGTGTGTTTCATGGCGGACGTCGCTGTACTGCCGCGCTGGCTGCGCGTCAGCCAGGCACTCGACTACTGTAGCGGCGTGCATCCGCGCTTCGACCGCGCCGTCGCCGAAGGTTTCCTCGCCAAGACCGACATCCGCCACGGCAGCCGTGTGCGCGAGTTGTCCAAGGGCATGGTCACGCAGCTGCACCTGGCGCTGATCATGGCGATCGATGCGCGCCTGCTGGTGCTGGATGAGCCGACCATCGGCCTCGATCTGCTCTACCGGCGCAAGTTCTACGACACCCTGGTGAACGACTACTTCGACAAGGAGCGCACCATCCTGCTCACCACCCACCAGGTGGAGGAGGTGGAGAACCTGTTTACCGACGTGATCTTCATCAACCACGGACGCGTGGCGCTGCAGGCCTCGGTGGAAGAGCTCGGCCAGCGCTATCAGCAGCTCACGCTGAGCGCCGACGCGGCGCGCGCGGCGCGCGCGCTGCAACCGTTCTACGAGCGTGAGCTGTTCGGCCGGGTGGCGCTGTTCTTCGAGGGGCGCTCGAGCGCCGAACTCAAGCCCTACGGCGAGCTGCGGACCCCGACCATCGCCGACCTGTTCGTCGCCAAGATGCAGGAGGGCGTACGCACATGAACAGCACTATCGCTGATGCGGCAGGCGATGCCCCGCGCAGCACCAGCGCCTACTCGGTCAAGCCCCTGCACACCACACTGGTGACGCTGGTGCGGCGTGAATTCTGGGAGCACCGTTACCTGTGGCTGGCGCCGCTTGCGACCCAGGTGCTGCTCCTGTTGCTGTGCGCCGTGCTCGGTCACTGGCACGCCGACAGCCGCGGCAATTTCCAGATCGACATGAGCAGCGACGGCGGCGAGGTCATCGGTGCTCATGAGGGCAAGGTCGCCGCGGCGACCGTGGTGCAAACCGTCCTGACCATCCCGTTGTACGTGGTCACGCTTTTCCTCATCAGTTACTACGTGCTCGACTGCCTGTACGCCGAGCGCCGCGACCGCAGCATCCTTTTCTGGAAATCGCTGCCGGTTTCCGATGGCCTGACGGTCACCTCCAAGGCGCTGACGGCACTGGTGATCGTGCCGTTCGGCGTGTTCGCCCTGGCGCTGGTGGGGCACCTGTTGTTTTATGCGATCTATTCGCTGCGGGTCGCCACCGGCAGCTCCCCGCCGGTGCTCAGCTGGGACACCCTCGAGTGGCTGCGCACCGAAGTGGTGGTATTCCTGACCGTGCTGCTCGCCGTGCTCTGGTACGCCCCGGTCGCCACAGCGCTCATGCTGGTGTCGGCGTGGGTGCGCAAGAGTCCCTTCCTGTGGGTCACGGTGCCGCCAGTGCTCGCCCTGGTGCTGGAGGCGATCCTCCACGGTATCTACCGTCAGCCGCTGTACCTGCATGACTTCATCGCCTATCGCAGTCGCCACATCTGGCAGGTGCTCGAGCTGCCGCATGCGCGCGTGTTTACGGCCAATGGCCTGCACCCGGTGGGCTCGCTCCTGCAGGCGCTGAACTTCGGCGGTGCGTTCGCCGACCGCGATCTGTGGCTCGGAGTGGTGGCGGCGCTGGTGATGCTGTTCGTGGCGACACGCTTGCGCCGCTATCACGACGAAAGCTGACTTCTCGCGGGCGCGTTGCCGACGCGGCGGGTGCGGTAGACTCCTACACCGCGATTGCGGAGCGCCGCTGGACCCGGGACTGTGGCCGCAGGGACATCCCGCGCATCCCGCACGCGTAAGGAGCACAGCATGTTCGACACCCGCCACGAGCTGCCGGCCAGCATCCGCACCCAGCGACCGGAGCTGCCCGGCCTCGAGGGCCGCCTGCACGTCCAGCCCTAAGGGTCGCTGCAAGCCGCCGCATGGCCGTCGAGTTGCGCCGCACCGATCACGGGCAGGAGCTCGATCTGTCCGGCGAATGGCGCCTGGCGCAGTTCGAGGACTTGAAGCAGCGCCTGGCGGCCGTGGATCTGCATGCCACCCGCAACCTGCGACTCAATACTTCCGGTCTGACCGTCCTCGACCTGTCATGTGCCTGGGCGCTGCGTCAGTTCCTGCAGCAGGCGCGCGATGCCGGCGTCAGCGTCTCTTTCAACGGCGAGCCCCCCGACCAACTGCGCCTGCTCGATGAGACGCTGAAGGAGGCGGAGGCCGATGCGCCGCCCGCGCCGCCAGACACCGCGCCGCCGGCGAGCCGCGGCTTTCTGACGACGCTCGGCCGGCACGCAGTGCAGGCATGGCGTGACGGGTCGATGGGGCTGGCGTTTCTCGGGCGCATCGCCGTGACCTTCGCCGGCAGCCTCGGCAGTCTCAAACGTCTGCGGCCGATCTCGATCGCCCGCCACGTCTACGACACCGGCATCACCGCAGTGCCGATCGTCGCGCTCATCGCCTTTCTCATCAGCGTCATCATCGCCTACATGAGCGCGCAGCAGCTGCGCGGGCTGGGCGCGGACATCTACGTGGTCGACCTGGTGACCATCGGCGTGCTGCGTGAGCTGGGCGTGCTGCTCACCTCGGTGATCGTGGCGGGCCGCTCCGGCAGCGCGTTCGCCGCCGAGCTCGGCTCGATGAAGCTCAACGAGGAGGTCGATGCCCTCATCGCCACCGGCGTCGACCCGTTCGAGGCGCTGATCGTGCCGCGGATCCTCGGACTCACGATCGCACTGCCGCTGCTCACCATCGTCGCCGACCTGATCGGCATCGCCGGCGGCGCACTGCTGTGCCGTTACCTGCTCGACATGCCGCTCACCCAGTATCTGAACCGCGCGGCCGATGCGGTCTCGCCCAGCACTTTCTGGGTTGGGCTGTTCAAGGCGCCGGTGTTTGCGCTGCTCATCGCCATGGCCGGCTGTTACCGCGGCATGCAGGTACGCTCATCGGCGCGCGAACTCGGCCGCCTGGTGACCGTGGCGGTAGTGCAGGCAATCTTCCTGGTCATCCTCGCGGATGCGCTGTTTGCGGTGCTGTTCATGAAGATGAACCTGTAATGCCGTACCCGGTGCTGGAAGTGCAGGGTCTGGTGAATCGCTTCGGCAACCAGGTGGTGCACGACGGTCTCGACATGCAGGTGAACCGCGACGATGTGTTCGCCATCGTCGGCGGCTCGGGCTCGGGCAAGTCGGTGCTGCTGCGCACGATTCTCGGGCTGCAGCGCCCGCAAGCAGGCACCGTGCGCATCAACGGCCGTGACATCACCCACCTCAGCTGGGCGGAGCTGCGTCCGATCAAGGCAGGCTACGGCGTGGCTTTCCAGCAGGGCGCGCTGTACTCGGCCCTGACCGTGCTGCAGAACGTGCAGTTGCCGATGATCGAGTTCCTGCAGCTGGACAACGCCGCGCTCGATGACCTGGCGATGCTCAAGATCCGCCTCTCCGGACTGCCGCCCGACGCCGCCAGCAAGTACCCCGCGCAGCTCTCCGGCGGCATGGTGAAGCGCGCCGCCATCGCCCGCGCGCTGGCCCTCGATCCCGGGCTGTTGTTTCTCGATGAACCCACCTCGGGCCTGGACCCGGTGAGCGCCTCCGCGTTCGACGATCTGGTGCTGTATCTGCGTCAGGAGCTGAAGCTCACGATCGTCATGATTACCCATGATCTGGACAGTATCTTCCGTACCTGTAATCGTGTCGGAGTGATCGTGGATCGGCGCATGGTATCGGACACTCTCGACCGCATCGTCGACTATCCTAATCCGTGGATTCAAGCCTACTTCCACGGCGAGCGGGCGCGCGCGCGCCTCGGAGCACAGCATGGAGCGTGAGGCCAATTACGCCGCCGTGGGCGCCTTCGTGCTGGTGGTGGCGCTGCTCGGCGCGCTGTTCGTCTACTGGTACTCCGACAGCCGCGAGGCGCGCGACTACAACCGCTACGAGATCTACTTCGCCGGCAGCGTCAGCGGTTTGGACAAGGGTGCGGCGGTGCGCTATCTCGGCGTCGGTGTGGGCCGTGTGGTCGACATGCGTATCGACCCGCGCGATTCCGGCAAGGTCGAGGTGATCGCGGATATCGACTCGCGCACGCCGGTTTCCGAGCACACCGTGGCCGAGCTGCAACTGCAGGGGGTCACGGGACTGCTGTACATCGACCTGGCCGAGGACCGCACCAACAAGCGTATGGCGCCGATGGTGACCGGGCTCAAGTACCCGGTGATCCGCTCGGCCCCCTCGCGCTTCGATGCCTTCCTTGCGCGCCTGCCGGAGCTGGTGACGACGGCCAATGACCTGGTG